>Ga0163154_10006905_pt1 | contig 13721 bp, 11 predicted proteins | sample OliLakLV19MP9P1_FD_148649 | JGI IMG/M metagenome (GOLD analysis project Ga0163154, IMG submission 148649) | Freshwater microbial mat bacterial communities from Lake Vanda, McMurdo Dry Valleys, Antarctica - Oligotrophic Lake LV.19.MP9.P1 | ecosystem: Environmental > Aquatic > Freshwater > Lake >... | reverse complement strand
GGAGTTGCAAGTCCGCTATGAAGATTCGAAAGACCGTTACGTGGTTCCAGAGCAACGCCAGGCCAGTCACGTGCTGATCGAAGTGGCCAGCGATGCCGCCGCCGACCTGCAAAAGGCAGCGCTGGCTAAAGCCGAGGCTCTGCTAGCCGAAATTCGCGCGGGAAAGGACTTTGCTGACGTCGCGAAAGCAAGCTCCGAGGACTTGGGCTCCAAGCAACAAGGCGGTGACTTGGGCTGGTTGGAGCCAGGCGCAAGCGATCCCGCTTTCGAAGATGCCTTGTTCAAGCTGGAAGCCGGTCAGATTTCTGAGCCCGTACTGGGCGCGAATGGTTACCATTTGATCCAGTTGCGTGAGATCAAGGCGGAAAGCCGCCGTCTATTTGCTGAAGTGAAGGCGGAGTTAGAGACAGAGTATCGACAAACGGAGCAGGATCGCCTTTTTTCCGATCTTGCTGGTTCCTTAGTTGATGAAATTCAACGTGACCCGCAGTCCTTGCAAGGTCCAGCCGATAAGTTGAAGTTGCCGCTAAAGACTTCTGAACTCTTCGCCCGAACGGGTGGAGCAGGTATCGCGGCGAACGCCGAAGTGGTGACCGAAGCCTTCTCCAGTCTGGTGCTTGAACGTGGCCAAACCAGTGATCTCATCGATTTGACCAAGGAGCACGTGGTAGCGATCCGACTTGCGCAACGTAAGGCGCCGGAGCCACGCACGCTGGATCAAGTTCGCGGCGAGATTGAAGCAGGCATCCGTCAGTCTGCCCAACGTAAACTTTTGGAAGAACAAGTCAAAGCCTTAGAAGCGCGTCTGATCGCTGGCGAATCACTGGCCACGATTGCGACAGAATTGACCAAAACGCCTGACGCTGCAGAAGCGGTGGTCCGTACGGCCGGAAACATCGATGCAGTCTTGTTGGAACAGGCGTTCAAGATGTCACGCCCGAACGGCGCTCCCATCCGTCAAGTCATCAAGTTGAACGATGACGAGCAGGCACTGATTGAGTTGACGGCGGTGGTGGACGGCGATCCTAAAACCATCGAACAAGCTGCACGCGACGCCGCTCGCACGCTTCTAGTCGGACAATGGTCGGAAGCAGAATCCAAGGCCTACGTAGAAGCGCTGCGTAAGCAGGCGAAGATCGTGATTGTTGAGGATCGCTTGTAAGGCGCAACCAGTGCCGGTGGGCGCATTGCAGGCGCAATGCGTCTTGCGCGGGCTTGCCGGGCTCTGGCGCTTGCAGGCCGGGGAAGGCTCTCGGTGGGATGCCTGAGCTTTCTCGGTGAAGCACTGGGCCCGGCAGGCCTAAGCTTGCAAGTCGCCCATGCTCACGTGGCTGTAGCCGGAGTCGACATAGAGCACTTCGCCGGTGACGCCGGCGGCCAAGTCAGAACACAAAAACGCCGCGGCATTGCCCACATCCTCGGTGGTCACGCTGCGTCGCAGCGGCGCCGTGCGTTCCACATGGTCAAGCATCTTGCGGAAATTGCCGATCCCCGCAGCCGCCAAGGTTTTAATCGGACCTGCTGAGATAGCGTTTACGCGCGTGCCTTCGGGCCCAAGATCCTGCGCCAAATAGCGCACGCAGGCCTCCAGCGATGCCTTTGCCAATCCCATTACGTTGTAATTGGGCATCGAACGCACCGCGCCCAGGTAGCTCAAAGTCAACAAAGCCCCACGCCGGCCCTGCATAAGCGGCTGAGCCCCTTTGGCCAACGCGGCAAAGCTGTAGCTGCTAATTTCGTGCGCGATGTTGAAGCCTTCGCGGGTGACGGCGTCAATAAAACGACCCTGGATTTGCTCGCGCGGTGCGAAAGCAATGGAATGCACGAGGATGTCAAAGCCATCCCAGTGCTGCGCCAAAGCGGCATACATACGATCAACATCGCCGTCGATCGCCACATCACATGCCAGTACCGGACCGCCGCCGAACGCCACTGCGGCTGCGTCAACGCGATCCTTCAAACGCTCACTTTGATAAGTGAATGCCAACTGTGCGCCTTGCCGGTGCATCGCTTCTGCGATGCCCCAAGCAATGGAGCGTTGTGAGGCGATACCCGTGATTAACGCGCGTTTGCCGTCAAGAAATCCCATCCTGTCGATGCTCCTATGCGAATTATTTGCTTTGCAAGTTTAATCGTTGCCCAATTCGCAGCACGCTGCGTTTATTCAAGCCATTCCAACGCATCAAGTCAGCAAGCCCAACACGATAGCGTCTGCTAATCGTCCAAAGCGAATCACCTGATGCGACTTTGTACACGCGGCTGGCTACCGTTGATGTCGAAATTGGCGCGGGCTTGGGGCTTGCTTTGGAAAGTTGACCGTCTTGCAGCGCACGCTGCGCGGCTGCGCTAGTGGTGGCTGGTAGTAAAAATGGGCGTGCCGCGTCGGTCGCGTTGCGCGAAAATGCGGTCTGATTCCAGCGTTTGGCATCCGCCACGGCCACGCTAGCACGCGCCGAAAGTTCGTTTGGATCCACCGGATAGGGCGTCCGAAATTCAACCAGACGTGCGCTTTCTGACCACGCAGGGAGCGAGAGTGCAAAACGCTCCGGTTCGCCGATCAAGCAAGCTAGTGCCTTGATTTTGTCGATGTAGTCGCGCGTTGTTCTGGACAACCCAAGGCCTTCCAGGGAATTCATGCTGGCGTGATCGCGACCGCGTAACGCTTTGCGCAAGCGATAAGCGCCCGCATTGTAGGCCGCAAACATCAATTTAGGATTGTGGGAAAAAGCGTCTGCGTTGATCTGCAGTAGCCGCAACGCGGCGCCGGTCGAGGCTTGCACATCCAGACGTTGATCGGCGTTTCCTTTGCCGGTCAAGCCAAATAGCCGACCGGTATCGGGCATCAGTTGCCACAAGCCAAGCGCGCCGCCAGGGCCACGCGCATCCGGACGATAGTAACTCTCCACAATCGGAATCAACATAATTTCGCTAGGCAGCTCAAGCGCTTCCACGCGCGTGAGCACATACTCCATCAGCGGGATCAGCGGCTCCAACGTACTCGCAAAGCGGTCAGGTTTGCTGGCATAGCGCTTGATCCAGTGTTCCATGCCAGGAGTCAATTCACAGCGCCGCCAATGGCGCCCCGCTTGGAAACGTTCCCAAAGGTCAGGGATTGGCGCGACATTAATCTTATCCGCTGCGGGCATCGGTGGCAGCAGCGGCTCTGCGATCACGGCCGAGCTTTCAATCGGCGCTGCAACCTGAGTGTCGGCGTCAACTTGATCGGGCTTCGGAGCTATCGCACATCCGCCCAGTGCGCTGAGCACTAGCGCGCAGCCGATCGTCAGCCATGTCTTTTTGCAGCCCAATGACATTTGCGCTGCAGCACTCATAATGCGGACTTCCAAGCACGCAAAGTGGCGAACACAGCGGTTCGATTAGGCAAAATTTCCTCCGCATAACGATTGGCGGCGGCCCATATGGACGGGTCATCACACCGCAAGAACGGGTTGCAGCGGCGCTCGCTGCCGATATTCGTGGGGATACTGGGCAGCCCTCGCTGCCGCAGATCGTGGATGTCGGCCACCCGCTGCCGTAAATCTGCGTTGTTGGGATCCAATTTGCTTGCGAAGCGGGCATTGGCCAGCGTGTATTCATGCGCGCAATAAACGCGCGTACTGTCCGGCAGTGCGGCGAGCTTCTCCAGCGAGCTCAGCATCTGCGCGGCATCACCTTCAAAATTGCGACCGCAGCCCAGGCTAAACAAAACGTCGCCGCAAAAAACCTGGTCTTTGCCCAGATAAACGATATGGGAGCGTGTGTGCCCTGGCGTGGCCATCACCCGCAAAACACAATCATCATCCAGCACCACTTCCTCGCCATCGTGCACCCATTCAGTGAGTCCGGTTATGCGCGAGTCGATTGGACCAATGCGACGCGCGGCCGGCCACTGGGTGCTCAGGCGGGCCATGCCGCCGATGTGGTCGGGATGATGATGGGTGATCAAGATGGCGCGCAGTTGGCCACCGACTTCCTGCAGATGACGTGCCACGACCGATGCGTCACCCGGATCGACCACGGCAACGCCATTGCACAAGTTCAGCGCAAAGATGTAGTTGTCAGTAAACGCCGGCAAAATGGTAACGAGCATCCGTGAAGACCCATTGAGGTAGAGAGGTTTAAGTGATGCGTAGTGGCTGCCGCGCAGACCCTGGCCTTTGCGGGGCGGCGAATGGTCGCAGAGGGGCGGATTGCGGTCAAATCGCGGGCGTTTTGTGGCGCCCAGGCCTTGGGTTTGGAAAATTGCGGAGATTGCTGTCGGGCCTCCCGCCACCGACCGATCTGCGCGGCACTGCATACAGTTGCGCCTTGCGCGCTTTATGCTCTACGAAACCAGAAATCGAAGGACGCTGATGCCAAAGGATGATGCCGACGCGCCAAGCGCTGATGGGCTGGCAACGCGCTGTGAGCGTGCCTGCGTGGACTTGATCGAAGAGCGCTGGCGGCGCGCCCCTGGTTTGGCAATCAGAATGGCGCCCGGCGAACCTGCGGTAGTGGAGCGTCCGGGGCGCACACGTTTTGATCTGAGCTGGGTAGCCGCCGACCTCAGCTTTAGCGGTGTGCTGCGTGGCCGCTTGCCGTTGTTACCGTTGGCAGACGGGTCGCTCGCGTTGGTCGTGTTAGATCGATTAGCGATGGTCGATGTTGGGCAGCTAAAGCCGTTTTTGGCAGAGGTGTTTCGTGTGTTGGCAGATGATGGTGGACTCATGGTGATCGACACAAATCCCTGGAGTTGGCTGGGCTTGCGCGCGCGCTGGCGGGGGGCGCCGCGCACGCTAGCTGCCAATCAAATGGGCAGTTTGCTGCGCGCGAGCGGACTGGAGGGCATCGAAATTCGCCATGCGCTATGCTGGCCGCCGCTGCCCAGCGGTTTCATTGAGCGACACAGTGACCTGCTTGATCGCACCTTCAGTCGCATCGTGCCCGCGGCTGGCAGCATTTACAGTGTTTGCGGCCGTAAAAGCAGCAGTAACGTGATTGCTATTCCATTCGCGCGTGATCGCCGTCATGGTTTGCTGGCGGCGCCGGAGGGCATGCGTCGTGCAGGCTGAGCCGGAATTTGTGATTGCCTACACGGATGGCGTTCGTTGGCAATGGCTGCGTGGCCACAGCGGCGTGCCTTTGAACGCGCGTGTCGATCGTCTGGCGCGTGAATTTTGGAGCGTGAGCGCGAGGCTAGCAAATGCGGCAAATTGCGCTGGATACTGAAACGACGGGTATGGACGCCGAATCGGGCAACCGGGTGGTTGAAATCGGCTGCATCGAAATCGTGCAGCGCGCCATCACCGGGCGCAAATTTCAGGTTTATTTGAATCCAGATCGCGACAGCGAGCCAGGCGCGCTGCTGGTGCACGGGCTGACGAGCGAATTTCTCGCTGACAAGCCGCGCTTTATCGATATTGTCGCGGAGTTTCTAGCGTTCATTGCCAACGCTGAATTGCTGATTCATAACGCCAGTTTTGACCTCGGGTTTCTCAACCGCGAGTTACGGTTGGCCAACCACGATCTGCGCGTGGAAGACAAACATGCGGTAATCGATACGCTCCGTTTGGCTCGAACCTTCCATCCAGGGCAACGCAATTCGCTGGATGCCCTGTGCAAGCGCTATCAGGTCGACAATTCAGGGCGCAGTTACCACGGCGCCTTGTTGGATGCGCGTCTTCTAGCCGACGTTTACCTCAATATGACTGCCGGGCAGGGCAGCTTGAGTCTAGACATGGCGGGCAACACGCTGACGCTGCCAACGCTAAACGATCCAACGGCTTTGAAAGTCCCGCGCCGCGTTGCCAATGAACAGGAGCGAGCCATGCATCTGCTCAGCATGGCAGAGATTGAAGCAAAGTCTGGAAAGCCGTCCTTGTGGCGCCAGTGGTCTTGATTTGAGTCGAGCCGCCCGTCCAAATCAATTGTAGAGAAGAGATGACGGCGCACAAACGCAAGTGGCAGAATGCAGACGGCCTGATCAATGGCGGGGAGTTCAATAGATGGCGCGTTCGCGAAAGGTCGGATCGCAACAAATCCAAAGACTCTTTTTGGGTGTCCGCTGGTTGATTTTGGTTCTTGCTGTCGGCCTAAGCTCCCATGCGTGGGCGGTTGGTGCTGTAGAGCAGATTTTTGCACATAAGCATTTGGGGCCGGCGACCTGTGCGAGTTCGGCGTGTCATGGCGCAAATCAACGCGCAGCCGATGCGCGCATCTTGCTCAATGAGTTCAGCGTATGGCAGCAAACCGATCCGCACGCAAAGTCCTATGCGACGCTGGCAAAGCCGGAGTCGCAACGCATTGCGGACAAGCTGGGTCTGGGCAACGCCCAATCTGCGGCAATTTGTATGGATTGTCACGTTGACAACGCGCCGGAGTCCAAACGGGGTGAGAAATTCAGTCTCACTGACGGGATCGGGTGTGAATCTTGTCACGGTGGTTCTGAGCTTTGGATTGCCAGTCACACCGATGGCGAGCGCGCGCGATCCGAAACACTCGCCGAAGGCTTATATCCGACCGAGCAGCCGGTGGCGCGCGCCAAGTTGTGCTTAAGCTGCCACATGGGTACGCGTGATCGCATGATCACCCACCGGATCATGGGCGCAGGCCATCCGCGCTTATCGTTTGAACTGGACACTTTTACCTGGCTCAACCCGCATTACGAGATTGATCAGGATTACGTTGATCGCAAAGGCGAGTTCAATGGTGCTCGAGATTGGGCGATCGGGCAGGGCGTCGCTGCAATGAATCTGCTTGAAATTCTGACCGACGAGCGCAAGGGCTGGACAGGGATATTCCCGGAATTGGTTTTGTTCGACTGTCACGCCTGTCACCGGCCGATGAGCGGGCTGCAATGGGGTCCGCGGCCGGGAACGGGGCTTGGTCCGGGTGTCGTGCGCCTCAACGACGCCAACCTGATGATGTTTAGACATGTGCTTGGGATCATCGACGCGCGGGCGGGCGAAGATTTGTTGGCATCCACCAGGGCTTTGCACCAAGCGACTTTGGTCAGTCGTGAGCGCACATTTGCCGCTGCCAATGCGCTTAGATCCAAAGTAGAGGCGCAATTGGATAAGGTCGCTGGTTATGCATTCGGCCCGGAAACACTCGGTTTGGTTATTGGCAGTCTGCTGCGTGATGCCGAGCGCGGTGAATTCCGGGATTTCGCCGCAGCTGAACAGGCCGCTTTAGCCGCACAATCTGTCGTGGTGGCTTTTGAAACGGCCAAGCAGTTAGGCGATGCGGATGCAGCGGGCCTGCGGGCCGGTGTAGATCGTGTTTATGCTGCAGTCGAGAAAGAAGACGCCTATCGAATGTCGGCTTTCGTGGACGCGCTAAAAGCGCTGCGAGCAAGCGCGCTCTAACGAATGTTTGAAAGCCAAAAAGCGGACTGTGAATAGTTCACAGTCCGCCTCCTAACTTGTGGTCAAGCGCTTTTCTCGCATCTTCGTGTGCGTTTGCGCATGAGAATTGTGCATCGTTTGTGATGTCGTCCTTGCGGCGACCACTGCACGCGAGTCTAATCAGGCTTACCCTTCTTGCTTAGATAGTCATGGCCCAGCTGCCGCAAGTTCCAGGCTACCGACTGCTCAAGGTACTCAAGCAGAGCAAGCGTTCGCGCACATTTCTAGCCGAGCAGGAATCGCTGGCTCGTCAAGTGGCATTGAAGGTGCTCAGTGAGGAGTTCTTTGACGATCCGGCGCTCCGCCAGCGCTTTGTCGATGAGGGAAAAAGCGCTGCGCGCCTGAATCATCCGCATGTGCTAGCGGTGTTTGATATTGGCTCGGCTGGCGGTTTCCCCTACATCGCGACCGAGTTCGTACCTGGCGGAACCTTGCGTGAGCGCATGGCGCAGCCAATGGCGCCAGTTGAAGCACTGCGCATCGCTCGCGACTTGGCTAGTGCACTCGACTACGCGCATTCACAAGGCGTGATTCATCGCGATATCAAGCCCTCAAATGTGATGTTTCGCGGTGATGGTGCGGCGGTGCTCGGGGATCTTGGCATTCAACGGGCCCAGTCTGGTGGCAACACCATGCAAATTGGCAGTCCGCACTACATGAGCCCTGAACAAATCGAGGGCGAAGTCGGCGACGGCCGCGCCGATTTGTATAGTTTAGGCACCGTGTTGTTTGAAATGCTGACCGGTCGACCGCCTTTCGATGCCGAAGATCCTTTTGCGGTGATCGCCAAACATTTGTCCGAGCCAGTGCCGAAATTGCCTGAGGCACTCAGCCTGTATCAACCGCTGATTGACAAAACGCTCGCCAAACTAGCGGACGAACGTTACGCCGGCGCGCGCGAAATGGTGGCCGCGCTGGATGGTTATTTGGAGCCCAAGACGATGCGCGAGCCGCGCGTAGAAGCGCTACGCAGCGCCGGCGTGGCGCGTCCAGCCACGTCGCCAGAGCCGCCTATGGCGGAACCCGTTGGCGCTCCGACCGTTTTCCAACCCGCGGTGCCGAGCGTACCGCAGCCTGTGAAGCCAAAAGCATCGCCAGCCCCGCAACATGGCAATTTGGCTAAGGCGATGCTGCGCATTGGCTTGTTGGTTCTCATTCTCGGAGCACTGGTCTGGGGCGTGTTCAAGCTGATCGGTGGGACTGGCGCAAGCACCGTTGCACCCAGTGCGGAAACTACATCCTCGCAGCTGGGAGCCACGGTGAGCATGGCGAGTGGTGATTTGGCTACCGCTGAGCGACTGATCAACGAGAAAAAGTGGTTTGCGCCAGCCGGTGACAACGCCTTTGATTTGTTGGCGAGTGCGATCCAAATGTCAGCGTCCGAGTCGAGAGCAAAACAATTGAGCACTAAGCTCATTCAGGCAGTCATGACCGAGGTCACCGCGTTACGAGCAAAGGGCGATCCCGCGGCAGCCGATGCGCTGCTTAAGCAAGCAACGCAAAAATATCCGGGTAACGCAGACTTGGGCAAGCTCACCCGTTCCTGAGAGGCCTGTCCGAGCGCTGTTGCGGTTGCTGTTCGCCGTGGTTTCGTCATGCTTGTAGAAAACGCGAAAAAGCCGAAGCGTTTGGACAAGTCCAAACCCACGAAAAGCGGCCTTGCCGCTCTTTGCTTTCATGCTGCAGCGAAAGAACCCATTCAGTTTGTGCACAAATAAGCGCACTGAAAGGGGGTGAAAGCTTTCGGCTTGCGCGGCGTTCCGGCTTGAACCTGGAAACCTCAGTTGGACGGGGTAGAGTGTTCGGCTATGGAGCGTGAACGCCTGCAAGCTGTGCTTGCAGGCCGGAACAGGGCAACACGCAATGAGGGTGAAAGCCGGCAAGCTTGCGCCGCATGCGGCGCGCCGGTTTGAACGACTGCAAGCTGTGCTTGCAGGCCGGGGTGAATAGCTCTTCTATTCCAACGAGTTGCAACGCAGCCAGAACCGTGCAATCTGCCCCGTAGCGCACTCACCCGATGGGTGAAAGAGCGAAATTCACCCGTTTGATCAGCGACTAAGCGCACGGGCGGGGGTGGAAGCCGGCGGTTCTGCCGCAAGACCGGATCGACCGGGAATCTGCTGACGCAGAAGAAACCGCTAAACGGCCAGCGGCTCTACAAAGCCGCCGGCGCGTGGGCGCGCTGCCCGGTTAAACGCAGCGCACCAATAACACGGTGATGTTGTCCGAGCCGCCATGATCTAAGGCGGCCAAGATCAAGGTTTCCACCGTTTCCTGCACGCTGAGGCCGCGCGCAATAATGTCGCTGATCATCGTGTCTTCGACCTCTTCGGTAAGGCCGTCGCTGCACAACAACAGGCACTGACCGGGCTGCAAAGTGCCGCGCAGCGTTTCAATCTTCAGCTGGTCGGGCATGGTGACGCCCAATGCCTGGGTCACCACATTCCGATGCGGATGAGTGCGCGCTTGGGCGGCGCTAATCGCACCTTGGTCGATCAGCTCTTGGACATAGGAGTGATCTTGCGATATCTGGCGTAGCGCCCCGTTCCAGATATACACCCGGCTGTCGCCCACCCATGCCACCTCATAATCATGGTGGCGCACGTGAACCGCAGCGACCGTTGTACCCATCGGCCGCTCACTGCGCTTTTCATTCGAATGTCGAATGATTTCTTCATCAGCGGACTGTATGGCGCTCGCCAAAGCCTGCCCTTTTTGCACTTCGCGGATGACCACATCACGCGCCAATGCACTTGCCACTTCACCGTGCTCATGACCGCCCATTCCGTCGGCCACCAGCCACAGACCCATGTCGGCGTCCGCGCAATAGGTGTCCTCGTTATGCTCGCGCCTAAGTCCAGTATGCGTCCCGTGTCCGAATTCGATCATGGTGCTCGGTCGCGCAATAACGACGGTCGATCGGCGCCGACGCTGTAGGCAAATAGCCTAGCGTCGGTCGGCGTGGAAAGCTCAAACCTATAATTTCGAGTATGCAAGTTGGGCCTCCCTCAGCGATAGGATGCCGTGCACTCGCTCGGCTTGCAACACACGGTTTGCACTCGTTAAACGGCAAACGGGACAAGGCGCAAATACAGGCCATCACATTGCGATAAAAACTCGACTTCGCGCACCTCATTTGAGCAAACCCATCCTGCAGCAAATCGCCCGGGTGCTTGTCGACAAGCCATCGCACCCGTATGCTCCCGCCCTCGCCGAGTCGACCCCGGCGTGCACAACCCACGATTATGGAGAGGTGGCAGAGTGGTCGAATGTACCTGACTCGAAATCAGGCGTGCGTGTAAGCGCACCGTGGGTTCGAATCCCACCCTCTCCGCCAATGCTGAAGCCCAAGTGATTGATTACTTGGGCTTTTTTTGTGCCATAAATTTGGCTGTCCTAGACGTTTTTTAGGCAGCCATCCGAAGCGATCTCGGTGGCTCACGCTCTGGCGTCCGCAGCGTGACATCAACTTTGTTCTGCTTGAGTTTCCCCCAGCACGGCTCGATGCATGTCGTGAGGCTCAACCGCGTGCATTGTCGGGCTGAAAAAGAGCCCTCGCAATGACAATTTGCTCGGAGCTTCCCAAGTGTAGGGCGTCGTTACCGCGCTTGCCGAATAACAATTCACTCGTGCTATCCCACACATCGCAATCTGGACGTTCCGCGCGCTATCGTCGACGACGATTTCTGGAGCCCAACCATGACCTTCTTTGCTCTATTGCGCCGTCCTTTCACGCATGCCTTGTTGTTGACCTTGTTGCTGGGCGCTTGTGCGCAAGCGCCGGAACGGTCTGCACCTGCTGCCATCATCGCAACGCCGCCGGATACCAGTCAGGTGTTGACGTTGCCGGCGCAGCTGCCGCCGGTAGCGGCTAAAGTGGATCATTCGGTTGAAGGTCCGCGTGGTGGGCGCGCTGATCCGTACTTCTGGTTGCGCGATGACAGTCGTAGCAAACCGGATGTGTTGCAGCATCTGCAGGCTGAACACGCTTATTTCACGGCCGGGTTTGCAGCGCTGCGGCCGCTGCAGCAGCGCCTGTTTAAAGAAATGCGCGCACGCATCAAGGAAGACGATGCCAGCGTTCCGGTACTTGAGGATGGTTTTTGGTACTACACCCGTTTTGAGACGGGCAAGCAGTACCCGATTTTTGCCCGCCGCCAGGGTAGCTTGGACGCCCCCGAACAGATCATGTTGGACGGCAACCAGCGCGCTGAAGGCCACAACTTCTACCAAGCCGCGGATACCACGGTCAGCGAAGACGGCAAAATCATGGCGGTTGCCGAGGACTTTGTCGGCCGACGCGAGTACACCATCCGCTTCAAAAACCTGGATACGGGCACTTGGCTACCCGACGAGATCAGCGGCGTATCCGGCGAATCGGTGTTTGCTGACGATAATCGAACGGTTTTCGTGGTCGAAAAAGAACCGACTACCTTGTTGCCGTTTCGGGTTAAGCGCCATGTGCTCGGCACGCCGTACGCTAAGGCCGTCACCGTGTATGAAGAGAAGGACAACACCTTCTACACCGGCATCTTCCGCAGCAAATCGGACCGCTATCTGGGCATTTACCTGGGCAGCACGCTGACCAGTGAGACGCGCTTGTTGCCAGCCGCTGATCCGACCGCTGATTTTCAGATCTATCTGCCGCGCGAACGCGGTCATGAGTATCAGGTGGACGACGCCGGTTCGCTGTTCGTGAATCGCAGCAATAAGGGTGCGGCGAACTTCCAGTTACTGACGGCGCCCGCGGTGATTCCCGCCGATCCAGCGAGCTTCAAAGCCTTATTGCCGCATCGTGCCGACGCGCTGATTCAAGGTATTGAGATGTTTGCCGATCGCGTCGTGATCAACGAGCGCTCTGGCGGTCTGAGCAAGCTACGCATCGTGCCGCTAAGCGGTGGCGAGGGCAGCTTGTTGAGCGCTGAGGAGCCCGCCTATGTGATGGATCTGGAACAGACACCAAGTTTGACGAGCGGCAAACTGCGCTACAGCTATACCTCGATGACCACACCCACCAGTGTCTTTGAGCTGGACTTCGCCAGCGGCGATCGTCGCCTGCTCAAGCGCGAAGCGGTGCTCGGCGATTTCGACTCCGCCAATTACGTGACCGAATTCCGCTTCGCGCCAGCGCGCGACGGCGCCAAAGTGCCGGTCTGGCTGCTCTATCGCAAAGGCACGGCGCTCGATGGCAGCGCGCCGCTTTACCAATACGCCTATGGATCCTATGGATCAAGCATGGACCCGGCGTTTAGGTCCAGCGTACTGTCGCTGGTGGATCGCGGCTTCGTGTATGCGATCGCCGCCATCCGCGGCGGCCAGGAGATGGGTCGGCACTGGTACGAAGACGGCAAGCTGCTGAAGAAGAAGAACACCTTCAATGACTTCGTCGACGTCACCGATTTTCTGGTGCAGCAGCGCTACGCCGCCAAGGACAAGGTCTTCGCCGCTGGCGGCAGCGCCGGCGGCTTGCTGATGGGCGCGGTGATTAACCAGGCGCCGGATCGTTATCGCGGAGTCATCGCCCATGTGCCTTTTGTCGACGTGATCAGCACCATGCTCGACGAATCCATTCCGCTAACCACTGGCGAATTTGACGAATGGGGCAACCCCAAGGATGCGGTCTACTACGACTACATGCTGTCCTATTCGCCGTACGATCAAGTGCGCGCGCAGGCCTACCCGGCGCTACTGGTAACCACCGGCCTGCACGACAGCCAAGTGCAATATTTCGAGCCCGCCAAGTGGGTTGCACGCCTGCGCGAACTCAAGACCGACCACAATCCGCTGTTGTTTAAGGTCAACATGGAAGCCGGTCACGGCGGACGCTCTGGGCGTTTCAATCGCCTGGAAGAAACCGCTGAGGACTACGCGTTTATGCTCGGCTTGCTTGGCGAGCGCTAAGCCGCCGGTTTTGGGGCGGCGCTCTGCTGCGCACACCTGCTACCGACATTAGGTCCCTGCGGGAAGGGGTTATTTGGGGGTTCCTTTTTCTCCCGACATTAGGTCCCTATGAGACGATACTTCTTTAGTCTCTAACCAGTTGAGTTTTGACAAAAGCTGCGAAGAAATCATCTTGCCGCATCCGTCGCCGGGACGATGTAGGCGCCCACTGCGGCCCCGACCACAAACCCTTGGGGCCCAAGGATCCCGCTGCTGACGGCGCCAGCTGCCAAACCGACGCTGGCACCGCCAATTGTTCCTAAGATCGCGTCTGTGCCGATGGTCGGGTTGCCGCGTGCCTCGGTGGAGTGATTCACTGCAGCCAGCGGCGGTTTGAATTCCTTTGTGTCAACGGGAAAGGAACTCATGTCCGCAATTCAGAAGCCCGAGTCGAGA
>Ga0163154_10006899_pt1 | contig 13731 bp, 11 predicted proteins | sample OliLakLV19MP9P1_FD_148649 | JGI IMG/M metagenome (GOLD analysis project Ga0163154, IMG submission 148649) | Freshwater microbial mat bacterial communities from Lake Vanda, McMurdo Dry Valleys, Antarctica - Oligotrophic Lake LV.19.MP9.P1 | ecosystem: Environmental > Aquatic > Freshwater > Lake >... | reverse complement strand
TTTCCAGATTCAGATTAATTAGCCGAGCATTGATATCGTTCTAAAAAATTTTTAATTAAGGTATCTTGCAAAGCCTTTTCGCTTAGTGTGACTTGGCATGGAGAATTTTTAGATTTAGACGATCGCCGATCGGATTCAGTATTTTCGTTTTTACTTTCCGCAATTTTTACGGCATTTATTTTGGGTTTTGAAGGGCTAAGTAGGACATTAGCTTTAACTTTTTTGCTAAAAACTCTTTCTTTAATTTCTACCTTTTTCGGTTGTAACTGTGCAGATAATACAGACTTTTTCTTGGCATTTTGAGCGGAGATCTCTTTTAAGTTTTTAGTTAAGGTTTTGGATTGAGTAACAAAAATTTTGGGAGCATAAATTACTGTACCAAAGGCGATCGCCAAAATAGTTAAGAAAAACACAGTGGCACTTCTACTTGACATACTTTGTGGAAATAATTTTAGAAATCACTTTTAGGCATTATTAATTCAAAAAAATCTTACTTTAGGGTTCGATCTTGGGTGGAGTTACCCCGTCTACCACGGGAAAATTGGGATTAATCAGATCGATATGCGTAAATTTTAAGTTAGAAGTGGTTTTAGGTAGCGATCGCAGCCGATCTAACATTTGAATTTGTTTTTCCATTTTGCTGTAAGTATAGTTACCACAATAAACCAAGCCTAAGTCTGTAGTCAGGATCAAGTTGCTAGGAATCCTAAAATCAAGCTTAGAAATTTTTACGGAGCTGCGGCTAATTTGAGTGTAAAGCTTTTTCCAGACTTGCAAAACATTAGCATTGGTGCCAATAACTAGAATATCGGGCTTTTTGATATTAGTAGGATAACTTTTGGCTGAAATCCATATACCTTTAGCATCTATAAAGCCTGCCTGCCCGTTAAATGTAGCTGTAGCAACTGGCTGACGCTCTTGGACTATAACTGTGACCTTAATTGGAAAAAGCGATCGCTTAACTACAACATCATAAACAGGAGCTTTTTTTTCTAATTGAGAGGCGATCGCCTGCGCTTGCATTCTATAAATATACTGAGGATAGTCAATATCGATTTTTTGTTTTAGTTCGGTTGCAGACAGCAATCTAGTTCCTTTAATCTCGATTTGATTTGGAGTAGTCAAATTCCAAAATGGTAACGAAACCACCCATACTCCCACCCCTAAGATTCCAGAAGAAACTAAAACTCGCCATCCTATTTTGAGCACAGGAGATTTCTTTTCAAAAAATTCATTACGAAGTTCTTGCTTGCGCTGTTTACGCCGTTTGGCAAACTCTGAAGTATCTTGACGATCGACCATAACCTCTAACCTTATTTTTAGGTTCAATTAGTTCCAGTTAGATGCAATCATACAGATCTAGATAAAGATATAGATTGCCAAATATAGATTTCATATAGATTTCAAAAATCGGATTACAACTAATCTAAAGATCGGCAGACGGGCTACTCCGAAATTGACGTTCTAATTGGGCAACGATTTCTTCACGATTTTTAAGATCGCTATTTTTCTCAATATTTTTAAGATTAAAGCGATCGCCAGACAACGATTTAACCTCTGTCCGTTTGAACGAACTTTGATGCTTTAACGATTGCAATACCTTAAAGAAGATCAGTGATGATGCCACTATGAGCAGAACTGATACTACTATATAAATAACAGCGGCTGAAATCATACTCTTACACTCGTTTTGCACTTAATAAAATCTATCTAATTAAAGCACTACTGGAAATGGTTTTTCAAGAATAAATCAATAAATAAATTTTGCATTCTACATTAACTTTTGCAATTACCTAAAATATCTACCTCAATAAAATATTAATTTTTAATAACTAATCAAATAAACTAATCAAATAATAGATAAACGCAATTATGAACTATTACATTTCTCCGCGCTTTCTAGATAAGTTAGCCGTTCACATCACTAAAAACTTTTTAAATCTTCCCAATTTATCCGTTCCTTTAATATTAGGAATTCATGGCAGAAAAGGTGAAGGTAAATCTTTTCAATGCGAATTAGTATTTAAGCTGATGGGAATTGAACCCGTACGAATGTCGGCAGGAGAATTGGAAAGCCCCGATGCAGGCGATCCCGTGCGTTTAATTAGAACTCGCTATCGAGAGGCAGCCGATTTAATTAAAGTGAGAGGTAAAATGTGTGTCTTATTGATTAATGACATCGATGCGGGAGCAGGTAGAGTTGATAGCTCGACCCAATATACGGTGAATACTCAGCTTGTCAATGGCACTTTGATGAATATTGCCGATAATCCGACCGACGTACAATTACCGGGTAGCTATGAAGTCGAACCGATTAAACGAGTTCCAATCTTACTTACAGGTAATGATTTTTCTACACTCTATGCACCTTTATTGCGGGATGGGAGGATGGAAAAATTTTATTGGGAACCCAGCCCCGAAGATCGGATTGGTATTATCACTGGCATATTTAAAGAAGACGGCTTAACCTCAAAAGATTTAGAGACCCTTATTCATGAATTTCCCGCGCAGTCGATTGATTTTTTTGGAGCATTGCGATCGCAAGTTTACGACCGCCAAATTCGTGATTTTATCCATCAAATTGGTTTGAGTAAGGTGTCAACTCATATAGTCAATAATCCCGATCTAACTGTTAAATTTCAGCAAGCTCCCGACTTTGGTCTTCTTACATTGATCGAGCTTGGCAAGCAAATGGTACGCGAACAACAACGTATTCAGTCTATGGGTTTAGCAAGGGAATATACTACGGGGGCAATTCAAGGCTCAATTCAAAAAGGAGCAGATTATATCGATGACAACACTGGTGGATCGGCTCCAATATCCTTTCTTAATTCCAATAATTTATCTACCAATAAATCTATAAATAATACTTCAAGATCTTTATTAACTGATTCCTCTAATTCCTCATCCGACTCTTTAAGTGATTCTTTAAATATAGAACGATTATTAGAAAGTGGACTGCGACATGGAGGACGCTTGAGCTTAGAAATTGCCTCTCCCCGCGAAAAAGCTCAAAATAGTTGGCACAGTTGGCAATGGCGCAATCAGCCGCATAACGTCACTGAAGCAATGAATGAGATTCAAAAATGCCTTCACGAATATCCCAATTACTTTATTCGCTTGATTGGATACAATCCTAAAACTCAGATTCGGACTCTACAAGAAATCATTATCCGTCCTCAAAAATTACTCAAATAGATACTTTGTCAATTTTTTTTGTCAATTTTAAGATGAATTTAAGGATCGATTTTAATTAGCACCACTGCACAAGCTTTTAACTCTGGTTGAAAAGAACAGGGATCGAGTTCGGGATGAGTGAGATTATTGGCTTCAGCATTATCTGCCCACAGCGATCCCCAGTGCATTGGCGCAAATACAACTCCACGTGCGATCGCCCCCGTAATTAATATAGGGAACCTAGCACTGCCTCTGCGAGATTTGACTTCAACGATTTCATTTTGAGTTAAGTCTAATTTTTCAGCATCTTTGGGATGGATTTCCAGAAAGGGATGGGGATGCATTTGTTGAATTTTTTTGATCCTGCCCGTACGGGTCATGGTGTGCCAATGTCCGTAAACTCTTCCGATAGTAAGCACAAAAGGGTAATTCTCATCGGGTGGCTCGGCTAAACCTTTGGAATGATAGGGCGCGAAGTTAGCTTTACCATTAAGAGTATGAAATTGGAGGTTAGCATAGAGTCTTTTGCTGGCAAAGCGATCGATTGATTCTCTTTCGACATCGGGACAGGGCCATTGTAAAGCTCCTTTTGAGAGTCTCTCATGGGTTACACCCGTTATATCACATGGGCGATCGCGGGTAATAGCAGCGAATTCAGCATAGACTTCAGAAGAATCTTTAAAGTTAAAATGTCCACTAAATCCCAGTCTGCGACCGACTTCTGCAAAAATCTGCCAATCATCTCTGGCTTCGCCCAATGGTTTGTGAAAGGATTCGCATAAAGTAATGCGGCGTTCGGAATTTGTCATCGTACCTGTTTTTTCGCTCCATTGCGTCGCAGGTAAAAGAATGTGGGCAAAGGCAGAGGTTTCGGTCGGATAGTAAGCATCTTGATAGACGGTAAAGGGAGAACTTTTTAGAGCTTTTTTAGTGCGTTCTAAATCGGGAAAGCTAACCGCAGGATTAGTCGCAGCAATCCATAAAAATCCGACCTCATCAGATTCTAAGCCTCTAACTATATCCCAAGCTGTTCTCCCATTATGAGCGGAGATCTGCCCTGCAGGTAAGTGCCAATGCTGTTCTAAATCAGCTCGATGTTGGGGATTTGTGACAAACCGATAGCCAGGGAGAAGATTGCTCAATCCGCCTGCTTCTCTCCCACCCATAGCATTCGGTTGTCCAGTAAGTGAAAATGCTCCAGCGCCAGGTTTACCAATTTGTCCAGTCAAAAGATGTAAATTGATAATAGACTGAACTTTAGCCGTACCTTCCCCAGATTGATTTACACCCATCGACCACATCGATAAAACTCGTTTTGACTCTCCCCAATAGGTAGCAGCCATTTCTAATTGTGCTACGGAGATATTACAGTTTTTGGCAACAACTTCGGGCGGATAATGCTTAATTAGCTCTAGGTATTGCTCGTAGTTATTAGTATGATTTTGAATGAATTCGCGATCGCAATGATCACGACTATGAAGTAGGTAGGCAATGCCATTCAACAAATCGATATCGGTACCGGGACGAATCGCTAGGTGTAAATCCGCAACCTCCGCCGTTTGAGTGCGACGCGGATCGACAACAATTAATTTAACGTGGGGTTCTTGTTTGTGATGTTTGCGAAAGCGATTAAAAATAATAGGATGACATTCGGCGGTATTGCTGCCAATGATAAAAGCGCAATCTGTGATATCTAAATCTTCGTAACAGCACGGAGGTCCATCCGCACCAAAACTTTTTACATAGCCCGATACTGCTGAAGACATACACAGTCGAGAATTGGCATCAAAGTTATTCGTTCCCAAGCAACCTTTAAATAATTTCTGAGCGATATAATAATCTTCAGTTTGAAACTGCCCCGATCCATACATACATAGGGCATCTGCCCCTTGAGTTTTAATTACTTCTTGGATGCGATCGCTAATTGCCGTTAATGCTTCTTCCCAAGTCACCTGAGCGAACTCTCGATCTAAAGAACTTCGCATCATCGGATGAATTAGCCGATCTTTATCAATAGATTCCGCTACCGTTGCCCCTTTAATGCAGACCATACCTTGACTAGATGGATGACTGCGATCGCCTCTAACCTTGACTAGATCGACTAAATGAATGGGTTCTAGAACTTGATCTCGATCTAAGCGCACAACTTCCAATCCACAGCCTACGCCGCAGTAGGGACAAAGAGTTTTAGTTATAGTGGACATATTCTAGTAATCATTGCCCTTGAATTATATGTATTGATTAAACCAGCGAGCGATCGCCAATAAACTCTCTAATTTCGGCAGTGCTAGGTAGACCCGCCATAGGTTCGCTTGGATCGAAAATTTCTCCGTCCGCCAACACAATTGGAGCGAGAGAAGCAGGAGGAATGGGAAGGTCTAAATCCTCTGAGGCACGGCGAAAGGTAATGGGATCGAGCATTTGGTCTAAGACGCGATCGTAATTACTCGGAAAAGGAATCAGATTCCACCTTGCCATTTGTGCCATTACCCACAAGTGTTCGGAACGATTGGGTGAGTTATCGCCTAAGAAAATATTAAAGTCTTTAAGATATAAATTCTCTCCCGACCCCTTGCGATAGGGACTATTGAAACCAGAGCGCACGTAGATCGATTGAGCATTTAGATATGCAGGCTTACAAATAACCTCTAAGACTTCCTCGCGATTTTGTTCGGGCTGAGAATAGACACAAGCTTCTAGTAAAGCTTTCACTAAAGCTAAATGGGTATTAGGATACTGTTTAGCCCATTCTGATTTAACTCCTAAAACCTTCTCAGGGTGACCGCTCCAAATATCTAAATCCGTAGCAATAATATAACCTAACCCTTCATGTACCGCCCTAGAGTTCCAAGGTTCACCTACAGAGAATCCGATGATATTGCTGGATATGAGGTTTGATACCATCTGAGCGGGTGGTATTACGACTACATCCACTTCATCCTCTGGATCTATGCCTCCACTTGCCAACCAATGACGTAATAGTAAATTATGCATCGAAGCAGGATGTACCATGCCAAAGGTCGGGCGGCGTTCTTGAGTTTGCAGGTATTTTCTTAGCCCAGCCAAATCTCTCACTCCTTCATCCCATACTTCCTTAGCAATGGTGATCGCATTACCGTTTCGACTGAGAGTAAGCGATGAAGTTATCGGTGTCGGTTCCTTTTTACCCATACCTAAGGTAATCGCTAAAGGCATTCCCGTTACCATCTGTGCCGCATCTAATCTTCCTTCTCTAATCCCATCGGCGATCGCACCCCAACTCTTCTCCCGAGATAGCGTTACTTCTAAACCATGTTTGGCAAATAGTCCTTTTTCTAATGCCATGACTAAGGGCGCACAATCGGTTAAAGGAATAAAACCAATCGTCAGATTTACCTTTTCGATATTGCCCCGACTTACAACCGCAGCAGTTTGACGTATACTTTTTTGAACTTTATTTTTCTTCTGGACATTCAAAAATTCTACCAGTTCCCCTCTCATCCGATAGTAGCTGGGATTATTGATCACTTCCATCCGAGCGCGTGGACGCGGTAACTCCACATCTAAGATTTGTCCGATATGGGCGGAGGGTCCATTAGTCATCATCACAACGCGATCGCTCAACAGTAAAGCCTCATCGACATCGTGGGTAATCATCACGGCGGAAATCTGATTCTCATTACAAATTTTCATCAGTTGTTCTTGAAGATTGCCACGAGTTAAGGCATCCAACGCACCAAAAGGCTCATCTAGCAGTAAAAGTTTGGGGCGCAAAGCCAAAGCCCGTGCGATTCCTACTCTTTGTTTCATTCCACCTGAAATTTGTCTGGGGTACTTGTCTGCTGCCAGCCGTAAATTCACCAAGTCTATATGGTCTTCAACAATTTGCGATCGCTCTGCTTTGGAAAGCTTATTAAATACGCGATTGACCCCCAAGGCAATATTCTGTTTTACGGTCAGCCACGGCAAAAGCGAATGATTTTGAAATACCACCATGCGATCGGGACCGGGTTCTTTGACTTCTCCCCCTTCCAGGACGATCCCCCCTGATGTTGCCCGATCTAATCCCGCCAAGATGTTCAAGAGCGTAGACTTGCCACAGCCTGAATGTCCGATAATGGAGACGAATTCGCCTCTTTTAATCTCTAAATACACATCACTTAAAGCAATATAACTACCACCGTCAGAAGTGCGAAATGCTTTGCCAACATGGTCGATTTCAATAAACGGGAGTTCGCCAGGTAGAGCGCAACTAGGGTAAGTCATACTATTAAAAAAATAAGTAAAAAAATCAGGTGTAAAAACGATAATTAGCGAGAGTATAAAGCTCTAATGCTCGTCAGTAGCAGACAAGGCAAAACGATTATAAAGGAAGTCTAAAGCATGATTTCTAATCGTAAAAAAGCGAGGATCTTCAGTTATTGCCTCCCGATACCGCGGACGAGCAAAAGGAACATCGACAATCTCACCGATCGTAGCCGCAGGACCATTGGTCATCATCACAATGCGATCGCTCAATAAAATCGCCTCATCAATTTCATGGGTGATCATCAATACCGTGACTTTATGTTCTTGCCAAATTTTCAGCAATTCCTCTTGCAGCTCTTCCCGTGTCAAGATGTCCAAAGCTCCGAAAGGCTCATCTAAAATCAGGACTTTGGGACGAATCGATAATGCTCTGGCAATTGAAACCCGTTGTTTCATTCCACCTGATAGCTGTTTGGGTTTCTTTTTTGCCGCGTCAGTTAAGCCCACCATCTCCAAACTTGCCATTGCCATCTCAAGGCGATCGCTTTTTGATGTTTCTGGATGTACTGATTTAATCGCCAACGCCACATTATCCAATGCCGACAGCCAAGGTAAGAGCGAATAGTTTTGGAATACCACCATGCGATCGGGACCGGGCTTAGTAATCACCTTTGACTCCAATCGAACTTCTCCCAGAGTTGGCTTAGTAAACCCTGAGACCATATTCAGAAGCGTTGATTTACCACAACCAGAGTGACCAATTACGCAAACAAATTCTCCTTCATAAACGGTTAGGCTAATATTCTCTAGAACTGTATAATCACCCTTGGCTGTAGGATAAACCTTAGAAACATTATCTATTACTAAGTATGGATTGGCATTTCGGTTAACTGAAAGCTCGTTAGCAACAAGAGTTTGCATAATAATAAATTCAAATAGAATTCAAATAGAATAAGTAACTAGAAAGTCTGAGAATAACTTATGCATCCGACTGAACTGTAAATACGCTGACATAATACACTAATTTATCCAAAAGCAATCCTACAATTCCCACGTAAAACAAGGCGACAATCATCTCGCTATACTTGCCACTGTTGTAGCTATCCCAGATAAAGAAGCCGATCCCGACACCACCCTTAAGCATTTCCGCAGCTACGATCGCCAACCATGAAAGCCCAATTGCAATCCGTAAACCCGTAAAAATATAAGGTGCCGCCGAAGGAATGAGAATAGTGAAAAAGTATTCAGTTCGGGAAAGTCTCAAAACCTTGGCTACGTTACGATAATCTTGAGGCACCTGCTGCACGCCCACGGCTGTATTCATGAGAACGGGCCAAACAGAAGTAATAAAGATGACAAAAATCGCGGAAAGCTCAACCGCATCGGTTCCCATAAACTTAAGTACGGGACTACCTTTGAAAGATTCAAATATCGCCGAAGAAATTGGCAGCCATGCTAGAGGCGGGACGGTTCTTAATACCTGAAAAATTGGATCGAAGGCGCGATACATAATTACATTTGTCCCAATTAAAATCCCCAAGCCAATCCCAATCACTACTGACCCCGAGTAACCAACTCCAACTCTTCTCAAGCTCTCAATAATATGCCGACCCAGCCCTTTATCTGTCCCGCCGTTATCAAAAAAAGGATTGACGATCAAGTTCCAAGCTTCACTTACGACTTTGGTGGGTGGTGGTAAAGGAGGAGCTTCGCCGCCGCACAAGATTTGCCAAATAAACAGCAAAGAACCTAATGCTAGAACTGGAGGCAATATAAACTTAAGCTGTCCTTGCCCCCACTCACTCACCAGACTTACGAATGATTTTTTACGAATGTTAGTTGAAGTCATTGGTTACGTTTCTCCTTAAAAGATAGAATCTGAAAATTCTTAGGCAATGTATTTGGGCAATGTATTTGGAATATGTATACTGTGAGATCGAAATTGTGAGATGGAAGATAGCTTTTTTTTCTAAAACTTATCTAATACTTAAATAAGTTTTAGTATGGAAATAGAGGAAAACTTCTAAGGCTTATCTTTATACCATTCCTAACATTAGGAACCTTTACTTTTTAATACCCCTTGCCTGTTTATAGACTTTATTTTGTAATCTCTATACAAACAAAGGGACTAGAGCCAAAGGAATCAGATAATTAGGCTTTCTTGATCTTAAGACTCTTCAGATAAGCACCGGGATTATTTGGATCGAACTTAACGCCATCAAAGAAGGTTTCGACTCCACGCGAAGTAGATTTAGGAATAGCTGCTGACTGCCCGATCGCTTTTGCCGCCGCCCGCCAAATATCTTCACGGTTGACCTTATCTACCAGTTTCTTAGCATTAGTACCCGCAGGGAAATAGCCCCAACGCATATCTTCTGTTACAAACCAGATATCATGACTCTTGAACGGATAGGAAGCAGAATTTCTCCAGAACTTCATGGAAATATCAGCACTCTCAGCTTTACGACCGTTGCCATAGTCAATTTTGCCTTGAATCCGTCCTAAGATTTCCGCAGCAGGAACCTTTAGCCAGCGATCGGCTCCAATAATGTTACACATTTCGACATGGTTAGCAGGATTATCACACCAGATCTGAGCTTCTAAGACAGCCATTGTTAATGCTTGTGCCGCCTTAGGATTTTTTCTTACCCAATCTGCGCGCATCGCAAACGCTTTTTCAGGGTGATTTTTCCATATTTCTCCAGTTACTAGAGCACTATAGCCTTGCTTTTGAGCAACTAGACGAGCATTCCAAGGCTCTCCTACACAGAATGCTTCCATGGTTCCGCTTTTCATGTTTGCAACCATCTGGGGCGGTGGAATCACAATTGTGGAAAGATCCTTTTCGGGATCGATACCGCCAGCCGCCAACCAATACCGCATCCATAGATCGTGAGTGCCACCAGGGAATGTTACGGCAACCTTTAATTCTTTTCCGCCCGCTTTTGCCTTGGCTAGAGCCTGTTTGAATCCTTCGCTTTTTATTCCTAGTCTCAAGTCCTTATATTCATTGGCGATCGAAATTCCCTGCCCGTTGAGATTCAGTCTAGCCAAAATGAACATCGGCACCTTTTTACCATTAGTTATAGTACCTTCAGAAATCTGATAGGGCATAGGTGAGAGAATATGCGATCCATCAATACCGCCGCCTTCGGAGCCAGAGACGATATTATCGCGGACTGCACCCCAAGATGCTTGCTTCAAGACCTCTACATCCCTCATCCCATGCTTGGCAAAGTATCCCTTTTCGAGCGCAATAATCAATGGAGCCGAATCCGTAAGTGCAATAAAACCTAATTTAGCTTTGGTGGTTTCGGGAGTAATTTTGGCTTGTCCCAAGGCAGCATTAGCAGCTACAGTACCTAGAGCAGTTGCACCTGCCGAAAGGATAAATTTACGTCTAGAGAATTGAGTCATATTTAGTTTCTGTTGATTTGTTATTTTGATTTGTTGGCTTAATGTATCGGCTTAATTATTGGCGATCGCCTCTCAACCGACCGACACAAGTTCCTGAATTGGAGATCCCTGACTGGATTTAGAAGTAGCCCCAAAATGCTTGATTAGCAGATCGCCCACTACATCTTTGAGGTCTTCGCACGGAATTTTTTCCATGACACACTCACCTAAATGAGCTCCTTTTCCAACTTTTCCACCCATATAGATATCGACAGCATCGACCATTACGCCATCCTTACGAGTTTTACACCCAATAAAACCGATATCACCCACTTGAGGCTGTCCGCAAGAGTTAGCGCATCCACTCCAATGAATCCGCACAGGACGGGGTAGAGACAGAAGTTTTTCTAGCTCTTCCATGAGGGCGATACTGCGGTTTTTAGTCTCAATAATTGCCAGATTGCAAAACTGATTGCCCGTACAAGAAACCAAGGCGCGCATCAAGTTATTCGGATAAACAGGAAATTTCTGCAATAAAGGCTCCCTTAATAAAGCCTCTATTCTAGAATCTGGGACGTTGGGAATAATGATATTTTGTTCGACCGTTAAACGGATTTCACCGCTACCATATACATCTGCCATTCTCGAAAGATGGAACATATCTTGAGCGTAAATCCTGCCCACAGGGACATTCAGCCCTACATAATTTAATCCAGACTGTTTTTGAGCGTGAATTCCAATGTGATCGCGTTTATCCCACTCAATTTCATCTTTAGGGGCGGCAGGTAAAAGTGGATATCCTAATTGTTTTTCGACTTCATCGCGAAATTTAGCAATGCCCCACTCATCAATCAGCCACATCAGCCGAGATTTCTGACGATTTTCTCGCAGTCCGCGATCGCGATAGACGACTAAAATAGCTTCACATAGCTGCACGACATCACGGGGATCGACCCAAGCATTGAGGGGAACCGCTTCAGCACAACGCTTAATCGAGAAGAAGCCACCAACTAAGACGTTAAAGCCGATCGCCGCGTCTTTTTCACCACCTTTATAAGCAGGAATAAAAGCGATATCGTTGATTTCGGCATGAACCGAATTATCTTTACAGCCCGCGATCGCGATATTAAATTTTCGGGGCAGATTACTAAATGATTTATTTCCCTCACCATTATTGGTAATCATATCCTGAACTTTTCGGACCAAACCCCGCGTATCGATCAATTCATCGGCATCTATACCTGCAACTGGCGAACCCGTAATATTCCGCACGTTATCCATTCCCGATTGAATGCTAGACAAGCCCGCATCCGCAAACTTACTAAAGATCTCTGGAATGTTCTTGAGGTCGATACCCCGCATTTGGATATTTTGACGCGTGGTAATATCGGCAACGCCATCTTCATCGCATTGTTCGACAACTTCCGCTAAAACTCGCATTTGCCCACTGGTTAAGATCCCGCTCGGAATCCGCATCCGTAGCATGAATTTACCGGGGGTACTTTTGCGATAAAACAGTCCCAACCACTTGAGTCGATGCTCTAGATCGTCAGAGGGAACTTCTTCCCAACCAATTTGGGCAAAATGCTCAAGCTCGGCTTTGACATCAAGTCCATCCTTTGCTGATTTTATTTCTTCAATCTTATTTGCCATTGGAATTGCTCCATTTGTTTAGTTATGTTTTCAGCACAACTTGATAGCAATTTAAGCTTTTACTAATAAGTAGTTCGTATAAATGATTACAAATTCTGACGATCTATGAGATTACTGCATATAAACCATGTAATTTCTGCATCAAACTTAGTTCCTTTATCAAGCTCGAAAACTGACAGCAGGGCTAATGCAAATATTAGGAGTTCCCGTAAGACTGACATGGGCAATTTCAGGAGAGAAGTGGGTAGTTGGGGAATCTACACGCGCAACAAAATCGGCAATTCTTACTTGAGTTGCTTCTAGATGTAATGCCATGACGATCGCGCTAGAATTTCCCTTTACCCCTGCGTGTGCTAATCCTTTGAGTTTCCCCCAGATTAAAATGTCCCCTGTGGCAATTACCTCTCCCCCTGGATTCACGTCTCCAAAAACAATAATGCTGCCGTTATGACGGATTTCTACGCCCGATCGCACGGTCATCTTGACATAAAGGGGATCGTCTTGGGGAATGGCATTCTCTGAGGCATTTAATTCAGAATTTAGCGGGGAATTTAGCTGAGAATTTAATAGAGTTAAAGATTTATGTTCTTGCTCTACCGATAGCCCTGCCGTTACCGCCGCGATCGCCGTCTGTCGCCGTGAAGTAGATAGGCTATATAAAATTAGTTTTTGCGTTTCTAAGATTTCACTAATTTCTTGAATTTGTCTGCCATCTAAAAGGCGATCGCCTGCTTGCAGATAAACCAAAACTTGCGGCTCTAAAGATTCAGATTGGGCAATAATTTTTTGTTGGAGTTGCTCTAATAAATCATTCCATGTCAGAGTGATGTGGATAGTTCCATCTTCATCCCTAAGTTCTTGTTCGGGTGGCAGAATTAGATTTAGCTTGCCCTCAATAGTTTTGAACCTAACTTGGGGAATAGATTGGTTAGGCTGAATTAAAGTATCGGTTTGAATAGTAGTTTGAATAATAGTCTGATGCAAAAAATCTTCCTCTAGTATCTGCTGGTCAGTCTTGATAGATTGATTGGCAAATGCTTGAAGAAGATTATCGTCATTTATGATTCGATCGGAATTCATTTAGAGAATTTACTTAAGCAGAGGGCATTAGTTGTAAAGGTACATCTGCGGGGGCGATCGCCGAGGGTTGCTCTACACAAATTACCTTACCATCATCATCCACATCTACAATTACCGATGCGCCATCTCGTACCTTGCCTGTTAAGATTTCCTCGGATAAAGAATCTTCTAACAAACGCATAATTGCACGGCGGAGAG
>Ga0163154_10006894_pt1 | contig 13738 bp, 12 predicted proteins | sample OliLakLV19MP9P1_FD_148649 | JGI IMG/M metagenome (GOLD analysis project Ga0163154, IMG submission 148649) | Freshwater microbial mat bacterial communities from Lake Vanda, McMurdo Dry Valleys, Antarctica - Oligotrophic Lake LV.19.MP9.P1 | ecosystem: Environmental > Aquatic > Freshwater > Lake >... | reverse complement strand
ACGGTCTTCAGCGTCATCGTCGCCGAGGCCAGCGTGATCGCGCTGCTCGGCAGCCTCGTCGGCTACGGCGTCTACTTCACGATCCTCACCGTCGCCGCCTCGATCATCCGTACCCAGACCGGCGTCGTCCTGGACGTCGCCGCTGTGCACCCCGCGCTCTACTGGACGCCGGTCGGCATGGTCGTCGTCGGCGCGCTCTCCGGACTCTTGCCAGCCTTCAAGGCCTATTCCACCGACGTGGCGGGTACGCTCGCCCGGGTCTGAACCCCCAAGCAACCGAATCATGCAGAACTCCCTCCGCGCGTTGGCCCTTGTCCTCCCCGCCGTGCTCTTCGCTTGCAACAAGCACGACGAAGCCCCCGAACAAGCAGGCGAGCACGCCGAGGAATCCGGGCACACCCACGAACCGCTGATCGAAGGCGGCTCGCTCATCGAACTCGGCGACCACGAGGCGAACCTCGAGGTGCACCTGGACGCCGAGACCGGCGAGCTCGTGATCTACCTCGTCGACGGGCATGCGAGCGACTACGTCCGGTCGACCCAGGTCGCCCTGGCGGTGACCGTCCAGCCCGCGGCCGGCGACCCCTACGCGCTCACGCTCGCGCAGGTCGCGAGCACCCTCTCGGGCGAGAAGGTGGGCGACAGCTCGAAGTACCAGATCCAGGACGACCGCCTCAAAGGCGTTGCGGAACTCCACGGCAAGGTCGCGTCGGTGTCGATGAAGGGCTCGACCTATGCCAACGTCGAATTCGCGTGGCCGGCCGGTGAGCACGACCACGACCACTGATCCGGGCTGGACTACATTCGCTGCGTGAAGCTCCAACTGGCCCCTCTGCTCGCAGTCCTGGCCTCTGCCGCCTGCGGCGACGGAGGCGAGGTGGCCCCCGTCGATCTCGCGGAGATCGGCGTCGGTCGGCCGTTCTTCGATCCGGAGGCCGCTGCGGTTGCTGCGGCCGCCGCGGCGGCGCGCGCGGTCGATCCGAGCGCAGCTCCGGAGGCCGCACCAGAGGCCGAGACCGCGGCTCCCGAACCCGCGGCCGCGTCCGACGACCCGCTCGCGAAACACGGCTGGACACGGGACCGCGATGGCTACATCCAGATCACCTACCTGGACCTCGTGCTCGACGGCCTCGACCAGGAGCTCCTCGTCGAGAAGCTCCTGTACCCCGAGGACTACGAGGACGTCGCGCTCGACTGGCCAGAGCGTGTGCGCGCGCTCGACGGCCAGAACGTCGCGCTCACGGGCTACATGCTGCCACTTTTGTGGAAGGACACGACGGTGCCGCACTTCATGCTCGTGCGCGACCTGATGGCGTGTTGCTTCGGCGGCGCGCCGAAGCCCGACGAGTGGACCGACGTCAAGATGGACGGCGAGGGCGCGGGTTATTGGAGCTACGTGCCCGTGATCACCCGCGGCATCTTCCGTCTCGCCGGCATCGCGGACGAGGCCGGTTATGCCGCCGGCGCGTACTCGATCGAGGGCCACGACGTGCGCCGCGAGCTCTGATCAGCGCCGCCGTCAGGTGACGTCACAGCCCGCCAACCGCGGCCATGGTCTCGTGCGCGGCGGTGCGTAGGTTCGCCAGCCGCGGGTCCGCGCTGTCGATCGCATGCGGGATCGACCCGACGAGCGCACGCATCAGGCGGCCGAGCGCCTCGGGCCGCAGGCCCTCGACCTGCGCTTGCCCCTTCGACACGATCCACGAGTGCGGCGCCGATCCAGGCGGGTCGCTGAGGCGCAACATCTCGAGGTCGCAGCCGGGCTCGCCGAAGAAGGGGCGCTCGAGTTGCGCGAGCTCCGTCTGCGCCACGGCGACGAGGCGCGCGGTCGTGCCTTCAGGCAGCTTCACGCGCGCGGGGTTGCCCATGCCGACGAGCAGCTCGTCGTCCGTGGTCCAGCAGAGGTAGAGCTCGCCGCGGCGACACGACACGAGCTCGAGGCCCAGCGCCGCGTTCGCGACGGGGCCCGACGCGCGCGCGACCTCGGGCAGCTTCGGCACCGGCCGGTCGCCGATCCGTGCCCGCACGGCCTCTGTGAGCTTCTGCAGCGCGACCACGTTCGTCGGGTCGGTCGGCGGCGTCTCGGGGTCGTAGCCGAACACCTCGCCGAGGAGCGTCGCGAGCGCGCGCCGCGACTCGTAGGCGGCGTTCTTGCCGCTCCAGCGCTCGAAAAACGTATCGGTGCGGCGCAGGTCCTCGACGAGCCACAGGAGCGCCTCGGGCTCGCCCCACGCCACGAGCGTCACCGCCGCCGCGCGCCGCACGAAGTCGCTGGGATCGTGCAGGAGCGCGCGGAGCTCGGCGCGCAGCGCGTCAGTCGGCGTGGGATGCAGCGCCTGGAACGCCTGTGCAGCGGCCATGCGCACCGGCGCGATCGGGTCCGCGAGCAGCGCGCGGAACGCCGCGGTCTCCTGCTCGCGGCCCTCGGCCAGCGGGTTCTGCGCGAGCGAACGCGCCGCCGCCGGGCGCCACGGGAAGTCGCGGTCCGCGAGGCAGTTCCACAGGAGCTCGCGCAGGCGCGGCTCGTGGAACGCGCCGAAGACCTCGACGAGGGAGGCGCCGAGCTTCGCGACATCGGGCGGGCCGCCGGCGCACAGCGCGAGGATGCGCTCCGCGGCCGGCGCGCCCATCGGCACCAGGCGCGCGGCCGCCTGCGGGCGGATGACGGCGGAGCCGCGGATCGCCTTGTCGAGCATCGCCTCGAGCCGCGCGAGGTCTACGCCGTCGTCCTGCGTCGCGGCGAGGGCCGTTGAGCTCCGCGGGGACGCCGTGGGCGCGGAGGCGACGAGGCCAACGGCGATCAAGAGCCCAGGGAGCATGCGCATGTCGAACGTATTCCTAGGACGCTGGGGCGGGCGATTCGAGCGCTGTCGCGCTCACTCAGGCAGCGCGCGCGAGCGCAGCCGGTACACGCTGACGACGAACCCGTCGTCCTCGACCTCGCTGGCCGAGAAGTAGCCATGCATGTAGAACCGCCCCGCCTTGTAGCGCGTCACGTCCTCCGTCAGCGCCACCTCGACGAAGTGGTTGACCTTGGAGCCGCCGCACTCGCACTCCTCGGGCACGAGCTCGAAGCGCGTCAGACCCTCCAGCGTGCCGAGCGCCATGTAGCCCTCGATGGCCACGTACTTGCCTTCGAGGCCGACGATCCAGTCCTCGAGCGGCTCCCCGCGGCGATACCGCGCGTCGCGGAGCTGCAGGAGCGAGATGGTGGCCGCGATTTTCTCGTCCGGCTTCGGCTTGGGCTTCGGTACCTCGATCTCGTCCAGGGACGGGAGGCGCGCGTGGAGGTCGCCGGAGGCGCGCAGGAGCTGACCCGACGACCAGACCGAGCCGAGGGCCAGCAGCAGCAAGAGGGTCGGGGTCGTCACCGAGGCAGACATCACGGCGCCCATTCTATCGGCCGGGAGGGAGTTGGCTTCCAGGGGGCTCTGGCGGGCTCGGGGCGCCGAAATTTCCTTCCGCGTCTCAGGTCCACGGCGGCGCATGCCGACATCGAACCGGAGACCCGCCCGCGCGGCCGAGCGACGACCTCGACCGCGACCCTCGAAGCCCATCCTGTGGGCCCAAGTAAGCCATGCCCTGGATCGACGCGTTGTTCAAGCGAATGGTGGAGGTCGGAGCGTCCGACTTGCACATGACCTCGAGCTGCAAGCCGCAGTTCCGCGTCCACGGTGACATGGAGCCGATCGCCGAGTGCGCCGTCATCCGCCCCGAGCAGATGCGGCAGATCCTCTACGAGGTCACGCCCGCGACGAACCGGCAGGAGTTCGAGGACACGAACGACACCGACTTCGCGTACCAGCTCGACGGGGTCGCGCGCTTCCGCTCGAACCTCTTCATGGACCACCGCGGGCCGGGCGCCGTGTTCCGCGTGATCCCCGAGGAGATCCTGACCGCGGAGCAGTTGAGGCTGCCCAAGGCGATCATGGACTTCTGCTACCTGTCGAAGGGCCTCGTCGTCGTCACGGGTCCGACGGGCAGCGGCAAGTCGACCACGCTCGCGGCGATGATCGACCACATCAACAAGAACCGCGCGGACCACATCATCACGATCGAGGACCCGATCGAGTTCGTGCACAAGGACAAGCGGTGCTTGATCAACCAGCGCCAGGTCGGCGGGCACACGAAGAGCTTCAAGCGCGCGTTGAAGGCGGCGCTGCGCGAGGACCCGGACATCGTGCTTGTCGGTGAAATGCGCGACCTCGAGACGATCGAGATCGCGATCGAGACCGCCGAGACCGGCCACCTCGTCTTCGGCACGCTGCACACGACGACCGCGGCGACGACCGTCGACCGCATCATCGACCAGTTCCCGGCGGATCGTCAGGCGCAGATCCGCACGATGCTCTCGAGCTCGCTGAAGGGCGTCGTCGCGCAGACCCTTTGCAAGAAGAAGGGCGGAGGCCGAGTCGCGGCGCTGGAGGTCCTCGTCGTCAATCCTGCGATCTCGTCGATCATCCGCGAGGGCAAGACGCACCAGATCACCTCACAGATGCAGATGGGCGGCAAGTCCGGCATGCGGCTGATCAACGACTCGTTGACGCAGCTCGTGAAGGACGGGGTCGTCGATCCGCAGGAGGCGTACCTGAAGGCGGTCGACAAGGAGGGCCTGCTCGGCAGCTTCCAAGCGGTCGGTGTGCGCTTCGACCCGAAACACTCGGGCGGTGGCGCGACGGGGACGACGCATGCATCCCACGCGGTCCAGGAGCCAGCGGCGCCGCTGCCGGCTGACGATGGGTCGGGGCACATGAGCGACTCGGTGGCGCGCGTGCAGCCGAACCCCGGCGCCCTGGGCGGCGACCCCTTCGAGCAGTTCAAGCGCAAGCGCAACTGACGCCGCGCGGCCTGCGTTCAACGCGCCTCGGTGAGGGCCAGGATCCGGCCGCCCTCGATGACCATCCGGCCACGCAGGAGGCCCGAGAAGTGCTTGTGGCCGGCGCCGACCATCACCTTGCCCGCCTGGACGAGGGTGCGCGCGACGTGCGCGAGGTCTGGTCGCTCGGCGCAGGTCAGGCCCAAGACCTCGAGGCTGTTGCCGAGGAACGTCAGCGTGGCGCGCGTCGGCGAGAGCGAGACGTACGAGCCCGAGAGCTCGCGCGCTGCGGCCGCGTGCGCGGGCTTCGCCAGGAAGCTCGCGGGCGCGTCCTCGTCGCCGTTGACGCGGCTGAGGAAGGCCACGAGCGCGTCCGAGTCGAGCGCGAGGCACAGGAATTTCGGGTGCACGGCCACGAGCAACGGTGCTCCGATGCCGGGAATCGACCAGACCTCGGCGCCACGCAACGTCGTCGATTCGACCGACGCGCCGAGGCCGGCGGCGTCGAGCGCCGCGTCGATCGCAGTGATGAACGGCTCGGCGTCGCGGATGCCGAAGGCAGAGCAAGAGAGGTCGAGGGCGATGAGGCGCTGGTCGTCGCTCGACGCGCCCGTCGCTGCGTGCATGTCTACAGGCAGCGAGAACGAGACGTAGTCGCCTGTGAGGCCGGCAACGAGCTCGCCCTGGACGTCGATGCCGAGCGTTTCCTTCGCCGCGTCGAGCGCGGCTTGAACAGCTGCGTGCTGCCCGGGCGCGTTCGCGAGGACCTCCGCGAGCGTGTTCTGCAGCAACGCCTCGAAGTTCGTCTGGCCGACCGAAGCCGAGATCGCGAGCGAAGGCGCGAGGCCGAGCAGGAGTGGGTCGCACGGCCCGAATGCCCCGAACAGCTGCGCGGCGAGGCCTTCGTTGCGGTACGGCGCCTCGACCGTGAGGTCCATGTGCTCTCCCACGCCGAGCCTCATGCGCCCATGGATCCACTCGACAGACGCGAGCGCGTCCCAGTAAGGCTTGGCTTCCGCAGGCACCCCGCCCTGTAGCGCCACTGCGCGCCAGAGCTCGCGCAGGTCGAGCGAGAGTTCCGCATCGATGTCGTCGCGGAAGGCCGCGAGGCGCCCGCGCAGCGGGGTGTCAGCGTCGAGCCGCGCGAGCGCCGCGCGTCCGAAGCTCAGAGCCGTCGCCGCGTCAGCCGCGTCGATGAGGAAGTGCAAGTCGCCGCGTCGGAGATAGGCCTCCGCCAGGCCGCTGTCCGAGGACCAGAGCTCGAGGCTGCCCTCGCGCTCCGAGCGCGCGTCGCTGCCCTGCACCAACGCGCGCAGCGGTTGGGCGAGCTCGTCCCCGCCGAGCGCTGCGAACGCCAGGACCGGCGCATCTTCGCTCGCCGGTGAACCGACGACCATCGCGACCAGGCCGCGCGCCGTCGCGAGCGCATGCATGAGCTCCGCCACGAGCGCCTCGGTCGATGCCCCCGTGCGCTCCGAGTCGCTCGCGCCCGTATCGCGCAGGCCGCCGAGCAACTTGCGCCACTCGGGGTCAGCGACGAACGCGACCCAGTTGCTGGTCTCGCGGCGGGACAAGAGCGCGCGCACGTCCTGGACCCGCGCCGCGACCAGCGCATCGTCCGGCGCGAGGCGCAGCAGGACGACGTCCGGCACGCGGGGCGACGGGGCGGACGCCAGGAGCGAGCCGAGAAGGGCGGACAGCAGCATCGGAGTTCGAGGACGGCGAATTGGGCAGTGACGTTGACGTTGGCTCGCGGGGCGTCACACGTGGGCCGTGAACGAGCGCGAGAGGATAGTGGAGCGCTACGAACTACGAACGGTGCCATTCGCCCGCGGCGCCTAGAATCCTCACCGGACAAGTCCCCCGGAACCTTCAGGACCTTCGATGTTGCTCCCCCTACTGCTGCTCCTCGTCGCCCCCCAGGACGCGCCTCCGTTGACCTTCGAACAGGCGGGCGGCCGCGGTGAGCGCGTGTCCTTCGGCGCGCAGCTCCCCGAGGTGCGCTGGGCGCCGGACGGGGTGCACATCGAGCTGAAGCGCGGCGCGGAGAGCGTGTGGATCGACCCGCGCACCGGCGTCGAGTCCAAACCCGCGCCTCGGCCAGCGGACGCGGCCGCAAGCGGTGACGCCGAGCCCTCGTCCCGGCCGCGAGCGCGGCGCTCGGGCCGCGGCGGGGGCGAGCTCGGCCGCGAGCTCGCCGACCCGTCGCCCGATGGCAAGCACATCGGCTTCGTGCGCGCGAACGATCTCTATATCGTTCCCGTCGCGGTTCCCGTCGCGGTTCCCGTCGCGGTTCCCGTCGCGGTTCCCGTCGCGGTTCCCGTCGCGGTTCCCGTCGGGGGGCCCACGGTCGCGGGGACGCCTGCCCTGGGCGCCCGCGAGCTGCGCATCACGTCGAATGGCGGCCCGGACCAGTTCAACGGCAAGCTCGACTGGGTCTACCAGGAGGAGATCTACGGCCGCGGCGACTTCAAGGCGTTCTGGTGGTCGCCGACGTCGCGGCACGTCGCGTTCCTCTCGCTCGACGAGTCAGAGGTGCACGAGTTCACCGTCATCGACCACATCGAGGACGGCCACTTCCGTGTGAAGGCCGAGGTGACGAACTACCCGAAGGTCGGCGATCCGAACCCGGGCGTACGCGTCGGGATCACCGGCCTCGACGGCAGCGTCGCGTGGGTCGACCTCGCGCGCTACGGCGACGCCGAGATCCTCGTCGTGCGCGTCGACTGGGACCCCAAGGGCACGCGTTGCCTCGTGCACGTGCAGGACCGCATCCAGCAGTGGGCGGACCTGCTCGCCGTGGACCCGGAGAGCGGCGCGTCGACGGTGCTCGTGCGCGAAGAGTCGGCCACATGGACCGAGCGCCCCGAGTCGCCGCGCTGGCTCGCCGACGGCAGCTTCCTCTGGCGCAGCCATCGCACGGGCCGTGACCACCTCTACCACTACACCTCCGACGGCCAGCTCATCGACGCAGTGACGAGCGGCGACTGGAACCTCCTTGCGCTCGAGCACCTCGACGAGGCGGCCGGGCGACTCTGGTTCACCGCGACGATCGACGGCGACGTCAACGAGAACCTCTACCGCACCGAGCTCCGTCCGAGCCTGGGTTCGGGCCCGAGCTCTGGCCCAAGCGTTGGCCCGAGCGCTGGCCCGAGCGCGGGTCCGCGCGGCGTCGTGCGCCTCACGACGGGTGACGGCATGCACAAGTGGACGTGGAACAAAGACCGAACGTTGTTCATCGACAAGTGCTCGACCGTGTCGAACGCGGGCTTCGTGCGTGTCATCGACGCGGACGGCAAGGTGCTGCGCGACCTCGGCAACGCGACGGTGCCGGGGGCAGCGGGCCGTGAGCTCGCGCGCTCGGAACTCGTGCGCGTCGCCGCCCGCGACGGTTACGAACTCGACGTCACGCTGCAGTACCCGACAAAGTTTGACGCCGCGCGCAAGTACCCGGTGTGGATCTCGACGTACTCCGGCCCGGCCGCGCCGTCGGTGCGCAACCGCTGGAGCCTCTCCGACAAATGGCAGTTCTTCGCCGAACAGGGCTTGATCGTCGTGCAAGTCAACGTGCGCACGTCGACGCGCCGCGGCATGGTGGACACCTCGAAGTGCTACTTGCAGCTCGGCGTGCAGGAGATCGCCGACATGAGCGACGTCGTGCGTTGGCTCGGCGCGAAGCCCTTCGTCGACCCCGCCCGCGTCGGCATCACGGGCTACAGCTTCGGCGGCACGATGGCGGCGCAGTGCCTGTTGAGTACCGACCTCTTCGCGCTCGGTGTTGCGGGCGGTGGTGTGTACGACTGGCGCATGTACGACACGATCTACACCGAGCGCTACATGGCGACGCCCGCCACGAACCTCGTGGGGTACGACTCGACGTCGTGCCTGAAGAAGGCTGAGAACCTCCACGGTTTCCTGCACCTGCATCACGGCGTCATGGACGACAACGTGCACGTCCAGAACCTGATGCAGCTCGCCTTTGCGCTGCAGAAGGCTGGTCAGACGAATTGGAGCATGATGGTCTACCCCGAGACCCGCCACGGCATCGACGATGCGGACCTGCGCTGGCACGCGTGGGTGACCGAATGGCAACTGATCCGAGAGCACCTGCGCCCCGGTGAGTGATCTACTACAGTCAGGATTCTCGGCGTAGCGCGCAGGAACTTGTGCTGTAGTAGATTCTTCGCGGGTCCGTGGCTTGGGCTTGGGTTGCGGGCATCGCCGGCGCTGAGAGTCTGACCGCGAAATGCTCAGACTCTCACACGGACCTTCGAATGCCGTTCAGAAGCCGTAGCGCGCGCCGAGCAGGAATTGAGTGAAGTCATCTTCGACATCGACTCGCGCGAGGGCTGACCACCGCTCGTTGAACTGATAACGGCCGCCGACGTAGAATCCGAATTCGCCATCGAAGATGGTCCGATAGGTGATGCCGCCCAAGACCTCGACCATTTCGGTCGCTGCAAACCGTGCGCCGCCGAGCAGGCGCAGGCCGAACTCCGAGTCGTCGCCCCCGTTCTCCACGTCGACCTTGGCGTACTCGAGCTCGGCCGTCGCAACGAGATCGAGGCGCTCCTGGAGCGGATGCACAAAGCCTGCGCCACCGGAGATGCTGACAAAATCGACATCGACCCCCGAATCCTCCTCGGTGAGGTAGCGCAGACGGCCGACGCCGATCCACGGCCCTTCCAGGTCGGTGCTTGCGCCGAGCTCGAAGCCCGTCGCATCACCTACGCTGAGACCACCCTCGACGTAGTTGTAGGAGAAGTTACGGTCGTCCAGAGTCAAACTCTGCAACGGGAGTGCGAGGGGTTCGATTGTCGGCGTCGCCAAAGAGGAGGCTAGCAGCGCGACGGAGAGCGAGGGGAGCGTGAGGAGCATCGGAATCTAGATGGGGGTGTTGACGGTGAGAAGAGCGTTGCGCTCGAGCGGCGGGGCGCGTCACAGTACATATAGCCTATGCTATTAACGGGTAGCGCCCCCCTTCGGTCCGTATGAAATACCCTTAACCATCCGAGAGGCGAGAAAGTGAGCAGCGCTTGGTCGATGCCAGTTCCGCCAGATTCGAATGAGAATGGCGGCTTTCTTGCAAAATAGATATCCGGGCGGAGGACTTTCGCGCTTCAACACCAACGCGGCTCGCGGGGATCGTCGATCCGGACCGGAACGGCCTTTTCTCCAAGTTGACCGTTTACGCCAGCGAGGAGCCGATCGCCGCGGTCGTCCCACGTGGGACCGACGCGTGGCCTTCGTCCCCCGCCGGTCGAGGGGTACTGCGCGACACCTGGAGGTCGACGATGCCCCACCTCGACCCGCGGTTCCATGGCGAGCTGGCCCTCGAGGCGCCGCCACCGTTGCACGTCGCGCTCCTGCTCGGCCACGGCGTCGTCGCGCTCGGCACGGCAAGCGACAGCGACTCAGCGCTCGTGTTCCGCATCGACGTGGCGCTGCTCGAGGCGATGACCGGATCGGTCGAAGTCACTGCCGTCGATGGGCAGACCGGCGCACTGGCAAGCTGCTCGGGGGAGCTCGAGCCAGTCGACGGGTACGGTCGCTCGCAACCTCTGCGCTGCTCCGAGAGCGCGCTGGTCGCGGTTTACGTTCCTGCATGAGGCTACGTCCTCTCGCTCGAGGGAGAGTGGGCGCCGTTCACGGCGCGCATTACGGTGCGCCCTGGCGAAGTCGGAAGGGAACCCGGCGCCCTGCGCGTCGAGCTCCCCTGACTGGGTCGACTCGCGTGTCGCGCGCTATCCGCGCTCTTGCAGCTTGCGCTCGATGCGCAGCACGCTGTCGCGGATCTCGCGCAGCACGTCATCGCTCGCGAGCGGCGCGACGCGGCGCACGCCGTCGTCCAGCATCTGCGGCGCTGCTTCCGCGCCGAGCACGATTGCGTCGCGCTGCGCGAGAACGCGTTCGCGGAACGCCTCGAGGTTCACCACCCCCGGCAGGAACGCTTGACCCGTCGCCGTGGCCTGACCGCCGCCCGCGGTCTCGATCCGCATGCTGGTCAAGCCGAGCGCGCGCAGCAGCGGACCCTCGTACACCGCGAGGTCGGTGACCTTGTCGAGCGGGATGTTCTGCTGGACCTTGAAGATGTGGCCGCGCCGCACAATCAACGAGCGCGTCGTCAGCTCGCACCCGAGACCTTGGTACTGCCTCCGGTGGATCCCGCGGGCGAACACGAACCAGAACGGCATCAGGGGGATGCCGATGAAGGTGCAGAGGAGCAGGGCCTGGGCCTGCAGCATGAAATAGGTCTGGAGGCGCGGGTCGAACTGGGCGCTCAGGAGGATCGGATCGCGCGGTTGCATGGGGCGAGCCTACCCGCACCCCCCCTCCGCGACCGCGAACCGTGCGCAGGCGAACCATCCACTGTCCCCAGCGGAGGACGCAAGGAAACATAGGGCCCGTCACAAGGGCCCTCCCAGGGGCCCAGGATGCAAGGTCGGCCCTGGCAGGGAATTTGCCGCCCAAAAGTGCCCCAGCGACCCGCCCATCCGTGTGCTCGGTACGAGCGGCCCTCGCCCGCATTCACATGATCTTGTCGATCCTTGCCAGCAGCCTCGGCCCGGCCGTCGTGCCGCTGGTCCTGGCCCTCGCCCCAGGGCCGTTGCCCGACGTGGACCCGGCGACCGGCGCCCTGTTCGCCGTCGCGCAGGAACTGCCCTCGGAGGACCCCCGCACGTTCGATCGCAAGCGGGTCCTCGAGCTCGCCGACGGGCGCATCGTGCGGGACCGGACACGGTTCGTCGCGGGGCGCTGGGAGCGCCGCATCGACCGCGACTGGGTCGCCGTGGATGGCGAGGTCATGGGGCACGTGCTCGAGAGCGACCTCCTGTCCCGTGCGCGCGCGATGGCGAGCGAGGTCGGCAAGGAGGACCACTCCGCGCGCGTCGTGCTCGCCGACTGGATGGTGCGCAAGGGGCTCCGGCTCGAGTCGCTCGGCGAGCTGGATCGTGTCCTCGCGTCCGTGCCCGACCACCCCGGCGCCGTGACGGTGCTGCGCGAGCGCGACTTCCCGCTCGAGGTGCTCGCGCCGGCGGCGACGCTCCAGGACCCGACGACGGTCGCGATCGCCGGCGCGCAGGGCTCGCCGGCGGTGCGCGAGGCGCTCGTCTGGAAGCTCGCGCGGGTGCGCGAACAGCTCGACGTGCAGGCCTTCATCACGGCCGAGCTCACGTCGCCCCAGTACCGCCGCCGCGAGTTCGCGGCGTTCGCGGCGCGGCGGCTCGTGCGCAAGCCGCTTCAGAAAGCGCTGACGGACCGCAGCGTGCTCGACACGATGGGCAGCGTGCGGACGGAGGCTGCGTACGCGCTGCGCGACCTCGAGGACGTGCAGGCGGTCGGTCCCGTCGTCGACGCGCTGAGCAGCCGCTTCGCCGCGGTGCGGCGCAACGCGGCGGAGAGCCTCGGCAACGCGGGCTACCCGGCGGCCGTGGCGCCGCTGATGACACACCTCGCGCACCTGCGCGCCGCAGGGACGGGCACGAGCGGCGTGCGCGCGAACCTCTTCGTCGGGTTCCAGACCGCGTACGTCGGCGACTACGACGTCGAGATCGCGCAGGGGTCGTCGATCGCTGACCCCGTCGTCGGGACCATCGCCTCGGGCACGGTGTACGACGTGCGGGCCCAGGCCCAGATCTCGCGCACCGTGACGCTGCAGGTCGAGCGCCGCGAGGTTATCGGAGCGCTCCAAAAGCTCACCGGCCAGCAGGAGTTGGGTGACGACCCCGACGCCTGGCTGCGGTGGTGGGAGCAGCACCGCGAGCGCTTCGAGGCCGACCGGGTTCGCCCGTCGGAGGCGCCTGTGCAGCGCTCGGCCCCGGGCGGCGACTGACAGTGGTCGGTATCGGTCGTCCGGACGGTGCTCCTCCGGGGGGGCACGGCCGGCGTGAGTTTGGCCCGTCTTCGTGCCCGGCGCGACATATCGGGCGTACTCGTCGAGACAACCCTTGGCTCTCAGCCGTGCGCGTGCCGATGAGCACAGGGAGCCCCTCCGCTCGCGCGCAATGCCCCCTGCCCTCACGTCGATCTGCTGGCTCGTGGCCCTGACGCTCGGCGCGACGGGGGTCCTGGCGCGACCGCCGTTCGCGGCGCTGACGGTGCTCTGGCAGCTCCGCGCGCCGACGGCGCTCATGGCGCTGTGGTTGGCCGCGCTCCTCGCCGGCCTCGGCCGGGTGCCCGAGGCGGCCGCGTTGGCCGGGGCAGCGGCGCTGGTGCTCGTGCGCATCGGCGTCGGTCGGCGCCGCGCCCGCGTGCGCAACGGCGCCGCCGGGCCGAGCGCCTCGCTGCACGTGCTCACGCACAACTGCGGCCTGTCGCGCTCCGATCCGCGGCGCGTCGCGGAGTTCATCGCGGACTGCGGGGCCGACCTCGTCGGCCTGCAGGAAATCCGGCGCGAGAACGCGCTCGCTCTCGCGGAACACCTGCGTCGCACGCACCCATTCCAGGTGTTGCACGCAACTGGCGTCGACGTCCGCGACCTCGCGCGCCTGGCCGAGCGTGCGCGCGAGCGGGCGCCCGCGATCATGCTGGGGGACCTCAACAGCACCGACGCGACAGCCGCGTGGGACGTGGTCGCGCGCGCGGGCTTCGTCGATACGTTCCGCGCCGTCGGCTCGGGCGGAGGGGCGACGTTTCCAGTGCCGTTCAAGTACCTCGGGCTGCCCGTGCCACCGCTCGTGCGCATCGATTTCATCTTCGCGACCCCGGACCTCGGCGCCGGGGCGTGGCCGCTGCGTCGAGCGACGCTGCGCAGGCTGGCTGAGGCCAGCCCGTCGAGCGGCGCGGCGCGGGCAGGCTGAGACCAGCGAGTCGAGCGGCGCGGCGCGGGCTCACTCGCGCAGCACCCGAGGATCCGGGCCCGAGGTCGCTCGGCATTTCGCTGCGCGGGGCCAGACCCCATCATGGGGGCATGGGTCCCAC
>Ga0163154_10006886_pt1 | contig 13748 bp, 13 predicted proteins | sample OliLakLV19MP9P1_FD_148649 | JGI IMG/M metagenome (GOLD analysis project Ga0163154, IMG submission 148649) | Freshwater microbial mat bacterial communities from Lake Vanda, McMurdo Dry Valleys, Antarctica - Oligotrophic Lake LV.19.MP9.P1 | ecosystem: Environmental > Aquatic > Freshwater > Lake >... | reverse complement strand
GATTAATGAGGCCAACGAAGTGCTGAGCGATCCGGAGAAAAGAAAGAAATTCGACCAGCACGGCCAAGACTGGAAACATGCTGACGAGTTTGCGAAAGCAAACCAACAAGGCCAATCACGATCTCATGCCACCGGTGACGGACAGCGCACGTGGAGAGAGGATGAACATGATTACTCCGATTTCTTCGCCTCCATGTTTGGGGATCGCGGGGCAGGATCACGAGGTTCGCAGGTCAGGTTTCGGGGACAAGACTTCAATGCTTCACTGAACCTGAACATTAAAGATGTCTATCAAAAGCAACAACAAACACTCGCTGTTAACGGCAAGAACATCCGACTCACTATTCCCGCAGGAGTGGAAAACGGGCAAACGATAAAAATTGCAGGTCATGGAGGAGAAGGAATGAATGGCGGCCCTGGCGGAGATTTATACCTCACCTTTCAAATAGCGAACAACACCCGTTTCAGGCGAGATGGCAGCAACCTGTATTCCGATGTAGACATTGATCTATACACCGCAGTGCTGGGTGGCGAAATCACCACCGACACCTTTGAAGGAAAGGTGAAACTACAGGTGACAGCAGGAACACAAAACAGCACGAAGGTGAAGCTGAAAGGAAAAGGTTTTCCGGTCTATAAAAAGGAAGGCGAGTTCGGGGATTTGGTTTTTACCTATCGCGTAAAAATTCCAGTGGTGCTTAGTGAGCAGGAGCGGGCATTGTTTGTTCAATTATCAAAACTTCAAAAGCATGAAAACTGATGAAATGGTGAAAGCGGAAGAGTTCTGTTTATGCCACCAGGTGGACATCACATTCATTCGTTCACTGAATGAGTTCGGTCTGGTAACACTAACGACCATGGAAGAAAATCTTTACATCCCAACCGCTCAAGTAGTGGAGATTGAAAGGATGATGCGCTTTCATTTTGATATGAACATAAACCTGGAAGGTGTCGAAGTAATTACGCGATTGCTGAAACAAATGGATGATATGCGGGATGAAGCGCGGCTGCTGCGCAACCGCTTGAATCTTTATGAAAGTGACTTCTGATGGTTGTTTAGTCAATAGAATAGAATCATCGTAGTAGTGGCTTTGTTCGTTCATGCATCAATGAGCAGTTTTTTACTCAACAATGGCATACGTTGACTGGCAATGCCCTCAATCTGACAGAGTATTTTGGTGCACTTCCGGCAAGCGCCATCCCCATCCAGTTTCAGCATCAGGCCAATGGCACGCAGTATTCATGACTGAACGACTACTACCTTCCGCTCACCAAAAACCAACTTAAGTGCCTATCCTCTTCCAGAACCTGATCTGTTCTTTAGCTGAGTTCCGTTGCATTGGTTGCAGTTTGCATTTTCTAAATGTGCCTTTGCTAAACAAAGTTGAACTTTGTGATCATCCTCTTCATTCTTGCAAATTCTGAACGGTACAACCATGCTAGCCATTGGCCGCTTAAACTGGCTAAACCCAAGAGACGCAGTAACGCGATGGCTTGCTGCATGAAGCACTTTCAGCAGCAAGCCAAACACCCAAGTGAAGCCAACCGAAACCGAGGCTTCTTCTGCTTTCATTCGGTATGAATGAAAACTTCAAAGCAGAAAAAACTTGTTCATTCAGTTTCCTTTTCAAATCAACACTTGTTTCTCCTTTTACGTTTGATTGCATGAAAACAATTTGTATCATTCTACTGCTTCTTCCACTTATCGCTACCACTCAGAACTTAGTTCCTAATGGAAGTTTTGAAGTGACTGGTGATTGTCCTGTTGACCTGCATGACCTTGAGTTGTTAGGTTGGCAACATTGGCTTGCCTCACCCAATTGTTTCAATGCGTGTTCACCAAGTTTGAATCAACTTGATTCTTTGTTTGATGTACCAACAAATGGTTTCGGTTATCAATACGCGGCTACGGGGGATGGGTATATTGGCTTGGGCACTTACGGCCAGCCTGGTATTTCCGACAACGCCAGAGAATACGCTGGTGTGCAACTGCTTGCTCCATTGATGGTTGACACGCCATACCATGTCAGTTTTAAAACTTGTCTGGCATTAAATGGATTCTATTGGCAATTAAACCATGCCTCCAATAACATAGGCATAATCTTCACACCGAATGGTTACGATTGGTTAGACTCACCAATGCCGATACCCAATGAAGCACATCTTTATTCAACAGAGGTAATTGAAGACACAACCAACTGGACCTTGATTGAAGGTGTATTCATCGCTGATGAAGCCTACACCCACATTGGTGTCGGCAATTTCTTCGACAGTGCAAATACAGAATATATCCAGTATCAAAATGGCCTTGGCGCCTATTACTATGTGGATGATTTGGTGGTTATGAAACTTTCTGACTACAACAGAATTGGAGAACTTACCAAAAAGCCAATGCTTCAAACAATAGAACAGGGTAGCAAATACATCTGTTCGCTTTCAAATGAAAAAGGACGAGCAAGTCTGTTCGATTTGAATGGAAAACAAATTTGGACAAAACGTTTCAATCAAGAATTGACTATTGATTTAGTCAACCAGAGTTACGGTATTTATCTGTTGCAGATAAACATTGAGAATAAACAACAATTCAATTTCAAACTAATAAAATCATAGCAAAATGACACAGAAAATAAAAAACATCATGCTGCTTTGCCTGTTGGCAATTTCAGCAATTCAATCCAATGCCCAATGGCAGACATTTGGTAACCTACTTGATGATACAGAATGGTTCGGTGGCAATGCCACCAGCACCATTGACCTTCAAATCCGCAATGATGCGAACTTCGGAATCCAGTTCCACACGAACTCAGGTTATCGGATGTTGCTGCAACCCAACGGTGCACTCAATTTCGGGCTGAACGCAACCAATACTCTGGGTATAGGAAATTGCATGGGCTTGGGGTACCGGTAACACTATAACAGCATTGGGAACAGAAAGTTTGGCTGGTGGAACGGGCAATACCGTGAACGCAAATCATTGCCTGGCTTTTGGTGAAGCTAATATTGCCGGAGGCGGCACCGATTCAGAGTCGTGCATTGCCCTTGGAGATAACAATGACGCCTTTGGCCACGATACGTTCTGTGCCGGTGAGGCCAACGCGACCAATGGAAAAGCGAGCGCTGCTGTTGGCTATCTCAACACAGTTACCGGTGTCGGAAGTGCAGCCATTGGCCGGGATAACGTAGTTGGAACGTCTACCGGAGTCATTGCACTTATAAGTTGCGCCAGCAGTGTAGCTGTAGGGTGCAGCAACAACATACAATCGGATTTCAGCGGCTGTTTTGGAACTTACAGCGCTGTGCCAATCGGGTATAACTATAGCTATACCCTTGGCAGCAGGCTTACCAGCAATGCCGCCAGTACAGTAACCATAGGCCGAGGTTTAGACACAAATCCAATAATTAACAATTCAACAAACTCACTTATGGTCGGGTTCAACAGCAGCTATCCAACACTTTATGTCTTTGGCGGCAATGGCACACCAGGCACCTTTGGCAATGTTGGAATTGGCCTGAATGCTTCCACAGTTGCGCTTACACCAAGCGAGAGGCTCGATGTAAACGGCAACGCACGATTTCGCAACATCGCTGACAATGCAGACAATGTGCTGGTGACCGGAACCACGAATGCTGCTGGCGATTACACACTGAGCAGAATTGATTTCGGAACCAACACCAATCAGTATCTGGAAAATAACGCCACCTGGCAAACCATACCCACAGGCGAAAGCACTACGGCAAACAACGGCACATCATTGAGCGGAACTGCGGTGCAGTTGGGGAATGATGTGGGGGGAACAGCAGCACAGCTCACAAATAATCGTGTAATACCGATGAACAATTTCGACATTTATTTTGATGATCCCGCTGTAGGTTCACCAACTGCTAATTGTATTGGCATTGGCACCACTTTGCCCACTGCAAAACTGCATGTACAACGTACACTTACTTCATCCCTATCTACGCAACCAACTGCGGTTTATGCACAGAATTCGGATGCGGTGCAAGAGATTAATTCAACCACACCTGACTTTGTTGTTGGCATTCATGCACTAGCACACAACAATGGTTTTGCACACAATCGTGCAATGTGGGCCTTTTGTCAAAATGGATTGCGCAATACCGGGCTCCGCGTTGATGTCACCTCAAACCAGAACAACGGCCTACAGCATGGAACTGATGTATCAGTAACGGGCACAACAGGCAGTACCAGTTATGGTAATCGCGTTGCTGTAATCGGTAATGTAAGCAGTACTGTTTTTGGCAATAGCAATACTGTATCTAACTCTGCTGCATCAAGCACTAACTATGGATCCTTCACCAGCCTCAGCGGCACTACTTCATCCATTAATTATGGAGTGCTTACTGAAGTTTCAACAAGCAATGCAACAGGAGTAACTAACTACGGAAACAAAGTGATGGTTACTTCTTGTTAAACTAGTCAATAATCAAGGCAAACGACCCGAGCAATTGACCCGATTGTCTTGTTAAACTAGTCAATGATCAAGGCAATTGACCCGATTGTCTTGTTAAACTAGTCAATGATCGAAAGTTTTTACCCTAAAGTCCGAGTAATTGACCATGCTTTTTGCCCGGTAAAAAAAATATTTTCATGGCGCAACTGCTTCATAAATCCCTCTGCCAGTCATTGGTTGAGCATGTTTTGTGATCACATCCACCATCCTCTCCAAAAAATTAAATTCCAAAAAACGAAACCACTTGAGAAGCGGCTGCGTGAAAACCCAAAATTCAATCAAAGACTGCGCGCCATGAACGATACTGAAGTAAACCTGCTGCTGGATATGCAGGTGGAAGTGGAGGAAGTGATTGACGCAACAGGGCTACCAACTTAGGTCGCAAAAATTTAGAAATGAAAAACGCATTTTTGCTAAATGACGACATTCCCATCACCGGTGGCCACACGCACCCATCCATCAAAGCTTTCGCTTTTCTCCCCTAAAGGGGTGTGTGGTGGCTGGATGACAAGCAGCAGGAATCGAGTGATTAAAATTTATTAAGGGCATCTCTAAAAACCCCGCAGCGAAAATTCCCACCCCTGTACTTCCCAAAGTGAATGGCTCGTCTGGCCTCACTTTTAGCCGTCATACCTTCCCAGAAACTATTTGCCGCTTCTCATCTCCTTTAGGCGAAGATGTACGCAGGACAGATGAGGCCGGAAGGGATGGGACAAAACGTGTGTTGGGCAAGATTCTCCGCATCCAATTTCTTTTTTATGTTGCCAACTCCAAGAAGGATAAATGCTGAACCAACGCACCTTTTGATAAAGCCTCCTTGTCATACAACCTAAAAAATTATCATCAGTTTTTAACCATCTTCAATCGCTCCACTTCATCGCCCTTTTGAATATTGATGAAATAAACACCCGCAGGATAAGATTGCACATCGAGTACAATGCGATGTTCACCGGAGTTCATTGTTCCTTTCTTCATGGTGGATACAACTTGTCCCAATGCATCTTCAACCACCACGTTTACTTCACTTGTATTATCAAGCATAAACTCAAGTGTTGCATTTGTACTGGTAGGGTTTGGGTAAATAGTGGTGTGGTTGGTTGATGTGGTTATTACATCAACACTTACCACTGTGGCCGATGGAGGGAAAATAATATCGTCAACCCAGCAAGCATCTTCGCCCTGAGACACTATATCGTCCTTTTTATACATCCATCGCAATGTATGTGTTCCTACGGTCATGGGATAACTCACTTCGGTCCAATCCGTTTCGCCACTCCAGGTACCCAGAATGGTGCCGTTGCGCTTGAAGGTAAGTTTATCCCAACCTTCTTCGGTACTCACGCGGTAGCTAAAACTAAGATCACCTGCTTCAAGAATTTCGAGTTCGAGGATGAGGATGGTTTCTTCCGAGTTGTTAATGTTCCCACTTTCGAGGCAGTAGTTTCCCTCGTAAGGATTTTGGGTGGTGGTGAACCAATTTGCACTACCACTCAGTTGCCAGTCGAACTGGTTAGTGCCGTTGGTTTCCCAATCTTCGATTATGGCATCGAGCAGTGCTTCATAATTGCATGATGATGTGGCGTACATACCGGCCACCGCATCAAACATAAATTCCGCTGTGGAGCCATCAGGAATACTTGCATCGGCCACTACTGTAAAAATTGCATTCTGCGAAGTGCCATCTTCAATCACACCGGCATCTACTGTGTTTTCTTCAATGGTAAGATAAGATGATGTGGTGGTCAATGTGGCCATTGCAGGAGTTGAATCGGAGTGTCCATCGTTTATTACAGCCACAGATATTGTTACCGTTTCACCGCTGTCAATTCTTCCATCATTGTTTCCGTCCGAATCATCAATAATAAAATCTGCAGGGCAAATAAGAACCGGTGCGTTAAGCGTGACATTAAAATCCATTTCCCAGGTATTGCCCATGTAATCGGTAATGGTCATCATGAATTCAACTTCATGTTGGTCTTCTACTCCATCGGCTACATCAAAAGCAAATGCATCATCCATAAATGGAATTTCTCCGGGGTTGATGTCACCAAAGTATTGGTAGTTGTCCGTGATGGTGATAAGTACATCGTTAGTTGAAAGAGTGGCTTCTACTGCGGTGGCCACTTCTATGCCCACGTTCTCCAGGCTGATATCCAGCAAAAGTGATTCAGCATAATCGGCAACACCGTTCGCATTTCCATTGGCATCATCCAGCACTTCACTTTCATCCACCACATAAGGCCCCTCGGCCGGCATCACTTCTATAGTTGTTTGCGATGGAATGGTGTTGAACGATGTGGCCGTTACGAGGATCAATCCTGGTTCGCTCAGTGTGGGGACCACAATGTCCACCGATCCACCGGCAACAATTCCCCATCCCAGTATTTCACCGTTCCATGAAAGACAAACCACGGCATCTTCCACGTTGCAGTCAATAGAAATTTCGGTGGTTCCAAAAAATACTGTGGGGTTGTGGTCCACTTCAATATTCGTAGGATAGGCGGTTCGCAATTGAACCGTGGGATCACCGAAAATGTGCCAGGTGTCGGTCATTTCATCACCATCAGCATTGTAAACATCATTCATGGAAGCACAGCCGTTGGTATGAATGCTTCCGATAGTGTGGCGAGTTTCATAATCAGTCATGGCAGCAATGATGTGATTCATTTCATCCTGGCCTTCCATAGGTGGTGCCCAGCTTTGATAGACGCTGCTGAACGATCCGCCAATTCCACCTGCGGGTTCAGTACCGTCCATGGTTTTGAGCCATGCTTCACCAAAAGTGTCTCCGCCTGCATCATCATCATCAAAATCTCCGGTGCAGCATCCTACTATAATAAAGTAGGGGAAGAGATGCTGGTTGGTAAGTGCATTGATTTGTGTGTTGGTGTAGCTGCCAGTAACAATGGAAGTGTGACTTCCATGGCCGGTGTAGTTGATAAGCGAACAACCGTCTTCAATCACTGTGGTGAGCGAAGCCGCGGAAGGTGAGCCACTGGCATCGGCAGTTACCCCGCCCGTGGGGGATGATGCGTTGTGGTTGCCATCATACTTTTCCCATACTTCGGTGTAAGTGAAGTTGATCAAGTCTTCTTTCATTTCGTTTTGATGTTCCCAATCGGCTTCGTTGTCGTCACCAAAACCAGCCCCTTCATCAGAACCAATTCCCATGGCTACACTAAACCAGTCGCTAGCTATATAAGGAGCTTTTTCATACTCAAGAATTTTTTCGATAACAGGAGGCAATTCATTTTCGTTGTGCACTATTAAACGCCCCACATGAATTTCGGCATAACTGTCGTTGCCATCAATGTATCCGTAACACGCATCGCAATATCCCTGGCCGCCACCGTTGTTTACAAGAAGTGTAGGAACCTGGTCTTCATCTCCTACTATCACTAAATAGGTGAGTCCATTGTTATCGTAATAATTTTCTACAAACGTGTTGATGGCTGCAACTGTATTTCCTATTTCACTTATCGTAACCACTTCAGTTGGTATTCCTTTTTCCCTTTTCCATTGCACCCACGGCTCCAGTTCTTCAAGGTATTCGGCATCCGTTATCACCAGCAGGTTTCCAAGTTCGCCCACCACATCATAGCGAGCTGTATTGTAATTGATATACCTGTGAGAATAGGCATCATGCATCACAGCGTTCACACGATTGTTAGATGAAGTGAAAGCGTTCTCTCCCGGTTCTTCCGTCACTTTCACATCCACAAGAATTTGCGAATACACACGCAGCACTTTCGTTACCGGGTTGTATTGCAATGGATAGAAGTGAAGGCTTTGGCCACGCACCACGCCCTGAATAAATGCGTTGTCGAGATCGGCAAGTTTGCCAGGATAAAATTCATTTGCGTTGTACACCTCGCCATAGTTGTAAGCCACCACAGAAGGATCAATAGTGCGAATCAAATTTCCTTTGGACGGAGCAATTTCCACATCGGGAATTTCGATGTACTCGCTTTCAATAATGGAGACTGCCATCTTGTTATGGTCGTGAACAACTACAGGAACAGTGAGACGCTGCACATCGGGTGCACCTGCCCGCAATATGGGCGATCCATCCTGCGATGTCACAATCCAGGCGCTACCTTGCGGGGTGTCAACGCTATGGTAAGACCAGTCGGACACACCACAAGTAATCCGGATGTTTCCATCCACCTCGCTTACCAGTTCAATGTTGGTTTGAGCAAAAGAACCAGCGCATAAAAACGCGGTCATAGCAAGTAAATAAAATTTCTTCATTTGTTTTTTGTTGGTTTTTGATTTGTTGGTTTTTCCTTGTTGATTTTTTCTATACTGAAAGTTGAATCACGACAGCTACCGTGATGAAAGTTGATTGTTGCTGCTCATCGTGTGGTCCTGTGGAAAGGTTCCAGGTTAAAGGTTGAAAGTGGATGAGTCGAAGTCAAGATAGGTATCGGCATTTTTAATTCTCCTTTTGCTCCTGATAGCAACCGGGATTGCCCTTTGCCTATTGCTCTCTGGCTATTTCCATTTTCGTTACTCCATCATTCAACATGACCAGGTACAAACCCTCCGGCAAACCACCTACTTCTGTAATAGTGTATCCGGGATTGGCGATGTGGATACTTCTTACTTCCTTTCCATCTGCACTAAAAATTTTACACAAGCCCATTTCATGCGTTTGGATGTTAAGCACAGATGAAGCTGGATTGGGGTAAACAGAAATTGATTCGGTGTTCTGTTCGGCTATTCCAACTGTTCCCGGAGTCCACACATGAAAGTAAAAATCTTCGTGAAGTTCCATCTGGCCTGCCGGGTAAACCCAGTAATGAACGAGACCTGATCCCTCCTGACCCTGCGGATTTAAAATCAGCTTTACAAAACCTTCTTCACCGGGAGCAATGGGGCCCGGCATCACACCATTGTTTGGAAGATCAATGTAACAACTGCCAGGATCGCACATTTCCGTAAACCATCCATCACCCGGCAAGCCAGCTTCGGGGAGAGTGTCTTCAATCTTGCGCCATTCCATAACAACCGAATCAGCTGTCAGGTTGGTGATGTAAGTGAACAGAACAGTAGAATTTTCGAGCGAAAGTTCTGCGTAATGATGCTCACCCGGATTGAACGAGAATAATTGTGCGCGAAACGTTAGCGAAAGAAAAAAGCAGACTACAGGTAAAATTTTTTTCATCATGTTTTGAAAAACGCTGCAAGATGTACTCAGGCAAGGGCAGTTCAACATTATTATTGTGTGAATGGTTGAGGTGCTGAAAGAAATTGATAATTGACAATGAAGTACTGAAGATGGAGAATGACTGGTTGGACATTTTGCCGATATTCTAATGTGCAAGATGAAAGTATTCATTTACTTTTTGCCTTTCCACCAGGCCAGATGTAAGATGGCCATTCCCCTCATTGCCTGTTGCCTTTGGTGTTTTGTTCTTTGCCCCTTTCATTTCGTTGGGCAGCCTCACGCACAAAGGACTTCGCCACATCCAAGTCCAAGTCATCCAACGAATGAAATCGGATAGAACGAGCTGATACGTTTCTTTTTTTACCTTCAATAAGAATTTTGTGTGGATCATTCAGCAATACTCCGTTGATTCAATGAATGAATAGCCGCTCTCAGTTTGATAAGAATGGGCTGAGCGAAGGGCTGAGCCTTGGCTATGTAAGTGTCTATATGGTTAGAGATTTCTTTTTGAGTCATGATTTTTAAGAAATTTCTAGTCAACAATTTCACACATGCAAGGTACCTTGTACTTCCTAATTCTTAATTCATAGTTCGTAATTCTCCAGCACCACCGCGTACCCCTGCCCCACTCCAATACACATGGTGCACAAAGCGTATTTCTTTTTTTTCTTATGAAGTTCAAGTGTTGCTGTTTGAATCAATCGCGCACCGCTCATGCCAAGCGGATGGCCCAGGGCTATGGCTCCACCATTCGGATTTATTCGCTCATCATCATCAGCAATATGAAGTTGGCGTGTGCATGCCAGCACCTGTGCAGCAAATGCTTCGTTCAGTTCAATGATGTCCATTTGATCCAGTCTTAACCCTGCGCGTTTCAACGCAAGTTGCGATGCGCCAACAGGACCAATACCCATAATCCGCGGCTCCACTCCCACCACTGCTGATGAAACAATTCTTGCCTTCGGTATCAACCCAGATTTTTTCAACCCGCTTTCCGATGCGATGAGAAGTGCAGCTGCAGCGTCATTCAACCCGGAAGAATTTCCTGCAGTCACCGTTCCATCCTTCCTGAATGCAGAACGAAGCTTTGAAAGTGCTTCAATAGTGGTGTTGGGCTTTGCAAATTCATCCATAGAAAAAGAAAGCGAATCGCCTTTCTTTTGTGGAATAACAACAGGAGAAATTTCCTCTGCAAATCTTCCGGTTGAAATTGCTGCGGCAGCTTTTTGTTGCGACCACAAAGCAAACTTGTCCTGGTTTTCGCGAGAGATGTTGTACATCGTTGCAAGATTTTCAGCAGTCTCGCCCATGGCATCCGTTCCATAAAGTTCCTGCATTTTCGGATTGATAAATCGCCAGCCGAAACTTGAATCGAACATCTGTGCATCGCGGCCAAAAGGTTGTGATGTTTTGGAAGTGACCCACGGACCTCGCGTCATGTTTTCCACGCCTGCGGCAATAAAAATTTCTCCTTCATCAGCATGTGCTGCGTGTGCTGCATTGATAACAGCCGCCATTCCCGAAGCACAAAGACGATTCACCGTTTCGCCCGGAACACTGAAAGGGATTCCGGCAAGCAGAAGGGCCATGCGCGCCACGTTGCGGTTGTCCTCACCGGCTTGGTTTGCACATCCGAGAATTACATCGTCAATAAGTGTCGGATCAAGCAACGCGTTTTTTTCAAGAAGGGCTTTTAAGACATGAGCAGCAAGATCATCTGCGCGGACCAGAGCCAGCGAACCTGCAAAACTGCCAACGGGAGTTCGAATGGCATCAACTACAAAAGCATTCATACAATAATGGATATGCCGCAAAGATGCAAAGGTGGATTGTTAGAATCTTATTCGCGAATCACCGCTAGCCGGCCCTTCCACATTTCACCACTTTCCAAAGTGAGACTCCAGACATAAACTCCCACTTCCATTGTTGAAGTATCAATTATCACTTCACTTCCGTTTCCACTGAAATAAGGTGGAAGAATATTTCCAGTCGCATCGTAAAGCGAAAAATTAAATCTACTGTTGGATGGATTATCGAAAACAAGTTTTGAAAAATGATTTGTCGGATTAGGAAAAAGCTTCATCCCATCTTCCAACTCAGTAAAATGAACCGGAATTATTTCTGATATCCCTACCTCTCCCAACACCAGCCGATAATAATTGGTTTGATTGGGATAGGGAAACGAATCAACCAGCAAGTATGATTCAGCAAACTCACTCCCACCGCAAACCCCGGCAATGGCTGCAATCACTTCAAAGTTCACGCTGTCAAGGCCACGTTCGAGGCCCACACCAAGGCAATAGGAGTTTCCGGCTTCAATAGTAAAATTCACATGAACATTGTTCCCCACCTGTTGTGTCCGAAAATCGGAAAGAAGATTTTCGCCCTGTTGCGAAAGAACAAAAACCGGAGAACACAATAGAAGTACAGCAAGAGAATGTTTGAGCATTATTAGTTCAAAGGTAATCCTTCCAAGCTGCAAAAATTTGTGGTTGGAAATTCCTGTTGCCTTTTGCCTTTTGTTATTCCTTTGCGCCATGTCGAAAACAAAACGCCCGCTTATACTTGTAACCAATGACGATGGCATCTTCGCAAAAGGCATTCGATCACTTGTGGAAGTGATGACCGAACTTGGTGAGGTGGTAGTGGTGGCACCGGATAAACCGCAAAGCGGAATGGGGCACGCAGTTACCATCAACGGCATACTGAGGCTAAACCCAGTTCACCTGATGGATGGCGTAAAGGCTATATCGTGCAGCGGAACACCAGTGGATTGTGTGAAACTGGCCATTTACAAAGTGCTGCACAGAAAACCTGATTTACTTGTGTCAGGCATCAATCACGGAGCCAACTCTTCTATCAATGTGATATACTCAGGAACCATGAGTGCGGCACTGGAAGGTGCAGTGGAAGGAATTCCATCGGCAGGGTTTTCATATCTCGATCACGCATCAGATGGAGATTTTGAAACATCGAAAAACGTTGCGCGAATCATTGCTAAGAACATACTTACCAATAGTTTGGCGGAGGGTGTTTGCCTCAATGTGAACATCCCGAAATGTGTGTCGAAAGATTTGCAGGGCATAAAAATCTGCAGGCAGGCCAAAGCGTTCTGGAAAGATGATTTCGACCACCGCAAAGACCCGGGAGGAAAGGATTACTACTGGTTAACGGGTGAGTTTCAAAACTCCGACAAAGGAGAAGACACGGATGAGTTTGCGCTTGAAAACAATTATGTAAGTGTGGTTCCTGTGCACTACGATCTTACAGCTTATCATGCATTGCCTCAGTTGCAGCAATGGGAGTTTGCTCTCTGAACCTATCAGCTTTTAAGAACCTTTTCAACAGGAGCTCCATTTCCTGGGTTTTCATGCTTAGCAGTTTTACTTCTGCCCGATCGCAGTACAACAACTGCTATCGAAATAATAACAGCAATAATGAGAAAAAGATTGAAGCCTACATCAGAAGTGAACATGCCGCTGGCCCCACCGCAAGAGGAAAGCATAAAAGTCATGAGTGTCAGGGCAAAGAGAATGAGGAGGTTTTTATTTTTCATGTTTATTTAATTCTTCTAAATATGCCGGGATAATCAGCATTCGCGTGAAAGTTCCTTCGAGCTGGAATGATACTTTTATCTACACCCGACTCTGAAACCTTGTTTGCATTTGTTACCCCTCCTGTGATCTTTGACTTGTGGTTTGCTCATCAAGTTCTTCATCCTCCTCCTCATCCCGGTCTTCTTCTTGATCTTCAAAGTCATCGTCTTCATCATCATTCTCTTTATCGAACTCGTCCTCATCATCTTCGTCATCCTCATCATCTTCCTCCTCTTCCTCCACCTGATCTTCATCCAAATCCCTCGCTTCATTTGTCAAACTCTCCTTATCCCCTCTGGGATTCACATCAAAATCGGTCATGGGTATAAAATCAGAAGATTCTGGATTGTTCGAATCTATGTTTCGCAATTCTAGCTTATGCCATGATGTCGAAAGAAGGCCTGCATCAAGGTGGGGAACTGCAAAGTCACGCTGCCCGTTTACCCCTGGCCTCATGCTTTCGGGGAAACTTTCGCAGCGTTGTTTGTCTAGGCGAAAGTCTATGCTTTT
>Ga0163154_10006885_pt1 | contig 13750 bp, 21 predicted proteins | sample OliLakLV19MP9P1_FD_148649 | JGI IMG/M metagenome (GOLD analysis project Ga0163154, IMG submission 148649) | Freshwater microbial mat bacterial communities from Lake Vanda, McMurdo Dry Valleys, Antarctica - Oligotrophic Lake LV.19.MP9.P1 | ecosystem: Environmental > Aquatic > Freshwater > Lake >... | reverse complement strand
GCGTACCGCCGTCGCCGCCGCCCTCGCCGCCGACGCCCGAGGCACTGCCGTGCTCGCGTGAGTTCCGCACCCGGGCGGCGTGGCACTGCTGGGCGTGGGCTGGGTAAAGGTGGGGGGTCGTCGAGTCTGGGCCAGAAATGGCCCCGCCGCCAACCGCCGCGATGCCCGCTAACCACCCCCAACCACCGCCGCACGCACGCAACCGAAAGGGATTCACGCCATGCGGAAGATCACACTCATCGCTGACGCCACCGCCGAGCTCAACTTCAGAACTCGTGGCCGAGACGCCCGGCTTGCCAGGCTCGCCGCTGGCGGCGTGCCGGTCGACCGCGACGCCCTTCGCGTGTGGCTCGAGGCCGCCCTCGATGCTGAACTCGAATCGAATGGCGGTCTGTACCTCTGCGGCACTTGCCGAACCCATCACGGCGTAGACGCCGAACTGCCGCAGCGCAACAAGATCGGGTGCAAAATCACGCGGGTTCCCCTTCACGCGACACTCGGCGGTCCCACGGATTCCCCCCTCGATGACGAGAGGCACGAGGCCCCCTCGGACTCGCGCTGGTTCGTAGACGAGCGATACTTGGTGAATGCCGAAGACGCTGCCACGGCAGCCGAAGCCGAAGCGGTGGTGCGGGCACGCTTGCTCAAAAAAGGTTGTTGCGCGACGACGCGGCTTGAAGCCGTCCTCATGGTGACCGCCATGCTCGAACGCCGCACACGACGCCGAGTGAGCCGATCCGCCAGCCGCACCGCAAAGGAACAACGACCATGAACATCAAGACAATCGTGATTGAAGGACGCCAAGGGGACATCGAGATCACCCGCAACCGCACCGGGGCGTACGTGATGGCGGGCAAGCTCTGCATCGCCGCCTTCGAGCGCACGGAAGAACCCGCGGCCCGGTACGTCAAGGCGATGGAGGTCGCCAAGGCGATTTACGGAGCCGACCGGAACGGACGGCTCGCCGCCACCAACTCGATGGTCCACGTGATGAGCGAGATCGAGCGCGTCGCGGGCTGCTGATGCCCTCGTCGCTCTGCCGTGCTCGCGTGAGTTCCGCACCCGGGCGGCGTGGCACTGCTGGGCGTGGGCTGGGTAAAGGTGGGGGGTCGTCGAGTCTGGGCCAGAAATGGCCCCGCGCGTCGTCACACGCGAGAGTCTGAGGGGTGCGGTCCCGCCGCACCCCTTTGCTTTGTTGCCACCGCCTGTCGCGGCGGCTGGGAGGTATCCATGAGTGAAGCAACGCACACGATCGAACCGACGACGGCCATCGAGAAGGCCATCGCCAAGAGCGCCAGCGCCAAGTTCGCGATCCAGGGGGCAGCCACACTGCCCGGCCCTGATGGGCGCGGCTACCTGATCGCCACCGATGGGCGGATGCTCGCTGTGGCCGACTGCGCGATGCAGAAGGTGGCGGGGGCCAGCGACCCCATCATCCCGGCCGCGTTGTTCGCTGGGAGGCCCCAGAAGATCACCGTCAACGGCGAGTGCCGGGCGCACTACCCCAAGGGAGTGGAGAAGGCGGCCCAGCCGATCGAGGGTACCTTCCCGCCCTACGTCGACATCCTGCCCTCGGTCGATAAGGACTACATCTGGACGGCCCTCGACGCCGGCCTGTTGCTCCGCCTGGCCAACGCGATCAACGCGCGGGGTGAGAACTCCGACACGGTGATCCTCGGCATCCAGCGGGAGGGCTTCGGGGCCGGCAAGCCTCTGCTGGTCATGCCGACCGTGGAGAACGTGGGTCCGTCCTTCGGGGTGCTCATGCCGGTGGCCCTGCCAGGGGCCTTCCGCAAGGGACGCGAGACAGAGGAGGCCCAGGAGCACTGTGCCGCCATGTACGTGGAGCGTGTCAAGAAGCTGGTCGCGGCGTTCCGGGCGAACGCTGCCAAGGCGGGCGCGGCGCTCACCCCGGCGACGGCCGCTGCCTGAAACCGTGGGCGTCCGGATGCCCACACGCACAGTCGGGGGGCGGCAACGCCCCCCGTTTCTGTTTTCCCGCTTACAGCCGCCCCGCGGCAGGAGGATCCAGTGGACGGATGCACGATCGTTGTGACGGTCCGGCGTGAGGACGCGCCGAAGTTCGAGCCGTTCTTCTTTGGGAGTCTACACGACTCCTACCGCCCGGCGGCTGAGGTTGATGACGCCGTGACGCTCGGTGTCGACGATGGACGGTTCGGCGTCGACGAGTTGGAGACGCTCGGGGTCCCGTTCGTGGGCTACCACGGCGATGGCGATGACTTCAGCCCCGCGGTCTTCGCCTTCGACGGCACGACCTACGCGTACTGCCTCGCGTCCGCCACGGGTGCGGAACCTGTCGTGCCCTATGGCAACGACGGGACGCCGGTCCAGGCAGAGCTGGAGAACCTCCAGAAGTACCTCCGTGTCCGCGCGTCGGCGCTCAAGAAGCTGGCCGCGGGCCGGATGGCGGAGGAGTACCCCGTGCCGCACAACCCCTGGGTTGCCTGAGAAGGCCGTGTTGGATCTGCGTGCCGATGAGGATCATGGGCTGGGTAAAGGTGGGGGGTCGTCGAGTCTGGGCCAGAAATGGCCCCGCGCGTCGTCACACGCGAGAGTCTGAGGGGTGCGGTCCCGCCGCACCCCTTTGCTTTGTTGCCACCGCCTGTCGCGGCGGCTGGGAGGTCGCGGAGTTGAAAACCATGTCGTCCAAGCACTTCGGTGAGCTGATCCGCGAGAAGCGGACGATAAAGAAGCTAACCCTGCGCACGTTCGCCGACCGGGTCGGCCTGAGCCCGACCTACGTTTCGCAGTTCGAGCGGGGGCACGTCGCGCCGCCGCCGGTGGACCGTATCCGCAAGATGGCAGAGGTGCTCGAGGCCGACGCAGATGAGCTGATTGTTGCCGCGGGCCGGATGGCGGAGGATGTGGCGGGGCTGATTGAGAAGCGACCGATCGAGATGGCGTCTTTCCTGCGTCATGCCAAGGGCCTGACGCCGCAACAAGTCGAACAACTGACCAAGATGGCCGAGGACATGAGCAAGACACCCAAAAAGGAGTTTGAGCGGGTCGCGAACATCTGCACCTACACCGGCAACGCCCCGGATGCGGAGCCGGATCCTGAGAAGGAGTACGACTTTGGCCGCGTCGCCATGGCGCGGGTCAAGATGGATACTGGTGTTCAGGTCGACGTGGACATCCATGGCAAGGCGGAGTTTGGCGACGATCAGCACAGCGTCTTTGTGGAGCGGCAGATCGGTCGCACGTTCGTCACCGTGACTGTCGGGAAGGATGATGCGGCACTGATTATCTACGTCACCGACGACGGCCACGTGCTGCTCGCCCCGGAGGGGCTTGGCCGTTTGGTGCCGGCATTGCCGCCCGACCCTAACCCGGCACCTACGCCGCCAAGTCGCTTCCTGACGATCGAGTACCCCGTGCCGCACAACCCCTGGGTTGCCTGAGAGGAGGCCGTGTTGGATAGACGTCCGCTGCGTGCCGATGAGGATCATCCGCTCACCGATGGCGCTGGAGACGCGCCGGCAGGCCGTGTTGGGTACTGGCGTTTGTACTGGCGTTTGTACGCCCTGCTCATCATCCTGTTCCTCGGATTCCTGGCATCGGCGATCCCGGGCTGCGCCACCGTGGCCGGCCTCGGGACCGACATCACCAACGCGGCGGAGGGAGTCCGCCGAGAAATGACGGAGAAGCCATGATCCGGACCCAAACCCCGACCCGCGACCTCGCCGCCGAGCACGACCGCCACTGCGAGTCCGTGTGGGACACCTGTGGGGCGTGCCCGGCCGAGGGGCGAGTGGCGACGGCGGAGAACGAGCAGCGCGTCTGCGCCTGCGGCAAGGTCATTTGCCGGCGGTGCTGGCGAGATGGGGTGCGGGTGTGCGTGGCGTGCGAATCCCAACCTGGAGAGGAACCCGATGAAGATTCACTTTGACGCGGCTCTGGTGCCTGGCCGAGCACGCCCGGGCCGCACCCGAGTCCTCGACTGCATGCTCGCCCACGAGGCGCATGGCCGGGTGGCCATGTACCTGACGCCCAAGCGGGCGGCTGCCGCGTACTATTGATCGTCGCTATGGCAGGCGACTCCAGCGGGCGGTGGGTGGTCCTCACTCGCCGCCTGTTTTTTATGAGCGAGGCAATGGCCCTATTGATGCGGGCGGCCGAGCAGGCCCGGTCAGCGACCACGCGCCGGCTCACCGACTCGAGCGCGGCGGCTGCTATCCGCGCGATCTCACGACCGACCATCGCCAGGTCCATGGCCAACGGCGACGTGCTTGAGTATTGGCGGAAAGAGATTCCCGAGCTGGCCGACAAGATCACCAACCTCGACGTCCGGGGCAAGACGCTGGTGGTCGGCGTCGCGGACCACGGGCACCGCTACCTGCTCGACCGCTGGCTCAGCTCCGGCGGGTCCGCCCGCACCATCGCCAGCGTGAGCCGGCGCGTCACCACCATCCGCCTGGCCCGGAGCCATGCGTAATGGCCCGCCGACTCCGCTTCCGCACCTCGTTCCAGAGCCGGTACCTGTCCACGTGGGACCATGACTTCCTGCGCGCCGTGAAGCGGCACGCGGAAGTCCTTTGGCTATGGACCCCCGGCGTCTTCACCACACAGACCTTCATGCCCCGCCTTGAGCCGGATGGCAAGCAGACGCGTGCGATGGAGCGCATGGTCGGGCACCTGTTCCCAGACCGGGGCCGCACGCACGCCTTCGCCATGCTCCCCCCCACCACGCTCGTGACCGCGCACCTGGGCGACGCCGCGTGTCGCGAGCGAATCTGGGCGTCCGAGTCCGGCAATCGGTTGGCGCGCATGATCTACGTCTTGCGCAAAGAGCTTGGCGTCGAGATCGGCGCTCTCGCGGAGGACTATGCCGCTGGTCCGTGGATGCGGTGTGAGAACCCGCCGGACTACCTGATCCTTGACACGCCCATGATCTGTGCAAGGGACAAGAACAACAAGCTGGGTCGGCTCGTGCTCTCGCGGAGCGGGGTGCTCCGCCGCGGGCGCCACTCCAGGCTCAACCTGAGCCGGATCATCACGGCACGGCCCCGCTTCCGCCACGACCCACCACCCTGGTTCCGGCTCCCGGAGGCGACGCTCCGGGTTGGACACTGGGGGCCGATGTCGCGCGAGTCGATGACGGGATGGGTTCCGTCCGTGCTTGAGGCCATAGAGTGCGACCAGATGCCCTCCCACAAGGCCCCTACGCGCGACCCGTAATCAGGCTCCACAACCAGGCCCCGCACGCCCCGAACATGCCCACGACGGCCGCCGTGACGAGCTTGGACCTGAATCGGGCCTTGCCCTTGATATGGCTCCGGAGCTTCGCGATCTCGCCCTCGCTCTCGCCGACGCGGTGGACCAGGCCAGGCTTGCCCATGAGCGGCTCACCCTCAAGACACGTCAGAACCCGGTCGAGTTTCCGCTCCATCCGCTGCTGGGGAGTAAGGTGGCCCGGCGTGTCGGTCATTGGTGGCCCCCAAGGAGGTTTTTCGGATGAAGCGCCCTGCCATAGGTTACTGCCGTGTGTCGACCGAGGATCAGAGCGAGAAAGGCATCAGCCTCGAAGCCCAGGCGGAGAAGATCCGGCAGTACGCCGCCCTTCACGACCTTGATCTATTAGACGCACCCTCGGACCCCGGAATCTCGGGAAAGAGCATGCGCAACCGGCCAGGGGTGTCCCGGGCCTTGGCGCTGGCCAAGGAGCGGCGTGGCGTGCTGATCGTCTACTCGATCTCCCGCCTCAGCCGGTCCGTGAAAGACCTGATCGACGTGGCCGAGCAGCTCCGCGACGCCGGGTGCGATCTGGTGAGCGTCTCGGAGTCGATCGACACGACTTCGGCCATGGGACGGGCGTTCTTCACCATCATCGCCGTGTTCGCCCAGCTCGAGCGCGAGCAGACTGTCGAGCGGACCCAGAGCGCCATGGACCACCTTCGCAATAGCGGGGAGTTTCTTGGGAACGCTCCCTATGGGTTCATGCGTGACCCCCAATCCCCTCCCCCGGTCAAAGGGGGCGAGCGGGTGCCCCAACCGCTGGTCCCTGACCCGCTGGAGCAGGTTGGGCTGGCGATGATCCTGGCTGCGATGGGCAAGCCCCCGGTGGCCTACGCCGGTTTGGCTCGGGCGCTCGAGGCCATCGGCAAGCCCCGGAAGGGGAAGCGGTGGGATCGCGGCGTGGTCCGCCAGATTGTGAAATTCCACGAATCGGCGGAGGGTGTCCTTCTCCGGTCCCAGCACGGGCTGGCGACGCCCTTAGTAGAGGCCCTCGCGGTTTGAGGGTGAAATGGCGCGACACGCGCCGAGGAGACAGCATGGAGACGTGCGACGAGTGCGGCAACCCCATCCCGGATACGGCCCGCAGCGTCATCAACCCGCACCACACGTGCGACGAGTGCGGCAACCCCATCCCGGATACGGCCCGCAGCAACCCGCACCACAAGGAATCCTGCTCGGCCCACGGTCCCGACGAGGCCGCGGATGCCCCGCTCACCCCCGCCCGCCTCCGTGCGATCGCCGGCGTGATATGGCAACGCTGCCCAGAGCCGCCCAGCACCGAAAGTGCGGACGACAAGACCCTCGTGGTGCTCCGTGGGTTTGCCGCCGAGTTGGAGAAGGGGGCCGCCGCGATGGAGCTGCCGCGCATCATCATCGCGATCGAGGGCGGCCTTGTCTCCTGCATGACCGGAATCCCGCCCGGCCTGGTGGTGGAGGTCCGCGACTACGACACCGAGGGCGCCGACGCCGACGAGATCACGAACATCGACGGCGAAGACTGCTTCGTGCGCGAGCATCGGTTTCGGAAGTAAGCTGCGCGAGCACTTTTCGCTCGCACTGCTTTCGGTCAACGCCCCATACGACTAACTTGGAGGTTCTATGGCCCGGCCAGCATCGACGGCGGATCTGTGCCACGTCCCGACGCCCGCGTGCGTCCTCCAGAGCCTTCGCAGCATCCTCGCGATCCCGCCAGGCTGCCGGGTGCTCGACCCGTGCTGCGGGACCGGGGAGGCCGTCGCGGCGCTGGCCCCCAACGGGGAAACCTACGGAATCGAGCTGGACCTGGCCCGCGCCGCGGACGCCAAGACCCGGCTCAAGGGGGTGCTCGCGGGTGCGATGCAGGACGCGCGCGTGTCGAACCAGTGCTTCGGCCTGGTGCTGCTCAACCCGCCCTACGACGTCTCGATCGACGGCCGGCTCGAGCGCGTGTTCCTCGATCGCTGCGGCCAGTACCTCGCCCCAGATGGGGTGATGGTGCTGATCGTGAAGGTGGACATGCTCCGGCAGTTGGCCAACCGCATCAAGACCCACTACGACATCCTCGGCCACTGGCGGTTCCCCGACCCGTGGTACGCCGGCCCGAGCCTGTCGTTCCGACAGACAGTGCTCGTGCTGCGTCGGCGGGCCCAGGCGGACCTGTCGAGCATGACGCCGGAGGCCTACTGCGCCCACAAGCTGCGGCTGCACGACCTCAAGCCCCTGCCCGCGACCGCGGGACCGTTCCAGGTGCCACTCGGCGTGACGCCATCGGTGTTCACGTCCGGGTCGATCACGCCGGATGAGTTTGAGCGGTTCCTCGCTCAGTCGCCGATCCACCCGTCCAAGGTGCGGCCCCGGGCGACGGCGACGCAGCGCCCGCCGCCGATGCCCCTCAAGCGGGGGCATATCTCGATGCTGCTGGCGTCCGGGCAGATGAACGGCTTTTACGGCAAGGGGGCTACCCGCCACCTGGCCCGGGGCTCGGTCGTCCGCCGCGTCAAGACGGAGCGGAACGAGTACCCCACGGACAAGGGGCCGGTCGTCGAGGTGGTTGAGACGCACACGTTCATGATCCGGGTGCGGGCGCTGACGCCGGCCGGGGTCATCCACAATCTCGAGGTCGATGGAATGAGGCCGGAGGACACAGGCGAATGATTGCACACAGGCGAATGATTGCCCGGTCCAGGCGGGGCGGGACCGATGCGAGTCGGTGGGCCGCTGCTCAATGGTTGCGGAAGGTGCGGGGCGTCGTCCGATCCGCCGGCAACCGGATCGAGCCGGTCCACCGTGGATTGACCTACACCACGATCGACGCTGACGGCAGAGGGCTCGCCTACTTCGCGTTCTCGCCCTTCGACGGGCGGATGCGCCAACAGGACATCGCCGACATTGTGGCGAGGAACCCATGATCGTTTTCATCGTCTCCATCGCGGCCGTGCTCGCCCTCGTGGTGACACTGCTCACCCTCGTGGTGACACTGCCGCTTGCCGTCGCCCGCTACGTGTGCGCGGTCGCCCGCCTGGCCCCGGTGCGGGATCGACTCGCCCATGGCCGATATGAGCTGGTGTGCCACCGCTGCACGCACGTGATGGATATCTTCGACGCGGCCGAGCGAGCCAGCTATGACTCGGGCCTGTGCTCGAGCTGCCGGACGCCACTGAGGGACAAGCCATTGAGGGACAAGCCATGCTGAGGGTTGTGACCATCGGAACGCACCAGCCGGTCGCCGGCATTGAAGTTGAGCGACTGGAGTGCTACGCGGACGCGGTGCTGTACGAGCCGCCGCCATCACGGACCTCCCGCGTCCCGGGTCCCTGCACCATCCGGGCGATCAGCATGATCGGCCAGGAGCAGGTGATCCGCGCGATCTCCGCGGCGTGCTCGAGCCCCAAGGACGAGCTTCGCACCCGGCTCGAGATCACGGGCCCCATGGGCACCAAGGTCGTCGGGCGCTGGGGCGGCCCGTGGCGGTCGCGGGTGGCCCGGATTGATCGGGCCGTCCACTGCGTCGCGATCCCCGAGGCAACGATGAACGATGCCGTCCACGGCGTGAGCGAGCACGTCGTCGTCGCCTACCCCAAGGGGGCCGCCCTCGCCACCCAGTACGATCTGGCCGCGGCGATCTACAGGACCCTCTGTGAGCACTACAGCACCCCGCTGGCCCCGCTGGACCAGCCGGGCGCAACACCCGAAGAACAGGAGGCCGGCCGGCAATGGTGCAAAACCCTCACGACGAAGCTGATCCAGAGCGACACGTGGCGGCGGCTCAAGGTACACCCGGACCAGACGGATCGGACCTGGGCGATGTCCGGTCGGCTGTCACTGACGGACGATGCGCTCGATGCGTTTGTGGTGGAACTCCTCCACTCTGGCCAACTCTCGTTTCCCGGAGCAGTTCCCGCTACCCGGCCAAGCCCCGCAATGACTTCGACGCCCTCCTCACGCGGGCGGGGCGGGACGTCGGGATCGGTAAAGACGCCGCGATCGCGTTGGGTTACGCCATCGTCGATCGCCTGATCGACCGCTGTGCCGCCGGCGGCGGCATCCACATCCCCAACCTCGGCCGCCTGGCCGCGGAAGACATCCCCTGCTACATCTCGCGAGGGAACGTCCGCCGCGTTGCGCGGCGCGTGGTGAGATTCTCCAGCGCCCCCGCACTGCGACGGGCTGCCGGTGTCCTGTTCCGATATCAGACCGAGAAGGCCGGCGTCGACCTCGATACCTGGCCTGTTGGAAAGGAGTTGCCGCGTGACCGCTACCCCGACCTCGACGTCCTCTGAGACCTTCGCGAGCCTGAGCGACTATCTGGCCACCTTCGCGCTGGAGATGTCGGGCCGCATCGAGCACGCGTACCGCCCGCTGTACGACCCGGAGCTTGATCCGCTGTCGAACGCCGTGCTGGCGTGCTCGACCGAGGAAATGGCGCCATTCCCGCCCCAGGCGGCGGTGGTTGAGGCTGGTGTCCGCTACCTGACCGGCGGTGGACGCGACCTGACCATCTCTGGCGAGATGGGGTGCGGCAAGACCCCTGTGGGGTGCTGGATCGCCAAGGCGCTCGAGCTGAGCATCACGAAGCCGATCCGGGTAGTCGTCACCTGCCCCAACCACCTTGTCTACAAGTGGCGCAGCCACTTCGAGCGGATCCTGCCGAACGCCCAGACGACCATCATCACCAACTACAAGCAGATGCTCCCGCTCATCAACCTGCGGCGGACCGTCCGCAAGGTCGTCACCCATCGCGACGCGCAGGGCAACGTGGTCGGAACCAGCGAGTCGCTGGTCCACCGCTGGGCGAAGCCGCTGCAGACCGAGGTCTACATCATCCCGCGGGACAAGGGCAAGCTCGGCTATGCCTGGCGGGCCGCCCCGCTGGTCCGTGAACGCCGCGCCCTGGTGCTGGAGTGCCCCAAGTGCGGGCGCTCCATGTTCAACGCCAAGGGGCTCCAGATCACGCCGTCCGACTTCGTGACCCCGGCCGGCAACCTCCGCGCCAAGCGGACGTGCCACAACGTCCTCAAGGCTGAGGACGCGCCCAGGAAGAACGGCCTCCCCAGGAAGAACGGGACGCGGCGCGGCGATGACGTCGTGTGCGGGGAGCCCCTGTGGCAGGCCCACAACGGCCTGGCTGGCCCGTACACCTACGAGGGCTTCCCGGTGCCGGGTGTGAGCCCCCAGCGCGTCGCCCCGTGCGAGCTGCTCCGCCGGATGGGGTTCAAGTTTGACCTGTACATTGCCGACGAGGCCCACGAGTTGAAGGGCGGCGGGAGCCTGCAGGGCCAGATGTTCGCGGACCTGTGCGGCCTGTCGCGATGGATCGTGCCCATGACGGGCACGCTGGTGGGTGGCTACGCCGAGAACCTCGAGCACATCCTGTGGCGGACCAACGCCGGCGACATGGTGCGTGATGGGCAGTCGTACACCGAGACGGGCCATGAGGGCTTCGTGCGGACCTACGGCGTGCTCAAGCTCACCAAGAAGTACAAGCCCGGCGAGGAGGAGGACGACAAGACCAAGGACCTGACGCTGGGCCGTGGCAAGGTGATGAGCAGCCGCGTCAAGTCCCTGCCCGGGATCAATCCGATCCTGTTCAGCAACCTGCTGTGCGGCAAGACGGTGTTCCTCCGCTTGGCCGACATGCACGCCCACCTGCCGAAGTTCAATGAGCGGGTGCACGCGGTCCCGATGGACGCCTCGGACGAGGTCCATTACCGCAAGATGCAGGCCGACTACGACTCCTTCCGCGCCAAGCGTTCGTCAGTGGGGGCGAGTGGTGGCGCGTCGGCGTTCGGGGCCAGGGCCGTGTTCCTGCGGTGGCCCGACAAGCCCTGGGTCGACCCGTACTGGGTCCTGGCCTACCAGGAGGACGGCACACCCATCAAGGCCTTTGAGGTCCCGAGCCTGCCCCAGCGCGAGCGGCCCAAGGAGCGGAGGATCCGCCGGCTCATCCAGCGGAACCTGCTCCGCGGTCGTAAGACCTGGGTGTTCTCGGAGCTGTCCGGCATGGACGGAATCCCCGCGTGGGATTGGGCGGGGTGGTTCGCGCAGTATCTCAATCGCTACGGAATCCGCACCGCGGTGATGCGATCGACGGCGGGCGGAGGGCCCAAGCCGGAGGATCGTGAGGCGTGGGTGGCCAAGATGTCGCCCGAGGTCGACGTGGTGATCTCCAACCCCGGCCTGGTCAAGACCGGCATCGACCTGTACGCGTTCCCGTCGCTGATCTTCGCCTACACCGGGGACAACCTGTACACGCTGCGCCAGGCCTCGCGCCGGGCGTGGCGGCTCGGGCAGACCGAGGAGTGTGAGGTCGATTATCTGGTCTACCGATGCAAGGGCGGGGCTAAGAGCATCCAGGAAGCGGCCATGACGCTCATGGCCAAGAAGATGACGGCCAGCCTCGCGATCGAGGGCGACTTCTCGGCGGACGGTCTGGCGGCCATGGTGGGCGGCGGCGACGACGTCGCCACCCAGCTCGCCCGGGTCATCGACGGCAGCCTGCAACTGGAGTCGGTCGAGGACGCCTTCGCCGCCTACCGGAAGAAGTTTGACGTCCTGGGCGCGACCATGGGCACGGCCCTCCCGCGTCTCCGTGGGCAGAGTGCGCCCGTGGCTGCTCCCGCGGAACCCCTGCTCTTCCCGACGACACGGCCGGCGGACGAGCCGTTCGTCCCGCCCGCCGAGAAGTGGGCGGAGCCTTCCCCGCTGGTTGGCGTGCCGGCGCGGACCGCGCCGGTGGTGCCAGACATCCCCGAGGCGCCCCAGGTGCAGCCTGTGGCCTTGACCAAGGCGGTCGCGGTGGCGGCGAAGAACAACAAGCGCTCGGAGCGATTGGCGGCCCTGTGCGCCACGCTCGGGCGGAGCGCGGAGCAGCGCGACGGGGATTGGTTCCTCATCGGCGACTGCTGGTATGCCCTTGTGCTTCGTCGCCCGACGTCCGGGACGGATGCGAACGCGTGTGCGTTCGCGGCGTGCCACCCGGACGGGTTCCTGGCCTACGCGGAGCCGGTCGACGAGGCCGGCCCGATCGTCCGCCCCGCCCACGTGGAGGTCGGCGGCGTCCGATACCAGGTGGCGTTCCTTCCGATCGCAAAGTACCTGGACGGGGGCCGAGTCCCCGGACCGAAGTGAGGATGCACATGGACCGTTACCGGCTCATCAACGTGTCGCAGGTGGTGATCGTGCCCCGGGCCCAGCCGGAGGCGACGCTGGACCTGCGCCCCACCATGGTCGAGATCGCGGCCGAACCGCTCAAGACGTCGGTGGTCATGTTCCGCGCGTTCGACGGGGATAACCCCCTCTGCTCTGTGCCCGATCCCAAGGCGGTGGGGCGGATGGTGTTCCCTGGGGCGAGCGTGGTGCGCCCCGCGGATGAGCAGGAGGGGCTGACCTGGCTCGTGCGGACGGACCACTTCGACGTCTTCGTGCGCCCCCAGCGCGGCGTGCAGATTTACCGCGATCCGTCCTTTGGGCTGGAAGATGCGGACAGCGAGCTGCGGGAGCTGTACGACCAGCTCCGGTACAACCACTGGTCACTCGCCGGCCACCAGTCGCTCCTGGCCACCACGCCCGCGTCGGCAACTGGCGCGGTCGCGGCCCACAACCAGAGCATCGCGGCGGTCGAGGCGTCGATTCGCCGGCTGAGCGTCCGCATCGCGATCAAGTCGAGAAAGGTGAGGTCCTGAGCACATTGACGTTGTTGCCAGCAGCCTTGCCTGAAACGTGTCCGGATTTTGCGCGGCAATACAAAAGTGGGTTTTTGGCGAACTGTCAATCCGATTTTGGGAGGTAGCTCCCGCCCCCACCCTCGCCGCTTGGGCGGCGCACGACGCCGCCCGCGCCGACGCCGCCCGCTAACCACACTCGCCGCCCGCCCCCAACTGGGGCGGACGGGGCATTGATCCCCCGCCCCACCACTTGTGAAAGGCACCCCATGATCGGCTTGTTTGGAGACGACACGCCACCGCCCGCGCCGCCGGGGAGCGGCGCCGCCGGATCCATCCGTGGCGTCTCGCTGTGGCAGCCTTGGGCCACCCTCATGGACCTAGGGGCGAAGCGGCGAGAGACCCGGTCCTGGAGCACCACGTTCCGCGGGTGGCTCCTGATCCACGCCGCAAAGCGATGGACGCGTGAGCAGCAGCAGATTAGCGCCGAGAGTCCGTTCCGGGGGGCGATTGCAGGCGGTAAGCTGCCCCTGGGCTGCTTGCTCTGTGTGGTGCGGGTTGTGGACTGCCAAGCCATCCGGGCCAATCTCCCTTCCGACCGGGGTGAGTTGGCCTTCGGGGACTACCAGCCTGGGCGGTTCCAGTGGATCACCGACCGGGTGGTGCGCATCCCCACCCCCATCCCGTTCCTGGCCTCGCAGGGCTTCTTCGACGTGCCACGGGGCATCATTCCCGCACCTGTTCTGGAGCAGTTGACATGACCACCCCCACCCCCACCCCCACCAACGACGCCGCTCGCGTCGCCGCCGACGCCGTCTACCTCGCCGCCTACACCGCCGTCGACGCCGCCCGCG
>Ga0163154_10006883_pt1 | contig 13753 bp, 14 predicted proteins | sample OliLakLV19MP9P1_FD_148649 | JGI IMG/M metagenome (GOLD analysis project Ga0163154, IMG submission 148649) | Freshwater microbial mat bacterial communities from Lake Vanda, McMurdo Dry Valleys, Antarctica - Oligotrophic Lake LV.19.MP9.P1 | ecosystem: Environmental > Aquatic > Freshwater > Lake >... | reverse complement strand
GATGTCATCTTCTGGCAGAGACGGGTCGGCGTCCGGGTCAAGCGGGTTGTCGGGCAGGCCGGGCGTCTTGGCAATCAGATAGACCACATCCATGCGGAAACCATCGACGCCGCGCTTGAACCAGAAATGCAGCACGTCGAGCATGGCCGCGTACACGTCGGGATTCGCCCAGTTCAAATCCGGCTGCTGCTTGACGAACATGTGATAGAAATACTGCCCGGTCGCCTCGTCCCATTCCCACGCGGGGCCGCCGAAGATGCTCCCCCAATTGTTTGGGCGGCTGCCGTCCGGCTTGGGGTCGCGCCAGATGTACCAATCGCGCTTGGGATTATCACGACTGGAGCGCGATTCGAGGAACCACGGGTGTTGGTCGCTGGTGTGATTGGGAACCCAGTCGATGATGATTTTAATGCCGCGCTGGTGGGCTTCTGTGACCAACCGGTCAAAGGTTTCGAGGTCGCCAAACATCGGGTCGATGTCGCAATAATCGGCCACGTCATAGCCAAAGTCAGCCATCGGGGACGGGTAAAACGGTGAAATCCAGATGGCGTCGATTCCGAGCGAGTTTTCTGTCCCGTCGTTGAGCGTGTCCAGCTTGTCGATGATGCCTTGCAGGTCGCCGATTCCGTCACCATTAGAATCTTTGAAGCTGCGCGGGTAAATCTGATAGACCGTGCCGTTTTTCCACCACTGTGCATCTGTCATAAAAGCGAGTCCTGACCGTAGGGGCGGTTCGCGAACCGCCCGCGAGTGTAAAATTTGTAGGGGCGCGGCTTGCCCGCCCGCGAGTGTAAAATTTGTAGGGGCGCGGCTTGCCCGCCCGCGATAATGATTTGTAGGGGCTTCATGATTTGCTGGTATCTATACCTCATTATTATGAATCCAAATTTTTGCTGTTAAATTCCACGATTCTTTGCCAGTTAATCGCACCATCATCGCAAAAATCTCGTAGAAACCCCTCCACAAGACGATTTGAGATTCGGTCACGTTCTCTCTCAAATGCTTCACTATGTTGCCTTGCTTCGTAACCCAATGGCTCGATAATCTCGGTATAAAGGTCAGGACGCCCACTAATCAACATCCAAAAATTTTGACCAACCACTTTATCCGCGACATCTTTCCACCCGGTGGTTTTGGCTTTGCCATAACAAATCCCCAAAACCGCCCGAACGTTGAGATGTCCTTGCGAAATAAAATGTTGTTTTGCTATTTCAAGTTCGTGGGCAAGGCGACGTGTTTGTGAACTATTTCCCCAGTTTGGGCCAGATTTGATTTGTACAACATGGTAAGTATCATCGGCGATAAATTCGAGGTCAACGCCATTACGCTCTGATTTGAAGCCGCCTCGCGTAATCGAAGAAATGAAAATTGCTAAACGTTCCAAAAATTGTCCGAAAAACTCTTCTTCAGAGGAAGAAAGATGGGCGGTGAGTAAACTCTCAACAAAATTCTGTGCCAAAGTGATGTTTTTTGCCCGATACAGATAAGGGTTTTTCCTCAGCAATAAACGACGCAAATTGAGTGCTGAAATTGCATTAAGTCTGCCTTGATGAAAGCTGCCAATATTCTCACTGACAAATTTTTGTATATCCTCTAAAGAGACGGGATTCATAGTAATTTGGGTTGTCCTTGTCCCACATTGTCTAATGCCAATTGATAATACTCATCGTTCAATTCAATCCCGATAAAATGGCGTCCCATTTCTTGGGCTACTGCCGATGTTGTGCCAGACCCTACAAATGGATCTAAAACAACATCTCCTTCTTGCGTAAATAATTTGATGAACCACTCTGGCAGCGCACGCGGAAAAACGGCGCTGTGATTCTTATTTGATGTCTCGGTTGCGAAATGCAAAACATTGGTCGGATAAACTTTATCCCGCCCAACCCAATTAGCAACTTTTTTACCAAATCCACTTTGAACTTTTGACTCATCACGGATTTTATCCGTATCACTTAAGTTATTCAGCCGCGTCTTAGCCCAATCGCCCATTGGAACCATAACCGACTCTTGATACATAGAAAATTGACGTTGCTTATTGAATTGCAAGCAGCGTTCCCAAGCATCACGGAAACGATTAGACCATTTGCCCGGAAAAGAATTCTTTTTATGCCACATATATTCTTCTGTCCAGAGCCAACCTTGACGCCGCATTTCTAAAATGAGTTCTAATACATAGGTATGACGCTCTCCATCAACGACTTTCTCTTTGATATTTAAGATGAATGTGCCACTAGGTTTCAGTACACGAAAAAATTGTGCCGCCTTGGGCATGAACCATTCCACATATAAATCTGCATGAATACCCCCATATGTATTTTTACGGTTGTCTGCATACGGTGGCGACGTCACAATCAAGTCAATGGAGTTATCAGGAAAATTAACAAGAATTTCTTCACAATCTCCGTTTAGAATGGTGTTGAGGGGTAAGTGTGGCATATTTTGACGTATCTACATAGTTGTTCCTATTCATAAAGTATAGCATTGACCTTGCCAACTGTCACATTAGCGACAATCGCCGATGCCGTCACCGTTGGAATCTTTGGAGCTGCGCGGGTAAATCTGGTAGACCGTGCCGTGTTTCCACCACTGTGCGTCTGTCATAAGGGGAGTCCTGTAGGGGCAGTTCGCGAACCGCCCACGATAATGATATGTAGGGGCGTGACTTGTCCGCCCGCGCTGAGTGTAACACTTAGGCGGCAGGGAGTCATGCGGCGGTGGTATGAAACACGCGCCATCACACGATTACCCCGCTGCTCCCCGCCGCTTTCGGAATAAATGCCCATGCGATTCTACAATGATGGCATCTATGTGATATGGAGGGGATATGCACCGCATTGCTTTGAATATTGTTTCTTCTTTGGCACTGATTTTTACATTTACCTTTGTCGTGGTGAATACAGCGCAGGCGTGCAGCGGTGGTTATCCGCCGGGAGCCTTCCCCCTTGATTACATTTTGGATTCATCAGACAGCATTATTGCAATCGGGCGAGTGAGTACCACTGGCGAAAGCAGAATCAATGCTGTCCTAACCGTTGACCATTACCTACGCGAGCCGCAGACTGAAGGTGTTCTATTATTGATGCAAAATTCACTACCGGTTATTTATAATTCGATTGTTGAAGGTCGCCCTTATCCAGTGCGCTGTAGTTATCTCAGTCCTGAAATCGAGGGTGGACGGCAGTTCATTGCTAGTTTGTACCGCGTTGACAATGGGACACATCACGGCATCGTCCTTACGTCAGATGAAAACGGGATGTTTAACTTTCAAATGCAAGACCAACCAGAAGTAACGCGGACGTTCACGACAGAAGAACTGATTGCTTATGTCGAAAATCGGTTGGGTGGCGAAACCGTTAAACCAGAACAGTACATAATCCCACGTCCGGTTAGTATGCGGTTGTTTACCCAAACAGGTGAGACATATTTTTTACCTGTTGACCAATCGTTGCCGATGCTGATTGAATATCCCGCAAAATACCGGTGTGGTCGATTTGGCGATGATGATTGTACGGTCATTGTTACAGCGCCGAATGGACTCGATACCGTCAGTTTTTATTCCATAGGCAGTGGCGTAGAGGAATGGAACACCATTGATGATTTATATAACCCACGCCTAGAAGGGGAGGCGGGTGTTTTTTCCAAAAACTCGGATTTATTCACTGCGTGGACGGGCAATCAAATCAGGGTATTTGCGACTGCCGGCCAAGATGGTTTTGATATGGGTTCTAGCGATGGATTAACGCTTCTTTCCAGTTTCACCGCCTCTCCAGATGATCCCTTGATTACTGGCGCGGGTGCGTGGAGTCCTAGCGGGCGGATATTCGCTTTTAGCACCCAATCCGGCGTCTGGATATGGGACGCCCTCACACTCGATACACAGCCGGTTCTATTGTTATCAGCCACTGACCAACCTATTCGGGTCAGGCATTACTCACCACTTGGGAATTATCTCGGGCTGGAGGATGGCACGCGCCGTTACTATCTGGACATGATTTCAGGGCGCGAGTACCCCGATGGATTGATTTCACCAGATGACCGAAAATTGGTCGCCTATGATACTTCTGTTACAGGGTTAACGCCCTACACACACCATATCTTGCTGCCAGAATTCACGCCATTGGGATATGACAGGGCGCAAATCAGTCAATTCGAGTGGCTGGCGCCGGATGAGTATATCTCTGCGGAGTGTGGCGAACCGATTTACGGCTTTGATTTAAAGCAGTTTGAGCGTCAGTGGTGTATGGTGCTTTGGATCTCAAACAAATATGATGAGTCCCAGTGGGTTGATGGGACATCATTTGATTATGACCCCATCACCGAGAGCTTAGGCGTTGTGGTGGATGGTCATACCATCTCCATCAATGGTGAGGTTATCGACCTTTCAGGAGTGCTAACAGACGACATTGTGCGCCTAGAACTTTGGCCGGTCATTGACTTGAATTATCAACTGATGGATGACTAGGCGGGCGTCATCAGCTTTTTTGAAAACAGGGCAATTTTCAAGACGCCAACATAGCACAAATGTGTTAATATCTAGGTATATACAAATGAGGACGTTTCCATGAGCGAACCTGCAAAGAAGTCCACCAAGACCGACAAGGGATTCACGGCTGATGAAAAAGCCGCGATGAAAGAACGCGCCAAAGAGTTAAAGGCCAATGCGAGCAAGGCCGAGGCGGAAAGCGCCGTGCTTGAGAAAATCGCCGAGATGCCAGAACCGGAGCGCGGCATGGTCGAGCGACTCCATGCCATCATCAAGGAGAACGCGCCATCCCTCTCAGCGAAAACATGGTATGGGATGCCCGCGTATGCCAACAAGGACGGCAAAATCGTGTGCTTCTTCCAAAGTGCGAACAAGTTCGACACGCGGTACGGAACGCTCGGCTTCAACGATACGGCGAACCTTGACGATGGCGATTCGTGGCCGACGGCTTACGCGCTGAAGGAATGGACCGCCGTCGTAGAGGCAAAAATTGTCGCGCTCATCAAGAAATCTGTGAGCTGAGGACTGAACCCGCAATCAGGGTCATAAGACAAACCGAGTGGCAGCCAAAAACTGCAACTTTTGTTTTTGGTGTATGTTCAGATTGGGTGAAAATTCATATGGGGCGCAGGGCGCAGCACGCTGCCGCCCCTACAAAAACACTCGTTTTGAACATGAGCTTGTTTTTATACCTTTGTCCGGGGTTGAGGTTAAGGCTTGACCATCCCCCTACGTTTTTAATATGGATTCGGTATGATGGTAAAGACATGGGACGCCATGTTTTTCCCTAATCACATCACGCTTTCTGTGAAGGAAGGCCGACCCCAGTGGACTACCTAGCCAACACCATCGTCCTACACATCAACCCCGCCACCCCTCAACCTGACCTGATTGCACAGGCCGCGCAGGTGATTCGGGCGGGCGGGCTGGTCGCCTTCCCCACCGAGACCGTCTATGGACTCGGTGCGAACGCGCTGGACGCCGCCGCAATAGACCGGATTTACGCCGCCAAACGCCGCCCCGCCAGCGACCCGCTGATTGTCCATATCGCCCACGCCGACCAATTGGCGCAGTTGGCCGCCGATGTCCCGTATGCCGCCCAGCGACTCGCAGCCGCATTCTGGCCGGGGCCGCTGACGATGGTTTTGCGCCGTGCCGCGCACGTCCCCGCCAATATCGCCGCTGGGATGGATACCGTCGCCGTGCGGATGCCGATTCACCCCATCGCCCGCGCCTTAATCGAAGCCTCATGCACGCCGATTGCTGCGCCCAGCGCCAATACCTTCACCCGCCCCAGCGCCACCGCCGCCGCCCACGTCCTCGAAGATTTATATGGACGGGTCGATGTCGTCATCGACGGCGGGGCGACTCCGCTGGGAGTCGAGTCTACCGTGATTGATTTGACCGGCGCGACTCCGCTTGTCTTGCGCCCCGGCGGGCTGGTGATGGAGGATTTGCACCGGATTTTGCCAGACATCACCGCCGTGCAGCGATTCCTCAGCGAAGGCGACTCGACTTCTGCGCCGGGGCAGTTGACCAAGCACTACGCGCCCCGCGCCCGCCTGATGTTATATGAGGGCAGCCCAGAATCCATCCGCGACGCCATCACCGATACCGCCCAGCGTTATCTGGCGAACGGGCGCAAGGTCGGGGTATTGGCTGGGGACGAGGACGCGCCATACTTTACACAATTGGGCGTGCGGATTATCGCGCTAGGTAGGCGTGACGACAGCGCAGCCATCGCCCGCGTCTTGTTCGGCGCGATGCGAGCGCTAGATGCTCAGGGGGTTGATGTCATCCTCGCGCCTCTGTTGGGCGGGGCTGGGTTGGGTGAGGCCATCCGTGACCGTTTGTTACGTGCCGCCGAAGGCCGCGTTTATAAGGTGTGAGGTACAGGGCGCGTTTTTCCCTGCACCTTGCCCTTTTGCGCTTAACATACTGTAAAATAGCTCAACGCATGTTACACTGAAGGCTGAACCGATTGTTCTGGTTAAAGGGGATGTTATGGGCCGTCGCTCTAGGCGGGATGACTATTACGATGATGGCTACAACACCAATAGCCGTCGCCGTAGGAACGGCAATTCTCGGCGCAGCAATCGTAGCAACAACAGCGGTTACGGCAGTCGGCGTAAAAGCATGGCTGAGGCGCGGGTCGAACGCATCACATGGATGTTGTTGGTCGGCGTGTTCGCGTTGCTCTACCTGACCCAAGATTCTTCCTTTGCCGAAAATCTGCCAAATTGGTTTGCGCCGGTGGCCGGGGCGCTGATTTTGCTGGGGTCGGGCTTCTATCAATACGCCCAACGTTGGCGCGTCTCTCCGGCGACATGGATTGGCGGAGCATTAATGCTCGCCACAGCCTATTACGGGCTGTATATGAACCCCCTACAAGACCTGACCGGGTTTTGCCTGCTGGTGTTCGCCGCCGTGATTGGTTTCGGCGTCATCACAGGCGAGACATAACCGAAGTGAAGTGATGAGGGATGAAATACACTTGGCATACCCTAGAAACAGCCAACTTTTCAGAACATAACTCATCCAGTAATTTTGTTTTTTTGATGTAACGATAAGGTCGTGACGGGACTGTGGACGTACAGACGGATTCCTCTAACCGTGTGACACTTGAAGATTGCCGCAAGCTGGCACTCCCCCTCGAAACGCGGGTGCTGGCCGGCGAAGGACTGCTCTCGCGCCCGGTGGCGTGGGTATCAGTGTTGTACCCTCAAGATGACCCGCTGCACAAACAAGTGCAGTCGGGCGAGCTGATTCTCGTCTCCCCACAAGAGTCGGGCGGTATCCGCCGGACAACCGATGTCGAGTTGGTGCGCTGGGCTGCCGAGGCAAAACTGGCTGGGCTGGCCTTTTTTGAGACGGTTTCACCGTCTGCGCTGGCCGAGGCCAAAGCCTATAGCGTGCCGGTGCTAATTTTGCCCTCTAGCAGTCGCGCCCGCCTTGTCGAGCGTTCGACCATCAGCTTATTGGTAGACCATAAAGGCCAGCTTGAACGGCGCGGCCAGCAAATCTATCGGCAATTGACGGAAATCATCGCCCGCAACGAGGGGCTGAATGAACTCATCGAAGTCATCGCACGGCTGACCAATAAGGCCGTGGTGTTGCAAGATAAAAACTTGCGCGTGATGGTCAGTAAGCCGCACCCGCAATTGGTCGGCGCATGGGATAGCATCGAAGGCTTCCTGCGTGATCCGCGCAATCTGCCGGTTGAATTGCAAGACCGCACCAAAGTGGCGGACATCGAAGCGCCGGGGATTCTACAGGCGATGAGCCTGCCGGGGCTGGCGCGTTTGATTGCGCCCGTGATTACCAGTGAAATGGGGCGCGGTTTCTTGTCGATTATCGGCATCGAAACCGATTTGGACGAAATCGACGCGCTGATGGCGGAACATGGCGCGGCGGCTTGCGGACTCGAAATGGCGAAGGTCAAAGCGGTCAGCGAGGCGGAAAAACGCCTGCGCGGGTCATTCTTAGAGCGCCTATTGGTCGGGGATGTCAGCCAGCAAGAGGCCGTCAAACAAGGCGAACGCCTCGACCACGATATGGCCGTGCCGCATTTGGCCGTATTATTGGCGTGGCATCACTCCGAGCGTCAAATCCCGTCATTGCGCCGCCTAGAGACGTTGGTCAACAGCGTGATTAGCAATCAGCGGGCGCAAGCGCTGGTCTGGATGCGCGAGACCGAGAACGAAGTCTTGATGTTCCACGCCACGACTGGCGACCACCCGATTGATTCCAGCCTGAAGCTCTCCAAGACTCTCACGGAAGAAATTCACCGCCAATTCCCGTCGAATAAAGTCGCCGTCGGGTTGGGGCAAGTCGCCCGTGAGGTGTCCGGCTGGCGCAGCAGTTACCGCGATGCCCGCCAAGCGCTCGACCTCGCCCGCCGCTTGCAGACCGAGACGCCGCTGTATATTGGCGATTTGGGCGTCTATCAACTCATCTTGAACTTGAGCGATACCGAGATGCTCAAGGATTTTTGTCAGCAAACGCTGGGGTCGCTGTTAGAATATGACCAGCGCCAGAACGCCGACCTGATTAAGACGCTTGAGGCCTTCTTCAACTGTCACGGCAACCTCAGCCAGACCGCCGAACAGTTGATTGTCCACCGCAATACCTTGCTCTACCGCATGAACCGTATCAACGAAATTGCGGGCATTGACCTCGATAGGCCAGAGACTCGGCTTGCGCTGCACCTCGCGCTGACGATTCGACGGCTGCTAAGCATGGGGTAGCACGCATGACCGAACGCGCAAAAGAGCGCACCAATGAGGAGTGGTTGTCTGACCTCACTGACGGCAGCCCACGCCAACCCGATGCGCTGGGCGATTTGCGCGTCAGGGTACAGCGCAGCATCTACTATTACCTGAGCCAAGAGCGCAGCGACCTGCGCGACACCCCGCAGCAAGAACTTCAGCAGATGGCCGAAGACCTCGCGCAAGATACGGTCATGCGCGTGCTGAACAACTTACATCATTTCCGTGGGGAGAGTCAATTTACGACGTGGGCGAATCGCATCGCCACGCGCATCGCTATCTCCGAACTGCGCCGCGCCCGCTATCGGGATTTCAGCCTCGATAACCTGACCGCTGAGGGTGAAACCTTGCCCGCCGAGGCCAGCCTCATCAGCGAACCACCGACTGGGCCAGAACGCGCCGCCGAGCAAGCCGATACGCTTGGTCGCGTGATGGCGTTGCTCACCGAGTCGCTGACCGATAGGCAGTATAAGGCGTTGGAGGCCGTCGCGTTGCGCGGCGTGCCGATGGATGTGGTCGCGGAACAACTCAACACCAACCGCAACGCCCTGTATAAACTCCTGCATGACGCCCGCCGCAAACTCAAGACCGCTTTGGAAGCCAATGGCCTATCGGTTGATTATGTGCTTAACCTATTCCAGCGTTAATTCTAGTGACGCTCTGCTGCCGCTAAAGCGGCGCAGCTTCTACAGCACGCTTGCACTTACCCTTGCCATAAGGCGCAGGCAGAGGCACTACGTTCGGCTGTATGGACACGTCCTGTCCATGTGTTACCACCGTGTTGGCGCGATTTTCGCTTGCTCAACACAACTATCAGCATAGACTCGTTGCGACGCGGTGTCCATATCCTTAGACCTATGTCCTGACGAACCTGACCCACACGCGCCGCTGGCTAAAGCCCTAAAAGGTAAGACTGCTAACTGCCTCACCGTCAAGAGTGCTAGAACGATTAGGAACGCAGCAAGATGACCCCTAAGCCTACCCAAGATGACCCGAACAGCCGAATGTTGGATTTCGTGCTGAATCAACCCCTACAAGAGAACTGTGTGTCGATGGATTGCACGGAAGACTGCGAGAGTATCTCGCGGTTGGCCGAGCGCGTCGCCAACGGGGAAAGCCTAGAGGACATCATGCCCGAATTTGAGCAACATGTCCGATGTTGGAAGGACTGCCGCGAGGAATTTGAAGCGTTGGTTGCGATTCTAAAAGCAGAAAAACAGGAATAGGATAGCGATGAGCAAAGTACAACGCGAGCGCGTGGTGATTATCGGGAGCGGCCCAGCCGGCTTCGCGGCTGCGGTGTATGCTGCCCGCGCCCAACTCAATCCGGTCATGATTGCAGGGGATACGCTGGGCGGCCAATTGGGTTTGACCCACGATATTGAGAACTATCCGGGCGTGTTCGGCAACGTCACCGGCCCAGAATTGGTAGATCGCTTCAAGCAACAGGCCGAACATTTTGGCACGAAAATCGTCTATGACCTCGTAAGCTCAGTGGATTTTAGCACTGGCTCACCGTTCACCGTCAAGACCACCGACATGACCTATCTGGCCGATTCGGTCATCGTCACCATCGGCGCGAACCCGCGCAAATTGGGCGTCGTGGGTGAAGATGAAGGTGTTGGGCGCGGCGTGAGCTATTGCGGCACATGCGACGGTTTCTTCTTCCGTGGCAAAGAGATTGTGGTGGTCGGCGGCGGCGACAGCGCCCTAGAAGAAGCCATCTTCTTGACCAAATTCGCCACCAAGGTCGAAATCATCCACCGCCGTGACAGCTTGCGGGCGGGCGTTGCGCTACAAAAACGCGCCTTCGCCAACCCCAAAATCAGCTTCATCTGGGACAGCGCAATTGAGCATATCAGCGCCGATGACAAGAGCGTGGTCAGCGCCGTCAAAATCAAGAACCTCGTCACCGGGGAAGTCACCGACAAGCCGACTCAGGGCGTGTTCATCTTCATCGGTCACACCCCCAACAGCAAGGTGTTCGGCGGCCAATTAGCGGCCAACGATGCGGGCTATCTCATCACCGATGACCTATACCGCACCAACGTCGATGGCGTGTTCGCGGCGGGCGAAATCCAAGATGAGCAGTGGCGTCAGGTCGCGACCTCAGTAGGTCAAGGCGTGGCGGCGGCCATGAGTTCTATCCACTGGCTGCAAACCCATGAGGACACCCTCCAACCGCTAGAGCCGGTCAACACAGAAGCGCTCGTTCCCGCGCCAGTCGTGCAAGAAGTCGCACAGTAAATTTCCACTAAACGGAATCAAAATCCCCTTCCAAAACATCTGGAAGGGGATTTTTTGTCTCAAATCAAAAATCATTACGGGGCGACCTAGGAGTCGCCCGGATGATTACTCGACTTGTACTTTGACTTTGGTCGCGCCCGTGCCGCTCTCAGCGTCTGCGGACTCGTCAGCGTCTTGGCCGTCTGATTTCATCTTATCGCTGGCCTTCTTGACCTCATCAACGGCGGCTTCCATCAGGACGCGCAATCCTTTGGTGAATTCACGAGTGGCGTTTGCGCCATGTTCGCGGAAACCTTCTGGCAATAGGGCTTCGAGCGCCTTGCCGGTCTCTTCCAACGCACGGCGCTGGTGGAACAGGAAGGTCTCAAACGGGTTGCGTGGGTTGGTTTCTTCCGTCTCCGGGGTGGTGTTTGTATCGGTCATGGTGGTTCATTCCTCCGCCTGTTTGGTGTATAGATGTTATACGCGCCAGTCTGGTGATAAGTTGCGGCAACTTATTCGATAGGCGCGGGCGGCGGGGTGGGCAGGTCGGCGTCGGGGGTATCACGCCAGCGCTGGCCTTCCTTCAACAACAGATACGGGATGCCATTGTGGATGGGATATTTGTTGCCGCTTTGGGCAGAGACCAACCAATGCGGGTTAAGCAAGGTCAATCGCCCCGCCTCTGCGCCAAAACTGGTCTGTTGGACGGCTTCTGGACAACGCAACATATCGAGGTGGGCGGGGTTGAATGCGACGGTTTCGCTCATGAGAGGAGTTGCTCACTGATTTTAGATAGTTATATGCCAAATTATAACACCAATTGCGATAGAATAGACCTGAGCAAGATTAGACGCGACGTCACCATACGAGAGGCAGTTCCCATGCAACCAAGCCAAAGCGACTATATCGCCCCAGCGGAGTGGCGTTGGGTGCTGCTATTAGGCAGCCTGCTCATGTTGGCCGCGCTCTTGCCGTTCGCGGTGGTCGAATTACAGCGCCCGTCGCCAGAGGTTTATTTCGCGGGGATTATCCATGATATCCCAGACGCGGCGGGGGCAGTCAGCGCGATGCGCCAGAGCGCACAAGGCGATATGCTGCCGCAGCCGCTCTATACGCCGGAACAACTGCCGGGTCTGTTGACCGACGGGGTATATATGATTCTGGGGCGGCTGGCGGCGCTGGCCGGGTTAGATGTATTGGCGGTGTTTCATGTGGCGCGGGTGCTGTCTGGCCTGTTGATGGTTCACGCGATATACCTACTGGCGGCGGTGATTTGGCAGCGCGTCCTGATCCGGCGGACGTTTTCTGCGATTGCGACGCTGGGCGGCGGGTTGGGTTGGCTGTTCGGCGGGACATTGGGCGGTGCGCCGCTGTTGGATAGCACACTGACGCCGTTATTTCCATTCCACGCCAGCCTGATGAATGTGCATTTGCCGCTGGCGATAACCTGTCTATGCCTATTGGCGGCGTCGGGTATCGTGGCGTTACGCCCCGGCAGCACCGAAACCCCCAGCGTGACCAACTACGGATTGCGGTTGTTGTTATTTTCATTGATTTTGATGCTGATTGACCCGCCCGCGCTCTTGCCGTTCACGCTGGCATTTGCGATTGTCTTGGGCTTTCATAGTTTACGCAGCCGCGAGATGTTTCACCGCGACGGGTTGGTATTGCTATGGTTTGGCGTACCTGCCCTGCCGTTGGTGGGGTATCTGCTGGCGATGTGGGCGCAAAACCCAATAGCGTTCGCGAGCGGGCTACGCGACAACGGTAGCCCGCTCAGTACGTCGATAGGATTGCTCGTCTCGTTGGGCGTCCCGTTGATATTGGCCGCACCGGGGATGTGGCGCGTTGCCCGCCACTTAGAGCCGAATGACAGCGCTCTGATGTTATTTTGGTTGGTGTTGATGTTGGCGCTGGGGTATGGGATGCCGATATTGGGCAGCGCGTTTTGGGCGGGGATGATGATTCCTGTGGCGTATTTTGCGACGCGGGGCGCACAAGAGTTTTGGTTGATGCGGGTGCATAACCCGGTATTCCGGCTACGGATTGGGCTGGTTATCTTGCCGATTCTGACCCTCAGCCACGCGATTGTGCTACTCTCGCCGCTGATAGGGAACACCGGGACGCAGCCCTATTACCTAGACCGTGGCTACGCCGAGGCCTTGAATTGGATGGGGCGCGTCAGCCAAGAGGGGGTGGTCATGGCGTCGCCGGAGGTCAGCGTGTGGATTCCGGCGTGGACGGGTCAGCAAGTGATGTATGCCGCGCCGGACAAGGCGCTGAATCCGATTGGAAAATTGGGGGCGGTGCGGGCGTTCTATCACACGACGGATAGGGCGTTGTGCCAGCGCATCCTCGACGGCGATTATTCGTCTAAGGGGGAATACCGTATCAAATATGTGGTGGTCGGCTCATTTGAGCGGGCATTGGGGGATGGAGCGTGCTTAGATGGCCTGACGCCGGTTTTTAGCGCCTACGAGGTGCGCGTCTACCGTCACCGATAAATCATAGGCATTTGCATACACCGCTATCCGCCAACAGCCAAGACTCGATGGTCTGATGGACAAGTATTGCTTTAACCTTATATTTTTGACAAGTAGCCGCAATCTTTCGCTGATGGATTCGTTGGGGGTCTTTAGCCTCATCCGCGTCGTATAAGACAGCTATACAGTCTTTGGGTTTCTTGATTTTTAATGTTGTTTCGATCAATTTTTCAAGTTGGGCGGCTAGACGGCTGATGCCTCCGGTTTTTCCGGCCATACGGACGGAT
>Ga0163154_10006875_pt1 | contig 13760 bp, 12 predicted proteins | sample OliLakLV19MP9P1_FD_148649 | JGI IMG/M metagenome (GOLD analysis project Ga0163154, IMG submission 148649) | Freshwater microbial mat bacterial communities from Lake Vanda, McMurdo Dry Valleys, Antarctica - Oligotrophic Lake LV.19.MP9.P1 | ecosystem: Environmental > Aquatic > Freshwater > Lake >... | reverse complement strand
CTCTGCGGCTCGGTCGGCGGCTCCCGCGTCGTACACGATCAGCGGGATGTCGCGTCCCGGGGCGAGCAGCTCGATTTCCGCGAGGAACCCGACCTCGAACACGCAGGCGGAGACCGCTCCGTCGGCGTGGAGATGCGCGAATGCCGAGGGCAAGCGGACATCGATCAGTCGCGCGGGCGGGTGCTGCGCGAGGAGAGCGGTGACGGTTTCGGGGTGCATGGATTTCATGCGGGGACTCATCGCCCGGGGTTGGGCGGCTGTCCAATGCCGGTCGCAGGGAATTCCAACCTGCGGGTCACTATCAACTGTGTCTGGCGGTCAGGTTTGAACGGTCGAATGTTTGAATCCCGCCTGGATGCATCGGAACCGGATTTGCTCTGGACAGCCAGGGACGCGGGGGGGAGGTGATATCGTTTCATGGCCTCGATGGTGATGGTTTCGGGAGGGAGAACGGGGGCGGATCGGGCGGCGCTCGATTGGGCGATGAGCCGGGGGATTGAACAACGAGGCTGGTGCGCCTCCGAGCGGCGTGCCGATGACGGGCCGATCCCGTTGAAGTACCGGCTGCGCGAGATCCCGTCGTCGGCGGAGACGGAGCCCGCCGAATTCAACGTGCGGATTGGAGATGGGGGAGCACGGCCGCAAGCGCCCGGGCCCGATGGCTGATCGCGTTCTTCACTGCGGGCGGGAGCTCGGCGAAGGTCTGGTCGAATCCGTCCGGGACGAACATCGCGTCGTAACCGAACCCACCGGTCCCGCGTTCGGCATCGAGGATCTTCCCCTCGACCCGGCCCTCGCAAACTGCCCAGACCGCCCCCTCCGAGGCCAGCGCAATGGCGCAGCGGAAGCGGGCGCTGCGGAGGGAACCGCGCGCGTCGGCGGCTGCGAGTTCACGCAGAAGCAGGGCGCGATTCCCGGCGTCGGTGGCGTGCGGTCCGGCGTACCGGGCGGATCGGACCCCGGGACGGCCGCCGAGTGCATCGACTTCGAGTCCGGAATCATCCGCAAGCACGATTCCGGCGAAGCCACGGGAGGCCGCCGAGGCCTTGAGGCGGGCATTCGCCTCGAAGGTGGCTCCGGTTTCCTCGACCGGCGGCGTCGGGGGGAGTGCCGTGAGGTCGAGCACCACCCAGGCCGGGCCAAGAATCGAGCCGATTTCAGCGGTCTTATGGCAGTTGCCGGTCGCGACGAGAAGGCGTGGGTTCATCGCTCGGGCGAGGGGGCTGGGTAGGCGAACGCGGGTTCGTTGAGGGGCCGATTGGGCCAGCGCAGCTCAGTGAGGGCGTGCGCAATGCAGGCTGCGATTTTTTCCCGATGGGCCGGGCTGGCCGCCAAACGGGCTTCCCGGCCATTGGAGAGGAACCCGCACTCGACGAGAACCGCCGGATTGAGGTTGAGCCGGAGCACCCGGAAATTGGCCCGTTTCACCCCGCGATCCTTGCCGGCCTGCTGGCGGACCAGATGGGATTGGATACGGTCGGCGATCATTTGTCCGTAGGGGTGGATGTAGTAGGTTTCCGTGCCGTGGGTGGTGCGGGCGCGGGTGTGGTTGAAGTGGATGCTTACGAAGATGGCGTCGTGCTCGCGGTTTGAAAGGGAGGCGCGGGTGTCGAGCGGAACGAACACATCGCGATCCCGCACGAGCACGGTCTTGAAACCTGCCGCGCGAAGGCGGCCATCCACCCGGCGGGTGACGTCGAGAGCCACCTGCTTTTCGCGCACGCCGTTCCTTCCGATCGCGCCCGAGTCGATCCCGCCATGGCCGGCGTCGAGGACGACCGTGTCGAACGTCCGCACGGAGTTTCTGACACCGGGCGTCGCGCAGCCGGCCAGAGCGAGGGCGCAAACCCCGGCCACCCGTCCTTTCCAAATCCAGATCCCTCGCTTCCGCATACCCTCATCAAAGCCGGGTCACAGCGAGGCGTCAAATTTCGGGCTGTGGATTCGTCGCTCCGTTTTCGAATTGGGGCAACGGCGGACTTCCTAATCGCGCGCCGGGTCCGGTCGGCGGGTTCCATTCCGGGTGGGTCGCGGTGCGCGGTGTGGTGGTGCGCGGTTGCCGGGGGGCACTTCGGTCGCTATAGCATGGCTCTCATGGATGCGATCCGATGGGGTATTCTTGGCTGCGGCGACGTGACGGAGATCAAGAGCGGCCCCGGCTTTCAAAAGGCCGCGGGCAGTTCGCTGGTGGCCGTGATGCGCCGCGATGCGGGCAGGGCGGAGGATTACGCGAGGCGGCACGGGGTGCCGCGCTGGTATTCGGATGCGGGGGCCCTCATCGCCGATCCCGAGGTGGATGCGGTGTATATCGCCACCCCGCCCGGCGACCATTGCGAGCTCGCGCTGGGGGTCGCCGCGGCCGGCAAGCCCTGCTACGTCGAAAAGCCAATGGCCCGCAACCATGCCGAATGCATCCGGATGATCGAGGTTTTCCGGGCGGCGAAGCTTCCGTTGTTTGTGGCCTATTACCGGCGGGCGATGCCGAGGTTTGTGAAGGCTCGCGCGTTGTTGAACGACGGTGCCATCGGTCGGATCACTTCCGTTTCCGTGCGCTGCCTCGAGCCGCGGCATCAGGGAGCCGACGCAGCGCTTCCCTGGCGGTTGCAGCCCGGTTCCTCCGGGGGCGGCCTCTTTCTCGATCTCGGCAGTCACGCACTCGATTTTCTCGACCATGTGCTTGGACCGCTCCGGGAGGCGCGCGGACGGGCCGCAAATCTCGGCGGACTCGCGGCGGTCGAGGATGTCGTGGAACTCAGCTTTTCGACCGGGAACGGTGCGTTGGGGCAGGGGATTTGGAACTTCGCATCCGACCATACGGAGGATCGGCTGGAGTTTGTCGGGACCGGCGGGCGGCTCACGTTCTCCTGCTTCGGCACCGACCCGGTCTGCCTCGAACGATCCGGAAAGACCGAGTTGTTTGCCGAGCCGATGCCGGCCCATGTGCAACAACCGCTCATCCAATCGATTGTCGATGAGTTGCTCGGGCGCGGCACCTGCCCGAGCACCGGCGAGAGCGGGGCGCGGACGCAGGCGGTGATGGATGCGGCGCTGGAGGCGTACTACGGCGGGCGCCAACGGGCGTTCTGGGCCGAACCAGCCGGTTGGCCCGGGGCACCCCGCTGAACATGCCCTGAATCCCTGTCGATGGGACTGAAAGGAGCACCCATGCCGAATCGTTTTTGTCTTGTGCTGCTGGTCGTGACCGGTCTCCTGACCGCCACCCGACTGGTCGCGGGGTGGGAACGGGTCGAGGACTTCGATGCGCTCCCTCCCGGCCCGGCCTCGAAAGCCGGCAAGCTCGTCGTGAACGGCGACGCCAGCGTCTTCGAGATCGTTGCGGAGGGAGAGGGGCGTTTTCTCCGGTCCGCCCGCAGTGTGGTGGATTGGAGATACTGGTGGGCGGCCCTCGCGTTGCCGCGTCCGGTCGATTCCGCTTCACGTGCGGTGACGGTTTACGCCCGGTTCCGTTGGCGGGGCGCCGGGCACGATGCCCTGGATTTTTCGTTCGGATTGACCCGTGGGCCCGTGACCGACACGGCCGACTTCCGGCTCTATCGGGTGCAGGTGGCGCCCCTGCTCGGGGCGGACGGCCTGGACCTGCGCCTGCGCAATGGCGACGCCCTGAGCGACGCCGTGCGGGGCCTCGCGCCGGATGTCTGGTTTCAATGCTGGCTGGTCATTGATAATCGGAGCGGCACGTTTCGATTTTACCTGGCGCCGGGCTCGGGCGGAGCCGGTCCGGAGCATTTGCTGGGCGGCACCTACGCGTTCCGCACGGGGGATCCGACGGAGGGGCCGCTCACCCATTTTGCCGTGATGCGGCCGACCAAGCACGGCACCGTCGCCTTCGATCTGGACAGCATCTGGATCGACTACCAGGGGGTCAACCTGGCGAGTCCGCGTTCCGCGCCCGCGGCAGCCGCCCCGCGGTAGAGCGTCAGGGCGGGGCCTTCGCGAGCGGCGGTCCGGCAGATTCCGGGTTGGCGGCGCCCCTGGCATCCCGGTAGTGTCACCGGTTCCCAGCAGGAACCCCGCACCATGACCGACAAGCGCCGGCAGTACCCCTTCGATCAGTTCGAACCCAAGTGGCAGCAGACGTGGGAGCGGTCGGGAACCTTCCACATCCCGAATCCCGGCCAGCCCGGGTTCGACGCCTCCCGCCCGAAGTATTACGTGCTCGATATGTTTCCGTACCCCAGCGGGGCGGGCCTGCACGTCGGGCATCCGGAGGGATACACGGCGACCGACATCATCGCGCGTTACAAGCGGATGTGCGGCTTCAATGTGCTGCATCCCATGGGGTGGGATGCCTTCGGGTTGCCGGCCGAACAGTATGCCATCAAGACGGGCCAGCACCCCGAGGTGACCACGCGCACCAACATCGCCCGGTTCCGCGAGCAACTGAAGCAGATCGGGTTCAGCTACGACTGGGCCCGGGAGGTCAGCACCACCGACGTCGGGTATTATCGCTGGACGCAATGGATTTTTCTCCAGCTCTACGGCGCGTGGTTCAATCCCGAGACCCGCCGCGCCGAGTCGATCAGCACCTGCCCCGGTGACGATCCCGACAGCATGCGCCTCGCCTACGTGAGCGAGGCGCCGGTGAACTGGTGCCCCGTGCTCGGCACCGTGCTTGCGAATGAGGAAGTGATCGATGGAAAGTCCGAGGTGGGCGGCCACCCGGTCGAGCGGCGACCGATGCGGCAGTGGATGCTGAGGATCACGGCGTTTGCGCAACGGCTCATCGACGAACTCGACGGGCTGGACTGGCCGGACAACATCAAGGCCCTCCAGCGCAACTGGATCGGGCGGAGCGAGGGGGCGGAGGTGCGCTTCGAGCTTGAAGGCGTGCCGCAGGGCGTCACGGTTTACACGACGCGGCCCGATACGTTGTTCGGGGCCACCTACCTCGTGCTCGCGCCCGAGCACGCGCTGGTGGAGCGCGTCGTCAGCGAGGAGCAATGGCCCGAGGTGCGCGCTTACCGCGAACGGACCGCCCGCAAAAGCGATCTCGAGCGCACGGAGTTGGCCAAGGAAAAGACCGGGGTGTTCACGGGGGCGCATGCGATCAACCCGGTGAACGGCGATCGCATCCCAGTCTGGATCGCGGATTATGTGCTGACCGGCTATGGCACCGGGGCGATCATGGCCGTGCCCGCGCATGACGCGCGCGATCTGGAGTTCGCGCGGAAGTTCGATCTGCCGGTGCGGGTGGTGGTGCAGGCGCCCGGTCAGACCGAGGAGGGCAGCATCGGGTTTTGTGACGAGGGCGTGTCGGTCAACTCCCCGGTCATCGACGGTTTGCCCACCCCGGATGCGAAGCGACGCATCACGGCGTGGCTGGCGGAGCGCGGGCTGGGCACCGGCAAGGTGAACTTCAAACTGAGGGATTGGTTGTTCTCGCGCCAGCGCTATTGGGGCGAGCCGTTCCCGGTGGTGTGGGAGAACGGTCGGCACCGCGCATTGCCGGAGGCGGAGTTGCCCCTTTCGCCACCCGCGCTCGCGGATTTCAAACCGACCGGGACGGCGGAACCACCCCTGAGCAAGGCGACCGAGTGGGTGCGCTACAGCGCGACGGCGACGCGTGAACTCAACACGATGCCGCAATGGGCGGGATCGTGCTGGTATTACCTCCGGTACCTCGACCCCGCCAACGACGCCCGGTTCGTCGGCGTCGAAGCCGAGCGGTATTGGATGGGCGGCGGGAAACCCGGCGGGGTCGATCTTTACATCGGCGGCACGGAACACGCCGTGCTCCACCTGCTCTACGCGCGGTTCTGGCACAAGGTCCTGTTCGACCTCGGCCACGTCAGCACCCCCGAGCCGTTCCAGCGCCTCGTCAACCAGGGACTGATCCTCGGCGAGGATGGCCAGAAAATGTCGAAGTCGCGCGGCAACGTGGTGAACCCCGACGACGTGATCAACGCGTACGGGGCCGATGCGCTCCGCTGTTACGAGATGTTCATGGGTCCGCTCGAGCAGGTGAAGCCGTGGAGTATGGCGGGTGTGGAAGGGAGCTACCGGTTTCTCGCCCGCGTCTGGCGGCTCGTGATGGTCGAGGATCAGGAGGGGAACTGGCGGGTGTCGGATGCCGTGCACGATTCCGAGCCGACGCCGAAGCAGCTCAAGGTGCTGCACGCGACCATCAAGAAAGTGGGCGGCGACATCGAGACGCTGGCGTTCAATACCGCCCTCTCCCAAATGATGATTTGCACCAACGAGCTGACCGGGGCGGCGGAGCGGCCGGTTGCCGCGTTGCGCGTCCTGCTCCAGTTGCTCAACCCGTTCGCACCGCATCTGACCGAGGAACTTTGGGAGCAGCTGGCCGCCCGGTTCCCGGGGTTCGGAGCCCCGCTCGCGTTCCAGCCATGGCCGGCGTTCGATCCCGCGCTTCTGGTGGAGGATGAGATCGAGATCGCGCTCCAGGTGAACGGCAAAGTGCGCGACCATCTGGTCGTGAAACGCACCTCCGCCCGCCAGGAGATCGAGCAGGCCGCGCTTGAAAATTCACGGGTCCGGGAGTTCGTTGCCGGACTCACCGTGCGCAAGGTGATCGTGGTGCCCGGCAAGCTGGTCAACGTGGTGGCGAACTGACCCGGTCGCCCACGCTCCCCCGGCCGATCAGGTCGTGCACTTCGCACACGCCCGGATCTGCTGGAAGAAATCGTTCCCCTTGTCATCCACAAGGATGAACGCGGGGAAATCCTGCACCTCGATTTTCCAGACCGCTTCCATGCCGAGTTCGGGAAAGTCGAGCGTCTCGACCTTCTTGATGTTGTCCTGCGCAAGGATCGCCGCGGGTCCGCCGATGGAGCCGAGGTAGAAACCGCCGTGGGCCTTGCACGCCTCGGTCACCTGCGGGCTCCGGTTGCCCTTGGCAATCATCACCATCGATCCGCCCCGGCCCTGGAAAAGATCGACGTACGAATCCATCCGCCCCGCAGTGGTCGGTCCGAAGGAGCCCGACGGCATGCCCTTGGGCGTCTTGGCCGGACCGGCGTAGTAGACCGGATGGTTCTTGAAATAGTCGGGCAACTCGCCCCCCGCATCGAGCCGCTCTTTCAATTTCGCATGCGCGATGTCGCGGGCGACGACCAGCGTGCCGGTCAAGGCGAGGCGCGTCGTGACCGGGTATTTCGAAAGCTCCGCACGGATGTCCGCCATCGGGCGGTTCAGATCCACTTTGACGATGCCCGTGTCGTCCGTTTTGCGGAATTGATCGGGGATGTATTTGCCCGGCTCGGTTTCGAGCACCTCGAGCCAGATCCCTTCCCGGTTGATCCTCGCCTTGATGTTCCGGTCCGCCGAGCACGACACCCCCATCCCGACCGGACACGAGGCGGCGTGGCGCGGCAGCCGGACCACCCGCACATCGAGGGCGAAATACTTGCCGCCGAATTGCGCGCCGAACCCGGAGTCGCGCGCCGCGTCCAGCATCCGCGCCTCGAGTTCCACATCGCGAAAGGCGCGTCCGCTCCGGTCGCCGGTCGTTGGCAACTGGTCCAGGTATTTGGCGGAGGCGAGTTTGACGGTCTTGAGCGTCGCTTCCGCCGAGGTGCCGCCGATCACGAAGACGAGATGGTAGGGCGGGCAGGCGGCGGTTCCGAGCGTGAGCATTTTCTCGGTCAGGAATTTCTCGAGGCTCCCGGGGTTCAGAAGCGCGCGGGTTTCCTGAAACAGGTAGGTCTTGTTCGCCGATCCCCCGCCTTTGGTCACAAACAGGAATTTGTATTCCGCTCCGCCGACCGCAGCGATGTCGATCTGGGCGGGGAGGTTGCAGCCGGTGTTGACCTCCTCGTACATCGTCAGCGGGGCGATTTGCGAGTAGCGGAGATTTTCCTCGGTGTAGGACTTGAAGATGCCGGCCGAGAGCGCCGCTTCATCCGCCCCGCCGGTCCAGACCTGCTGGCCCTTCTTGGCAAACACAATGGCGGTGCCGGTGTCCTGGCAGAACGGGAGGATCCCGCGTGCGGAGACCTCCGCGTTGCGCAGCAGGGCGAGGGCCACCGCCCGATCATTGTCCGACGCGCCGGGGTCGTCGAGAATGGCGGCGACCTGCGCGAGGTGGGCCGGGCGCAGCAGGAACGACACGTCATGAATCGCGTGGTTCGCCAGCCACGAAAGCGCCTCGGGCGAGACCTTGAGAATCTCATTCCCTTCAAAGGTCGAGGTCGAGACCCCCTCGGTGCTGAGCAACCGGTAGGCGGTGGGGTCGGCGGCAAGGGGAAGGGGATCCTGATAAGTAAATGCGGGAGCGGCCATGGTGGGTGGTGTGTTCGGGAACCATACATTAGAGAGGCTAATGTTGGAACAAAAATCTTTTTCGGGGTGGGTTTTGGACCTCCCGGACTTTGCGGTTTCCGCCTGCCCGATTCACGTCTATCGTTTCTTTCCATGTCCACCCGTCGTCCCGTAACCGTTGTGACCGGCGGAGCCGGCTTTCTCGGCTCCCATCTCTGCGACCGCCTCATCAGTGAGGGGCATCACGTCGTTGCCGTCGACAATCTCATTACCGGCAACACCGCCAACATCGAGCATCTCGGCGCGAGCGAGCACTTCCGGTTCTTCCGCAAGGATGTCACGCAGTACCTGTTCGTTCCCGGCCCGGTGGATTTCGTGTTCCATTTCGCGTCGCCGGCGAGCCCGATTGACTACCTCGAGCACCCGATTCCGACGCTGAAGGTGGGGGCGCTCGGGACCCACAACGCGCTCGGCCTGGCGAAGGACAAGGGGGCGAGGTTCCTGCTTGCCTCGACGTCGGAAGTCTACGGGGACCCGCTCGTCCACCCGCAGCAGGAGAGCTATTGGGGCAATGTGAATCCGATTGGCCCGCGGGGTGTCTATGACGAAGCCAAGCGCTTCGCGGAAGCGATGGTGATGGCTTACCATCGGCGGCACGGACTCGACACGAAGATTGTCCGCATTTTCAACACCTACGGCCCGCGCATGCGGTTGCGCGACGGGCGGGTGGTCCCCTCCTTCATCGGGGCCGCGCTGGCCGGCGAGCCGCTCACGGTGTTCGGGGACGGGAGCCAGACGCGCAGTTTCTGTTACGTGGCGGACCTGATCGAGGGCATCTTCCGGCTCGCAATGAGTGCCGAGCACGATCCGGTGAACATCGGCAACCCGCGCGAGATGACCATTCTGCAATTCGCCGAGGAAATCCTGCGCATCACCGGCTCATCGTCGCGGATCGAGCGTCGTCCGCTCCCGGTCGACGACCCGCGGGTCCGCCAGCCCGACATCACCCGTGCCCGGGCGGTGCTCGGCTGGGAGCCGAAGGTCGACTTTGACGAGGGCATCCGCCGCACCGTCGACTATTTTCGGGCCCAACTCGGCTGATCGACCCGGCGGGGGGCGCTCTTTTTACTTTCACTTTCCGTCGCTCCGTTCTAGACAGGGTTTCGTCAGATGTGCATCGTCACATGCCTCCGACATCACCCAGAATGAGCATGCACCGATTTCTCCCCACCCTCGTCGCGGTTCTCCTTCCTTGCGCGGTCGCGTGCGCGCAGTCCCGCCTCCCCTTCGAAATCACCAAGATCAGTCCCGAGGTGGTGAAGACGCCCGATTACGACATCAAGGGGTATTCGAAGCCGGGTGATCGACCGAAGGAATGGCTGGAAGTCGAAGTCGAGTTCAAGGCGGAGCCTGAGCTGACCACGGAACTGACGGTCCGCTATTACGTCTTGTTCGACGGCCAGCAGGAAGTTTACGTCGGCGAAGTCGTGCATGTGAACATCGCCAAGGGCCGCGAGCGCCGTTCGGTCGCCTACATCGCTCCCAGCGCCATCGAACGGGCGCTGGGTGGGAAGGGGTTTTCGAGCGCCAGCATCCGCGATATCGGGGTCGAGCTTCTCGATCGGGGTCGCCCCGTGGCCCAACTCGGCTGGAAGAACAAGCAGCCTTGGTGGCAGCAACTGCCGCAGAAAACCGGCATGGTGTTGAACAAGACCGAAACGCCCTTCGCGCCGTTGTTCTGGGATCGCTACGAGGCAATCCGGGCCTCGGGGAGATAAGCCGCCGCCTCCGCTGCCATGCCCGCTCCCTCCCGGCTCCTCGCCCTCAACATCGGGACCCAAACCGTTCACGTCGCCGAGTTCCGCACCGGCGCCGACGGATCGCTGGTCCTCACCGGGCTGCACTCGGCCGAGATGGCGGCCTCGGAGTCCGGTTCGGACGCCACCCGCCGCGCCGCAGTCACCGCCGCCATCGCCGAAGCTGCGCAGGGTCTCAAGCTCAAGGGCGTCCCTGCGCATTACGCAGTCTCGGCTCAGTCGGTCTTCACCCGGTTCGTCAAACTGCCGGCGGTGGGCGAGGGGAAGATCGACCAGATCATCCAGTTCGAGGCCCAGCAGAACGTCCCCTTTCCCATCTCCGAAGTGGTCTGGGATTACCAGATCGTCGGGGCGGGTGATGACGGACGGATGGAAGTGGTCCTCGTCGCCATCAAGGCCGACTTGCTCAATGAGATCAACCAGGGGGTCGAGGGGGCCGGGTTGCGTCCCGCCCTGGTCGATGTGGCGCCGATGGCACTGTTCAACGCCTTCCGCTACAACTACAGCGACCTCACCGGTTGCACGCTCCTGATCGACATCGGGGCGCGCACCAGCAATCTTCTCTTCGTCGAGCCGAAAAAGATTTTCAGCCGCAGCATCCCCATCGGCGGGAACACCATCACCAGTGCGGTTGCCAAGGAACTGCAAATTCCGTACGGCGCCGCCGAGCGCCGCAAGAAGGAGAAGGGTTACGTGAGTCTCGGCGGGTCCTACGCCGAGGATGACAACCCCGACGTGGCGCGAATGTCCAAAATCATCCGCAACACGATGACCCGGCTGCACGCGGAGATCACCCGGTCAATCGGCTTCTATCGTGCCCAGCAGCAGGGCAGCCAGCCTGCCCGGATCTATCTGTGCGGCGGCAGCGCCAACCTTCCCTACATGCGGGAATTCTTCACCGAGAAACTCCAGCTCCCTGTCGAGTATTTCAACCCGTTCCGCAACGTGGGCGTCGGCGGGGATGTGGATGTCGAGTCCGTGGCACGCCATGCCCACGGACTCGGAGAGATCGTCGGGCTCGGTCTCCGGGGGGCTGCCGACTGCCCCATGGAACTCAATCTCCGCCCGGCCTCCGTCATCCGACAGCAGCGCCTGGCCGGACGCAAACCGGCCCTGATGCTCTCCGGCCTCGCGGTGCTTCTCGCCCTGGCGGGATGGTGGATCTATTTCCTGATCGGGACGGACACGAAGACCCGGGTGCTCGAGGATGTGAAGACCCAGGTGGCCTCGCTTCAGGCCTTCGAGAAGAAATTCAAGCAGGCTGGCAGGCAGATGAACGATCTGAACGCGATTGCCGAGCCGCTCGCGCAGGTCACTGAGGAGCGCGAATTCTGGGTCGGCTTGACCGAGGAGATCCATCAACGGCTGCCCAAGGAATTCATCTGGCTCACTTCGATGGAACCCACCGCCGACAGTCCAACCGGAGCCCCCGCGCTCGCGGGCCCCACCGACTTCGTGAAGCTTGCCGAAGCGGCCGGCAAGGCCGGGGCCGGGGGCAAGGAACCCTCCCGGGCACTGAACGGCGTGCGGGTGCGCGGACTCTATTTTGGCAACCCGCCCAACCCGAAGATGCAGGGGGTTGTGGATTCGTTTGTCGAGAATCTCAAGGCCTCGCCTCTGGTTGCCGAGGTGCAGGTGCTCAAGCGTTCCACCCCCACGCCGACCGAATGGGCCTACGATTTTGAACTGCAGCTCAAGCTGAAGCAAGGCCTGCGCATCCGCTGATCCTTCCATGACCCTCACCCGCGAGAACCGCTTCCTCATCACCCTCGGCTCAATCGTTCTGGTCGCCGCGATTGTCCTGATGGTGCTCCTGATGCGCGCCCGGGGGGGGTATCAGACCGTCTCGCGGGATTACGACGCCCAGGCCGCCGAGTTGAAACGGCTGCAAACCCTGGCCCCGTACCCTGACCAGGAGAACCTCGATGCCACTCATCAGCGGCTCCAGCAATACGCGACCGGCGTCAGCGGGCTGCTGGGCCAACTCACCAAGCTGAACTTTCCCATCGAGAATCTGACCCCAAACGAGTTTCAGGATCGGCTGCGCGATGTGGTGTCCGTCGTCTCCGGACGCGCCTCGGATAAAGCCGTCGCCCTTCCCGCCGGGTTCTACCTCGATTTCGACCCTTACAAGGATTCTCTCCCGCGATCCGCCGCCGTCCCCGCGCTCGCACGCCAGCTCAAAGGGATCCAGTTCGTCACGGAACTGCTGATTGACGCCCGCGTGGCCAGCTTGAACTCCCTGACCCGGGAACCCTTGGACGAAGAGGGCCTGCCCAAGGCCGTCCCCGCCGGTGGAGCACCCGCCGCCGTCCCGGCGCCGCCCCTGATCACCCACCAGGCGATCACCGCGAACTTCACCTGCGAGGCCGGTCAGCTTCGCCAGATCGCCAACGAACTGACCCGGGCTCGTCAGTTCTGCATCATCCGCTCCCTGCGCATTCAGAACCAGGCCCCCAAAGGCCCTTCCAAGGTCATCGAAGATATCCTTGCAGCCGCCCCCGCGGCCCCCGGCGATGCCCCGGGCCAGGCCGACGAAGCCCGCCGACTCCAGTTCATTGTCGGCAAGGAAAAACTCGATGTGGCGCTCCGGCTCGAAATCGTCAACTTCGGCCCGCAGGACCTGGTTGCCCGAGCGGCGGGCCAGCCCCCCGTCTCCACCGCCACCCCCGCACCCAAACCCTGACGCTCCCATGCCCTGGATTCGCGATCATTACGAAAAAGTGGTGCTGGGGGTGATGTCCCTCGTCCTCCTCGCCCTCTCCTGGTTCCTGTTTCAAAGCGCGCACGGGTTCGCCAGGACCTTCGCCGGCGTCCGGGGCGAGGTGCCTCGCAGCAAGAAAATCGCGACCGCCAATCTCGGGGCGGTCGAGGCGGCTGCGGCTCGCGCGGCCGAACCGTCTCAGTGGAAGGAGAAGGGATCGCTGTTCGTCTCCCGCCCCTACATTCTCAAGGATGGCAAACTCTGGGACCCGCTCGCCGGCGACTCCCCCCTTTACCCGCCGGTGCCGAATCGGTGGATCATGGATAACGAGCTCGATATCCTCGACTCGAATGTCCTCGCCATGGACCCCGACGAGGACGGGTTCACCAATCAGGACGAATTTGAGGCGCAAAGCAACCCGCGGGACAAGGCGTCCCACCCGGAATACATCACCAAACTGAGGCTGGCCCGGATCGTCCAAAAGCCGTTCCGCCTTCTCTTCGCCTCCCACACCGACGGCGATTTCGCGATTAACACGCTTGACGTTCGCCAGCCCACCCAGTTCCTGAAGCTGGGCGACCAGATCGCCGGCACCCCGTACAAGATCGTCGGATTCGAACCCAAGAAGGAAGTCAACCCCAAGACCGGCGCCGAAAAGGACATTTCCGAGCTGACCATCGAGCACACGGAAACCGGCAAACGCGTCGTCCTGGTGGTGGCCGTCATCGTGAACTCGCCCGATTCCTTCGCGCTGTTCCAATACCTCTGGAACAATTCGCAGTTTCAAAAGAAGAAGGATGAGGAATTCTCGCTCGATCCCGAGAAGGACGTGGTCTATAAACTCGTTGACATTGAATCCGGGCAGGCAGTATTGGAGAACCTCAAGACCCGGAAGAAAACGACGCTGCGACTCGATGTCCGGTAGCTGACCCAAGCTGACCCAAGCTGACCCAAGCCGACTCTCCCACCCACTTTTCCAACGGTCCCAGTCCCGGTTC
>Ga0163154_10006870_pt1 | contig 13768 bp, 10 predicted proteins | sample OliLakLV19MP9P1_FD_148649 | JGI IMG/M metagenome (GOLD analysis project Ga0163154, IMG submission 148649) | Freshwater microbial mat bacterial communities from Lake Vanda, McMurdo Dry Valleys, Antarctica - Oligotrophic Lake LV.19.MP9.P1 | ecosystem: Environmental > Aquatic > Freshwater > Lake >... | reverse complement strand
CCCCCGATATACCATACGCTGTTTGATCTTCTGGCTATAATACAATCCTTTCCGGGATACCCCGCGAGCAGAACGGTTGAGTCCCAGGCAACCGGTACTGTTTTTAAAATGGTTTTTGGTGCCTCGGGTAAAGAAAGAATTGCTTCAACTTTATCAGCGATATGTAGAATACCGTTTTCAAATACAACGGCTAATGCCAGCTCATGCGCATAGGTAGTAGCATGCGGATATCGTTGATTTGAAAACGTGACAGGTGTATAATCCATTGATCCGACTACATTGCGCGTAAAAGGAAGAATGGTGTTGTGCCACACAGCATGACTGGTATAGAGGCTGTCGAACGCATAATTTTCTGCACCTTTTACCGCTTCCATACCAATTAGGTTTGGCCAGGTTCTGTTCCAACCGCGCGGCAATGTGCAGCCATGAAAATTGACAAGTATTTTATTGTCGGCTGCATCCTTCAAAATATCCAGGTACTGCTTAATGATTTTCGGTTTATCACTTTGAAAGAAATCCACCTTAATCCCTTTTACTCCCCATGCTGCCAACTTTTTAAATTCTTCTTTTCGATCTATATCATTGCTCATAATGTCGCGTGGTCTTTCTGTAACACTATTGTGAGCGCCACCAGAATTATACCACATCAAAATGCCCACGTTTTTTGTACGTGCATAATCAACAAGTTGTTCAATAGTACCTCCTTCCATTATATTCCAATTGGCATCCACAAGAGAATACTCCCACCCCATCTCTGCCGACAAGTCAACAAATTTTTTGAGCGATGTAAAGTTTTTAGAACTTCCAGCATCGCTCCACCAACTCCATGAAGATCGGCCAGGCTTAATCCACGAGGGATCCGAAATTTGAGAAGGAGGATTTAGTTTTACCACCATGTCTGATTCTACAATGTCCGAAAGGTTTTCGCCCACAATGACCACACGCCACGGAGTTGCCCAAGGCAATGTTGAGGCTGGAATATGAGTTACTGTATTATTTGCTTCTGAAACCTCAGGCATACGAATTACATATAAACCACTGTCTGCTTTCGGCTGAAGATGTGCCGCAAAATAAGTAGAGTCTACAGCCGCTTCGGTAAGCAACATCCAAGCTTTATCTGTTTGAAAGAGTGCAGGAAAAGCCCAACCTTCAAGGGATGGAGCAGACGTGCCAATGGGTATACCATTTTCGAAATAACGTTCGTAACCTGGCGACCACATTGTAATTTTATCATACGGCTGAAGCCACGTTTTGCCATTTCCTTTTATTGAAAATCCGGTCATTTCTTGTTCTACGCTATACACGGTAGTGGAATGTTCATCTGGAAAATAATAACGAAACGCTACCCCGTCATTGCTCGCTCGGGCAATAATTTGAATCTTATCCGCCTTATCATTTTCAAACGTAAGCGTCATTTCATTGGCCTGATTACGCATGGTTTTTCGCTTGCCCGTTGGCAAGGCAAAAGTCTCATCTATGGATACAATAGAACCTTGAGAAATAAAGTGAAGATGCTGAACAAACGATGCATCACTTCGCAGAATGCCCAAAGGTGAACTACCGATAACCTGTTCTTTAACAGAAGAACCTTTTTTAAAAACCGAATAAAATAATTGAGCGTGCTCGTCAAATGAAACGGAAAATTCAATATTTCCAGAAGGCGAAGAAACAATCCATTCCTCTTTCTTGTCTTGGCATGAAATGAGAAGTGCAATCAACGAAATGATATTGACTGACGTGATGAGTAAATTCTTCATATTTATGTGATCAATGTAAGTAGTTAGATACAGTAATGGGCGATGTCAACACGTTCGTACTAGGCTTCATTTTCTCAACGTGGATAGTTCCAACGCTATTCTCTTACTCGTTGGCGAATTTGGATTTGCTTCTCCAACAAAATCATCAATCAACAGATTTTGAACTTCAAGGCATTCAATACCGTGAGTGAAAAAATTAGGAAGGCCATCACCCCATTTCAAATCAAAGTTCCGAATCGCAAGACTATTAACATACTGCGCATAAATACCAGGAATGTCATGCTCAAAAATTTGCTTTTCGTAGATGGCCGTAGGGCGCAATTCGAAATTGCCACCCTTCGTCATCGTATCGCGTCCCTTCACGATTTTTAGTTTGAGATTGTTGAACTGAATATTCTCCATCCTACTTTCTTTGTCGCCATAGATCAAAATTCCGTGCCCAGCGGTTGCCGAAATATTATTGAATTGAATATTCTTTATTTGCCCTGGGCGCTTGCCAGCAAACCTGGACGTAGAAGACAGATGAATAGGCTCACCGTTGCCCCACCAAATTCCATTATGCAATCGCGTTTCAATGATAATGTCTGTAAAGATTAACTCTTCAATATCCGAGGCATCGTGCGCAAAGATTCCTATTCCACGATTTGATTCAGTTATAATAATGTTAGAGAAAATGCATTTACGGATAGGATGCTGGCCATAACCAATGCGAATGGCAGATGAACGGGATTGCAAGCGACAATTTGTTACTTGAATATTTTCGGCATAAATACTTTTATTCCCATGCGTGTATTTGTCTTGTTCCTTCGAATCAAAACCCGGAGTATTTTCTATTCTCGCAAAACCGGTAACGATAATAGCATCGTCTCCGGCTATAATATCACAATTTGAAATTCTAATGTTTCTTGAAACAGTGATATGAATTCCGTCACTATTAGGTATCATAATATTGTTCAATAGCGAAATCCCTTCCACCAATACATCCTCACAATAGCCAAAACGAATTGCCCATACAGGAGTATCCTTAACGGTAACATCTTTTATCGTTACTTGATTGCAATGAAAAAAAACGATGGTCATTCCGGGTTGTGACTTACGTTTAATTGGGCCGTCCGTGAGAAATATTCCTTTTGGTAAATACTTTTCCTTTTGCCGCGTATAATTTAAATCATAGGGCTTTGTTGTATTCTGCGATAATCCGTCCTGATGATTTTGTGTGGAATCATAAAAACTAGATCCCCTCCCATTAATGATTCCCTTACCCGTTATGCTTATATTGGAAGCATCTTGACAAAAAATCATTCCATAACGTTCAGTCCCAATTTTAAAATCTTCAAGATTTTCACTTGACCTCAGTTCGGCACCTTGCTCAAGGTAAAGGTTAATATTGCTCTTCAAAATAATGGCACCAATAACAAATACTCCAGCCGGCACCACCACCTTACCTCCACCGTCATTATAGCATGCATCAATTGCTTTTTGCACGGCTACAGTAGATAGCTGATTTCGTACCGCGCCATAATCCAAAATATTAAAGTCCTTTGCTTCAACAAACAGTGTTGAAATAAACAGCATTGCCATTAAGGCCAGAGATTTTTTCATATGCATAAAAATTAGTTTCCTAAACATTGTTTTTGCGGCATGGCGAGGCGCCACCGGGCTATCCGTTGCAAGTCCGGCTGGCACACACACCAACCCGCTTCGGGCTTTCCACTTCTATCCCTTGCCGAAATTCTGCCAATTTGTAAATCTGAGCTACGATGGTTCATTAAATGAAAAATACTGTTTTACTTTTTGATTTTCCAGTCACAAAAAACACTCAGCGAAAGCAGAATTACTTTACCCTTTAAAATAAATCTTGTTCACTTATTTAATTGTTAATCCCACCGTATTCTGTTGCCGTATTTTAGCGCTTTCCAAATCCGTTAGCTTCTTGCCCATATAAGTTAAGTTTTCGATAGTAACGTCAGACACATTTTTTTCCGCATCATAACCATGAAAGACCGAGAAAGGCATCAAGCCACCCACTACCTGAATATCTTTAAATACAACACCACTTATCTTTCCGCGAAATGGACGATGCTCTGCCTCTGTTCCCTCGGGTATCTTCTGCACACCATCCCACGCGCCATGCAAATAATATTTTTTAGTAAACTCCGGATCACGGTTACCATCCGGTCCCCATTGTGAAAAGAAAATAGCCACATCAAAAAGTTTTTGCCGCGTATCTTCAACCCGAATATTTTCAAAGACAACATCATGAACGTGTGCCTGACCAGCATTATGAATGCTCATGGCCGCACCATCTTCAACATGAATGATGTCGATGTTTTCAAATCGTATATTTTTTACTTCATCCGAATATAGTTCGAAACCAATCTCAATTGCATTTCCCCAAATGGAATTCCAAAAAATGCAGTTCTTTACTAAAATATTATCGGTTGGATGATCGGGAGGATATTTTCCGCCTGACTTAATGGCAATACAATCGTCTTTGGTATGCGCGAAAACACCATCGACCACCACATTGGTACACCTAAAAATATCGATGCCATCATCGCCCCCACTTTCACTTACGATGCGGACATTTGTGATCGACATTTTGTTACTGTGAAACATGGCGATCTGCCATGTGGTGCCATTGTGAAGTGTGATATCGTTGATGGAAACATTTTCGCAATCCGTGAAATGAAGAAACCGGTTATGGTTTTCTTCCATTGATCGGGTAAGCGTGCCGTCTAAAATTCCGCGACCGCGCACGGAAATGTTTTTCTTTCCCTTGGCATAGATAAAGCCTTGCACCACAGCTCCGCCTTCAATGTAAACGGTTTGATTGTCTTGCAATTCAAGCTTCACATCTTTATAGAGTTTACCAGATTCAAACCATACTACATTTTTATCGGATTTAGAGGGTTTGTTTTTTTCTGGCGCGTTTGAAAATATAAACAACGGCTGCTGTCGTATTCTTCCGTTTAACTCCAGACTCACATTTTCTGGCTTATTCAGTGTAATCGAAAAAGAGTGATCGCCTGTATAGGTGGGCTTTATTCCTAAACGCATGGGTCGCGCATCTACCCATCGCACATCATACATCGTAGTGACATCGACTTTTGCTGTTCCAGTAAAATCAAACACGGCATACGATGCTATGGGTGTGTCGTACACCGGCACCGATATTCCATTGACTTTTACCTGATAATATTTTTCGGAAGCAAATCCCTCAGGTGCTTTCCAAGTGATTACCTGCGCATAGGTGACGGATGAAAGTATGGTCAATGCAAATATCAATTTTTTCATGTGTGGAAGTTTTCTTTGGCAAGTAGTGCTTTATCTAATATATTATTTCAGCTTCTTCACCCTAAAATCCCTGTATTCGATTTTCATCGGTGGCCCAACATGAACCTGAACTCCTAAATATCCTGTAAAGGTTTGGTGAACACTATCCTGATCGGTCACATCACTCATCAGCACTCCGTTGATGAAATGCTGTAGCCGATTACCATTTATGATTAAGTGATACTCGTTCCAATCCTCTTTATGAATGAATTTCTGTAAGTCAGCTTTTGTGCCGAGCGTATCTGTTAGCTGAATTTTACCGTTTGGTTCAATGACGACTTTCTGACCGCGTAAAGCAAGAAATTCTCTGCCGCGCTCTTCATAGTTTTGTCCGCTCCAGTTGTCTTCTCCATCAATGTCTGCCTGATACCCTTTTAATGCAAATCGTTCTCCATCAATTAAAACGCTGCGGTAGTTGATGCCGCTATTACCTTTTGCCGATACACGATACTCCACCTTCAACTCAAAATTATCAGGCATATTTTTTTGATAGATGATAAATGAGTTTCGCTTTAGTAATGTGGAAGGTGTAACCTCACCAATCAGAAGACCATTCTCCACACGCCAATATGTTGAATCGCCTTTCCAGCCCTTTAAATCTCTTCCATTGGAGATGGAAACGAAATTCTTCTCTTTCTTTTGTGCATAGAGGGTGTTGGTTAGAGCCAAAAGAGCTATGACTAAAGTGAAAGAAGAAAAGTCGATAATTTTATTATGGGTGCCAAAATTTTCAAACATAAATAACTATTTTCAACGTTCAAGAAATGCAATTAAAAGAGCAAATCTATACTGTACTATGCTGGATAGAATTATCGATATGCCTAGACCAAGGTTAACAGAAATTGAAAAAGGAGAGGATAAACTTAGGTGCTACAATTCATTTATTTCTTAAATCTCCGACCACGCACGATCTCCTTTTGTGTACGCAATACATCCTTCATATTTTCCAGGAACAGGTACGTAACGCAATGCCTTAGTTGATCCTGTCTCTGATGTGAAATATCCCCACAAGGTCAATTGCTTTATCATGGAGAAAAAGTGGGTTGGTTCTTCTTTCTTTTTATTCTTGCTATATGCTTTTGCTTCCGTGTCTAATAGCACAATCAGGTCATGCTTTTCAACTGCTGATAATTCAGTAAAGGTTTTGTCGAACTTTTGTTTTGAGAAGTTTTGAAGCAAACTAATTCCAGTAATAAAAATTTTCTGATCTTTCTCTTCATAACAATCAGTCACAATGATTTTCATGAATTCACCAATACCTGCAGCTTTTGCTCCGGGCGATGATGCCGTTGTAGGTAAAATGGTTTCGCCCACTTCATCCAATAAAAAAACCACATCATTTGAAAATCCAATAGATGAAACTTCCTTAGGTGAACGCCTCGCGCAGCCACTTAGAAATGCTTCTGCTCCGATAACTGTTCCACCGACTAGTAAGCCTACTCTGGTGATTGCATCACGTCTGTTCATGTATTTGTAGTTCGTTAATCGTTATCCGTTAATCGTTAATAGTAGAACGTTATTGGTTAACTCTTCTTAAAAATCAAATATCATTTCATTCTAACTTCTCAATTTTCAAACACTCCCCGGTTAACTTTTAACGAATAACGATTAACCTCTCAAAGATTCATTTTCTTCAATTCCTCCTCGGTCAGCTTATTTATTGAACTGCTAACGCCACCAACATCCCCACGATATAATATTCTTCCGTTTTTAACCAATATTACGGTTGGATAACTGTTCACGTTGAATTGTCTCGCAATAGCTTCAGTAGGAGAAAACAGATGTGAGAATCCGTATGGCAATTCTCTTGCTATCTGCAGTGCGTCACCGCTTTTATCCCTCGATATGGGGATGTTGACCGCGTAGAATTTGATGCGACTATTACTAGTATACTTTTTTCTGACCTGATCAAAAACGGGAAATTTTTGAAAACAATATCCACATGATGTAGTCCAAAAATCTAAAACAATAATCTCGTCATTGTATCCCGTTAGTACTATTTTCTCTCCGTTCGCATTTGGTAATTCAATATTGGTTATAGCCTCTTCAACGCCTCCTAAATAGGTACCGTAGTTTACTTTATGAAGCCACAAATCATAACCCTTGGTAGCGAAAAAAATGGTGATGGCGGTAAACGCAGCGATAGGCACTATCCTTAATTTATCTTTTGTGTAATATATTGAAATACCGAAACCAACTGCTAAAAAATAAGATGCGGTGCGAAGAATAGACACCTGAGCGTCCGAAAATATTATATGAATTGGGACATGAAAAGCAACAGGGTAAATTAAGGGAATAAGAGACTTAGCCATCTTAACCTTGAAAGATGTGGTATCGCTTAAAACATAAAATGTAAAGAGAGAATAGCTACAACAAACAACAAAAAAAACTATATCGTGTCCTATAGAACCGATTGGCATAATTAAAAAAAACAATGCACCGGACGATAAAAATATGTTTTTATTGGTTCTTTTCATTGTTCCGATTTAAGCAGTCCATTTTTTAAGAAAACCTCGAATTTTTCACAAATTCATTATCACAAATTCATTTTCTTCAATTCCTCCACGGCATGATTAGCAGCCCGCGCAGTAAAGGCCATGTACGTAAGCGAAGGATTCTGACACGCAGAGGATGTCATGAACGCGCCATCGGTTACAAATACATTCGGTGCATCCCACACTTGATTCCATTTGTTTAACACCGAAGTTTTAGGATGGTGGCCCATACGAGCAGTGCCCATTTCGTGAATGCCGCGTCCAAGAATTCCTTCGTCTGCAGCACCTCCCACATCCTTTACTCCGGCCGCAGTTAACATTTCCATGGCATCCGACAGCATGTCCTTTCGCATTTTCAACTCATTTTCTTTCAACTCACAATCCATCGATAGCACGTTCAGTCCCCACTTATCGGTTTTAGTTTTATCCAGCGTAATCATATTTTCATGATACGGAAGTACTTCACCGAATGCTCCCATACCAAACGTCCACCGGCCCGGTTCGGAAAGGGCGTCTTTATATTCTGCGCCAATATTATATTCTGCTATGTTACGGCTCCACCCTTCACGGCTTGCTGCACCCTGATAGCCAAAGCCACGCAAATAATCACGCTTGTCGCCAAATAGATTTCGAAAGCGTGGTATGTAAATTCCGTTAGGCCGCCTGCCATAATAATATTTATCTTCATAACCTTCCACCCAGCCACCAACACCAACACCTAAATGATGATCCATCACATTATGACCTAGCTCCCCACTGCTACTGCCCAATCCATCAGGCCAAACGTCTGTTGCTGAATTCATCAATATCCAGGCACTGTTCAGCGTAGAAGCATTCAGGAAAATAATTTTTGCTTTGTAAACATAAGTTTGATTGGTTTCACCATCCAGTACTTCTACACCGGTAGCTCTTTTCTTGTCTTTATCATACAACACTTTTGTAACGATACTCCACGGACGAAGCGTAAGGTTACCTGTCTTCTGTGCAGCCGGTAGCGTAGATGATTGTGTGCTGAAGTATCCACCAAACGGACAACCCAATCCGCACTTATCGCGATACTGACATTGCGTGCGTCCTTCCAACGGTGCAGTAACGTGCGCAGCTCTTCCGATGATCATGTGGCGCATGCCTTTATAATGATCTTTGATTCGTGCCGCAACATCTTTCTCTACACACGTCATATCCATTGCAGGAAGAAACTGACCATCAGGAAGCTGAGGAAGTCCATCGCGGTTACCGCTGATACCTGCAAAGCGTTCTACATAATCGTACCACGGATCAATATCTTTATAACGCACGGGCCAATCTACGGCAATACCTTCTTTCGCATTCGCTTCGAAATCAAATTCGCTTAACCTGTAACTTTGCTTTCCCCATAGCAATGATCTTCCACCAACTTGATAGCCTCTGTACCAATCGAAACGCTTTACTTCCGTGTACGGACATTCACTGTCTTTAACCCACCACTCATTATTTTTTTCACCTACCGATCTTCTATACTCCGACTTCATATCAATCGGTGCCTTGCCCCGATGCTTAAATTCCCAAGGTGCTTTGTTAGCGTTTACGTAGTCTTTAATATGCTCTACATTTTTTCCACGTTCCAGCATGATGGTTTTCAATCCGCTTTCGCAAAGTTCTTTTGCAGCCCAACCTCCGCTAATGCCGGAGCCCACTACAATTGCATCGAATACATTTTCTGCCATTTGTTATTTTATTTATGCTTGATCTCCTTGTATGATATAAGTTGAATACCTCTTTTCTTGATCACCTCTTTTACTTTGGCATTCGTCCAAACATCGGTTACACCTTGACGATCAATTGCAACTTTATCATAACCTATGTGGTGAATGGCTCGAAGTTCTGGTGTATCCAATCCTGGGTGATCGACAAAGAGATAGGTTTGGTTGGGTTTCAAATTTTCTAACATGGCGATAAAGCTTCGCATTTTATCTTCGGTGGTCTCGGATGATCCGCCATAGCCAATATCGCTTACACCAAGTTCATCGGGATCAATATCAATACCATATTCTATTGCCAGTTTTTTCGCCAACGCTTTTACTTCAGGTGACATGTGATAGCAACCCATGTGAGCCGAAATGTGGCTGATGCGCGGGATTTTCTTTATAGCCAATTCTATTTGCGCACGGAGTTCCTTTTCTACTTCTTCAATTTTCCATTTGCTCTCCAGCAACGCCTGGCCCGGATAGTTTTTGTTTGGCCATATAAACGGAAAGAAATAACCACTTTCATCGGTTAAACTCGGACAGTCTGATACAGGTCTGTATTTCATGTTGTCCCACTCACTGGTGAGGGCAATATGAATACCTACATCAACCGTTGGATTTTCATTTAATAATTTTACTGCCTCCGGAAACCAAGGTGATGGAACGATTACTTCAATCGAAGTTTCAATACCTTCCTTAAAACATTTTATGATGGCTTCGTTGCCTGAATGCGAGAAGCCCATGTCATCACCTCGAACAATAAGACGGATTTTAGAATTCACCTGCGAGCAACACGCAAATGAATGCATCAGTAGAATGAGTATAATAGAAAGACTTCTGTTCATAAATATTTTGCTTATTATTTTTTTAACCGAGGCTATACCTCAATAATAACGGTTTTAATAGGATCCAGAATTAAAATAGCTTCCTGTAATAAATTGTGGATGGTTGCTCTTAATTACCTTATAGAGTTGCAAATTCCCTACAACTGCCTGCATAATCCCGCTCAAAACGATTGCTACACCAAGCCATTTAAATATGCCCCGTTCTCTGATTGCTACTAAGCAAAAATAAAAAAAAGTCAGTCCTATTAAGTCAAGGAAATGTATAGAATAAGTAAAAGAATGAAAATAATAACGATTTAAGATAATGAAGAATAGCAGTAAAAGAATAGCAATATCCAGAAGATTAAAGACAGCCTCTATTCTTTGTTGTTGTATAGTTGATAATAGAAGTAGTAACGAGATAAAGATCAATGCATACCCAAAAAAAATCGTCTTACTTGATAGTGTGCCTTGCTCAAGGAAATTGAAATCAACTGATGGTAGACAAGTCAAGAGAATCCCAATAGCAAAATAAGAACCTAATTTAATCACGCCTATTTTGCTATTGACTCTTAAGTCTATCTTTTCCATCGTTCACTCTTAACTTAAACATTAAACACAAATGCCAACATCTCTATTGATTACAACTAAGTAGTCAAATTAATGACCTTACTGATTATCCTTTTTTTACGAATTTTTCTATAGGACCTTAAACAATTTTCTACTCTCTACTCTCTTCTCAGAGAAAGAGACGGGTTTCTCATAGCTGCCTTGACACACACACAAATAATTATGATAACGCCTATGATAATTAATAGTAGGGGTGGCAACACAAAAACCTCCCATCCTAATGGTATGCGGAATGCAAAACTATCAAGCCAATTTTCAGCAACATAGAAAACAATAGGCATACCAATTAAACAGGCTATAAGAACTAAATAGATGGACTCTTTTGCAAACAATGTCAAGATTGATCGCACTGATGCACCAAGTACTTTTCTGAGGGCGATCTCCTTTTCCCTTTCGGCAGCAACGAATACCCACATGCCAAACAAGCCAAGGCATGATATAAAAATGGCGAGAGCTGTGAAGGTGCTGAAAACATTTGCAAATTGGATATCGCTCTTATATTGATTGTTAAAATGATCATCAAGGAAAAAATAATCAAATGCCGCACTTGGGAATTCCAGTAGATACTCCTTCCTGATTCTTTCTAATGCTGGTTCAAAATTAGCCATAGTACTAACGCGCAGTGTGAAGTATCTCCAATTTTCATATGACGGATATACGAACAAAATGGGATCATATTGTTCCCTTAAAGAAATCTGATTATAATTTTTTACTACTGCTATAATTTCTGCAACAACTGTAGGTCCATCGTTAAATTTTAAAAGTTGACCAATCGCTTCCTCCGGCTTAGTAAATCCCAGCTGTGCAGAAAGTCGCTCATTTATTAAAACTTTATTTTGTCCTCCTCCAATTAAAAAACCATCGCCATTTAGGGCTAATTCTGCGGAGTTATTTTTAATGTTGAATTGTAGATATCTGTCATGCTGGGTAAAGTTCCGTCCAGCCACTAACGATACACCGAATGTTGATAAGTAATCATCATCAATTCCGATAAAGGACGCTTGTATATTATCCTTCTCGTCTTGACTTAACTTTCTTATACTCTCTTTCTTTAGAATCGATGATCCGGGTATGTCGGTGGATTTTGAAAAACTCAAAAAGGAAGGTATTGCGAGGGCTTGATTCTTAAACTCACTGACATGGTTGCGGTATGTTGAATCAATTTCGGGCGCGGATTTGATGACTAAGAGTTGCTCCTTTTGATAACCCAAGTCATGGTTTCGCATGAAAAAAAGCTGGTTAAAAAGAACTATCGTTGCCGATACCAAGAAAATGGAAACTGTATACTGAAAGATTACAAGACTTTTTCTTAAAATCACTCCCGAAGTTGACTTCGAAAATTTTCCCTTTAAAACTGTTGCTGTGTTGAGAGAGGATAATAATAGAGCAGGATAAATACCAGCTAAAAATGATCCTGCCATCAGGAAGACCACAATGGATACCCAAAATGAAAAACTCTGAAGCAAACCTGAGGATATGAATAGTGATAGAATCTGCTTTCCTAATATATTTCCAATAACTGGCCATCCCACTATAAGCAAAAACAGAGCAAGTAGAAAAGCAAGGGAATTAACTAATATCGCATCGATCAAAAATTGAGTGATAAGCATATATTTTGATGCACCCGAAATTTTACAAATTCCAACTTCCTTAGATCTCTCAATGAATTTTGAAGTGCTCAAATTGATGTAGTTTATGCAGGCAATCAAAAAGATGAAACCTCCGAGAACAGTCAGGAATTTGATTAAGCGTTCACTTCCATTCACGCTTTGCTCATTGCTTAGATTTGATTTAAGGTGGATGTCCGCGATTGGTTGCAAATACATGGAGAGCATCTTTCCATTCTCCTCTGCACTCTTCCCAAGATATTTCACTAAAAACCCGGGAAATTTTTTCTCAAAGCTTCCAGCATCTACCCCCTCTTTAAGTAGGACATAATTGTAAAACTCTGGCCAATACCATGTAAATTCTCTTACGAAAGACGATGATGAAATCAAAAAATCAAACTTTAAATGCGAATTCTCTGGAATATCAGCCAGTACGCCCGTTACAGTTAAATTCATCCAGTTGAGCTTAAGACTTTTTCCCAATGCTTTCTGATCGCCAAAATACTTATGAGCCATCGAGCTGGTCATTACAATTGATCCCCGATCTCTCAAAGCAGACTTACTGCTGCCTTCTACAAGGGGAAATGAGAATACATCAAAAAAAGCAGAATCCGCGAAATAAATATTTTCTTCGTTAAAACCTATTTGAGATTTGTCTTTGCTATTATATAAAAGAGTTGTTGTTGTAAATAGTAGTGAAGACTTGTAGAGTCTAGTGAATTCTTCTACTTCCGGAAAATCAGCTTTTAATGCCGGGGCTACAGTGCCATAATTCATCGCTGATAATTGCCGGTCGGATAAACCCGCGTCAGTTGAAAGTGGAATACGATAAATTCTATTTACGTTCTTATGAAACGTGTCGTAACTGTATTCCGTCTGGATGAACATGTAGATAATAAAGACAGAACATAGTCCGATCGCTAATCCGAAAATATTAATTAAAGAAAAGAATTTGTTACGTATTAAATTTCTCCAAGAAATAAGAAAATAATAGCGAATCATGTAATATAAAAGTTTTAAGCCAAATACATATTCGAAATTACAGGGAAGTCATTAGAGATGCATCCTGTACTAACTGCTCGAATTATGGGAAAGCCCTAAGTATTGCGTTGCAAATTTGGAAAGGTGCTTGTATTAATCTACTATTCCCTCACAATGACTTTCTATATAACAATCAAGTGTAGAGATTATATTTAGTCGACCCTTAAAAACTCGGTTTTGCTAAAAAGGTGAAAAAAATGGACCTGCTTGATTCATAGTTTTCAATCCGCTTTCGCAAAGTTCTTTTGCAGCCCAACCTCCGCTAATACCAGAGCCCACTACAATTGCATCGAATACATTTTCTGCCATTTGTTATTTTATTTATGCTTGATCTCCTTGTAGGATATAAGT
>Ga0163154_10006869_pt1 | contig 13769 bp, 14 predicted proteins | sample OliLakLV19MP9P1_FD_148649 | JGI IMG/M metagenome (GOLD analysis project Ga0163154, IMG submission 148649) | Freshwater microbial mat bacterial communities from Lake Vanda, McMurdo Dry Valleys, Antarctica - Oligotrophic Lake LV.19.MP9.P1 | ecosystem: Environmental > Aquatic > Freshwater > Lake >... | reverse complement strand
TACCTGTATAATAGACTGAAAGCATATATTTGTTATCTAAAACCTTCATATTATGAGTTTACATTTAGGGGATATTGCTCCCAATTTTAAAGCAACCACATCAATAGGAGAAATTGATTTCTATGAATACCTGGGTGATTCATGGGGCGTATTATTTTCTCATCCGGCCGATTTTACGCCGGTATGCACCACCGAACTGGGCAGAACGGCAGCCTTAAAAGATGAATTTGCCATGCGGAATGTAAAAGTGTTGGCATTGAGTGTAGACCCGGTTGACAAACATATCAGCTGGATAGATGATATCAATGAAACACAAAATTGTACAGTAGATTTTCCGATCATTGCAGATGATGATAAAAAAGTCTCCAACTTATTTGATTTCCTTCACCCCAATGCTTCCGCTACAGCAACAGTTCGTTCATTGGTAATCATTGGGCCGGATAAAGCAGTAAAATTGATCATCACTTATCCTGCAAGTACCGGAAGAAATTTTGTAGAAGTTTTGCGTGTAATTGATTCGCTGCAGTTAACTGCCAAATACAGTGTAGCTACACCAGTTAACTGGAAAGAAGGTGAAAAAGTAATTGTTGTTCCTTCAATCAGTACAGAAGATGCCATCAAAAAATTCCCTAAAGGTGTAGAGGTAATTAAGCCTTATTTGCGTTATACGCCACAGCCGGATATTGATTAAATTATTTGGACTAAAAAACAACCATGGTTCCGGGTTCTAAAAAACCTGAATCATGGTTTTTGTTTTAAATATGCTTCCTCAACTGCTGCAGCAGTGCCCTCATATCTTTTGGCGGTTCAGCAACAAGGTCATAGTCTTTGCCCTTTGCATCTGTAAACTTTAATTGATAACTGTGTAAAGCCACCCGGTTCAGTATGGGTCGCTCCTCTTCTTCCTGTTTACTTAGTTTGTATTTCTTTTTGATGGTGGAAAGCAAAATGGGCAGGCCATCACCGTACAATGGATCGCAGGCAACCGGGTGACCGATGTTTTTGGCATGAACTCTAATCTGGTGTGTACGCCCGGTGTGAATTCTGAATTTTACCAAAGAATATTTTCCCAATGCTTCTACTACTTCATAATCTGTGAGAGAGGGCTTGCCATTTTTATTTACAATCATCAACCCCTTTTGTACCAGGTGCTCCATAATAGGCCCATCAATACTTCCGGATTGGTTGGGTAAAACGCCATGCACCAATCCCAGGTAATATTTCTCAACGCTGCGTTCTTCAAAGGCTTTGGAAAAATATTTGTGGGTGGCCTCATCTTTGGCAAAAAGTATAATGCCACTGGTATCTTTATCTAAACGATGTACCGTAAAAATATGGCCATATTTTGCAATCAACCCATCTTTTAAAGAAGGCTCAGACTGTGTTCTGTCTGGAATTGACAACACACCCGGCGCTTTATTAAGCACAACAAACTCATCCGTCTCTAATATTATTTCAGCTAATCCTTTCAAACTAAATAGTTATAATTATTGATTATTTTTTCTCTGGCCTGTTACTTACCCTGCTATTGGCGGCAGTGGTCTTACTCTTTTTAAGCTTAGCGGCAGCATCCATTGGTGGAGCTTCGGGATATACTTTTTTTACTTTGGGCTTAATTTCAGGCAAAGCTGTGTCTGGTTCCTTTTCAGCGGTTTTACCAGGCAGTTTCTTATAAGATGCATTCATGTATTTCAACAACCTCAATTCTTTTTCGCTCAGGAAACGCCATTTGCCCCGTTCAACGTTTTTCTTGGTAAGGTTGGCATACATTACCCTGTCAAGCCCTTTAACATCATAGCCCAGCGATTCAAAAATACGGCGTACAATGCGGTTACGGCCGCTGTGTATTTCAATGCCGATGATAGATTTATCCCTTGCATCTGCATAGGCCAGCGAATCTGCTTTTATCTCGCCATCTTCCAGTTGAATTCCGTCTAATATTTTATCAAAATCAGCTTTGGTAAGCGCCTTATCCAGCTTAGCTTCATACACTTTGGTAATATTATAACTGGGGTGCGATAATTTTTGCGTAAGCTCACCATCATTGGTCATCAGCAATACGCCGGAGGTATTTCTATCCAATCTGCCAATAGGGTAAACCCTTTCGGTAGTGGCGTGTTGTATCAGGTGCAATACCGTTTTTCTACCCTGCGGATCATCGGTTGTGGTTATATAATCCTTGGGTTTATTTACCAGGATGTACACCAGGTTTTTTGTAACAAATAACTTTTTACCGTTACAAACAATCTCATCTTTCTCACTTACTTTATGGGCAGGTTCTATTACAACTACATCGTTCACTTTAACCTTGCCTTCCTTAATGATTTCTACTGCATCACGCCTGCTGCATACGCCTGAATGAGCTAAAAATTTATTCAGCGGCATTTGAGCATCACTAATGGTGGCCGGTTTATTTTTAGAAGCCAATATTTCGGGAACGGTAGGCCTGTATTTGGGTGCAGGGGCAACAATTTGCTTAACATTTTCAGTTGCTGCAGCAATTGGTTGCTGCCCTTTAGCTATACTATCTTTTTTATCTAAGGTTTTTTTGGGGGCTGCTCTTCTGGCAATTAATGCAGAGGCATCGGTGGCTGCTTTTAGCTGACGCTTTTCTTCAAATCTTTTTTCGATGGCTGCGGACCTTTCTTTTTTAGCTTTTCTTTTCGCTTGCTTAAAACCCTCTTTTACAGCGCTGTTCTTTTTTTTGTTTACAAAACCCTGGTAGAACGACTTACTCATAATGATGATAATTTACTATTGTTTCAACAGTGATAAGCTGCAAATGTACATTTTTTACAGGCCAAAGCAGCAGCAAATTGTATAAGTTTGCTTCTCTTAAACATTTACACATGAATATCAATAGTTATATAGACCACACCGTTTTAAAACCAACCACTACCCTTCAAGAAGTTGAACAACTTTGCCAGGAAGCCATTAAATACCAGTTTGCGGCTGTATGTGTACCTCCGCTGTTTGTAAAAAAAGCTAAAGAACTTGTTGCTGGCACTGCTGTAAAAGTAGCTACGGTAATTGGATTCCCTTTTGGCTATTCCGCCATTGAAGCCAAGGTGGCAGAAACAGTATTGGCGATTGTTGATGGGGCTGATGAACTGGATTTAGTCATCAATATCAGTGCCATTAAAAACAAAGACTGGCAATTTCTGGCCAGTGAAATCAATGCTATCCTTCCCATCATCCGGAATAAAAACAAGGTAATTAAGATCATTATTGAAAGCGGCATTTTAACTGACGGGGAGATTATTACGTGCTGCGACTTATATGGTGCTGCCGGAGTTGATTTTATGAAAACCTCCACCGGATATGCGGCAACAGGTGCCACTGTTGAAGCGGTAGCCCTTATGCGAAAACACCTGGCAGATGCAGTACAAATCAAAGCAAGCGGCGGAATAAAAAACTATACATTTGCCAAAGCACTTATTGAGGCAGGCGCTACAAGACTAGGCTGTAGCAGCAGCATAAAAATTGTAGGAGAAGCGGCTCAACAATAGGAATGGAATAGTTTTTGACAATAGAAATATATGAAAAGAATAGTTTTAATTTATTTGATTGGAATACTCGTTAATAAAGCAGCCGCACAAAGCAACCTCAATACGGCTGACAGTACCAGGCCTGCCGGAAAGGTTACCATTATTAAGGACAGCAGGTTAGATGATCTGGCTAAAATAGAAGCAGGCTTCAACGATGACATAGTAGCAAAATCAAAAACAACAGCAAAAGGTTACCGTCTGATGCTGCTGAGTACCAACGACAGAACCCTTGCCATGAAAGTGCGGACCCAATTATTACAGCGCTATCCGGAACAAAAAGTGTACATGAGTTTTCAGCCACCTTATATTAAGTTAAAATTTGGTAATTTTTTAGATAAAGAAGAGGCCGAGGATTACAGAAAAGAAATCCTGCAAAATAAAATGGTGACGTCAAATATTTACCTGTCGGCAGAAAGAATTGAGGTAAAACCTGATAAGAATAATGACAATGGTCAGCAATAAAAAATTATAGGACAATAAAAATTAACCGCATACTCTTTGACGGCCTCAGAAAAAAAGCGTTAAGAAAATTTGAATGGTTGCCGTTAAGAAATGAAATTGATGTTACAAACGTTTGGGGTTGTTATTAGCCCGTAAGTTGTACTAAAGCCTGGCTATATTTTGCCGCTTGAGCTAATTTCATTTTAGGCAAGTATTCAAATTTTTAGCTTTTTTTCTGTAGCCTTGATTTTTTTTGTTACTTTTTTGCATCAAGGCAAAAAAGTAAATAGAGACTACCAAAGCAGATTAGACTCATGCGTTCTAATTTTGTTATTCTAAAACATTAATTTACGAGCAATTGGCAAAGTTAAAATAGCCACCAGCTTCAATCATTTCTTTTAACAAATACCCCTAAACCAATTGCTGTGAGTGCAACATTGGAACAACAAATAAAAAAACTGGCCAGGCAATATGCTTCGGAATTTGTAGCTATCCGCAGGCACCTGCATGCCAACCCTGAGTTAAGTTATGTGGAATTTGAAACCTCCCGTTTTGTTCAGGAAAAATTAACCAGTTACGGTATCCCTTACGAGATAAAAGCAACCACTGGTGTAATTGGCTTATTGAAAGGCAAAAATCCTGAAAAAAGAGTAGTAGCCCTGCGGGCCGATATGGATGCATTGCCTATTATAGAGGAAAATGATGTGCCTTATAAATCCAGCAAGCCGGGTATTATGCATGCCTGCGGGCATGATGTACATACCGCCTGTTTATTGGGTGCTGCAAAAATTTTAAGTGAATTAAAAGATGAATGGGAAGGTACCATCAAATTAATATTTCAACCGGGCGAAGAAAAAAATCCGGGCGGCGCCAGCCTGCTGATTAAAGAAGGCGTACTGGAAAACCCTGCACCCGAAAGTATTTTCGGCATGCATGTGCACAGCAGTTTACCAAGCGGTAAACTCAGTTTTAGAGGTGGCATGGTGATGGCGAGTGCAGATGAAATTTATATTACCATCAAAGCAAAAGGTGGGCATGCTGCCGCTCCGCAATTTACAGCAGATACTATTTACATTGCTTCCAGTTTAGTGGTGAGCCTGCAGCAAATCATCAGCCGCAACAATAACCCTTTTAATCCGTCGGTGCTATCCATTACAGCAATTCAAGGCGGTAATACAACCAATGTAATTCCTTCAGAAGTAAAGCTGATGGGCACTTTTAGAGCTATGGATGAAGCGTGGCGGTTTAAAGCACACGATTTGATAAAAAAATTATCTACCAGTTTAGTGGAAAGCATGGGTGCAGCAATTGACATAAAAATAGATGTGGGATACCCATTTGTTTTGAACAATGAAACATTGAGTGCAGCTGCCCATAAAAAAGCTGCCAGTTATTTAGGTGCGGAGCATGTGGAAGAAACCGAACTCCGCATGGGTGCAGAAGATTTTGCTTTTTATTCGCATAAAATCCCAGCTTGTTTTTTTAGGTTGGGCACGGGCAATATTGCCAAAGGGATAACCATCGGCGGGCACACCCCTACCTTTAATATTGATGAAGATGCTATTGAAATTGGTATGGGTATGATGGCTTTGCTGGGCGCTACTAATGGAGGGTTAGGAGAATAAGAGATTTGAAAAATAGGATTTGATATTTTGTTAGCAAACGAAGGCTTGTTATGGCCTTGAATAAAACATGCTAGAAATTTTCCACCAATAAAATAAATTCCATGCAACCAATCAACACCGCCCTGCTCTCTTTCGGCATGTCTGGTAAACTTTTTCATGCGCCCTTTATTGCTGTGCATAAAGGATTTCATTTAATGGGTGCATGGGAACGCAGTCAAAAAAATATCCAACAAATTTACCCGGACACTACCAGTTACCCAACACTAGAAAGTCTGCTGGATGACAAATCTGTACAGCTCGTGGTAGTAAATACACCCAACAGTACGCACTACCATTATGCAAAAGCGGCAATGCTTGCAGGTAAGGATGTGATAGTAGAAAAAGCTTTTACAACCACCGTTGAGGAAGCCATTGAACTAAAGCAACTGGCAAAGCAACTTAACCGAAATATCAGTGTTTATCAAAACCGTCGCTTCGACAGTGATTGCAGAACATTGCAGGCAGTGTTGAAACAAGGTTTGCTGGGCGATATTGTTGATGCCGAGTTCCGGTACGATCGCTACAAGCCGGTGATTGGGCCCAAGCAACATAAAGAAACTGCTGGTGCCGGCGCCGGATTGCTGAATGATTTAGGACCGCATTTAATTGACCAGACCATCACGCTTTTTGGCATGCCGCAACAGGTGTTTGCGGATGTAAGAATCACCCGCCCGCAATCGCAGGTTGATGATTCATTTGATATGCTGTTGTATTACCCAACCATGAGGGTAAGATTAAAATCGGGCATGTTTGTAAGAGAAGCCACACCGGCTAATGTGCTGCAAGGCACCAAAGGTTCCTTTATAAAAAGCCGGGGTGATGTACAGGAAACAAAACTGCTGGAAGGAATGCAGCCGGGCGGTGAAGATTGGGGTGTAGAAACTGCAGCCACGTATGGTTTGTTGCATACAGAAATAGAAGGTATCATTTTCAAAGATAAAATACCCTCTGCCACAGGAAATTACCTTGATTTTTATGAAGGTTATTACCAGGCAGTTAAAACAGGTTCACCAATGCCTGTTACCTGCGATGAAGCCATTGACATCATGAAAGTTATTGAAGCTGCCGTAAAAAGTAATGACGAAAACAGCGTTATCTCAATAAGTGATCTTTAGTAAAAAAACAGGTTCAATTATTCAGCAGCAACATCAAACCAAACTTTGGCTGCATCATTCCAGTCGCCGTTGTAGTTAATGGTGAGCTCTTCGTCTTTTTTAATTGGCCGCACTGTTTTTACGAAAATAGTTGCCTTTTCAAAATCCATAAAATACTCGCAATTGCTTTGGTAGCGGTGGTTGTACATGGGCACCCAGCCAAGAGCCATACAACAGTGCTTGCTATCGGCACCCCAGGCAAAAATATAATCATGCAATAAAGTCTTATCAAGATGCTGCCTGTCCTGCTCACTCATTACAATTACAGGCGCCACCTCAATAATAGTATTGGCCGCAATTTTTTTATCAGTAAAAACGCCTCTGCCCATTGCAGTTGTTTCGGCCAGGTACAAACAAGCTTTACGCATAGCGGTTAGGTATTGCTGCAGGCAGGGGAATCATTGCTGTTTAAGCCCCGGAACTGAAGCTGATTGAAAAACTAAAATACACAATAAAAAAAAGCCAAATAGTTACTAGTGGTCCGGAACCGATGCTGATAGTGAACTGCTGCCGATTGTTTCAACATGAAGCCCTGTTTGCAGGAAGTTTTGTTGAGTCAATTTTTCCTATTTCCTGTAGCGTCTTACGATTTCATCGATTACAAGAGTTGGGTTGTCAATGAATACATAGTGTCCACAGTTTTTAGCAAGCAAATATTTTCGATTAATAAATCCTGACGCAAATTTCTCCATGCATTTTTTCCAGGTTATACTATCAATCCCTTGAAATGGAGGAGTGTCAGAGCAAATAACTGTCAATGGAATTTTTAATGATTGAGATGCTTCTCTCATTACCTTACTGGTGTATTCGTAATTTTGCACTATATAATAAAAGCCCAGGCTTTCTTTTTTTATCACGTTTAAACTGTCGTGGAATATATTTCTCACTTGCTTTACTCTATCTTCGGTCATAAAGCATGGAGAAACAATATCAATAAATACAGCACCAACAACCTTCTTGCTATTTCTTTGCGTAAATGCCATTGCATAGTTTCCTCCTAATGAATGTGCAACTAAGAAATACTTATTGACAAACCCCATTTTCTTTAATGCTATTTCTAAACCCTCAATTTCGGTGATTATGTTTAAGTCTGTAGTATCAATTTCGCTTTTCCCAAATCCTTCCCTGTCGTACGTAATAAGAGTGGCACCAAGAGAGTCGTGCAATGGGTTTAATAGAGGGTTCCATATACTCCCGTCATTTCCAGCACCAGATTCAAAAAGAATAGGAATACCCATTCCCTTGACAATGTTAAAATGAAGTTTGTATTTTCCTACATTGATTAAAGTGTCTATAGTTTGAGATTGGCCTTTATTAAAAAAGGCTGTAAAAAGAAGAATAACCCCAAATCTGGGTATAAAAATTATATTTCTTAAATGATTCGAATTCATGGTTGTAAATTTCGCCCAAACTTTATTAATTGCAATTGAAGTAATTTGCAAGTTAATGAGAATTGGGGTAGGGTGAGGAGGGTGAGGGAGTTGATGAGGGTGATGGGGTTGATGGGGTTGATAGAGTTGATAGAGTTGATGAGGTTAATAGAGTTAATAAAGTTGACAAGGTTAATTTGATTGACGAGGTTGTTGACAAAAGAAAATGCTTTGATAAAAATTGAAAAATATAAATTGAAATAAATTAGTTTGCTGAATAAAGAATAAAAAGTACAAGAGAGTGACTCCCGAAAAAAAATCGGGACAGGCCAACGATGTTTAATTGAAAAACAAAAGCCGGTTCCAAAAGCATTTTTTATTTAGTCAACGATATAGTTTCACTTCATTATTCACAATTGACCATTCACCATTGACTATTCACCCTTCACCATTCACCTTACCAACATATTATGTCTTTAGAATTAGAAGAAAAAACATTACAGGAGCAGTTTTTAGAAGTGATTGCCACAGAAGACAAACTGTTGATAAAGGAATTATTGAATGATCAGAACATCAGTGATGTGGCTGAACTGTTGTACGAAAATGAGGATTACGAAACGCAGATTATTACACATCTGTCCATACACAGGGCGGTGGGTGTATTTAAAATTCTGGAACTGCCCACCCAAAAAAGAATCATCAAGCATTTACCTGCTTTTAGTGCGGCAGAGTTATTAAACGAGTTGCCTGCAGATGACCGTACCGCTTTTTTAAGCGAACTAAAAAGTAATGCCGTAAGAGAATTGGTAAAGACACTGAACCCGGAAGAAAGAAAAGTAACCCTTTCGTTGTTGGGCTACCCCGAAGGTAGTGTGGGCAGGCTGATGACGCCGGATTACACCTATGTTTACGAACACGATACAGTGGCCGAAGTGTTGGATACCATTCGCAAATATGCCAAGAGCAGCGAAACAATTGATGTAATTTATGTGATCAACGACAGGGGCGAACTGCTCGATGATATTCGCATCAAGGATTTTATTCTGGCTTCGCCGGATACAAAAGTAAGTGAGCTGATGGATGGCCGTTTTATTACCCTCCATGCACAGGACGACCAGGAAGTTGCCAACGAAGCTTTTAAAATGAATAATCGGGTAGCGCTGCCCGTAGTAAGCAAAAGCAACAAACTGTTGGGCATTGTTACCATTGACGATGTGTTGTGGGTTGCCAACGAAGAGTTTAGTGAAGACATGCAAAAGATGGGCGGTACTCAGGCATTGGATGAACCTTACCTGGAGATGTCGTTGTTCCGGCTGTTTAAAAAAAGGGTGGGTTGGCTGATTGTTTTATTTTTAGGTGAACTGTTTACTGCTACGGCCATGGGTTATTTTGAAGATGAAATACAAAAGGCAGTAGTGCTGGCATTGTTTATTCCGCTGATAATTTCCAGCGGTGGTAATACAGGATCCCAGGCATCTACACTCATTATACAAGCAATGGCTGTAGGCGAACTTACAATCGCCAATTGGTGGCGGGTGATGAAAAGAGAAATCAGTCAGGGCCTGATGCTGGGTTCTGTGCTGGGTATTATTGGATTTACAAGGGTAATGATTTGGGCAAAAATATTTCCCCTAGTTTATGGAGTTCACAGTATGGAAATTGCATTAACAGTGGGCTTTTCATTGCTTGGTGTTGTGCTGTGGGGAACACTAACCGGATCTATGTTGCCACTAATTTTAAAAAGATTGGGTGCAGATCCTGCGGTAAGTTCTGCGCCATTTGTGGCAACATTGGTAGATGTAACAGGTTTGATTATTTATTTTTCAGTAGCCTATTTCTTTTTACAGGGAATATTATTGTAAGCAGCAATCTTCCTTATTTCAACCAAAGAATTTTAAAAAAGTAAGCCCTTCACAAATGGAAGGGCTTGGACTTTACTGGTAGGGTTTATGGTTATAATACTTTTTACAAACTAGCTTGTATAAAAACAATTCAATGATTAAAGTAATTTGGCATTCCTTAAAAGAACACTGTAGAGCCGTAGGCTCGTTTCTGTTTTGTAACAACGGGTTTTAACCCGTTGTGTTTAAAAAATCTATTGATCGAGAGCCGTAGGCTCGGCACATTTAGTTTTGCATATTAGCACAACTACATGGTTTAATTATTTGTTACGGCTCTCTTTACATGCACCAAACCAACGGTTCTTATTATACTATATCTCTTACTCATCAATGGGTTGAAAGCTCCCGCCTCAGGCGGGATTACAAAATTATCCACTGCAAACTCTTTATACAAAATTATGGATAGCCCAAAATTATTCTTAAATAACCTGGTGATTAAAAGGCTGTAACACCATCTCACTCACTACCCCACTATCCGGCTGCTGGCAAAGAAACCAAATGGCTTTTGCTGCTTCTTCGGATTGAACCATTTTTTCTCTTTGCACTTTTAAATCGATGTTATCCCAAAAAGGAGAATCAACACCGCCGAGGAAAAGATTGGTGATGCGGATATCAGTACGTTTCAATTCTTCCCGGATACTTTGCATCATGCCTACCAACCCGTATTTACTAGCGCTATAGGCTGCTGAACCTGCCATGGGCACTTTACCCAATATGCCGGGGATGTTGATGATGAGGCCTTTTTTTACTTCTTTCATAGCTGGTAAAAAGGCTTTCACCAATAAAAAAGGAGCGTATAAATTAAATTGAAGCGTTTTTAAAAATTCACTTTCATCCAATGTATCCATTGATTTGATGATGCCGATACCGGCGGCATTTACCAGGATGTCTATAGTTGCCGATTGCTGAAAATATTTTTCTTTTAAAGCTGCTACTTCAGCAGGTTGAGAAATATCAAGGGCGAATGTTCTTTCTGCCGGCACATTACATTCTGTTGCTACCTGTTGCAACTTGTCCGTATTTCTTCCTGCCAAAAACAAGTTTGCTCCACTGCCTGCCAATAATTTAGCTGTACGGCTGCCAATACCACCTGTTGCACCTATAAGCAGCACATTTTTATCTTTCAATGTTTGCATAAATAAATAGTTTGCATCATAAACAATATACTGCCCTTATTGTTTTAAAAAATAAAATTGAATGGCAGCTGCTACTATCATATTTCCGCATCAACTTTTTAAAAATCACCCTTCTGTTGTTACAGGCCAAACAATTTATTTAATAGAAGAATGGTTGTTTTTTAAGCAATATAATTTTAATCAGCAAAAGCTGGTGCTGCACCGTGCAAGCATGCAGCATTACCAGGATTATTTGCTTGGTCAACATTTTAAGGTTGAATATATTGATTGCGGCAATCCATTAAGTGATGTAAGAAAATTAATTGATCATCTTGCCGAAGAAAAAACATCTGGTATACATATAGCAGCAGTGGCTGATAACCGGCTGCAAAAAAGAATAGAAAACAGTTGTAAAAAAGCCGGCATTCAATTACATGAGACAGCAACCCCCAATTTTTTAAATACGCCCGAGGAGGTAAAGCCATTCTTTGATAAAAAGAAAAAATATTTTCAAACAGCTTTTTATATAGACCAACGCACAAAAAGAAATATACTGGTAGATGCAGGCGGACAGCCAATTGGTGGTAAATGGTCGTTTGATGCAGATAACAGGCTAAAGTACCCCAAAAATGAAAAGCCGCCTGTCGTAAATATTGCTAAAGAAGCTAAGTATGTAAAAGATGCAGCGAAATATGTAACGCAACATTTCCCCAATAATTACGGCAGCACGGCAGATTTTATTTATCCTACAGATTATGAAGGTGCAGAAAAATGGCTGGATGAATTTTTAGAAACCCGGCTGGAAAAATTTGGCATTTTTGAAGATGCAATTGTTGCCAATGAAAATTTTCTTCATCATTCGATATTAACGCCCATGCTGAATATTGGGTTACTATCTCCCCAACAAATAATTGACAAAGCACTGCAATCAGCAGCTAAAAATAAAGTACCGCTAAATTCTCTGGAAGGGTTTATACGGCAGATAGTTGGCTGGCGGGAGTTTATAAGAATTGTGTACGAAAGAGAAGGCAGCAATCAACGGACAAAAAATTACTGGGGTTTTGAAAGGCCAATTCCGAAAAGTTTTTGGGAAGGAACGACTGGTATTTTTCCGGTAGACAATGTAATAAAGAAGGCATTAAAAAATGGTTATAGTCACCACATAGAACGGTTGATGGTGATGGGCAATTTTATGTTACTCTGCGAATTTGATCCCAATGAAGTGCACCGCTGGTTTATGGAAATGTATGTGGATGCATACGATTGGGTAATGGTACCCAATGTTTATGGCATGACGCAATTTGCCGATGGCGGACTAATGACTACCAAACCCTACATCAGCGGAAGTAATTATTTATTGAAGATGAGTGACTATCCCAAAGGTAGCTGGACGGAAATTTGGGATGGGTTATTCTGGCGCTTTATGCATGTGCACCGTGATTTCTTTTTAAAGAATCCAAGGCTGGGAATGCTGGTAAAAACATTCAATAAAATGGGGGAAGAAAAAAGGATGAAACATATTTCTATAGCAGATAAATATTTAGATAGTTTATGATAAGGAAAAAACCATGGAACCGGGTAAACCTGCCGGTGTACAGCATCAGCAGCAAAACCGCCGGCAACAGCAACATGCACATCATAACCTATGCATCTCAAATCAGTATGCAACCCAAGCGCTTTATTTGCGGCATTTATCACGGCACACAAACCATCAATAACGTGGAAGCCTCCGGTGAATTTGTGCTGCAACTATTGGCAGCAACACAATACAGGCTGGTAGATTTGTTGGGAAAAAAATCCGGTAAAAAAATCGACAAAATCAGCCGCCTGCAAAAAAGAAATGAACTTTCAGAATGGAATGGTTTTTACATCTTAAAAAATTGCCTGGCAGTAATGCATCTAAAAGTAATCAGTAGTTTTGAAGGCGGCGACCACAAAGGATTTTTATGTGATGTGATAGCTTATACAAATTTGAATGAAGGCGAAACATTGTCGCTAAATACATTAAGAGAACACAAAATGATTCGTATTTAATATGGAACAAAAAATATTTTCAGCAACCGAAATCGACCGCATCATAGAAATGGCATGGGAAGACCGTACCACGTTTGAAGCCATCGAAATACAGTTCGGCCTAAAGCAACAGGACGTTATCAAACTAATGCGAAAAGAAATGAAAGCCAGCAGTTTTAAAATGTGGCGGGAGCGAACCAAAGGCAGAAATACCAAACATGAAGCATTGAGGGGTGATGATATTGACCGTTTTAAATGCAGCAGGCAAAAGGCTATATCAATGAATAAAGTATCTAAGCGATAAAATTTTAGCAAAGAGATCAAAGGAGTAAAAGAGGAAAGCAGTGAATAACCTGCATCTCTCTTTTAACCTCCTTTTCTCCTTCAACCTCTTTGCTAAAAAAACTGTAAAAAAATACCAACAAATTAAAAAACGGCCAAAACTCCACCTCTTTTAAACTCCTTTGCTCCGAAAACAACAGGACGTAATAAAACTAATGCGAAAAGAAATGAAAGCCAGCATTTTTAAAATTTGGCGGGAGCGAACCAAAGGCAGAAACACC
>Ga0163154_10006866_pt1 | contig 13771 bp, 3 predicted proteins | sample OliLakLV19MP9P1_FD_148649 | JGI IMG/M metagenome (GOLD analysis project Ga0163154, IMG submission 148649) | Freshwater microbial mat bacterial communities from Lake Vanda, McMurdo Dry Valleys, Antarctica - Oligotrophic Lake LV.19.MP9.P1 | ecosystem: Environmental > Aquatic > Freshwater > Lake >... | reverse complement strand
CCCGCGCCCGCGCTGGGCGATGTGCATATCCAGCACGCGCTCGACGAGCACCGTGCCGGCGGCCTGCACTTTCAATGTGAAACGATTCACGCGGGTGGTGAAATAGTTGTATTCGACCGTCGCCACTGCGGCGACGAAAAGACCCGACGCGGTACAAATCAGCGCTTCGGAAATTCCCTTGGACACGGCTTCGGGCGTCAAATTGCCCATGCGTCCGACTTCGCCGAACGCATTGATCATGCCCACGACCGTTCCAAGCATCCCCAGCATCGGCGCCATGGATGCGACGGTGGCGAGCGTCGTGAGGTTGCGCTCCAGCCACTCCACAACGTGCCCGCCGTGCTCCTGCATGGCCGCAACGATGCCTTCCTCGATCTCCTCGGGCTTCTTGCCCAGGCGTTCGAGGAACACGAGCTTGCGCAAGCCGGTCTTGAGCGTTTCGGCAACCGGGCCAGGCGATTGATTGCAAACTTCGATGGCGGAATCGAGATCGCCGGTCTCCAGTTTGGCAGAGACGCGATCCAGAAGGTCTTCCGAATCGACATTGGCCCGGCGAAACGCCTGGAGGCGTTCCATCGTCACCGCGAGCGCGACAATCGAGCAAAATGTGATGATCCACATTGCCCAGCCGCCATGAATCATAAGTTCAAGCATGTGTTTCTTACCTCACTGGTACTACCGCCGGATCGCACGTGCGTTTGATAAAAATATTAGATCGCCCATTCTTGCTCGCAAGGCGACCGCAGGGAATGCATCGACCGCAAAATCAGGTTGGCCCGGCGGCGCTTCCACCAATCTTCTTGTTGATCGCATCAAGAAACTGCTTGGATTTCTCCGCCTGCTTGGAATTTGGATACTCGCTGAGCAGTTGCTCGGCCTTTTCCTTGGCAACCTGGAAGTTGCCCATGCGATATGACGCAATAACCCATTTCAGCAGCATCTTGTCGAGGAAACTTGCATCGGGGTAATCCTGGAACACCCGCTCCATCAACTCCACCGCCCGGGCGTAATCCTTGGCGGTGATGTAATAGTTGGCGATTTTGTCGAGTGAATCACCGGCAAAGGGGCTTTCCGGATAGGTTTCAGCGCAGCGCTTATAGGCCAGGATCGCGCTGGAGATATTCGGCTCGCGGTTATGAATTTCGGCATCGCGGAACGCGATTTTCTCCAGCGTCACGCCGATCTGATATTGCGCCTCGGGCTTGAGGTCGCTCTTGGGCAGGCTGATGATCGAGTTGAAAACTTCGATGGCCTCATGCGGTTTATCGCTCACCGCCTTGGCCTCGCCGATCTTCAGCAAGGCGCGATCGACCAGGCTTGAATCAGGGAAGAGCTGCGTCAACGTGCGACAGACGGCAATGGCTTCGCCGAGCTTGTCCTGAATGAGCAGCAGGTCCCATTTCACGCTGAATGCGTCTTCCACAATCGCGCGATCCAAACCTTTGAAGCTCGCGCTGATCACGTCATCGGCACGGCTGAGGCCCTCGTCGGCTTTTTCATTGGCTTTATTCGTCAGACCGACTTCTTTGAAGATCTGGCCAAGCTTAAGGAATATCTTCGCTTCAATCAGATTTTTGCGGCTCTTGAGTTCGATCGAGTCGACCACCCGCTGTTCGATTTTGACATCCTGGATCTGTCCGATCAGCAGCCGAACTCGGTATTCAACCGGGCGCGGATCACGCGACACCATGTTGAATTCATCTTTGTATTCCAGCACGACTTCGTCGCCCTTCAACACCGTCAGCTTATCGTCACCGGCGGTTAAGGAAGCGACATCGTTGACGACGCGGGGAATCATGGCGCCGGTAAAAATGCCAGTGTGCTCGCCGGTCTCGACGAGCGTCACGTCGATGGCGTCGCGCTCGGTCCATTTCTCCTCCTCCTCGCCGGAGTCGTTGATCGCGGACAGATCGACGCCCTTTTTCTCGTCCTCCTCTTTCTTCTCTGCCTTGAACTCCGCCCGCACGCGCACGGTGATTTTGTCGGCTTGATCGGTGGTATCTCGATCCAGATCCTTCACGCGCATGAAGGATTCCTGATCGCCGAAAATGCCCTTGGTGTATTCTCGGAATGCTCCATCGGTGAAGCCAATGGACGCCGTGGAAACAAATTCAACCTTGCCGAGGATATCCTGATTCAGCTTGCCGGTTTCGGTGTTGTGATCGGTGTAGGTGACGGTGACCGAGTCGCGTCCGATCAGCTGAAGCTGCCCGTCGCCAGGTTGCGCCTTACCGGGCGTCGTGGGAACCGAACCGATCATATATTCGCCCGACCTGCCGAGCGGGTCGAGGGTCACGACTTCCTTGTCTCCGGAAGTTGCAATCAGATTGACGGCGACCTTCTGGTTGGTCGAAGTCTGCACCACCAGATCCTTGTCGTACACTTTGACGTAAAGCCGCTGACCCGCCTCGGCGAACGTCGCGCCTTCCTGGTTGCCGGGGACGGAAGTGCCGACCATTTCCAGCGCCTCGATCGCCTTGGACCACCGGCTCAGTTTGAAATGGCATTGCCCGATGTAGTAGTACGATTCATTGGCGAATACGCTCCAAGGATAATCGCTGGTGACTTTTCGCAAGGACATGAACGCCTTGTCATAATTGTTCATGCTGAAGTAGCAGATGCCGATCTGATAGAGCCCCTCGGCGGCTTCTTCGGGTTCTTCGGATTCGGAGACGTAATTGAATTGCTTGACGGCCAGATCATATTGACGCTGCGTGACATAGACCTTGCCGATCTCGAGATTCGCGCGGAAACGAGCCTTGGATTTGGGAAACATCTCCGGCACGGATTGCATGAGCTTCAGGCCGCGCTCTTCCTGCTTGGCGCGGATGAGATCGAGACCGCGGTTGATCATGTCGTTGGCTCGGTATTCCATGCGCGACTCTTCGGTGTCGCCTTCAGTCGCGGGGCCTCGGCCGGCCACGCGTGCGCGCGCTGCATCGGCTTGGTTCGGCAACCACACGCCCAGCGGAACGCTGAGTGCGGCGCTGAAAATCAACATGCCCGAAAGTGTTCGCCGAAGCTTGCTGCTGTTGTTGTTCATCGACATGACTTACCTCTGTTTGTCGGCGCCTGACTGGGCAAGCAACCGGTTAAATCTCTCGTCTCAAAAATCCTCGGTCTCGTACTGCAAATCCCAGGTCTCGTCCTCTGAAATCCCTGGACTCTCACTCACAGGGGACAATGGCGACAGAGCATGCGCTCAATCCGTATCGCCTACCCCGCCGCCGCGCAGATCGACGCCCTTCTGCTCCAGTAAATTCTCCGCCGGAGAGGATTCGGGCGCTTTGGGATACAACTGCAACAAGCGCTTCCAGGCGGCGATCGCCCGCTTGTCGTCGCCGGCCTCGTTGTAATACGCGCCTTTTTGAAAAGCCGCGCGGGATGCCTGATCAGGGAAGCTGTTCTCGATCTCATTGAGCGTGCTGATCGCCTGATCCATGTTGCCCCACCGCTTGTAGCACTCCTGTATCGCCCACAGATTGTGCGGCGGATTGTTCATCTGCTGATAGAGCTTGATCGCGTTGTCGAACTGGGCCAGGACGTCTTTATACACGCGGGCACGTTCGCCCAGGGCGCGCGTTGCCCATTCGACATTGCCACCCGCTTCGACGGCCTGCAACTGCGCCAAGGCTTCGGTCCATTTCCCTTCGTGCGCCAGAATTTCGTACTCCCGATAGGCCGCAGCGATGCGATCGGTCATCAGGCTGAGGCAATACCGCGCCCGGTCATAGGTTCGCGCATCACGCAGCATCTCACACAAACGCGAGAGTCGAGCATCCGCCTGGGCTTTATCCGGCAATGTCTTGAGCCACTCCGTCGCGTCCGTCGTTTGCTTTTCCTTGGATTCCTTATCCCCCCACCGATAGCAGAGGAACCTTATCGTGTGTTCGTAATAGCCCCACGGATCATTGGCTTTCTCCCACCACGGCTTGGTGGCTTCGAGATACTTGTAATACGCAGCCATATCCTCGCTGCGCTTCTGGTTGTCGGTGTTGGTCGCGCCGTAGCGGTTGGCCCAGTTGCCGGGAAATGCGTGCCAGGCGATGTCGTCAATGATGTCGTAGATGGCTCGCCTGAATGCGGGCGTCTCGGCGCGCTCGGCCTGATTCAGCGTCGACGATTCGTACTTGATGAGCGCGTCGTCCATGCCGACGTAATCACGCTTGCCGATGTAATACCAGACGAGTTGATTGCGGGCCTTGCGCGTCTCTTCGCCGTTAGTCGTTTCAAAATCACGGACGACTTGCTTCCAGTATTTCAAGGCGCTGGCATCGTCGGTGTTGTTGAAGTAATTGTCGGCCAGCGTGCGGATGGCGCCGGCGGCGAGGGGGTGATTGCGGTAATCCTCGTCGTCGGCCATCTCCTGGAATGACTTCATGCCGGAGGTCGTCTCGCCATTTTCAAACTGTGCCTGCCCGAGGTAATAGAGCGCCGGCGCAGCATCGGCGATGCTGTCGCCGAAATAATCGAGCACCTCGTTGTAAATTTTAATGGCCTTGTTGCGATTCTTCGCGCTGTGCTGGCTCAGGCCCTGCATGAACAAGATGTACGAGATGTTTGACGAGTCTGGATACTGCGCCTTGAACTTCTCAAACTCCGAGGCGGCAGCGAGAAAATCGCCTGTCTCAAAAAGCTTAGCGGATTTGTCGTACTGGCCGCGCTCGAAAACGCTCATCTTCGCATATCGCGGCGGGTCGAGTTGCCACCGCCATTGCTGCGCAGTCGCCGACTGCGCGAAGAGGCTCACCGCGCCCAGCGCGATCAAACACATCCAAAGCTTCTTCATTTCCATCCACAACAAGCGACACCTCTTTTTCAATCGCGATTCAGTCCCGTTGATCGATCAACATCGATCAGCATCGATCGGTTCTTCCGTACCCTACTCAATTCACTGCTCATCCTTCATGTTGCCGAAGACTTCTTCGGTGAGCCGCCCTCGAGCGATCTTCGCCCATTTGCTTTCGGGATAGTCCCAGGTCAGCTTTTTGAAAATCTGGTAGGCACGAACGTTCTCGCGACTCTTGAACATCGAATCGCCCAGCCAATACATGGCTTCGGCCCGGGTTTCCTTGTCGTCAACGTACTCGTCCACCACCATCTGGAATTTCTTGATCGCGTCCGCCCACGCCTCCTGCTTATATGAACACTGGGCCGCGAGGAAGAGTGCCTTGGCCGCCAGCGGGTGCTGGGGATTCTTCTGCTGAAAGTTGAAGAAGATTTTGGCGGCGATCGCGAAGCTTTGCTTCTGATAGTAATAGTTGCCCAGGCGCACCGTCGCGTCGGCGACGAGCGGATCGGCAGGGTAGACATAGGTCAGACGCACATACTCTTCGCAAGCGGCGTCGTAGTTCTTCATCTTCTCAAAACAGACCGCTTTCTTGAACTGCGACTGTCCCGCGTATTCGCTGTCGGGCCAGGCACTGATCACGTGTGAATAGCGCCCGATGGCTTCCTGAAACTGCGACAACTCCTGGGCCAGATTGGCCAGCAGATATTCGCCTTGCACGGCATATGTCGTGTCGGGGTAGTCTCGCAGGGCTTCATCGAGGATGAATTTGCCGCGCGAGATCGATTCGTCGGCCTGCGGGATCTGATTGAGCTTGCGGTATTCCTTGGCCATCTCGAACAGCGCCTCGGCCATCAGGAATCGTGTCTTGACTGCGATCTCCGGGTCCTTGAACTGCTTGCTGAACACGGCAAGCTCCCCGTCGGCGCCCATGAACACCTTCCCTTTGGTCGCCACTTCCATCGCCGCCGAGCTCTTGAGCGACAGGGAATCGACAAAGGTAAAGTTCACTTCATCGCCGAACGTGACACTCAATTGATCGTCGGTGAGGTTCGGATCCGGCAGCTTATCGTTCACCTTTTCGCCAATGAAGGAAGGAATGATCTGCCCGGTGAACACGCCCGAATGTTCGAGTGTTTCAGTCAGTTTCAGGGTGACCTTGTCGCCACTGGCCGCCTGCGCGGAAACGGTGACGGTATCGCGCTCATTGCTGATGTCTTGATCGGGATCGGTCACTTTGACATAAAACCGCTCACCCAGGTGGATCGCGTCGGCCTGGGCGATGTAGGCGGCATCGAGCAATTCAAGGCGAGCATCGGACAGCAGGCGAATTTTGCTCGCACTGAGGATCTCGCCTTTTTCGTTCGTCACCTGGATATGCACCAAGTCGTTGCCCGCCACCACCAGCGTGGGGACGCGATAGGCGAACGTGCCCACTTGCGATTCGCGCTGCTGCTGCGTGACAAACTGCTTCTCGCCGGCGACGACCAAATCGTCCACTGGATCACCCGGCTTGCCCACTTGCAGGCGCACGACACCTGCGAACACACCATCACGCAGCATCTCCTCATTCGATCGCCTGATCTGGCTGCGCAGTTGAATCGGGTATCCCTTGACCGAAGCGAGCCATTCCACGTTGTAAAGATATGTGGGAACCTTCAGAACGGTCGGCTGGCGACCTTCTTTCTCGGCGGCCTTGAGTTCACTGTCGGCCACCGCGTTGACCTCGCAAATGCTCGCGGAATTGAGCGCCATTTTGGTGTAGTTGATTTCGAAAATCAGCGGCGCGGTGACGCTGACGATCGCGTCGGCGGGCTGGGTCGTGGAAGGTCCTTGAGCAGCGGGCGTCGTCGCATCTTTGTAAAACGGATGCGTCGCGACGACCTGATCCTTGTAGATCACCACCTCGGCCTTGCGATCGCGCGTCTGAATCCGACGCATTTTCGCCTTGGCCTCTTCACTGGTATCGACGACCTGCATCGAATCGGTGTGATACACCGTGATATCGGGCTTGCTCTTGCCCGCTTCATAAATCGAATACGTGCGCTCGATCGGCACGCCTGGATTGGTGTTTTCCTTATCGAGATAGGTCACGGTCAGATCATCCCCTTCGCCCACCTTGATGGTGTCGGCGCCGCTGTCCTGACCAATCTTAAGAATCCCAATGAACATGCCGGCGTGCTTGTGCCATTCCTCGTTGTAATTGGGCTGCGTCTCAAGAAGTTTGATGGTCGTTTTCTCGCCTGCGGAGGTGCTGACGACGACATCAACGACGTCGCGATCATCCGTCGTATCCATGTCATAGTCGGCCACCACCACCGCCACCGAGTCACCGATGCGGGTGCGTTTGGCAGGGTAATAGTTCACGAATCGTTCGTTGCGTTCGTTTTCGGAGAAGACTTCGTTGCCGAGCATAATCGTCGCGTTGAAGAACGACGAATTGAGATTGGCGGTGAGCGTCGGCGTTTGCTCGCGCGTCCTCTTTTTATCGAGATAGGCGACCTGAATTTCATCGCCCGGCGAGATCTCCAGCGACTGATTCGACGCCGACGACGTGAAATCCTCTTTGACCGGAATGATGGTGGCGCCGGCAGTATCCACGACCGTCAGCGATTTCACGGAAACGGATGTCCCGGTGAAATCACGGAAGAGGACGCGAATATTTCGGAAGCGACGCGTCTCGGTCAACGTCGCGGTGAAAACGTCTCCATCCAGTTTCAATTCCCCCTTGGGACGAAGCGCATCGGCCAATTCCGGATGCGCCGCAATCGAGAACCAGTCGGCGGGCATTGCTTCCCAGGTGCCGTCGTCCTTGCGGGCTCCGATGATCACTTGGCTTTCGTCCCAGGCGTCCATAACGAGCACTTCGAGCGAATGCGTGCCCTTGGAAAGATCGACCTTCGTGACGAGATTGATTGTCTGATCATTGATCAATCCGCCCAGCACCATTCGGCCATCGATGAACAGCCAGATGCGCTGCCAGTTGTTGGGCGACACCCCTTGCATGAATTTCAGTTCGAGCGACTTGTTCTCGCTCAGATAAAACTTCCCGCGCAGGCGGGCATTCACCCACGCGTGGTTGCGTCCCTTGAGTGAGGAGTCGGCCAACGCGTACTCGGTTTTATCCTGCTGGTAGGTTTGAACGGTCGCCTTGCGGACATGTCGCTGAATCTGGTCAGGCTGATCACCCGACTGTTCCAGCGCCACGTCGACAATCATTCCACCCTTTTGTTCCATGTCCCGCGCGGGGTACGACGCGATCTCCTCGAAATCATCCTGCGCCAGGGCGCCTTGGATGACCAGATCGCGCACCGACGACAGATTCGGAATTTCGCCTGAGATCGACTTCACCTCATAGCTGCTCATGGTGTCGACGTTGAACCACTTTGGCTTGGTGCTGTCGGCACTGGTCCAGATTCCCGGCTTGGTGCTGTTGATCACCCCCGACGGCGGGGTGTTGGCATCCGAATCGCTCGCAGTCGCTTTGGGCAAAGGGATGCCGGTGGGCACCTGCCCGCGGAACATGCCGGTATGCGGGCCGGTCTCGGTGAGGACGAAACCTTCCAGAACGTCGCCGCTGGTGGTGCGGAGATCGATGCTGACTTTGTCGGCCTCGTCGCTGATATCCTGATCGAAATCGGTGATCTGGCAATAAATCGGACTGCCCGGACGAATCGTCCGGCCATCCCGACCCACGTCGGTGCGGCGACTTTCGAATTCCCGGGCGCGCTCCAGTTGCCGCTGCATCGCCCGCTTTTCTTCCTCTTCCTCGGTGAGAATCTCCCCGCTGGAAGCAACCAGGCGGGCGTCATACTTCACTTCGAGGATCTTCTCCGGATAGCTCAGATCATTGGCCTTCTGAAACTCCGGATCGATGATGTAGCTGACGGTATCTTCGCCGTTGATCTCAAGGTTGACGTTGTTCTTCGCAGCCTTTCCGAGGCTGGTGCCGATCGTTCCGACAAACAGGTTTTTGTCGGTCGAACTGGGGAGCAGTTTCACATGTTCTTCATCGCCCCCCTTCGACGTGGTCACGATGACGGGAATGGCCGAGCCACCACGCGCAATCGAAAGGTTGGGGTCTTTCTGGGTCAGCGTCAACTGGCGCCCCGGAATGAGCGTCGTCGCCATTTTCAAATCGCCGATCTTCACTTCCGGACTGTTGTATTTCTGCATCACGATATTGAGTTCGCCTTCAAGGAAAGCGGACTCGACGTGATTCGATGACCGATTTCTGACCTCTTTCAGATAATCCCAGGCGACTTGAAACTCTTCTCGCTGGAACGACATCTTTGCCAGGAGGTAGTAGGCTTCAGTCTGCACTTCGATGCTGTCGGCATCGATCATTCGCTCAAGCATGCCCTGAGCGGTGGCATAATCCTTGGTGACAATCAACAGCGTCACCAGGCGATACACTGCATTCGATCCAGCCTCGGTCTTGTTGTAGCGCGAATTGTTGCGCAAGGATTCATATTCGATACGGGCGGCCTGATAATTCTCGACATCACGATAGATATCGCCGCGCGTCAGGAGGAGCTTGGCGGCGATTTCGGGGTCGAGGTCGGCTTCGCGCAGCAGCACCGCTTGAGCGAATTCAAGCGCGGTTTTCAGCATCGCGCCTTTTTGCTTGCGAATCTGGTCGACGGTCCATGCAACATATTTGATATCCAGAGTCTCCCAATTCTTGATCAGCAAGTCGATCATCGGATTGGTCATTTCCCAGGCCGTGCCCTCGTCGCCCAGCGTGTAGGCATTGGCGGCAACGTAGAGCTTGTAGGTGGGATCGCTTTCGGCAACCGGCACCATATTGGGGATCTTCGCGCTGTTGCGCGATTTGGCGATGGCGATCTGCTTGGCTTCGGTTTCGGGCGGCTTCTGACGCTCGACTGCGCTCAAAAATTCGAACACCTGCTCGGCATTGCCTTTTTCTTCGAGCTGCAAGGTAATTGGATTGATCCAGTCGCGATACCAGGCTGCCCAATCGCTGTCGCGACCGATATAGGAGCCGACCTGCGTTGAATACTTGGAGATCGCCGGCATGTCGCCTCGCGCCAGTGCGTCATTGAAGAGGACGCGGAAAAGCGTTACATGCCAGCCCGTCGGGCCATCCGTCGGGGCGCCGGCGATCAGCATGTCGCCGACTTTGTAAGCCAGAGTCAATGCCTCGGCCTTGTCGGCGCCTTCGAGGAGTTCGCTATAGGTTAAAGCCACCGCATAAACGAACTGTCCGGCAGTGAAATAGCGCTCCAACTGCGCGGGTGGAATTTGATCGATGAGCGGCTTGACCAGCTTCAACAGGGTGTGATTGCGATAGCCCGAAACCAGATTCTTCTCGGGCTCGGCGGGCAGTCCGATGTGACGGAAGATCGAAATGAGAACATTGATCCGCCAATCGATCGGCTTGGTGTTCAGGCGAGTCGACAGCTCCTGCATGACCTGGCCAAGCTCGGTGACGTAACCGCTGCGAACGTAGTAGCCGATCAGATAGGCTTCAGTGGTCGGCTCGAGATAGTTATCCCGATCCGCCATGGTCCACCAATAGTTCTGGAAGGTCTTGATCAACGGCAGAGGTATAGGCGTGGTTGCGTTGGACCAATGCAGCCCATGGTGGATGAGCGTCGCGCCCCAGCTTCGATCCGAAATCGCGTAACCGGGCAGCGCGGCCACCTTGGCCATCTCCTCCAGCAGCAACGGCTTCTTCTCGCGAAACGCCTCATCGCGAGCGTTGAACAGCAGCGCCATCGCGGCGTTTCCAAACTTCGCATAAAGGGGGCCATAAGTCTGCACCATCGCCTCGGCGGACGGCGCGCGGGCGCTGGCGAATTCGACCAGCGTCTGCGGCGTGCCGGGGTTCTGATCCGTCAACTTGGCGATATACTTCGGCCCCAGCGTGAACAGGTAATCAAGCTGCTGCGTCTCACGCAATCGGCGGATGATTCCTTCCATCAACGCGCCGGGAGGAAGGCGATCCAGCCAGGTGTCCATGAACGCCGTGGCAGCCGGGCCGTTGTCACGGACATTGTTCCAGTGCCCCATGAGCACGAGATACGCGTAATACTGATTGAGGTCTTTGGCATCGTCGATCGAGTTGGGGATCGGACCCGCGTAGGCCGCCAGAAACTTCTGGGCGGCGGCGAGCGCGGCAGGATTGCCCGAGGCCGGCACTTCGCCAAGTGTCGCCATCTCATAATACAGCGCGACCAATGGATCGGCGGGCGCCGGCTTGGAATCGACGCGGGCTTTCCAGGCTACGAATCGAGGATTCTCCGCCCATTTATTGGCGTCGACCGTAAGCATGTCCGTCGCCATATCGACCATCGGCTTGGGCGCGCCGATTTTGGTGGTCACTTCTTCGAGCGCGGCCAGCCGCTCGTCGGCGGTGGCGACATCGGGGTTGACTAAATAAGCCTTGACATGCTGCCAGTTGAAATTCGCGGGCGAGGCCAGCATGTGCATCTTCGACGCGCTCACCAGCTGATCTTTTAATTTCAATGCCGAATAGCGAGGCATCAGCTGATATTCGCTTTCGACGCGCTGACGAAAGCTCTTATTGGCCAGCGATTGGGTGATCACGTTTGCGGCATCGGCGTTCTGTGTCAGATCGAGAAGTCCCTGCACCTGGACGTAATTGAGATTGGCGAGGTGCTTCTGGAGAAAAGCGATCCGGGCGGCATTGTCGGTGCCGAAAAAGGCTGCCAACGAATCGACAAACTGCGAAAACAGGCGCGAGGCCTGCGTCGGCTCGCGCGTCATGAGCGCTTCCAGGCGCGCTTGCACCTCGGGGCCGGTGAGAAGCTGCTTGCCGGCGATTGCAAATACCTGCGGAGAATCCACGATCATGCGCAGATAATTCTCGGCATAGATCGCCTCTTTATGGTCGCGATACTTCGGCTCGGCAGCGAGAAACAACTTGCCGAGTTCGAGGCGTCGATTCTCATCCGGCATGCTCCGGGCGGACGCGAATTTGGAGAGGACGTCGTTGGTGATGGGACCCGTCGAGCGGTTCATGACATCGGTCACGAACGTCGCCCGCGTGTTCTCGTCCAACAAAGCAGCCGCACCATCCATGAAAGCGCTCAACCACGAGAAGTTCGATGGGGTGGACTTGCTGATGACCTGAAAGGGCTTGAGATAGCGATCAGTGGGATCTTTACCCAGCGAAATGCTGGACTGCGCTGCCCAGAGGGTCTGCTGCACCCAATTGACGTTGTCCACAGCCGGATAGGTGTTGAGCAAGAATCCCGCCAGATCGAGCGCTCGCCCCGGATCCGGAACGTCGATCAGCTTGGCCAGGACAACTGTGCCGAGTTCCCATCCGCGCTCGGTGGCGCCGAAAAGCTGAATGTATTTCTTATATTCATCGGTGAAGGCGTCGCGCTTGAGGACATAGACCAGCGCTTTTTCCAACTGATCAGTCTTTTCATTTTTCAGACGGGTGTAGGCCAGGTATCGCGTCAATGCGCCGCGCGCATCGGCATTCAGTTCTGCCAATTGCGCGCCCGAGAGAAGCAGGTCGGCATCGGCGTTCTGCGTCGCCTTCAGCAACGACACCATGCGCCTCTCGGCAGTGACCAGGTGGCCGGACAAACGGGCGGCCTCGTAACTGATGCGCAGCGCGTCGGTCGAGGGTGCCTTCTGCGAAAGCTCCTGCATCAGCGCTTTATCGACTTCATCAAACTTCTTTTGCTCGAGCAATGCCTTGGCATCGTCGAGGGGGGCGGACAACACCGGCGAGGCGAAAAGACAAACTGCCAGGCAGGCAGTGCGAAGGCGATTCAGCTTCATAAACATGGACCTCTGGGGACTTAAGTTCTTGCCATTCGACCCGGACGACAGGCCGCATCACGTCGAATGCGGACTTGGGGCGCGGGTCGCCCTCATCTATTGTTCATACTAGTTACGCTTGCGGTTGACGTTTGTTGCAACTTGAGCCGGACATTAGTGAACTGTTCGATCTTTCACACATCCAACCGGCTCGGAACCTCTCGATTGTTGAAGCGATGGATGCGTGTTGCGTCACCAAGTCTCCTGCTGCGTTTCGTTCAAGAGGAACCACTCGGAAGTGCATTTCTGGAAAAACGCAAGAACACCAACTTGCCTTTGACAGGCACTTCGGCTTCACCCAAACGCTCTACTGAACCCCATGCCTCAAGCCGACTCGCCGTTCGCTCGGCGGCGATAACGAACGCTTCATTGCCGTGGCTGGGTGATAGCCAGGCGTCAAGGCGTGAGGCAGCCTCCTTTTCAAATCGGATCACGCGAGGCACCAGATAATAGACGACGTGGGCCTCGCCAAGGTTCAACAGAAATATGGGTTGACCGACAGGGACGACGCGCGACGCGAGGCGGCCGAGCTCAGCCGAACTGCGATAGCCGTCATACGCGGGCATGACCATCAACTGCACCGCAACGGCGATTGCCCAGCCCGTGGCAAACACCGCGGCGAGCTGCCCGGAAAGATCGTGTCGATGCTCACGCCATAATGCGACAAGACCGCCCACAGCCAACATTCCGATGATGGCAGCCGCCTGCATGGAAACGCGATCCAGGTAGCGCGTCGCCGCCCAAGCGCCGATCGCGCATCCGATTGCCCAGCTCATCATCGCAATGCGCCGCGTCACGACCGGCCGGGTCTGCGCCCATTTCATAAAGGCGACCATCCCCACCGCGCACGGAATCGATAACGCAGGGAGGATCGGAATCGCGTAATGCATGTGCTTCCACGCCGAAAAACAGAGCATCACAAATCCCGGAACGAACCACGACGCCAGGAATATCGATAAATGATTGGGCCCATCCTGCCGGCGAGCATCAAAATGCGAGACGTCCACCGGCGAAACGGCGCTCACCGTTTGCGATCGTCGCCAGAGAACCCAAGCGCCGATCACGACAAATAATGTCCAGGGCAGGAGCGCGAGGGGGACGTTCCAAAAATAAAAATACCATGACTCCGCCCCGCCCATATCTCCAGCAAATCGGCCG
>Ga0163154_10006859_pt1 | contig 13782 bp, 8 predicted proteins | sample OliLakLV19MP9P1_FD_148649 | JGI IMG/M metagenome (GOLD analysis project Ga0163154, IMG submission 148649) | Freshwater microbial mat bacterial communities from Lake Vanda, McMurdo Dry Valleys, Antarctica - Oligotrophic Lake LV.19.MP9.P1 | ecosystem: Environmental > Aquatic > Freshwater > Lake >... | reverse complement strand
AGACTGCGCCTCACGCTGTAAAGGTAAGGTGACGGCAGGTCCCCATTTGGGTCCTTCAGGCGCCAAGCTTTGCTGGAATTGCTCAACCTCGGCACGCGCGGCCAAAGATGGAACGGGCAACTGGGATGTTTTAGGAACCTTGTTGGTCTTGCGCTGGTAACTTTCCCAGGAAACAACGGGCGGCGGCGGTTCGGATCCTCCACTCTCAGGATCGATACGGAATTTTACCTCACCGATTTGAATGATTGCTCCTACTTCCACCATGGTCGGCGCGTTGACAGGTAGATCGCTGACGAAAGTGCCGTTGGTCGAGCCCAGATCACGGACAAAGAGGATGGTTCCGCTGTTTTCGATCTGGACGTGCTTACGACTTATCGATTCATGATCAACCTGGATGTCCGCCTCCGAGCTGCGTCCAACGATGTTTTTACCCGGTTTGACGAGGTAGGGAACACCTGATTCCAGATGACGGAGCTTGTAATTCATATCATGGTGACCGATCCCAATACCTGCAGCTTAACAGAAAACAGCGGGAAGAGAATCAAAACTATTTCTTATTGACCGGTTCCGGGCAAAAAAAGACCCCGGTCTGCTTTCGCAGACCGGGGTCATAGATACTGGCAACGACCTACTCTCACAGGACCTATCGTCCCACTACCATTGGCGATGACATGTTTCACTTCCGTGTTCGAGATGGGAACGGGTGGGGCCACGTCTCTAAGGTCACCAGAGTTCTGGCGGAAAGCGGTTGATAAACCGCTTCCACAAGCTGCTCTGGCGACTTCAGCGTATCTTGAAAAGAACTTGGAACCACCCTGAGGCGGCCATTGTTCCCTGAACACTGCATAGAGATTTTAATAAGAGCTGAACTTAAGTAATTCCAAGCCTTCCCCGACTCCGAAGAGTCAGGGATACGCTTAAAATTTAAGAACAAGCCTGTTGGGAAATTAGTAACACTTAGCTGAGCACATTACTGCGCTTACACATGTGTCCTATCAACGTGGTAGTCTTCCACGACCCTAATAGGGAAACCTAATCTTCAGAGGGGCTTGGCGCTTAGATGCTTTCAGCGCTTATCCCTTCCGGACATAGCTACCCGGCGCTACCGTTGACACGATAACCGGAACACCAGAGGTCCGTCACTCCCGGTCCTCTCGTACTAAGGAGTGAACCTGTCAAGTTTCCTGCGCCCACAGCGGATAGAGGACCGAACTGTCTCACGACGTTCTGAACCCAGCTCGCGTACCGCTTTAACCGGCGAACAGCCGGACCCTTGGGACCTTCTCCAGCCCCAGGATGCGATGAGCCGACATCGAGGTGCCAAACCGATCCGTCGATATGAACTCTTGGGATCGATCAGCCTGTTATCCCCGGCGTACCTTTTGTCCGATGAGCGACGGCAATTCCACATTCAACCGCCGGATCACTTAGACCTACTTTCGTATCTGTTCGACTTGTATGTCTCACAGTTAAGCTTCCTTCTGCCTATACACTCGACGCATGATTAACAACCATGCTGAGGAAACCTTAGTGCTCCTCCGTTACCATTTTGGAGGAGACCGCCCCAGTCAAACTGACCCGCTGCCATTGTCCCCCACCCAGATAATGGGACAGGGTTAGTATTACCGATTTCAAAAGGTGGTGTTTCATTGGCGACTCTGTCTTGACCGAAATCAAAACTTCACAGTCTCCCACTTACGCTAAGTATTGAAACCAGCGATACAGTAACAGCTTACAGTAAAGGTGCACGGGGTCTTTCCGTCCTGCTGCGGGTAGGCGGCATTTTCACCGCCACTACAACTTCGCCGAGCTCCTCTTTGAGACAGCGGTCAACTCGTTACACGATTCGTGCAGGTCGGAACTTACCCGACAAGGAATTTCGCTACCTTAGGACCGTTATAGTTACGGCCGACATTCACTCGGACTTGGATTCAAAGCTTCGCTTGCGCTAACCTCTCCTCTTAATCTTGGAGCATTGGTCACGTGTCACTCCCTATACATCGTCTTACGACTTAGCAGAGAGCTGTGTTTTTGCTAAACAGTCGGTTGACCCCTTTCACTGCGGCCTCTCTTACGAGAGGCGCCCCTTCTTCCGAAGTTACGGGGCTAGATTGCCGAGTTCCTTAAAGAGGTGTCACTCGCGCGCCTTGGTATATTCTACCCACCCACCTGTGTCGGTTTACGGTACGGGCACCTTAGTATACAGAAGGGCTTTTCTTGGTAACTCTGTCAAAGAATCCGTTTCAGCCGTAGCCTCCACGTCGCCTTGCGGCACAAGGATAATCAACACCTCGCTCTTCTCTATCGTTACGTCCCCCTTCTTTAAATGTCGGTGGTGCAGGAATATTGAACCTGCTGTCCATCGCCTACGCCTATTGGCCTCGACTTAGGTCCCGACTAACCCTGGGAGGACGAACCTTCCCCAGGAAGCCTTGGGTTTACGGCGGACAGGAATTCCACCTGTCTTATCGCTACTCATGTCTGCATTCTCACTTCCAAGCACTCCACAGTTGGTTTCCCTCCTGCTTCAATGCGCTCAGAACGCTCCCCTACCACGCCAAAGAACCGAAGTTCAATGACATCCGCGGCTTCGGTATACTGCTTAATCGCCAATCATTTTCGGCGCGAAGTTTCTCGATGAGTCAGCTATTACGCACTGTTTAAATGGTGGCTGCCTCTAAGCCAACATCCTCACTGTCTAAGAAACTCCACATCCTTTCCACTTAGCAATATTTGGGCACCTTAGCCGGCGGTCCGGGATGTTTCCCTCTCGCCCATACAGCTTATACCACATGGACTTTCTCCAGCGCTCCACTCCATAGCATTCGGAGTTTGTTTAGATTCGATACCCGGGTGTGGGCTCTAGTCTATTCAGTGCTCTACCTCTATGGATCAGCACGCCAGGCTATACCTCAATATATTTCGGGGAGAACCAGCTATGACGGGGTTTGATTAGTCTTTCGCTCCTACACACAGCTCATCCGAGAACTTTTCAACGTTCACCAGTTCGGACCTCCACTAACGGTTAAGTTAGCTTCATCCTGGCCATGCGTAGATCACCTCCGTTTCGGGTCTAGTGCCAGCAACTTAGTCGCCCTTTTAGGACTCGCTTTCGCTTCGCCTCCGGATCAGAAACCCTTAGGCATGCCACTGACACTAACTCGCAGACTCATTATGCAAAAGGCAGGCCATCACTCCTTGCGGAGCTTTGACACATTGTAAGCACATGGTTTCAGGTACTCTTTCACTCCGCTCACAGCGGTGCTTTTCACCTTTCCCTCGCGGTACTTGTTCACTATCGGTCGCTGAGAAGTATTTAGCCTTATGCCGTGGTCGGCACAGATTCATGCAAAGTTTCACGTGCATCGCATTACTCAGGAACTCACTAGGGCTCTTCAGGTTTTCGCTTACAGGCCTGTCACCTTATATTGGGCGGCTTTCCATCCGCTTCAGCTAACCATCCAAGTCCCACATCGTGGTCCTACAACCCCGGGATGCAAGCACCCCGGTTTGGGCTGTTCCGCTTTCGCTCGCCACTACTTACGGAATCGCATTCGCTTTCTTCTCCTCTGCTTACTGAGATGTTTCACTTCAGCAGGTATGACTCTTGATGGTCTATGAATTCAACCACCAGGGACACGAGATTAATCGTGCCAGGTTACCCCATTCGGAAATCTCCGGATCAACACGTGCGTGCCGTTCCCCGGAGCTTATCGCAGCTTACCACGTCCTTCTTCGTCTCTCAGCGCCAAGGCATTCACCATGTGCTCTTTGTAGCTTGATTCTATTTTAAATATTTTTGTTTGCTCTTATTTGAAGTTGTAGTTTTTACCCGTCTTGCTTGCGCAAAGACCTTGATATAAACTAACAATTTTTTTCTCTATGCAGTTTTCAAAGAACAATTTTTGATCCGGAATCATATTCCGAATCCAACCCTCCGGTTTCACCGAAGATGTCAAACGTAAGCCTGGATACAGGCTAAAATCTGACCTCTTTTGTGAATGTGGGCCTGGCTGGGCTCGAACCAGCGACCCTGCGCTTATCAAGCGCATGCTCTAACCAACTGAGCTACAGGCCCGGAATTCAAGCTGATCGCTGTCAGCCGACAGCTTCGGTTTTTGGTGGAGGCAAGGGGATTCGAACCCCTGACATCCAGCTTGCAAAGCTGGCGCTCTACCAACTGAGCTATGCCCCCGGGAAATTCGAGTTGAATGCATCATTTCTCATCTTAGAGAACCAAAAACTGAATTGTGTAGAACGTCGCGTCACCTTCATTGCTTTCGCGCCGATAGGATTTTAGGGACTGCATGACAGGGTTAGCCTGTTTTAGCAGTCGACCTCGCAATCTCGACCCCGATAAATCGGAGGAGAAAGCGTGCTCCTTAGAAAGGAGGTGATCCAGCCGCAGGTTCCCCTACGGCTACCTTGTTACGACTTCATCCCAATCACCAGCCATACCTTAGGCACCGAAGCGACTTCGGGTATAACCGGCTTTCATGATGTGACGGGCAGTGTGTACAAGGCCCGGGAACGTATTCACGGCGCCGTAGCTGATGCGCCATTACTAGCGATTCCAACTTCATGGAGGCGAGTTGCAGCCTCCAATCCGAACTGGGCCCACTTTTATGGGATTAGCTCCACCTTGCGGTTTGGCGTCCCTCTGTAGTGGGCATTGTAGTACGTGTGCAGCCCTGGTCATAAGGGCCATACTGACTTGACGTCGTCCCCACCTTCCTCCCCGTTGAACAGGGCAGTCTGACTAGAGAGCCTTGCGGCGTATAACTAATCATAGGGGTTGCGCTCGTTGCGGGACTTAACCCAACATCTCACGACACGAGCTGACGACAGCCATGCAGCACCTGTGCAATTCGCCCTTGCGGGCCACCGGCTTTCACCGGATGAACAATGCATGTCAAGACCAGGTAAGGTTCTTCGCGTTGCATCGAATTAAGCCACATACTCCACCGCTTGTGCGGGCCCCCGTCAATTTCTTTGAGTTTTAATCTTGCGACCGTACTCCCCAGGCGGTTCATTTAATGCGTTAGCGACGGCACAGACGGGGTCGAATCCGCCTACACCTAATGAACAACGTTTACTGCCAGGACTACCGGGGTATCTAATCCCGTTCGCTCCCCTGGCCTTCGTGCCTCAGAGTCAGTTACTGTCCAGAAAGCTGCCTTCGCCGTTGGTGTTCCTCCTGATATCTACGCATTTCACCGCTACACCAGGAATTCCGCTTTCCCCTCCAGTACTCTAGTCAACCAGTATCGAACGCAATTTCACCGTTAAGCGGTGAGATTTCACATCCGACTTTGCCAACCTCCTACGCACCCTTTACGCCCAGTAAATCCGAACAACGCTTGGGACCTCTGTATTACCGCGGCTGCTGGCACAGAGTTAGCCGTCCCTTCCTCTCCGCATACCATCAAATTTACACGGCTATTAACCGATAAACCTTGTTCTGCGGTGACAGGAGTTTACGAGCCGAAGCCCTTCATCCTCCACGCGGCGTCGCTCCATCAGGGTTGCCCCCATTGTGAAAGATTCTCGACTGCTGCCACCCGTAGGTGTCTGGACCGTGTCTCAGTTCCAGTGTGGCTGGTCGTCCTCTCAGACCAGCTACCCGTCATAGCCTTGGTGAGCTTTTACCTCACCAACTAGCTGATAGGCCGCGGGCTTGTCCGGAAACGTGAGGCCTTGCGGTCCCCCACTTTAGTCTTTCGACCACATGCGGTATTACCTTGCCTTTCGGCAAGCTATCCCCCACTTCCGGGTTAATTCCCACGTGTTACGCACCCGTTTGCCACTGAATCAAACGAATATTGCTACCCATTTAATCCCGTTCGACTTGCATGTCTTATCCACGCCGCCAGCGTTCGTTCTGAGCCAGAATCAAACTCTCCGAAAAATAAATTCCGGACCGAGTTGATTCGGTCGCCAAAATGATATTAAAACGCGTTATCAAAAAACTGATTAAAGTTTTCTTATCTAAGCTTCGCCGGCTCCTTGGCAGGACTCCGGCAAAGACGTTCTACACAACTCAATTTTTGGGTTGTTGATGCATTCTGGTCCGATAATTCAAACTACCGGACCCCCTTAACTCATAAAAGAACATTTAAGCGCCATTCCGGCCCTTACCCTGACCACCGGCAACCGGCTTCGCAGAGACCCTTCAAAACAAACTTTCATCTCGAAGGGGTGACAATCCTATTACAATCAGTGAAATCGTCAACAGTTTTTTACAACTCTTTTTATTTCACCGACCCTCTTTTGCAGGAAAACCCGCAGAGAAGAGTTGGTGAAAGTATCGATTCGCCGCCAATCGTCAATGGTTTTTTGAAAAAAAAACAAAGTATTTTTAACGGCATGGGGACTGCCTGGGTTTTACAAGTAATTTTGAACCGCTTTTTTTCTATGCTCTATTATTCATATTTCAGAAAAAGGTTAACCTGCTACTTGCTTACCATATCTGCTTCTTCTGATTTAGCTGCGGGTAGTTCAATTGTCTTTATTTTAGCTTGGATTCTCTATATTTCACTTCTATCTTCTGCTTCTATGGATTTGCCTCGCTTGCCATGACTGCAAGGTTCTTCTTGAACCTACAATAAAAAAATTTCTCGGGTTTTTCGCATCACTTTTTGAGCTCCCTCGCGAAATATTAGAAACTTTTTTCGGTGATTTTTACCGCTGATACTTCACTTTCGGAAAATGTACAGTCTTTCTTTTATTCATTGCCGACCATGCGGATTCCCGATGAAAGCACTAAACAATTCATTCATGCCTTCCTTGGGGCATTCCTGGCAGAACCGAATCATTGGGTTGGAGGGTTCTTTCCATCACAATTCACCCTCAATCTAGGCCACCGCTTTTGATCCTGTTCTTTCCTGCTGACGCTCTCTCCGCCGGGAAGGCTTCGGGCTTTTGATGGTTGCCCGCCTACCCCATAGCTACCAAGCACTCTTTTAATCCGTTTTCTCGATGGAGGGCCAAGCCCCCTGGTTTTTACCAGGCCAATCTGGATCGGTTTAATAAGCTCCTAGGCCGTTTCGCCCCCCAAGGCGGCGAGGAGTATGGAGAGAAACCACTATAGGAGGGGTGTTCCCCTCAAAACACTACCACCTGCTGATCTGAAAGAATTCTTTTAAAAATCCTCTGAATGCCTGTCCAGAAGATTTTTAAAGACACTTACATTCCTAAATCATGATGCGAAAAAGCTTTAGTATTGTCATTAAATGTTGATAGACATATACTTACATCTCACAAGGTATATAAAAACTTATTCACTGGGCCTCCAATTTCCCCTGTACAGGGAGTAAAAAGCTTCTATAAAGAGTTTATGGCATTTCCATGGCAAAGCTGGGGTATTGAAGCTTCTATTGACGAAGCCGGATTTGTTTCTATTCTATCTCATTCCTTCCTGAGGAATGTACTATGAACAGATGGACTGACAGAAAGAAGCCGAAAGCTATGGATTTGATGCCTGCTTTGGCCATGAAACGCTATTACAGCAAACCCCGCAGCCGCTTTGGCCTCTGGGGAGTGCTCATTCTCAGCAATATTCTTTGGATCGGTATGGTCGTCTTCCTGACGACCGTCACTTGGACCAGCACCAAACTGGGAACTGCCGTGACTGAATTCTATTTCAAGGAAAAGAATAACTGGATCGCCCAAAAGCAGGCCAAACAGAAAGAGCTGGAAGCCAGCTACTTACAGGTAGCACGCATGGTGGCCCTTCAGACCAGTTCCCCCGGGGATGTGGTTCGGCTGGCGAGCAAGATATCAAAGGTTTTAAACAGCACCGCTGGCGATCATCGCATATTCATCGAACAGGCACTCCCTGAAGCCATCCGTATCCAGGTTCAATTTGGCATTCCAGCTTCAGCTACTATATCCCAAGCCATCTACGAAAGTGGTTACGGGGGGAGCACGTTGGCAAAAAAACACCACAACTACTTCGGGATCAAGGCCTTCAAATCATGGGATGGCCCCCGGGCTTCCTCCATGCCCACTGTGGACAGCGGAGTCAGAACCCGCGCCGATTTTCGTGCCTATGCAAACCTCGGTGAAGGTTTTGAAGGCTACGCCCGTTTTCTTAGAGAAAGCGGACGCTATAATAAAGCCTTCTATACATCCAGCGGCATAACATTTGTCCAGAGTATTTTGAAGTCAGGCTACTGCCCGGACTTGACCTATCTTCCTGCCATTCAAAAGATTATGCAAAAACATAACTTGGTTGAATTGGACGACATTATCAAGGCAGGTGCAAATGCCCCATACCAATCCGCGTGGAATACAGATACAGATAAAGCCCAAGAAGGGGTCAAGCAGCTTTTGGACGGAACGCTCTGATCCGACGAAGGTTGATCTTCAAGGTCATGGAAAGCCTCGAACCAGTAAACCTGTCACAAGAGTTCTGCTTCGCTATTTTCACATTGGTTAACTCCCTTCCCAAGTCCCCGATAAGCTCCTGACATGAGCCGCCGTATCATCATTGGAACCAGAGGAAGTCCATTGGCCTTGACCCAAAGCGGCATTATCAGGGATCAATTGGCGAAAGAATGGCCTGATTTTAACTTTGAACTGCTGACGATCTCGACCACCGGTGACCAATTACAACTTGGTCCTATAAAGCCGGTCGAAAGCACGAAAGCCATCTTTACCAAAGAGATTGAAGAGGCCTTGCTCAGGAAAGACATTGATCTGGCCGTCCACAGCGCCAAGGACTTGGCCGCACATATGCCGCAAGGCCTGTGCCTGGGCAGCGTTCCAAAAAGGGAATCGGCCATGGATGCCCTTGTGGTCAAACCAGGATTATCTTTGGAGAAAGCCGGGACAGGTATTATTTTGACCGGTAGCGCCCGCCGCCGTCGCCAGTGGATGGACTTGCACCCTCAAAGCAAGGTCGAACCGGTTCGAGGGAATATCGACCGTCGAATTCGCAAGTTGATGGAACATCAGAATGCCACGGCCCTTATACTGGCGATGGCCGGAATCCGTCGACTGAATCCTGACCTGCTGGGCTGCACTGTAGAAGGTATTTCCCCACATGTAATGATTCCGGCTCCTGGGCAGGGAACCTTGGCCTTACAATGCCGGGAGGGTGATAACCGGACACTCCATTTGCTCAAACCCCTCCACGATGAGGAAACTGGCATAACCCTGAGGGCAGAACGCTCCTTCCTAACCGCCATGAACGCTGGTTGTTCAGTGCCTTTGGGGGCGTTTGCCTGGATAGCCGGTGAAAATCTTCACCTGGCTGCCTCCTATTACCCGTCAGAATCAACTTCTGGTAGAAAAGAAGTCCTTATCGGAAAACCGCAAGACCCCGAAATTTTGGGGAAAACGTTGTCCGCCCTTTTTCAATGAACTATTTATTTTTCCGTCCTGCCTGAACGTGCTTTTATGATCCGCAAAGGAACCTGTTATCTCGTTGGCGGCGGACCCGGTGATCCCGGTCTGGTTACTTTACGGGCCAAAGAACTGCTGGAACAGGCGGACGTTGTGGTTTACGACAGCTTGGTTAGCGAAAAAATTCTTGAATGGACGAAGGATTCGGCAGAACTCGTTTACGCAGGGAAAAGGGCCAATAAACATGTCATGAAACAGGCCGACATCAACGCCCTGCTCATTGAACGGTGTGTTGAAAAAAAGGCTGTCGTCCGGTTAAAAGGCGGTGATCCTTTCATCTTTGGACGTGGGGGCGAGGAAGCCGAAGCCCTGACGCAGGCGGGAATAGCCTATGAAATTGTTCCCGGAGTTACTTCGGGTATTGCAGTTCCTTCCTACGCGGGCATCCCCCTGACCCACCGGGAACATTCCACATCGGTTACTTTTGTTACCGGTCACGAATGCCCCAAGGAAAGCGGCGAGACCGACTGGGCCTCCCTGGCCAGGCTGGGTGGCACCATTGTCATCTATATGGGCGTGAAAAATCTGCCCAATATCGCCACCAGCCTGATCCATCACGGCATGGACAAAACAACCCCGGCAGCTTTCATCCAATGGGGATGCGATTCCCGCCAGCAAAGTCTTTTAGCCACCCTTTCCCAACTACCAGCCAAAGTCAAAAAGGCCGGACTTGGGGCTCCCGCCATCATCGTGATAGGTCATGTGGCCGGACTCCATGATCAGATCCCGTGGTTTTCAAGGAAACCTCTTCTGGGAAAGAAAATCCTACTCACACGCACCCGCTCTCAAAACAGCGCCTTGCGCTCTTTACTGGAAGATCAGGGAGCCCGCGTCGTGGAAATGCCTCTCATTAAAATTTCCAGTTTCCAGTTTCCTATTTCCCAAGTGGATGCCTACCCATGGATCGTCTTCACCAGCCCGAATGCGGTCAACTACTTCCTGACCCAACTGTGTCGTCAGGAGGATTTACGGAAGCTGGGCTCCTGCAAGTTTGCCGTTGTTGGCCAGGCTACAGCAGATGAGCTTACCAAGTGGCACCTCAAAACAGACTTCATCCCTTCGCGATTTGACGCTCTGACTCTCACCACAGAGTGGCCTGACAAAACTGCCGGGCTGAAGGTGCTTTTCCCCTGCGGGAAAAAAGCAGGCCAGGCCATCGAAAATGGTTTAAAAGAAAAAGGCTGTAGCGTTGAGCGCCTTGAGATTTACGAAACATCCCCCGATCCCAAAGCCTGCGAAATTTGGAAGCAACATCAGGACGCCGACTGGATTCTTTTTTGCAGCTCTTCAGCAGTCGAATCCTTTGTGGCCATGGCGCCTGGTCCTCTACCAGCCAATCTGCGGACGGCAAGTATCGGTCCCCAAACATCCACCACCCTCCGCCATTATCATTTACTCATCCATGCCGAGGCTTCCGAGGCCACTCTAGAGGCGTTAACCAAAAGTCTGCTTGTTTAGCGCGTTTACGAACCAGGTTTTAACGATAAAGAATTCTTCTCCAAAAATTTACTTAGTTTCCAAAAAAAGTTTAAAGGTCTTCAAGCCCGGACGCCTAAATTTTTTTCGTTCCCGGTGACAATAATCAGGTTGTAACGGCGGGCGGTGGCAGCAATGGTGCCGCCCTCGACAAGCATGCGCTTACCTGCATTTTCCAAATCCCATTGCTGGTCAGCCCACACATGGGCCACAAAATCATTAAACCCGTGAATACGACCTTGCAGCGCACCCGTCAAATGTTCCAGCCAATCCTGTAAAGCAAACCGATGTTTACCTTCTTTTGTCCTGAAATAACAAGCCAATCGGGCATTGACAATTGAGATTGCGTAGCAATGTTTTTTTTCCTGTTCTAACCGAGACACCACTTTGGGATTGCCCTGTTTCGTTGCGAGTTGGCTGAGAACATCCAAATCAAGGAACCGGTTCATAACTTGGACTTGAAACAGTCTTTCGAGCAGACAGGAATGTCATCCATTGCCACGGGGCTATCCTTCATTACAGACAGCCAATCCTTACCTTTGGCCAGCCTGCGGGAAACTACCGCATCTTCTTCCGCGTCAAAATCCGCCTCGAAATCATCCCCCTGCCTGGCTGATACCAAAGATACGGGCAGGGTCAACCTTCGTTTCAAGTCAAGAATAAGGATCGTGGGAGTATTACCCAGCAAACGTCGGCTTTGGCCAAGCAAAGTTCGCAATGTTTCGAACACCATCACCTACCTGTACCTTGCCAGGCAGGTAATGCCACTTTGGAAAGCCTGGTGGAATCTATCATTCTTTCAAACAATGCCTGACCGAGAGCACACCGTATCTATCCATGGAAGTGGCATAGTACAGCCTGGGCGTTGCGACTTTCCTGCATCTTGCAGGGTTATATTATACTCCAATTGGCGTAACGAATTTACAACAGGCTCAGATACATCAACTTGTGACTAGCCAAACATAACTGGCAATACTTTTGCTAAATGAGACGGGCAGATTCAACAACCTCAACCAAAACAAAGGAACCTTATGTCAAAACTGAATACATTACATGACTTGCTGATCGAAGAACTCAAAGATCTCTACAGCGCTGAAACACAACTGGTCAAAGCCTTACCAAAAATGGCCAAAGCCGCCTGTTCTCCGGAATTGAAAAAAGAATTCACCTCACACCTAGAACAGACCAAAGTCCACGTGGAACGTCTGGAGTCAGTGATGGAATTGCTGGAAAGCTCTCCCAAGGGCAAAACCTGCAAGGCCATGAAAGGTCTCATCGAAGAGGGTGAAGAAACCATCAAAGAAAAAGCAGAAGACTGCGTAAAGGACGCCGCCTTGATCTGTGCCGCCCAGAAAGTGGAGCATTACGAAATTGCGGGTTATGGCACCGTACGCACGTTCGCCAAACTGCTCGACCTGGATGAAGTCGCCGACATCCTCCAGGAAACACTCGAGGAAGAAGGAGAAGCCAACAAGGCCCTCACTTTGCTTTCCGAGGATATCAATGTCGAAGCTAAGGAACTCATAACAAAGGAGTAGGCCTTACCCTTCCTCGATTAAAAGCACCGGACATCGACCAGTCCGGTGCTTTTTTTATCGGACTCGATTGAAATTCATCGACCACTCAGCCAGGGCGTCCACAAAAAGCGGATTCGTATTCAAACAAGGCACCAGGGTGTAATGGTCGCCCCCGTGTTCTTCAAAGATATGTTTTCCCTCCATGCCTATTTCTTCGAGTGTTTCGAGACAATCAGAAACAAAAGCGGGGCATAGAATCACCAGTCTCTTGGTTCCGGATTTGGCCAATCGTTCCAATTCCTCATCCGTATAAGGTTCACACCAAACCTCTTTGCCGAAGCGGGATTGAAAAGATGACGAGAACTTGCCCGGGGGAATTCCCAACCGTTCCCCCATCATCCGGGTCGTTTCCACGGATTGATGGCGATAGCAAATGGAATGGATAGCTGAGGGAACCTCACAACAGTTCTCCCGAATCGCACAATGGGCCTTGGTGCAATCACCCTTTTTCAGGTGCCGTTCCGGAATTCCATGATAGCTGAAAAGCACATGGTCGTAAGGCTCTTGAAGATGGGGCCTGATCGACTCCTCCAAAGCTTTGAGATAGAGCGGATCCTTATAAAAAGGAGGAAGTATGCTCAAGGTCACAGGCCATTCCATTTTGTCGAATTCTTCGCGGGCTTTGACCACCACCGATTCATAGGAAGACATGGCATAGTGTGGATAAAGAGGAACCAGCAGAACCTCATCGATTTTTCCCTCCTGCTCCCGTCTTATCTTCTCCAAAGCCTCGCGAATGGAGGGCGTCCCGTAACGCATCCCCAGACCCACCGGCAGGGTGATTTTTTCTGCCAAAGCTTTTTGCAATTGGCGGCTCGCCAGCAGAAGGGGCGCTCCTTCATCTGTCCAGACACGTTTGTAAGCTGCGGCAGTTTTGTAGGGCCGCAACGGAAGCACAAAAAGACCCACAATCAGGCGCCTGAGTATCCAAGGATAGTCAATCACCCGGCTGTCCATAAGGAACTCATTGAGGTAGGATCTTACGTCCCAAATCGAAGTGGACTTGGGCGAACCCAGATTGACCAATAAAACCGCACGGCGTAAGGACATGCTGAGAAGCTAAAAGGGAAAGCCCCTATTGCAAGCCTGTGCAGCCATAAGGAGTGTCCTAATTTCAAAGTAGCCAAGTTCTTTGCCCTGATTTACTGTTCGGGGCGATGTCCTCCAACCAAACCGAATCCGTTCTGGGCTACCTCAGGGATCTGCAAAACAGGATCTGCAAGGAGATCGAGACCCTGGACGGCATGGCCACCTTCACCAGCGATACATGGACCCGGGAAGAAGGTGGCGGCGGCATTTCCCGCATTCTCAGTGACGGTGC
>Ga0163154_10006858_pt1 | contig 13782 bp, 12 predicted proteins | sample OliLakLV19MP9P1_FD_148649 | JGI IMG/M metagenome (GOLD analysis project Ga0163154, IMG submission 148649) | Freshwater microbial mat bacterial communities from Lake Vanda, McMurdo Dry Valleys, Antarctica - Oligotrophic Lake LV.19.MP9.P1 | ecosystem: Environmental > Aquatic > Freshwater > Lake >... | reverse complement strand
GCCCCCGATGGTAGCGGATCGAGGGCGAAGGCGAGGCGATCTTGTAAAATACCCCCTTGTTGCCCGCTGCTGTTAAGGGCATAGCCACCCATTGGGGCGCGATCCTGCTGCGCGAGGATACGCCCGTCCGCATCGACCACATGGATGAACCAAGACGTGTTGATCGGGCTTGTGATTTGCCATTCCACCGCCACGTCTAAAAATCCTTGCCGAAGCTGGGCACCCCATCGGTTGAGCCGGATCTCCCCAAACAGCCAACCGCCATCGTGCGCTAACGGGGGGGCACTGGTTTCAAAGCGCAACAGCCGATGCCCATCAAGCGGTTGCTCTCCTAAAAATGCCGCCGACTCGAACAAAGCGCGCCCCATCCAATCGAGCGGATCAGCGGGGGGGATCCATGTCAAATAGGCGAAATGAGCGCTCCCAAGGCGGGCGTGTGCCCACAACTGTTGTGCCCGATTATCGGTTTCTGACACGGGGGCATTGATGCTGACGACCCGCGCCCGCGTTTCGAGGTCGATCAATGCCGCGCCGTAAGCGGTGCTGGCGACCACCACCGAGTCAGCACCCTCGACTGCCGTCGCCAGCCTATCGATGCGGGGCTGGGTGGGTGCCCCCCCACGCCACGCGACGATCCCCGCCGCCCCAAGCGCGATCAGCAATATGCCCCAGCGCCAGCTTCGCCTTGGAGGAAGGTAAGCTATCGCTACGCCAAGCGCCAGCAGGCTCAGCGCCGCCAGCAAAATCCCCCCATCCACGCCTTGCGCCAGCCATGCCACCTGTGGCGGGGTGCCTGCCCCCAACAAGCGCGCTTGCCCCAAGATCGGGCTGAGCGCCGGATCGGTCAGCACAGTATCGTCTAGTTCGGTGACGATGGCGGTCATATCGCCTGTGAAGTGAGCGGCTTTTAGTTCCGCATAGTACGGCACATACGAGATCAGTGCGCCGATGACTTGGATGCCAATCGACAGCAGCACCAGCCCCGCGAAGCCGCCGATCAGCACAAGGCGCAACGGGCGGCGCGCCCGGGCGCGCCCTACCGGATCGCCCAAGCGCTCGATCACCGGTGCCAATGGCAACATCAGCAACGGCAGAGCGGGGATCAAGAAGCGCGGACCCCATACGATGCCGCCATGCCAACTCCACCAACTAGCGAACAGTAGCGCCACGCCCGCCGCCAATGCTAGTGCCAACAGCATCACCGCCCGTGTTGACCGCTGACGCAAGAGGAACCAAACGCCGGGGAGCGCCGCCCATAAGAGGGGGTTATACCAAAATACGCCGCGATAGGGGCTGAACACTAACCCGAAGAGTCCGCTCCACAGGGGATGAATGAAACCTTCGCCCTCGGCAAAACGATAGCCACTGGTGAAGGGATCGCCAAAGCGGGCAGCATTGAGCGCGCCGATGCCGATCAGCGCAAAGGCAATCGGGAGCGCGAAGATCACCCCCGTTTGTATCCCTGTCCATGCGCGTTGAGTGAATGTGCCCTTCTCTGTAGGGTCGTCATCGTCCGGGCGTCTGATGAGCGTGTGCGACCCCAAAAACATCGCTGCCAGCGGGATGAGCGCCGCATAGACAAGGTTGACGCCGATCAACAGCCCGAAGCTTGTCCCCATCACCCCAGCCAACAAGAGGGCACGCTTGCCGCGAGCGGTGCGCCAGCGGGCATACGCCAGCACAACCAGCGTCAGCAACAGTGCCGCCAAAGGTTCGCCAAACAAGGTGCCGGCATAGACCAGCGCCATCGTCGCGCAGCCATACATGAGTGCTGTGAGCCAAGCTGCATCCGCCTTTAGCCCTATATTCTGGGCAAGGATATATAATAAAATTGCCGTCAGTATGGTCACTACTGGATTGAAAAGCATGGCAGTGGCTTGGGGGGTAAGCGCGGGCAGTGCGTCTGCAACCATCACCAGCGGTGCCATCAGCAACGACGGAGTTAGCCCTTTTTTGCTGTAGACATTACCATCATTGCCAAGGATACCCATGCCAGATATGGGCGGTAGAAGCCAATCACTATGGGCGATCACATTGATGTCGAGCGATCCGCGTCGTGCGACGGAACTGGCAGTTGCCAACAAAGCACTGCCATCAATGGATTCTGATGTCGGGATATAGGTCAAAAACCATTAGCGCTCGTGATATGGGTAGATTGCAATTTGTACACCATTGGCAGAGGCAATTTTTTTGCACTTAATTAAGAATTCACAAAATCTCAATACTTCTTTGAAAAGTTTCAATACTATAACCTTAAAATGCCCGTTGTTGCGGTTATGATGGTAATAAACTGAAATACCGATTGGATTTTTTGGCTCCTAGGCACGCAGAATGGTTGCAGCATGACGAATTCGCCCACCCTCTCACCAGAACTTTTAGACACCTTGCGTCAAAATAGCAAGGATAATGCCTCTTTTGAGCGGTTGGTAGAAGCGTTTGAGTTGAGTGCCGCCAGCGCCCATGATCAGTGGCAAGCGCATTACCATGCCTTTAATGAAGAATTGGCAAACCATCTCAAACTCATTCGCGATCTCGAAAGCCGTTGGGAAACATTAATTAAGGCGATACCCGTAGGGATAATTATTCATAATAACATCCAAATTGAATATTGTAATCAAGCTGCCGCCGATCTGCTGGGGGTGCCGTCGTCGGTGCAATTGGTGGCATTACCTTTGACGCGCTTCGCGACGCCCCATGATCTTGAGCATTTACAAAAATTTGCCGCCCACCCTAATTCGACAACACCGCTGATTGTGGAGACGGACATGCTGCGTATGGATGACAGCACCCTGACGGTAGAGGTACGCATCGCGCGCCTTCATCCCGATAATCCAATTTTTGTCTCGGTGGTCACTGATATCAGCGCCCGTAAAAATGCCGAGCGCTTGCGCCAAGAAACCGCCCAGTTGGAAGCGGCGTTTCATGCCGAAAGCCTGATGCAGAAAACAAAAGATGCCCTGATGCGACGCATCTCGCACGAATTCCGCAACCCGCTGGCGATCATTCAAACGTCTGCCGAGATCATCACCCGTTATCGGGATCGCTTGGATGATGTCGGGATGCAAAAACGCACCCAGCAAATTATCGCACAGGTTGATTATTTGGTGGTCATCCTCGAAGAGTTGGGCTTGATGCTGGAGGGTCAACTGCATATCGATCAGATTGACCTCGAACGTTTCGACCTCAAAGCTCTGTGTGAAGAAGTGATGGGGTTGATGAGTGCTGCTGTCGGGGGGAATGCCACGTTCACGTTTGTCGCCAATCCTGAAGCGGGTGATTTTCATGTGGTCAGCGATAAACGGTTCATGCAATTTGTGTTACGGCACGCGCTGATGGATACTCTAATGCGGGCAAGTAGTAATGCCCATGTCGATTTTTATCTACAACAAAACAATGGCGGCGTTATGGTGTGTACGCGGACGTTCCTAGACGAGTCATCTGCTGACGACGAGCGCGACGTGACTATGCACGAGCTGTTTTATGACGATTCGCTCCAAGTAGAACAGAACTCCAATCTTAAAATGCTCAACGATGTCGTGCAACTGTTGGGCGGGCAATTTACCCCCAACCCGCCCGAATTCAAAACCGAACATAAGTATTGTCTGATGATCATGCTGCCCACCCAATGGACCGAAAGCGTCCCAAATCAGTAGGGATGGCGTTTTTCAACAGGCGTTGATCGCGCTCGGTGCCGGTGCCGCCACCATCTCCACGCCGAACCCCTCCCCAAAATGCTGCACCAAGCGCGTCGCGAATGCCGCCTCATCGACGGGTTGTCCGGTCAGCGCCGCCACACTGGTGACGGCTTTATCACGGATGCCACACGGGATGATGCCCTCAAAATAGCTGAGATCGGTATTGAGGTTGATGGCAAACCCATGCTGTGTGATCGCCTTGACGGTCACTTTTACGCCCATAGCAGCGATTTTCGCTTCGCCCTTGGGGGTATCCACCCAGACGCCCGTAAGTCCGCTGATGGTCTTGGCGGGGATGCCATCATCGGCGAGTGCCGCGATGAGGACACGCTCTAGCTTGCGTAGATAATCGACCACCCCCAGCCGCAAACTGCCGGGACGCGGCGCTTGATCGGGCATAGGGGGGAGCAAGCGTAAAATGGGATAGCCGACCAACTGCCCTTTGCCATGATAGGTCACATCCCCACCGCGATCTACGCGATAGTACGCGACACCCCGCCGCGCGCGCTCATCCGCATCCCACAACAAGTTGGTGTCATCGCCACCTGTGCCCAGCGTGAAGGTGTGCGGATGGCTGAGCAACAACAGGCGATCCGGTTGCTCGACCGTCGCCAATTGACGCATCAGCGCCCAAGCCGCCTCATAGGGCACACACCCCAAACGGGAGACAAGGCACGGGGTCACGGTTTTTTCTTCTTGGCAGGGCGGTCAGGCTTGGCTTCTGAATGGCTTAAAACGGCATCATCGAGAAAAGTGATAATTTTCCCCCATGCGATATCGCTGGGGGTGGTTTCGGTCGTCGATCCCGCTTGGGCAAACATTTCGCGGGTGAGTCCCGGCACAAGAGCGAGGGTATGCGGCTGTGCTGACTCTGAGAATTCCGCCTGTAGCCGCGCCATGTCGTCGGGCTTAATGATCGGTTCAGGTTGACCATAGAGGGCGAGGATGGGCACCGTTGCCGTCTTGAACTTGCCCAGATAGCGCCCCGGCAATCCGAAAATCGAGACGACGGCTTCAAGCGTGGGGCGGTTGATCGCGGCTTCATAGGCGAAACTGCCGCCCATGCCGATGCCGATCACGCCGACATGAGCATTGGTTTTGTTGTGCATCTCCAACGCTTTGAGCGCGCGGTCGATGAGGGGGAAGGCATGATCGCTATACTGACGCACCAGTGCCATCGCCTCGTGGGGGGTGGTGGCGGTCGCCCCACCGAACAGATCAGGCACGACGGCATAACAGCCCCATTGGGCAAACAAATGCGCCAAACGTCGCTCTACGGTCGTGATGCCCCACCAGTCATGGATGATGCAAATGGCGGGGAACCGCCCACCCAGTTTGGGATGAGACCAATACGCGGGAATGGTGTTGCCGTCGTCACTCACGATGCCGACTCGCCCGTTGACGATTTCGTATTCGACTCGGTTTGGCATGGTAATGGGCATGGCGCTGTCCCCCTCATTTGTCTATTGAATGATTATTATAACGCGACTGGTTCGGCATTTACATTATGGGGTGGCATGTCAGGGCTGTTGCAAAGTCGAAAGAGGACAAATTTGGGTACTGATCAAGCGATTATAATCCCCACTCCCAGCCCCTCCCCATTCCATGCTGAGGGGAGTAAAGTGTTTTTTGAAGTCCCTCCCTATGAAATGGGGAGGGATTTAGGGTGGGGATGTGCTTTCGTAATCCACTGACATTGTTTCATATAGGACTTTGCAACAGCCCTGACATTATGGGGTGGCATGTTGGCAATATCGCGCCTTTGCGATATGCTGCATTTTATTTTCACAGGAGCAATACCATGATCAGCCAACTCGCCCATTTGTGCATCGGTGCCAAAGACCTGACCGCCACCGAAGCCTTTTACCGTGATGTCCTCGGCTTAGAAAAAGTATTCGATTTTATCAAAGATGACCGTGTGATCGGGTTTTATTTTGCATTGGGCGGGCGCACCTTCATCGAAGTATTCGTGCAGGATGCTGTCCTCAATAGCAACAAACACGGGTTGCGGCACCTGTGTCTTGAGGTGGATCACATCGAAGCCTTTATCACCCGTGTGCGCGCGCAAGGCTGGAAGGTCGGCGATGCGGTGATGGGGGCGGACAATACTTGGCAGACGTGGCTGGCAGACCCCAACGGCGTCGATATTGAAGTGCAGCAGTACACCGACCGCAGTAGCCAATTCAAGGGCGGGGATGCGGTCTTGACGTGAGGTAACAAAAACAGCGAAGAAAAAGCAAAAAGATTCTCCGTGACCACTCAGGTATAGAAACAGAAGAAAATAAATAGGGAGGCATGAAGACATGAAGAAAAACAGGAAAATACCCCTCAAAACTTGGATGTAGGCGTGGATTAGGCGCTTGTCAATCGTTCGTTAACATGACAGTTCACGCGCCAAATATCCACCCATTTGCCGCCAACGGTCATTTCTCCCTTTATTACCGACCGTTTTTCAGCCTGAGCAGTAACCATTTTTCTTACTTTTTGTGAAACATTCAAACACTTCCCTATACCAATATGGACTTATTGGACTTATCATGGTTCTAGCGTTATTTGGTACGGTTTGACTATTCGTTTTTTCAGCCATGATTCACAGGCAGCGCGACGGGAGCAGGCTATGTTCATCGGGGAGTTTACGATCCCGCTGGATCGGGACAGCGAAGAGCCGATCTATCGGCAATTGATCCGGCATATACGGACGCAAATCGAAAGCGGCGGGCTGTCCGCCGGGACACGCCTGCCCGCCAGCCGCGACTTGGCGCACCAACTCGAAATCAGTCGTATCAGTGTGGTGAACGCCTATGCCGAGTTGCGCGCCGAAGGATTTTTGAGCGCCCATGCCGGACGCGGCACCTTTGTTGCGGGCGAACGTGCCTCCCTTGCCCAGATCAATCATGCGCACCCCGTCGCGACCAGCGCCAACATCCCCAACTCGCCCGACCGTTCCATCCGCGAAATGATGCGCTTGGCGCGCAAGCCGGGCGTGATCAACTTTAGCACTGGCTCCCCGCCGAGCGAGTTCTTCCCCGTACAGCATTTGCGCGATGCCATCAATAGCATTTTGGATCACGATGCGGCGCGGGCATTGGCGTATGAAGTCGCCGAGGGGTACGCTCCGTTGCGGATTGCGGTACGCGATTATGTGAGCGCGCTCGGCATCCGCTGTAGTGCCGAGCAGGTCTTGATCACAGGGGGCACCCAACAAGCCATCGACCTGATCGTGCAGGCGATCTTGTGCGAAGGCGATCTGCTCGTCACCGAATCGCCCACCTACTTGGGCATGATCGATATCGCCCGCACCCGCCGCATTGCCCTGCAAGGAATCCCGATGGACGAGGGCGGCATCCGCTTGGACATGCTAGAAAACATGTTCATCGAACAGCGTCCCCGCTTGTTGTACGTCATGCCCACGTTTCAAAACCCGTCGGGGGCGGTGATGAGCTTGCACCGTCGTCGGCAACTGCTCAATCTCGCCAGCGAATACGGCGTGCCCATCCTTGAGGACGGGGTATATCACGAGTTCCGTTATCAAGACGACGCCATTCCGCCGCTCAAAGCGCTGGATGAAGATGGAATCGTGATCCACGCCAGCGGCTTCACCAAAAATTTACTGCCGGGGATGCGCATCGGCTATGTGATCGCCAATGGGCACCATTACGAGCGGCTAGTGCGGGTGAAACAGGCGGCAGATATTTCGACACCGGGGTTAAACCAACGCGCCATCCATTTGTTGTTGGAGCGCGGGGTTTTGGCGCAGCAATTGGAGCGCAATAATCGCGAATTGCGCCGACGGCGTGATATCGCCTGTGAAGCGGCGTTGCGCTATCTGCCCGCCGGGTCGCGGTGGCGTAAACCAGCAGGCGGGTTCTACTTGTGGATCGAACTGCCCGTCAATGGTCCGACCGCTGCTGAATTGTATATTGCGGCGATTCAGTCGGGGGTGGCGTATGCCATTGGCTCGGTTTTCTTCCCCAATGGCGGCGGCGAGCATTTCTTGCGGCTTAATTATGGGGCGCAAAAACCCGCCGACATCGAAGAAGGGTTCCGGCGTTTGGGGATGGCGTGGCATGAACTGACGACGGATTGTGCCGAGATGGAAAAGTCGCCGTTGTTGTAAAAACAGCATGCGCCCCTTCTCACTGGTTCCTCATGGTGATCTCATTGCTATTTTAAGCGCCGAACCGATAGTGTAGATAGCAATAATGAACTTGGCAGTGAAGATCCGGTCTTCACATGAATACAGTGACTTATCGTTAGCGTCAAGTTCATGGGCTGGGGTGTGACATAATAAACCCTGCTTTAGCCCGTCAAAGTGAAGATCGCCCGACGTGTCCCCCCCCTCGCGTCGGGCGATTCTGTTTTTAGCGTGCTAGGGCGGCGTCAGCGACGGGGGCGAGGTTTCAAGATCGCGCGCCACGCGCTCCACCGCTTCCCCGTTGAGTAAGCGTTTTGCCACTGATGCCATTTCTGGATTGGCAAGCGTTTCTTCGCCGCCCGCCTCGGTGAACATCTTGCCGATCTCGCGGCTGTCCCCACCCTCAAACACATTGAGCATCTCCCCCGATGACATGGCACCGTAATTGACGCTGGGCTTGGCAATCGCCACTCGGCTGATCAAGCGCGTGAGGTCGGTTGCGCCACAATGGGCACAGGTTAAGCTGTGGGCATCGCGGGCGGAATCATAAGCGCGATAGGTTTTGTAGAAAAGCGCCGAGTCGCGCCCACACACATTGCATCGAAAATCGTAAACTGGCATAATCACATCTCCTGTCTCTAGGGCATTGTACGAAAGCAATATAAGATGCACAACAGCACGCCGCCAGACGACGCGGAAAAAGGTCGCCATCCGCTTGAACGTGAAAGACCAGCCCCGCCGCCGTCGCCAGAACCATCGGCACAGGCTCCCAAACCGCAGCGCCCGCGTGTGACGCTTCATATCGCCACCGTCCGCCCCTATGTCACCTATGGGATCATCGCGGTCAACATCCTGATCTTTTTGGTGCGTATCCTCTCGCGCGAGATCGATCTCAATCTTTTGCTGGCGGGTGCCAATCACCCGATTGACATCTTGCAGAATGGTGAATTGTACCGCCTGTTCACTTCGATGTTCCTACACGCCAGCATCTATGCCGGGGTCAGCGGCTTTGCCTTGCAAAACGCCCTGCACTTGATCTTCAACATGTATATTTTATATGCCGAAGGCACGCGCACGGAGCAAATGTTTGGGCATGTCCGCTTTGCGCTTGTGTATTTCTTGGGCGGCTTAGCCGGCTCGATCCTCAGCACGGTGTTGAACGACCCCAACACCTATTCGCTCGGGGCATCGGGCGCGGTGTTCGCGGTGTTGGGCGCGCGCATCATCTTTCTATATAAACATCGCACCCTGTTTGGGGCGGGCGGGCGCTCAGAAATGAACGCCGTAATCCAGTTGGTGGTGATCAACCTCGTCTTTGGGCTGTTTACCTCGTTTGCCAGCGCGGGCGGCTTGTTGGGGCGGGTTGATAACTTCGCCCATATGGGCGGGGCAGTGGGGGGGGCGTTGCTGGCATGGCTGATTTCGCCCTTCTTCGTGCTGCGTACCCACCCCGATCAACCGCTGCACATGGTGGCGCAGGACATCAATCCGTTGCGCAATCGTTATCGCGATGTGACCTTATTCAGCATCGGCTTGATGGCGATTTTGCTGTTCGCTCGTTTTAACAGCGGCTAGTTGCCGCGTCTCGTGCAGCTCCCAACGGAGGATCGCCATCTGTTGGGCAAGCTGCTTGTTTTCGCGCCCCAAACGGGTCAAGACGGTGGCGTAATGCAGCAAGATGACCAGCATGAAGATGATCGCCACCAAGAACAGGGCGGCGGGCGGGTAGGTGACGATTCCCAAAACCGCCGCAAAGCGATCCAGTAATGGGCGCGAGATCGTCAAGAGGATGAGGCTGAACGAGGTGAGCAACCATAAGAGCGAGTAGTCCTCGCGCAGTTTACGTCGCCGCACGAGTTCCAGCACCAAGCCCATGCCGGCGATGGAGGCGACGAGTCCAAATAGGGTCACGCGGTCGATTTCAAACATGCGGCTTCCTCAGGGATTAGGGGGTAGGGATTTAGGGTTGGTCTGTGCAGGGACAATGCCCGCTTTAACTGTCACAGCGATCACGAGGCAACTATTCAATCGGCATCGCCATCTGGAGGGGGATATTGGTCTCAATTGGATCTCGGTTGAGTTGCAGGTCGTTCACTTTATCGACCAACGCAGTGATATTCGCCCGATTGCTCGTTTTGCTTTTCATCAGTTGATGTGCCCCGCTATTCAAAAAATAATCATTGCCTGCATTATTCTTCTGGGTGTCTTGAAATTTCACTACAAAGAGGGGATGGTGTAACTTAAGCGCCGTTTTTCCGGCGTTGAATGTCCCGCCTTCATCACGCGACTCAACCAAAACCATCGCGTCCGACAAACCAATAATGGTGGCGTTGCGTTGCATGGCATAACCGACATTCCAAGACGCATGGGGCGAAAATTCAGAGATGATCAACACCTTGTCGGGCGTGGCGTGCCTACGCAGTTCGGCGCGTACCTTAAAGCCATCGATACCCTCTGCCAGCACGATGATGGTGCCGGCATTGTTTTCGAGCGCCGTGCGATGCGCCGTGATATCCACACCGCGCGCATGACCACTGACCGCCACCCAACCAAGCGCCGCGATTTGTTGGGTGACATCCTGTGTGACCTCAAGCCCTTTCACGCTGACATCACGCGAACCGCAGAAACCCACGCTCGGTTGATCGAACAGTGCTAAATTACCCCACACATACAGGGTTTCGGGGGCTTTGTCTCTTAAAATAGTCTTGAGTTTTTTGGGGTAAGGGGCGTCCCCCTGATGAAGCTCAGAAAAATGATCTTTGGTGAGGGCTTCCAACACGCCCGGGAAAACAACCTGTTTATTCTCGGTCTTAGGTTCGGCTGTAGCGAGAGGCTCCGAACTTGAAAGAGTGGCAAGGGCACGCACGATATTTATAGGGATGTTTAGTTTTTGTTTAATCTCTTCGGGGGGCAAGCGATACACTTGATCAAGCGATAAAGATTCTCGTCGCATCCCCTGAGCAATCAATTCGCGATACACAGGTCCAACCCCTTTGATCTTTGGCAAATCGAAAACTGTCATGCCAATCCACCTAATCTCTAAAGGTTTTCGTTAAGACGAACGCCTGAACTCTTTTGGCAGCCGCTTGTCTCAGCACCTTTGCTAACGCATCTATTGTAGAACCGGAGCGATATATATCATCTATAGTAACTGCTCAAGCTGAAAAACGGTCGGCAATAAAGGGAGAAATGACCGTTGGCGGCAAATGGGTGGATATTCGGCGCACGAACCTTCATGTTAACGAACGATTGACAAGCGCCTAATCCACCCCTACATCCACGTTTCGAGGGGTATTTTCCTGTTTTTCTTCACGTTTTCATACTTCCCTATTTATTTTATTCTGTTTCTATACCTGAGTAGTCACCATCTATAATTGTAATCACTTTTCCCGAAAAGGGGTGATTTTCGCGGACACCAAATAACCCATCGACATTTTTTCGCTTCTCTTCAACAGAATCCAATTCTTTTTGCGAGAATTATTTTTCCCGAATTTGGAAAACGAAGCTACTTCCGTTGGCTACCCCTGTCTGTCTACAAAGCTCCTTGTTCATAAATTCAGGCAAATCAAAAGACTTGCTGAGATAAGGAACGGAAACAAAATAATCCGCCTTTGGCAAACAATCCAAATGGTTCTTCACCATTGCGACCAATGCTAAAGCCGCCTCGTGTGTTTGTGGTGTGACTGACTCGTTTCCGTAAGGTTTTGCTTTTCTCACCAATTGAGCGACTTGTCGTGTTTTCACATCGTGATAGCTCAGTGCATAGCCATCATCTAACGAGTCGTTTCCGAGCTGTAGGGGTTCAATGACCTGAAAACTGTTGAGCCACATCTCGAAGCGTTCTCTATCGGCTTCGGTCGCATCATGCACATAAAACCCATAGTCATACATGCGTTGACTGGCAGTCCATGTTCTATTTTGAACCGTGCGATCCGAAAATTGTGATAAAAACAGGGCGTGAATTTCTCTATCACCTGCGATCAAAATAGTAGGTGGCTTGTTTTGGGAAGGTATCCAAAAGCTATAGAGTGTTAATTTGGGCATCCACCACGCTCACAGCGAAAAATCAGGTAAGGCGATCATGTACTTGGCACCTCAGGATAGCCATCACGGTCAAAGTCGATCAACGCCAACAGCGCCTCGCGCATCAGTTCCCACATATCCCCCGTTGGCACCAGCGTCACCTGCACGTCGGGGCGGGGCAACGAAAAATAATACTGCCCTAGCTGCGTGAGGTTTTCGACATGACGGGCGCGCATCCGTTGAAAACTGCCCAGCGCCCGCAAAATCGCCCGCTCGGTTTGCACCATCCGCTTGGAGTCCGGCGTTTCGTATAAAAAGGCATAGCGCCAACCGCGAAAGTCTTCCCGCAACGAATTCAAATAGGCGCGCGAATCCGTGAGCGCTGCCACCATCACCTCGCGTGATTCGCTGGCATCCCGCTCTACAAAAAGCTGTTCCAACAATTCAAAATAGGTGCCAGCTTTCGCAAGCCGTTGCCCATATTCGTGACTGTACCACCAAAGCAATTCAGCGGGGGAAGGCATAGCTACTTTCCGGTTCTGAACCTGTGATTTTTGCTAGTTTAACATATTATTAGAGCTAGGCGACATGAGATTCATCATCAAAAAGGAATGTAACAGCACCGAAACGTAGCTCTTTTAACCGATTGCTTGCCACAACCCCGCCCACTTTATATACTAGACGCTATTGCTTGAACCGAAGTATCGCTTGGTTAGGCTATTTGCGCAGTGCTGAAATGACACAGATGTTTGGCTGCCGCAGGCATCGTATGGCGATAGGAGCAAAAAACCGTTGGCTAAGTCACGTACCGAACAATTGGTCGCGCGCTTGCGTGACCTCCAATCCAGCACTGGCGATGTCGAAGCGTCAGCGATCGTCAGCGTGGATGGGCTGAGCATTGCTTCATCCCTTCCGTCTGATATTGAAGAAGACCGCGTCAGCGCCATGTCCGCCGCAATGCTCTCGCTGGGCGAGCGAATCGCGTCGGAACTTCGACGAGGGACGGTCGAACAGTTGTATGTTAAAGGGGAAAACGGCTACGTAATTTTGACCGCCGTTGGAAGCGAAGCCGTCTTGACCGTGTTGGCGCGCAAAGAAGCGCGGCTCGGTCTCATCTTCTTAGATGTCGGTCGCGCTGTACAAGACCTTGTGAAGCTACTTTGAGTGGTTTTTTTCGACCGCCCGGTGGTTTTTCGAGCGCCTAAAAGTAGTTTAAGGTAAGCATCCCCACGCCTAAAGGCGGGGGCTTTTAGCCCCAGTGCTTACCAAACTCAGCCCGCAAGGGCGACGTTACCACTGAATAGATAGGCACTTCGGAATCCCTCACAAGTTCCGAACTCTGCGGGGAGTGATTAAAAAGGTGATTGGGAAAAGCCAGTATCGCTCACATGAAACCAGTTGCTCACTTTGTCAATGTGAACTTTACCCCGCGCAAGCGGGGCAGGTTTGACCGTTTTCCATAAGGTAGTTAAAAAACGGTGTAACTACTCAGGTACCCCTCACTCCCCCGACCCCCTCTCCCACACAAACAGGAGAGGGGGAGAAAAGCGGTAGAAAGTCCCTCTCCCCTTGTGGGAGAATGATTTAGGGTGAGGGCTGAGCAGTTACAAAACGGTCTCCCTTCGGGGATACACCAATCAGACGGTTACACCTATAAGAAAGGACACGGCGCTATCCCTCCCTATGCCTGAAAGCGGGGGGTATCTCGCGCCAATTTTGATGAGTGTGTCCGCGCCCCTGTGTTATCCGAATCGCTTCGCCATGAATTTATTCACGGCGCTGGCTGAGGTCATGGGTGAACACGGCTTGCAAGAGACGCTCACGCTGGCGGGCATTGTCTCGACACCCAATGAGTCATTGGTTCAGGAGTATCCTTTTGCGCGGCTTGCCGCCCTGAACCAAGCCCTTGATGAAGTCTATGGGGCACGC
>Ga0163154_10006856_pt1 | contig 13786 bp, 16 predicted proteins | sample OliLakLV19MP9P1_FD_148649 | JGI IMG/M metagenome (GOLD analysis project Ga0163154, IMG submission 148649) | Freshwater microbial mat bacterial communities from Lake Vanda, McMurdo Dry Valleys, Antarctica - Oligotrophic Lake LV.19.MP9.P1 | ecosystem: Environmental > Aquatic > Freshwater > Lake >... | reverse complement strand
CTTGAACACGCACACCAGGGGTGCGTTCTACGAGAGGTTCCCAGCGCCGCGAGCCAGGAAGCTTGTCGAGCGTCTGGAGTTTCGGTACACGCCGAAACATGGAAGCTGGCTGAACATTGCCGAGGCTGAGTTGAGTTCCCTGACGCGACAATGCGTGGCAGATCGCCGCTTCTCGGACACGGCGACCCTCCGGAGAGAGGCGCGTGCATGGTCGACCGACGTGAATCGCACGCAACGCGGTGTCGATTGGCAAATGAAGATCAGTGACGCCCGTGCGAAACTCCGATCAGTCTATCCTAACATCAAGACGTGACACAGCACGAGCCGGTGAAGAACGTGGAGATCCAGCAGAGGCCGCTGGACAGCGCCATCGCCACCGGCAGCGTGAGGATCCAGGCCAGGGCGATCTCACGGACCGTCTCGGGCTGAATGCCCGACTTGTTGGCCCACATCGTGCCCGCGACGCCGCTCGAGAGCACGTGCGTGGTGCTCACCGGCATGCCGAACGAATCGGCCATCGCGATCGTCGTAGCGGCCACGAGTTCGGCCGCGCCCCCCTGGGCATAGGTGAGGTGAGTCTTGCCGATTTTTTCGCCCACTGCGACCACGATCCGCTCCCAGCCGAACATCGTGCCGAGTCCGAGGCACAGCGCCACACCCATCACGACCCACTCCGGCACGTATTCGACCGGCTTGGCGAGCTGGCCGGCGAGGCTCTTGAGCACCGTGCGGCGCTCTTCGGCCAGCGTGTCGCCAAACTGCCGCAACAGCGTGCGGATCGACGCCCCAAGTTCGACGAGCTGCGTGCGGAGCTTCCAGCGGTCGTCGGCAGGAAGATCAGCGAAGCTCCCGCGGCCGTCGAGACTCGCGAGCACTTCTCGGCACAGGGGCAGCGGGTCGAGCGTGGCCAGCACGACGTCGTTCCGCGGGAACGAGTCGAACACGTTGTCGATCATTTCCGACTCGAGCACTTCGGCCGCTGCCACGCCCTCGCGGCGGGTGATCCGCTCGACCCGCTTCTCGGCCATGTGTCGGTCCTTGAGCGCGGCCATCATCGTCGCGAGCTGGGGCTCTGAGAGCTCGGCCTCGAGCCGCCGGGCCGCGGCCACCGTGGCCGTGATCTCGTCTGACGACGTGCTCATGTTCAATGCGAAGGCGGCGGGCACGATGCCGATGAGCACGAGCATGATGAGGCCCATTCCCTTCTGGCCGTCGTTCGAGCCATGAGCAAAGCTCACGCCGGTGCACGATGCCGATGAGCAGCGCCCGAATCCACCACGGCGGCGGGTGGTCGCCGTGCGGCGGCTCGTAAAGTTCGCGGGCGGGAATAAGCTTCTTGGCGACCACCAGCAGGAGGGCCGCCAGACCAAACCCGATCACGGGTGAGAGCAAGAGCGCCACGCCCACCTCCGCAGCCTTGTGCCAATTGATCCCTTGGAAGGCCGAACCGTGCTCGAGCCACGCGTTCATCATCCCCACGCCCATGATCGAGCCAATGAGCGAATGAGAACTGGATGCGGGCAGGCCACGATACCAGGTGGCGAAGTTCCAGATGATCGCGGCGCCCAGGAGCGAGAGCACCATCGCCATGCCGCGCCCGGTCTTGATGTTGACGAGCATATCGACCGGCAGCAGGTGGACGATGCTGAAGGCTACGCCGATGCCACCGGCATGGACGCCGATGAAGTTCCAGAGGCCCGACCAGACAACCGCCGGGGTGGGCTTGAGCGACTTCGTGTAGATCACCGTCGCCACGGCATTGGCCGTGTCGTGGAAGCCGTTGATCACCTCGAAGCCAAATGCGATCACCATCGCGATCACGAGCAAGATCACCTGCCCCACGCCGAGGGATCGGTGGGCAACCGTTCGGAGGAGCATCGCAATGGCGAGTAGAGGCAGGCTCGGCGTGGAACGTCGGTTTCTCGACAGACTCCTCGCCTCCCGGCATCTCGGCATCGACCTGGGCGACGGCATCGTCGTGCACGCGCGGCCCGATGATTTTCAGCGGCCATTCGGCGGCGTCCAGGCGGCAGAGTGGCGGGTCATCATGAACGTCTCGATCCCAGCGCCGACCGCGCGCTTGCAATGAACCTTGACGGCACGTTCTGGGGCACGTTCGCCGAGATCGGTGCCGGGCAGGAGGTGGCCCGTTGGTTTTTCTCCGTCGGCGGCGCCGCCGGAACGGTCGCGAAGACGATGTCGGCCTACGACATGACCGTCAGCGACGCCATCTACGACAAGGCGCCGCGGTATGTCTCTCGGGAGCGGATCGATGAGATGCTCACCGCACGAGTTCACCCTCCTGCTCGGGCGACCCGTCGTGGCGCGACCTCGTGGCCATCGCGACGCAAGACCGACTCTGGCCGGATCGGCTACCCTCACTGCCGACCATCCCCCACAAGCCATTTGCGAAACCGCCGTTGACCGTCCTTCCCTTCGGAGTCACTTTGAGAAAGATGCATTCTCTGCTCGTTATTTTGGGAATGGCGCGATCGGGAACGACGTTCGTAGATCGAGCGATCGCCTCGCTCCCGAACGTCGAATCTTTAGGCGAAGCATTTCACGCAGCCCCCTCTTTGAGAACCTCATGGAATCAAAGGATTCCACCCTGGTCGCACGATGCAGATCCTGTCGACTGGCTCGCGTCGATTCGCACGGAATCGCACGTCCTGTCGGTCAAGGTATTGGCCGGACAGCTCACAGATCATGCGCTCCACGGCATACTCGCCAAGGGACAACTGATACTTTGCCGGCGTCACCCTTTGGCCTGTATCGTCAGCGCACATCAGGCAAAAAATTGCGGTGCGTGGAATCGCATGCATGACGGCCAAGGGATGTTCGGTGGTATCGATCCTCCGTATTCCGAAACTCCGATCCGACTCGAATACGATGAAGTCCGTCACTATGTCGACTATCACCAGCGATTCGAAGGGCACCTCGCCGCTCTTCCGAATCTTCGCATCGTGCACTTCAACGAGATCGTGATCGATCCTCGCGAGGTATGTCGGCGTATCGGATCGTGGCTCAACGCGGAGCCGCCGCAACCGATGACACAGCGTATGAATCCGATGGCGATCCATCGTCGGGTTACGAATTGGGATCAGGTTCGATCGTGGTTCCCACTGAGCGAATATCGATTCCTTGAGGAGGAGGAATGGCTCGGCGTGAGCAACCCCTCATAGCGATGACGGCATTTTCGGGGCAGCGGCACCAGATCAGGACCGGTTGGCAGCGATTGTGCAGTCTGCAACGACCGATGCTTTGCCGGATCGCGGCGGGCTGCGGATAACCCTTTGTTGGAGCAGAGCCGTCATGAGATAAGAAAGACGTCGTGCACACAGGTTTGCTGTCGACTCCGTAGACCATGTCGTGTTGAATACCCGTCGCTCGGCCCCATCTCGATTCGTCGTCACACTCTCGTTCGTCTGATCATCTTGCGAACAGGCCCACACATGGTTCCGGTAGACCGCGTCACGTTCGGATCGTGGTGCCTCGCAATCTCGCTGCTTGCATCGTCGAGGTTCGCAATGGCTGCTGAGCCAGTTGAACCGAGCCAGACGACGACTTCCACGACGGCGTTGCCGAAACCGCCGACGACTGATCGCCCGCACCCGCTGACTTCGGTTTTGGATTTCGCGAGAAAGGAGCAGGACTTCCTGCGACACACCGTGAAAGGCTTCACCTGCCGACTTGTGAAACGCGAGCGTATCGACGACACGTTGCAGGACTACCACTACATCGACATGGAGGTGCGCGAGGAGATTCGCAGCGGCGAGCGGATCGAAAAGCCGCTCAGCATATTCTTGAAGTTTATTGGGCCTGACGACGTGGCCGGACGCAAGGTGCTTTATGTCGAGGGCCAGAACGATGGAAAGATGGTGGTTCGCAACGGCGGCAAACGGTTCGCGCATGTGGTTGTGAAGATCGATCCTCGTGGAGAGAGAGCGAGTCGCGAGAGTTTGGTGCCGATTACCGAAATCGGCTTCGACCGACTCCTCGGCCGAATGATCGTGATTTTAGAAACACACGCGCGAGTCGATACCACGGGAGAGAACACCCACGTGCGGCGCATCCCAGGAGCAAAGCTGGATCAGCGTCCCTGCACCGTGATACGGGTCACGCATCCCCAGAAGCAAGTCGGCCTGCACTTTCATGAGGCCAACGTGTTCGTGGATGACGCCCTCCACGTCCCCGTGCGTATCGACTATTCCGAATGGCCTGAACAGCCCGGTGCAGCACCTCGCCTGATGGCCGAATACAACTACACCTATCTCGAGCTCAACCCCTCCCTGAACGACGACCATTTTGATCCCGCTCTCCTGCGCTCGCATCGATAAGATTGAGGACGCTCAACGGCACGTTCGCGATGCGCTGGCGGCTCTCGCCTGGGACTCGAGCAACGTCGGCGGGCCAATTGGTCATCTTTTTTCAAGGTGGTTCATCACGATGATCTTCAGCACAACGTGGCGTTGCCGCACAACCCTCGCCTCCCTCGTGTTTCTTGCCGTGAGCGGTTGCGATTCGTCGGCGCCGCCACCAGTCACGGCGGCCAATGAGCCAATGTCGACCCCAGCCCTCGGAAAGCCAGCGATCACTCCGACACCAGATCAGCTTGCCGTATGGAAATCTCCCGAGTACGAACCGCTCGTCCTCCTCGCTGCCAAAGAATCGAACAAAGTCGGGCTCGTCACTTGCACGGCTCACAGCAACGAGGGGAAGTACTACATCACGGCTGGCTATCGCCTTTTGCTTTGGTCGCTCGATGGCGCTGAGCCACAACACGTCTTAACGACACCATCCGAGGGAACCTCTGATGTCGTCATCCGGTCGATGGCCGTTTCGCCCGACGGACAACGCTTGGCCGTCGGTGATTCCGAAGGCACGGTGAAACTGTGGAGCCTCCATGATCGAAAGGAGCACGCTACTGCCAAGCTCGATTCGAACGATATCGTTGACTTGGCGTTCTCCCCTGATTCGCAAAGCCTCGCCACACTCTCGTATGGCGATGACGTGTCGATCTGGTCCAGTGACACGCTCGAGCCCCGAGGGAAGTTCAAAGCCGCAACCAACGGCGTACGTCGAATTATCTTCGGCAGCAACGACGCCATCCTCGTCTTGGGCGAGAAAGCGCTCGTCTACAAGGCTCCCGAAGGCACTCTCTCCCAAGACGTCACGGGGGATCGATTCAACGCGACAGTCGCACCAACGCTCGATCGCCATTCCGTCGTTCTCGGCAGCGACAAAGGCCTCCAGCAATGGACGGCTGCCGACTCAACGATGGTTCCGTTTCTTCGCGGAAGTTTCGCCGATACCGAGATAGTCGCCTTTGCGCCTGATGAAACCCTGCTGGCGACAGCGAACGGTCGAGCTATTCGCATTTGGGACATCGCCAGCCAGCAATGCGTTCAGGTCATCGATATCGTGGGAAACGAGGTGGTGGGCCTGGAGTGGCTCGCGGGTTCCAACCTGCTCTTGGCGATTCCGGATATCGGGCCCATCCGAATATGGGGCTCGAAAAAGGCTGGAGAGGCTGTCGGACTCCAACCCGCGCACAAGCCGATTGTCCTTCCCGATGCTTCTGAGACAGACCCCGCTTACCCGCATCAACTTGCCGAGGTGATCGACCTGCGAGCCTTTCCGCAACCACCGGGGAGCAACCTCTCCACATCGACAGCGGATGGCGTGAGCGGCGAAGCCGCGATGAATGCTGAAGAAGCCAAGATGTTTTATCGCTATCAGCTGGGGCTGCGCGGTTGGATGGAATCGACATCGCCTTCGGCCAATCCGATGGCGGTCGAGTTTCGCAAGGGCGGGTTCATTCTTTCGACCAGTTTCTACGAATCGGGAGACTCGAAGTCCAACGTCACCATCAGCCACGGAGGCAATTTTGATTGCCGACGACTCCCGAGACTTGCCAGCGATCCGGCGGATGAGACGTATGCTTCCGAGCAGACCGTGATCTATCGAACGCCGTTGGATTTGCTGACTGCAGAGACGGACCTTCTCCGCATGATGCATCAGGGCGGTTGGACGGCTTACTCGCGCCTGCACTCATCGCATTCAGACACTTCCGACAGTCGCGATTTGACCTTCCTCCGCAACTCTATCGACCTGCACGTCTCCATCAAGAAGTTTCCCGACACGCCGGGACGCTTCGCCGTGACCTACACGCCGTTCGTGATGGTGAATTCGCTCCCCATCCCTGACGACTCAGGCTTCGTGGAATTCAATGGCCATCCCGAACCGAGCCTTGTTGCATCGACTTCGAAGAATCTGGACGAGGCCCAGGCGTTCTACGACGACGAAATGAACGAGCGCGGCTGGATACCCTTGACGATCGGTCGCACCGTCAAGGAAGAGTATCGCTATCTTCCGTTCCTCCAAGGGCAGAAAGACGTCGTTATCGTTCTCCAGAAGATGAAAAACGGCCGTACGCTGATTCGCGTTGGAGAAGAACTGGAGCGCTCGTCATGGCAGTTGGCGAAAGAGAACGAGAAAGAGCCGAAGAACGAGGGCGACGACGCTTCGAAAAAAGATGCCGGCCTGGAAGCCGCTGATTTCCCAACCCCGTCGGATGCGAAGGACGTGAAGTATCAGCCACGCGAGAAGTCGATCGAGTTTAAGGTTGAGGGAGCCTCTCTGGCTGAGCTGGCCAAACGCTCCAGCGAATCGCTGGCGACACTGGGATGGGTCGCCGAGCAAGGTGGCATCCGTTCCGAGGAATGCACGTTCTTCAACTTCCAGAAGGACAAAGCGGAAATAGCTTTTCGCGCTTCCACAACGCAGGGCGTGGCCAATGTCAGCATCCAGGGCGATGGCTTGCTCTGGAGCAAGAAGTTGCCTGGCAAAAAGCAAATCATTTCCTACGAGCTGTGGCTTCGGGACAACAAGCATCCGGCTGGTCTGGATCTGTTGGATCGGTATATCGCGGAAATGCAAGCCATCGCCGGATAACGGAGAGGACGGCACGAGCTATCGCCCCGACCCATGTTGCTTCGAGAACTGCACGGTTATGCGCTGTCGTTTTCGACCGCCTTCAACAGTAGAATGGACCGTCATGGGGACTTCGCGCGAACGGCGGTCTGGTCTGGAAGTTGCCACGATGAAGACGATCGACGGCATGGTACGAGCGCTGCTCGGAAGCGTGGTGGCACTTCTCGTTTTGCTGTCGATGGTGGTGGCGGTGCGCGGTGATGGCGGCGCAGCGCCTGCCGCTTCGCCCAAGGCACCATCCCCCGAATTTCAGCGCGACATCCTTCCTGTTCTCGAACGCCGCTGCGCATCCTGCCACAACAAGGAGAAACACGACGGACAACTGAGCCTCCACGACCGGGCGGCGATCGAGCGAGGGGGCGAGTCAGGCCGAAGAATCGTCAATGTGTCGTTTGAAGACAACGAGCTATGGCGGCGAATTGCTGGGCAGGATGTCGAGCTTCGCATGCCCGCAGATGGACCGCCGCTGGATGCGGAAGAGTTGGCAACCTTCGACCGCTGGGCTCGTGCAGGCGCGCCCTGGCCGACGGAACAGACGCAGGCTGTGGCAGAACCCGTCGACTCGGGATGGACGCTTTGGCTGGCAAGATTCATTCCGCCCTGGCTCGATCCGTTCTTGGGCCAGACTGACCGCTTGCGAGCCGACTATGGAAGCGCGCTGTACCTCGTCATGGCGTGGCTCGCGATCGTGCTCCTCGCCGAGCGACTGAAGGCGAGCGACCAGAAGGCTTGGCCGCTCGTGGCGCGTGTTCGCACCTACGCGACGCCGTCCTGCTATGGCTTGCTCGTCGCTGGGATTGCTGCCTGGTGTGTGTGGCTCCATGTCGCCAAGTTGCAGGCCCGCGAGGCAGAATTGACCACCCGTATCGCCACGCTCGAACACGAGATGCGCAAGTTCACCGAGCCGCCGGGCGCCTTCGTCGATTCTCTGGAGCCGGAAAGGCCGAAGCATCCGCTTCGGTTGGGAGGGCCGTACTATCGCGGGAACGACGAGCGTTCGCCGAGCCTCTACAATGGGGGATTCTATCGAACCGCGACGATGCACTTGGCCCTTTGTGATGGGGAGGATCGCCGCTTGGTCTGGGGCGACACGCTCCCCTCTCAGGGTGTCGCTATCCGCCTCGATATCGAGCGGGCGCCGATGGCCTCGCCCAGGCTCTTCACACCGGCAGTCATGGCAAAGGCATTCCTGTCCCCCTGTCGCTCCTCGATCCACACGCTAGGTCTTGCAGACTTGGTCTATCCGCTCGAGACCGTCGAGGAAGGTGAGCACTGGGTCGGTCGCGTTCCACTCAAGCTGCCACATCCTGACGCGTCTGGCGACATGCTCCTGAAGGGCGAACTGTACCTCTACAACTGCGTCCCAGAAGGCGATCAGATCCTTGAGCGGCCGCATTTCGGCATTCGGTATCGCATTGACGTGAAGGAGGACGTGATCCAGCCCGGCTCCGATCTTTGGATGGGTTCGCTCTATCGCCTCGGGAATATTTTCTATCCGCCGCCGGACAAGATCCTGCCCAGTGAGTGGTTCGATTCGAGGGAAATCCCTGTCATCGAAGGGGCCAATAGCAGCGATCCGTCGCTACTTGGTGTCGAAGAGCATCAGCACAAGCAATAGACAGCTGCCGCGAGGCCTGGCCGGCGAAAGGATAGGACGGTCAACGGCAGTTCGGCAACGTGGTGATGGCTGCTGATCGGCTTCTGAGCGTATTCGATCGGGCTCGAGCGTGTCTTGCGGTGCGGTGGCTTGGCTCTGAGACTCCCACCATCCGCTGTCGGTCACGCCCACATGGAGATGCATACGCCGATCGAGTGCCAAGCCGATCCAGATTCAACTGCGGCTGCTCACGCTGTAGCTCTTCCCGCTTTTCCGCGACATCCGGCCGCGCCCGTTGGTGGTGTTGATGTCCCATCGTTCGTGGGGGCAGGTCACTCGCCCTGAGATGCTTCGACGGCCCCAATCAGACGCAGCGGTTCAGCGGTTCAGCGGTTCAGCGGTTCAGCGGTTCATGGCCGCGACACATGCATCGACGCCATCGTGGTCGCCCAGGGCTTCAAGAAGGATTGCCAGGCGATGCAACGCCGGGCGATCTCCCGTGAACGCTTCGCGATCGCGGAAGTAGACGGCGTTCCCCCATACCAATCGCCCCCCACCTGCTGGGCTTTCGATCCGCAAAAGATCGTACTGCTGGAAAACCACTCCGCTTGATGCCATCGAAGGCACTTCGGCATAGTGGGCGAGGCTATCCAAGCGCCAGAGATGGAACCCCCGCTTTCTCAAAAATGCATCGACATCAGAGAACACGGGCTGGCCATCATAGAGCGGATTGAAGATGACCTCTGCTTCGATGCCGAGAACTTTGTCGAGCGATTTTTCAGCTCCTCGTAGGATGTCTAATTCGGCACCCTGAGTGTCGAGTTTGATGAAATCGATGCGGTCAATCTGTTGCTGCGAGGCCCAGGTGTCGAGCCGTTGGGTGGGAACCTGGATGGTCCGTACCGGCCGCATGGCCTCGGTGAGTGATGGGAATCGACTGCGCATCCATTCCGATGGCGGATAGATGGATGAACAGGCCGGCTCCGCCGTGACATGAAGTGTGGCTTCACCGTCGTGTGAACCCAGTGCGATCGGAAAAAACGTGTCCGTATTCGGGTCGAGAATCGAAGCGAGTCGTGCACATTCTTCTGCGTCTGGCTCAAAGCCGTAGAGCCGTGCCAAGCCAGGGAGTCGAAACCAGGCACTGGTCGCTCCCCAGCGCGCTCCCACATCGACCATCTGTATGGAATGTGGGCCGTGTGCTTGTAGGTAACTATGCTGGAGTGCAGTCATAGTCGAGATTCTATGGCATCTGGCCGGATAGCAGGAACTGCGAGGGACTCGAAGTGTCCGAGGAATGCGGCGGATGCAGCTTTCTCCACTGGCTGGGGGGAAGGGGGTCAGCACCCTGCCAGAGACCGCGGCGAGCACGCCGGGCAGCCGCCTCGTGGGCCGCGTCGTCATCATCGACCGCGAATGCTCCAAACGCCCAGGCCCAGCCGTCTGCGACCATCTCCTTGGTGATGTCACGGTCGTTGATCCAGAGCCGACCGAGAAGCCTTCCATACTGGTCGCGTGCCTCGCCCTCGACGCGCACCAAACCACCGGAGAGTTTTGTCGCGAGGGCCTGACGCGACTCTTCACCAAACGGCTGACCCAACTCCGGCGCATCAATGCCGACGAGACGAATTTTTTGGCGTCGGCCTTCCGTGTCGCGGCAGGTCACCGTGTCGCCGTCATGCACCGTCTGCACGCGCCAGACCGGTCGGCCGGCGGCTTCGTGCCGAGGGCACATCGGCCCGACGATTGCGACGACGCCCGCGACAAGGACTGTGGCCAGCAGGTACCCACGACGGACGCGACGCGGAATGGTCCGCGGCCTGCGAAAGGCATGCATCACGGAACGCCGCGCGATCCCCTGAATTCCATGCTTTTTATTCATCAGCGATTCCCCCTTGGCGGGCATCGTGGTTAATCCCAGGAGTGATTTGCGGTTCCAGGAACACAAACTCACTGCGGAGGCAGAGGATGATGCCATCAATCCGCCAGGAACGAAAGAACGAACCGATGCCCTACCGTTTCCGCTTCCCGGTTTGGGGCTCAAGAGAAGCACTCCTTCTTGCCCTGGGATAAAACGCGTTCATTCTCGGTTGTGAGGTGCCCATGGCAGGTGAACCAGACATTCACGAGCGGTTGCGAGGCATGCTGTGGGGCATGTTCGTTGGCGATGCGCTGGCCATGCCTGCCCACTGGTACTATGACGTGGCAGCGTTGCAGCGGGACTTTGGCGTCATCCGCGACTACCAGGCGCCGCGGGAGAAGCATCCCAGTTCCATCATGTCGCTGGCCAATACGGGGGCCGCCGGTCGTGGTTCGCACGAGGGTGAAGTGGTGGGCCGCGTCATTCTTCACGGGAAGAAACACCTCTGGGGCCAGCCCAACCAGCACTATCACGCTGGTCTGCGCGGCGGTGACAACACCCTGAATCTACTATGCGTCCGCGTGCTCCTTCGGACCATGAACGCGACGGAACGCTATGACTCCGGCGATTTTCTGCGTGCCTACGTCGCCTTCATGACGACCCCCGGCAGCCATGACGACACCTACGCCGAGTCCTATCATCGCGATTTCTTCGCAAGGTACGCGCGGGGGATCTCCCCAGAACGCTGTGCGGGAGCGGAGGGCCACGACACGGCGTCGATCGGTGGGTTGGTCGCGTTGCCACCGGTCATTGTCGCGGCGATGCGGGAGGACGATCCGGCCGCGGTGGACCACACGTTGCTGGCACACCTGCGGTTGACGCACCGTTCCACCACATTGGAGCGATACGCCCTGGCGCTCGGCAGATTATTGCCCCAGTTGCTGAAGGCACCCGCTTCTCAGATCCGCCCCCTGGCATGCGCCGTCGCCGAGTCGTTCGGATTCCCGGCAACGCGGGTGGTCGAGCGGGTGAATCGCGAGCGGCTTTCCGACATCCACGTGATCGGGAGCCAACTCAGTCCAGCCTGTTACATCGAGCATTCGTTGCCAGCGGTGCTGTACCTGGCCGCGCGTTACTCAGATGATTTCGAGGCCGCCCTGATCGCGAACACAAACGTGGGCGGCGACAATTGTCATCGCGGCGCAGTGCTGGGCGCCATCATGGGCGCATCGCTGGGCTATGGGGCGATCCCCGATCGCTGGATCCAGGGCCTGCGCAGCCGTGGCGAACTTCACGAGGAAATTGAAGCGTTCATCGCCCGGTTTCAACGGTAAAGGATAGGTTCTTCCGGGAAGTTCGCGGCACGCCCCCATCGGATTCGGGCCATTGGTACCGTAGCGTGTCCGCATGGACACCCTCCGAACCCATTATGCCCGCCTTCTGGGAGTCGATGAACCTGGCAGGTGACGGAAAGGAGGTTGCCCTATCTGCCTTTCTTCAATCGATTGAGTGGTGCGCTCTCGTTGTTATCTGCTCAACCTGCCTCGGAGGATGGAGGGGGGACTTTGTTTGCGGTATCTCCCTCTCCAGCCAACGGCAGAGCTTGACAAAAAACTGACTGGAAGTTTCGTCGCCCGTTCGCTGGCATTCACCAAAGGCTTTGAGTCTGCGTTGAAGCTCCACAATTCCTTCAGGCGTTTGTTTCAACGCTTCAATCGAGGCTTGAAGGTGAGCCACATTGTCCTCGGTGATTTCCTCGATCCGCACCTTCTCCGCTTCGCTCGTGTGCTGGAGAGCGGCTTCGTTTCCCTCGCGCGTAGCTTTTCGGCTGCGATCCATCGTTGTTGCTCCTCATTCCGGCAGGCATTCTCGTCGTTGATCGCATCATAGCAAGCTGCACTTCATCGGATGCTTCTTCAAAGAGTCTCGCATCATGTCGTTGGTGACGCGGCGAACGAGCATGAGCGCCGTGCCGTCGCATTGTCACCGAACGACAGGCCATTGGCCGCCCGGCTCGCCCGTTTTGAAAACGATCCGCTACCTGGCGAGGAGAAGGAGCCTTTCATCCCAGCCGGCGTCGGGATCCGCGCCGATTCACGAGACGAGCCTCGCTCACTCCGCCTTGGCAGGAAGGAAAGCGTAGGGCTTCGACTCGCGGAACTCCTTGGCAGCGTTGCCTGAATACGTCTTGTCGCCGGTCAGCGTGAGGGTTTTTACCGGATTTCCCTCGGTGAAATCCATCTCGTCAATCGGCACCCAGAAGATCGTCGGGCTGGTCGCCGAGTCGAAGTAGAGAATCTTGTTCTTCTGATCGTACATCGTGCGCCACAGTGTGCTTGCGATGTTGGGCTGCCCGGGGGTGGCCACGCCCAGAGGGACCGAGGCGTTGCGAAGAACACTGAGCACCGAGGCCAGCGACTTGGAGTTCTCCTCGTTGGTAGGAATCGCAGCGGTGTAGTGCGAGGCCCTCACGAAGCGGTCGGCCGCTCGGCTTGTGCCGGGCAGCATGGCGGCGGCACCAATCTCTCGCCAGTAGGTATTGAGGGCGAGCTGCTCGTCATAGGTGGGCGAGTTGGTCATGACCTGGAACTCGCGGCCGTGATGGATGACGAGCTTCCCCTTCACATACTCGATGATCGCCGAATCGCCGCTCGGGTCGGAGATCGCGAGGTGCCCCTGAGCGGGAATCCCGCCTGGCAGCACCGGCGCGATGATCGTGAACGGCTCCTTGGACAAAGCGGCCACGGCTTCATCGACCGTGGCGAAGCTGTCCAGCACGTACTGGGCCCAGGCCGCGATCGAGAGCGCCGGCTTGTCTCCTTCAGGCTTGCCGTAATCGGACTCGACCAGGTACAGAACGTTGGCCACGAGGCCCTTCTCGTTGATGCCATCCACCGAGGCACATTCGTAGAACGAGCAGACGACGCTGCCGTACGTGCTCGTCCATCGCAGGCTGTTCGGTCCTGTGGCACCATCGCGGGTCATGCCGCGAGCGAAGACCCACAGGTTCGTCTTTGTATCCTCGGCCCAGTCCATCGAACGCGCCACGATCACCGTATTGTTCGCACCGAGGTAGACGCATCGGGTGCAGGCGTACAGCGGGAGACAGGGGAGAACCAGGCACGACAAGGCGATCACAAGCGATCGGCAGCGGAGCATACGCACAAGGTGCATCATCAGTGGATTCCTCTGAGGTGGCATCCGATCAACCCGCCCCGGCAATCGTGGGGCGTGGAAAAGGATAGGACGGTCAACGGCACTTCCGCAACGTGGTGATGACTGCTGGTCGGCTTCTGAGCGTAGCCGATCGGGCTCGAGCGTGTCTTGTGTGGCGG
>Ga0163154_10006855_pt1 | contig 13786 bp, 13 predicted proteins | sample OliLakLV19MP9P1_FD_148649 | JGI IMG/M metagenome (GOLD analysis project Ga0163154, IMG submission 148649) | Freshwater microbial mat bacterial communities from Lake Vanda, McMurdo Dry Valleys, Antarctica - Oligotrophic Lake LV.19.MP9.P1 | ecosystem: Environmental > Aquatic > Freshwater > Lake >... | reverse complement strand
GTGCAGGATGCTTGAAACAGCTTTGAACTGGTTGCTTCTGACTCGAAGAGATGGAGAAGCACCGAACAAACAAGACGCTCTTTTAGCTCAAACTATTTTGGAGGGTACAAGTAGATGACTTATAACAGAAGTGCTGCACCAAGGCCGAGTGCTGTTGGCCCAGATTCAACTCTCTTGGAGAAACTGTTTAGGAAAGGAGATGGTGGTAAAGATGAATTGATGTCTCTTGCCAAAGACTATGCAGAAAATTTGTTTGTTGGTCGCGTCAAGGCAAACCAATTGCGTAATCTCCTGGACCTTGTTATCTGGGTAAAGACTTCGCATAAAGGCACAAATGCCGATGAATTAAAACCTGTAAGCAAGGGCCGATTGGCCGTGTGTCGCCCCCGTCTAGCTTACATGGCAGCGCGCGAAACCAATCTTCGCGGTCTCAGAGACGGGCTAAACAATCTTCTTGAAAAAGGCGATGCTTTTAAGACCGGCGGCGATGTAGATAGGCTCTATGAATTCGCCTCGGCAGTGGTGGCATACCATAAATATTTCGAGACAACTAATAATAGAACCAACAACTAATTGTTGATAGGAGAAGTAATTATGAATTTTGTCGGTCGACTGATCTTATCTGGAACGATTGATGTTGTAACAGGTCTGCACATTGGCACTGGCGGTGCCGGTGGAATTGGCCTGGTTGACAATCCAGTAATTAGAGATCCAATTACACGCCAACCGCTTGTGCCAGGCTCGTCTCTCAAGGGGCGCTTGCGTCACGCGTTGGAAACAATTTTAGGTGAGCGACATTTGGAAGTGGTTAGGCTGTTCGGTGGTGCGCCAGAAGAGAAGGATGGCGGGCTGACACGCTTGTATGTTCGTGACAGCCACCTGACTGCAGGCTGTGTAAGAATTCTCGAGTCGCTAGAGACAGACTCGCCATTCGTAGAAGTTAAAACAGAAAACCGCATTGATCGCTCGACTGGCATGGCCGAGCACCCCAGGCAAGCAGAAAGATTACCGGCGGGCAGTGAGCTTGATTTGGAGTTGGTTTACAACGCATACTCAGTGGAGCAGATTGAAGAGGATCTTGAGAACCTAAAGGCTTCTCTGGATTTTGTCGAGGACGAATATATTGGTGGTTCAGGCTCCAGAGGCTATGGAAGAGTCAAGCTACCAATGGCAAAGTTAACATGGAAAACCGTAGAAGACTATAAAAAAGCTTCTGATGGCAAAACCCAGCCGGTAACTGGAAAAGTCTGGTTGACCGAAGCCATTAACTTGTGCGGATTGAAAGCTACAGCGGGGTAAGTTTCGTGAGTATCTATTCCATTGATTTACAATTTCAAACAGCAGTAAGGCTTGGCTGTGCTGGGTTGGACGATCAAAATACAACTTTAACCATACCAGCTGATCGCATGTTTTCCTGGATAGCCCTCGGCTGGTTGCGTCTTTTTGGTGAGGCTGATTTTCAAAAGTCTATAGTTGAAAGTTATTCATCAAGTAAGCCAGCCCTCGTAATTTCTGACGGCTTCCCTCTGGTTGATGGAGATTTGTGCGTTCCAATTCCTGGTTGGATTTCTAAGTTGAGGCCCCACAATAAGCAACATGAATTACCTTTCGATCAAAAGAAACTACGAGGCAAATGGATTCAACTCGATCGTCTGCAAGCATGTATGCGTGGAAGTGAAGTTATAGATATTTCTGCTTTGCACCAGCCGGTCGTTGCTACTCACATTCAGTCAGTCAGAATCGGGCAAGGTAAAGGTGAAGATAGTTTGCCATTTTCTACTGGTGTTGTAGTGCCACGAAATAGCGAAATAAGTTCATCAGCTACTAATATTCTAAACTTCAAGACACTGGTAGAAGTTGAGAACGACGAGCTAGCAGAGCGTTTGGAGTCAGTTCTTCAGTTCGTAAAAGAAGAAGGTTTTGGTGGCAATCGTTCCAGTGGCCTTGGGCAAATAAAAAACGTTGATTTAAAGACAACCAGACCGAAGCATACAGATAGCTCAAATACAGGTATCAAAAGTGGCTATGCGCTTCTCTCCTCATGTATTCCGACAGACGAGATGATCGAAAGTGTAAGCAGAAGCGAAGCCGACTCTAACAGCTACAGCATAGGCACCAGATCTGGCTGGCTGTACGATAAAAATGGCCGTGCGACCGACTACAGAAAGCCATCGGTTTCGATTTTTGAAACGGGCAGCCTTTTTGTGACCAGGCCTAACGGCCGGCTTGCAGATATCTCACAACACGGGCACACCTGTTTCCGTTATGGCGTACCATTTATATTGGAGGGCTAAAGATGCCCGTACTAACTAAGCGAGATATTCAAACAAAGAAAATTGAGGCACAAGCGTGGTCGCATTTGCACATTGGCTCGGGGACGGTGCTGAGCCGTTGGGAATATTTTTTCATCACAGAAAATGGTGTTGACACCCTTGTTCTCCTTGATTACAACAAACTTGCGGACATGGCTCAACAACAGCCTACGCTTGTAGATAATTTGACAAAGGCTGCAAGTGATAACTCTCTGAGTCTGCATAAGTTCTTAGCTCAACATCCTGACCAAACGTTGGCTAAAAGGCTGTCAAAACCGCATTCGAATCGGAAGCTTCCGCCGCAACTTCGCGCTGGCAATCGCACTAAGATTTCTGAACTTCGTATGATGCCCGGATCTCCTAACGTATACATTCCAGGCAGCTCGATAAAAGGAGCACTGAGAACAGCTTATCTGGTCAAAGAAATTCAGGAGGGCAAAATCGTCTTGCCACAAAGACCAAAGCAGGATGAGTCCGAATACAAAAAGACACTCAAGAAAGAGATAAATCGACAGTTTACGGACCTTAATTCGCCAGAAAATAAGTTCTTTCAGAATATTCTGATTAGTGATTCAAAGACTTTAGACGAAGAGAAACTTGGTATTGCGCGAGTGGGCTCTCCTTCTGATGAAAATAACAGACAAGGCGGTCCGCGCCCGCAAATGAGGGGCTCACAGTCTCAACAGGTAGAGGTTTTTTGCGAAGTGCTGCTTTCTCAATTCACTTTCGATTTTGAGGTCTCCGCACGAGCAAGCCTTACTGATGGGAACCTTAAGTCTCCAGTAGAATATTTATTTGAGACTGCTGACCAGTTCTATCGAGATATTTGGATTGAAGAGAAACAGCTTCGAACAGTTGGACTCAGACAAGATCCCCGTTTGCTGAATTTTTACTCGAATGAAGAGATGACACCACCTACAGACTGTTATCTGCTCAGGCTTGGTTATGGCTCGGGACAGCTTGCGACCAGCATACTGAAACCCTATAGAGATCATTACAAGAAAGATTTTGGTGATGAGGCCGATAGACCCTTGCGCACCGGCCTCATCTATGGAAAGAAGCCTGACCTTTTAACTCGTCAGCCATACCCTTTTTCAGCGAAGTGCGCCCTTGCCGATGATGGACTTGATCAGCCTGAAGCCCAGGCAATGGGTTGGGTGCTGATTCCAAAAACCTATTTGAACTAGTCTGGAGCAATAACAATGGAAATAAAGAGATATCAGATAATCTTTGAATGTGACGACGCTCAAGGCAAGCTCTGGCATTCACCGGCCCGCGGTGCTCTAATGCAAGGTGTTTTAATGCAAGCTGCCGGTTCGGACTCTCTGCATAGCGGCACTAGTTCTGTCAGGCCCTATAGTCAATCTTTGGAAAGCATCAGTCGTGAACGCTATTGCTGGACTATAAATGTTCTTGATAGTAATAAATGTTCAACTATCGTCAACTGGCTTGAAACTGGGCCAAAACCGGTACTGATTGAACACTACAATATCGAGCTATATCCAGTCTCGGTGGACGAAATAGCATCAATAGCCTATCTTGATCTTCTGACTGAAAAATTATCTGAGCTCCCTCCGAAGTTTCTGACTATAAATCTCAATACACCAACCGCTTTTAAAAGAGCCGGGAGCAATAATTACTGGTTATGGCCGGAACCCCGACTAATTGCACAGAGTGCGTTGAAACGCTGGAACGCATTTAGTGATTGCTCGAAATTTGAAGATCAAGAATTACTGGAAGACATAGATAAATTTGTGCAGATCCAGTCATACGAATTGCGCTCAAAGAGCGTAGCTATGGACGGTGCGCAATTCAGTGGCTCAATAGGGCGGATGTCATTCTATCTGCAAAAGCAAACCGCCGTCAGGCAAATATTCAATCTTGTTTGTGCGTATGCTCAGTTTTCAGGTCTCGGTATAAAAACGGCAATGGGCCTGGGTGCTTGTGAATCTTCACCACTACCGGCGGTGAAGATTCACAAGCCTCGCGTTGACTGCCAACAAATGAGTTCCCGGAAGCATAGTGGAAATACAGAGTCGCGATTACTGCTGTCGTGCGTTGGTATGCGCGATCCATATGATGCTAATAACAGGCAGTTCCATGGACCGGTTTTAGCTGGCGTTTTTGCTCAATCTCCGGTTTCTGTCTTGCTTCTCTGCACGCCCGGTACGGAGGCCCGTGGGTGCTGTACAAGAGATGAGTTAGTCAGACTCTTCCCGTCGATAGAAGTCGAAATCAGATTGCTTGACTTGAAAGATCCCAGTGATTATCAACAAGTTGATCTTGAACTTAGGAAAGCGCTGAAGGAATTGGCTGTTAGCCGTCGAGAAGTTACGGTTAATCTTAGTCCGGGCACTCCTCAGCTTTCTACAACGTTGAGCGTCCTTTTGGCTACTGGCTTTTTGAATGGTGGCGCCCTCAAGGTAATCGATCCTAAATTCATCAGCTCTGGCGGCACACCAATGTCACCGCCGACGCTACCGCAAGAATATAAGCCAACAAAAGAATTGTTATTGGATACCGCCTGTGAAGTGCTCATAGAGAGTCAGGCTGATGCAGCGCTGCGAGCTAAAAACATTGATTCTAGCGGTATGCCTATCGTCGAGCATATACTTCGCAGTAACGCAGTGAAACTCTGTAAGAGTTTTGACTATCATGGCGCAAAATTGTTGCTGAAAGAGAGCTCGCAGAGCAAAAAATACAATCGGCTGGCTCGACCACTGATCTCTCTTGGCGAATCTCTTTTCCTGCTAGATATCGCAGGAGCTAAACCGAAATTTGATTCTATCAGGCTAAAACTGTTTGAACTGTGGCCTGCGAAATCAGCAGAGATCGAAAAAATATTGAATTTGCCGGAGCCTGTAATTTTGTTCCTTGTAACTGAGCAGAAAAAGAGACTTCATCGTAACGATGATTTCGCCCGGTGTGCCGGCCTTACCAGGGAAGTATTGATTTCTTATTATCTCAATTTGGAACCTGTGCGTTCAATTTATAAAGCAAACCTAGCGCCGCGTGAACAAGGAGCTAGTGGTCCTGAGTGCCTCATTATAAAAGAACTTGAATTAAATAATCCAGCTCTCTTAAATTCAATAAGAGCCCAAGTCAGTAAAGATCCTAGATTTGATATCGAGCGTTTTCAGCGCGGCGACAGGCTGGAGTTGACGGCATGGAACGGGCTCCTAATCTTAAAGTATGCAGCTGAATGCCTTTTAATATCGAGTGAAGTCGTAGATGTCCTCAATAAAACAATATATTTGGCTGGGATTAGAAATCAGGCCGCTCACAGAATTAAGGTGCTGAACCTTGAGGAACGGAAAAACGTCGAAGTGAACTTCGACAAACTGCAAATGATTCTGCCAGATCAAGGTCCTGGTGCTTTAGCAACAGTTCCCGCACTGTTTGAAACAATCAATGAGGTGCTTAATGAGCTCTTGCTTTATTGGCAGAACTAAAAGGAAAAGCACTAATGACGCTACTGTACGTTACGGAGCCAGGTTCCTATCTAACCAAAGATGGTAACCGCCTAAATATCAAGAAAGACAGAGATTCTGTCATTAAATCGATTGGTATTGACAAGCTGGAAGGCGTTGTTATGGTCGGGCCAGCGAATATGTCTACCGGAGTTATGACAGATCTTCTTGAAAGACAAATCCCTGTTACTTGGTTGTCGAGCAGCGGTAGGTTTTTTGGTCGGCTAGAGCCAACGACTGGCTACAATATTGAGCGGCAAATTCAGCAGTTCAACATTCAGCGCGACGAAAACTTTCGTCTGGTGCTGGCGCGCAGCTGGGTGAATGCAAAAATCTTGAACTGTCGAACGTTACTTCGCCGCTACAATCGAAATCGGGAAATTTTAGAAGTGACGGATGCAATTGCGAGTCTTGAAATTTTTGCTGAGAAGGCAGCGTCAGCATCCAGCATAGAATCGCTCATGGGTTTTGAAGGTTTGTCGGCAAAGCAATATTTCCAAGCTGTAAGTAAGATACTACCTGCGAGTTTTGCGTTTACTGGCCGCTCGCGGCGACCGCCTAGAGATCCTTTCAATTCACTGATTAGCTTTGGCTATACCTTAGTGATGTACGAAATTTTTACAGCACTGACAACAAAGAACTTGCACCCATATCTTGGCTTTATGCATCAACCAAAGCGAGGTCATCCGGCATTGGCAAGCGATTTGATGGAAGAATGGCGTGCGGTTATCGTCGATTCCCTTGCCATTGGAATGCTGGTCGGTGCCGAATTGAAAAATGAAGACTTTGAAGATCCAAATGAAGACGGGGCAGTGTTTTTGTGCCGTTCTGGAAGCAAGGTATTTCTTGAAAAGTTTGAGAAAAAATTGAGAGCATTGAATCAGTATCTGAATTTTGTTGACCATCCATTGACATTCCGAGAGTCACTTGCGTTTCAGGTAGGCGCATTAGTCAGAGCAATCGAAACGGAAGACCCTACAGTTTATCGACCGATAATACTGAGATGAGCAATGCCAATTAAGCATTCGAGACTGAAAAAGAAAATCAAGCAGAAAGGCGGGCGCGATGGTTTAAGAGGTGTGTCTGCCGCTGACGATCTAAATCTCGTTGAATATTGGGCTAATTATGATTCGGCTATTTTAGGAAATCTGGTTGACGTTTTCGCTGAAAGCGAAGACGAATTGGTGAAAACTCTGGCAAATAGAACATTTTTTACTGTAGTTTTGTATGACATATCGAACAATCGAAGAAGAAGCAGAGTGGCCAAAATTCTTCTTGGTTATGGCGACCGGGTGCAGTATTCTGGCTTTGAAGCCCATTTGACCTCCAAGCAAATTGATCGGCTAACGCACCAGATCGAGCGAGAAATCGATCAGTCTGAGGACCGAGTAAGGATTTATCGAATCGCGGGCGCTCCATGTGTGACTTTTTTTGGAGCCATACCGCTTTTCGAGGACGAAGACTTTACTATAATTTGAACAGCCTTCACTGGGCCGTGTCTTATTCGAACTCTGAAAATTTCATAGATCAGTTTTGCTGCGGCGCTCAACCAATTTTCCGATATTGGGCATAGAGTGTAAGAGAGCGCCGCAGCTTACGCCGGGCGGTCTTAGGGGAGTTTGCTGAATGCAAACCGTCTGAAGTAGTTGGAAAATGAGTGAGCGTCGCGAAGTGAATCGCAGAAGCTTGACTGAGTTGACAAAGCATCTTAGCTCTTGCTAAAAGTAAGACCCCATGCGGGGACGGAAACTCTTGCCAGGCGCAAGCGCCCCATTCCACCAGCCGCGCCTTGCTAAAAGTAAGACCCCATGCGGGGACGGAAACAAGCGGACTGTCGCACCATACGATTTTCGGTGGCATAAGCTTGCTAAAAGTAAGACCCCATGCGGGGACGGAAACGGCTTTAGTCTCCTGCGTACTGCCAGCCAGTGGGGCTTCTTGCTAAAAGTAAGACCCCATGCGGGGACGGAAACCCTTGCGCCAATCTATGAAGGAACGGCCTGTCTCATACTTGCTAAAAGTAAGACCCCATGCGGGGACGGAAACGATTTGCGGGCCGTTTGGCCCTTCCATCTCTACGCCTTGCTAAAAGTAAGACCCCATGCGGGGACGGAAACCTGCTCGTCGATTGTTGAGTGGTATGTTTCTGTATTCTTGCTAAAAGTAAGACCCCATGCGGGGACGGAAACTAGGCTTGGCAATCGCCATAGCAGTGAGTGCCACACTCCTTGCTAAAAGTAAGACCCCATGCGGGGACGGAAACCCATCTGTGGCATTGGTGCTATTCTGCAAAAAAAGCTTGCTAAAAGTAAGACCCCATGCGGGGACGGAAACATATGTCTACGAGATACAGTTCATTTTTTTTGAATGTCTTGCTAAAAGTAAGACCCCATGCGGGGACGGAAACCAGACCAAATTCCCGTCGGTTGTCTCAAAGAGTTCTACTTGCTAAAAGTAAGACCCCATGCGGGGACGGAAACTATCGAAATCATCACTAGCTGATGACCTTCAAATCCTTGCTAAAAGTAAGACCCCATGCGGGGACGGAAACTTTCTGATTTATAAATCTAGTGACAACCCATATCCGGCTTGCTAAAAGTAAGACCCCATGCGGGGACGGAAACGCGCGCTACGCTTGATGGCCCACGAGCCATCAGATACTTGCTAAAAGTAAGACCCCATGCGGGGACGGAAACCGGGTTCTACGGTGTCCGTGCCGGTAATCCGGCATCTTCTTGCTAAAAGTAAGACCCCATGCGGGGACGGAAACTTTGCCACACGTCGGCCTCATCTTCCGTGTCAAACACGCTTGCTAAAAGTAAGACCCCATGCGGGGACGGAAACCCTTGCGCCAATCGATTGTTGAGCTACCGGTCTCGCTTGCTAAAAGTAAGACCCCATGCGGGGACGGAAACTTCAACAGCTTCCGTGCACTCGCCAAGTGTTTTCAGCTTGCTAAAAGTAAGACCCCATGCGGGGACGGAAACTTTAGCACCGCTGCTGGTGCCTACTCATATTCCAGCTTGCTAAAAGTAAGACCCCATGCGGGGACGGAAACTGTCACTTTATTGCCGCTGATAGTGCTCTCAAACCGAACTTGCTAAAAGTAAGACCCCATGCGGGGACGGAAACGTCGGACTGGGGGCACAGTCAAACAATTTATAGTACCTTGCTAAAAGTAAGACCCCATGCGGGGACGGAAACCCGTGACCGGCGGCCAGTAGGCCGATTGTGGAATACTTGCTAAAAGTAAGACCCCATGCGGGGACGGAAACTTTAATTTCCTTTTTTGTGGGGTGCGGGCTCATTCACCCGCTTGCTAAAAGTAAGACCCCATGCGGGGACGGAAACCTGCGCGAACACGTTTCTTTGCGGCTTGTAGCTTGCTTGCTAAAAGTAAGACCCCATGCGGGGACGGAAACTTTGTTTCGAGAATCTCGACTGAACGCAGGTGATTGCCCTTGCTAAAAGTAAGACCCCATGCGGGGACGGAAACTATCGTACTCCTGCACCATGGCTTCCGTATGCTTGCACTTGCTAAAAGTAAGACCCCATGCGGGGACGGAAACGTCCAGTGTCCCCTTGAAGTCCACATAATATCCGGCCTTGCTAAAAGTAAGACCCCATGCGGGGACGGAAACTTTTATTTTTCCTCACCAGTCAGTGGTTTTTTCACTTCTTGCTAAAAGTAAGACCCCATGCGGGGACGGAAACAGCGCATGGTGCTCCATTAGCGCGCTACGCTTTCTTGCTAAAAGTAAGACCCCATGCGGGGACGGAAACAAATTCTTCTTCTTCCTCTTTGGTGTGCATTTTATAAACTTGCTAAAAGTAAGACCCCATGCGGGGACGGAAACTTGTATATAGAGCTATTACCTGGCACTCAGCTTCGTCTTGCTAAAAGTAAGACCCCATGCGGGGACGGAAACAGTAATTTCGCGGCCGGCCATTTATCTATTACTGTGCTTGCTAAAAGTAAGACCCCATGCGGGGACGGAAACATGGAAATCATCAGCAACATGAATCCTTCGAATCTCTTGCTAAAAGTAAGACCCCATGCGGGGACGGAAACTAGATATCTATGAGGTACAAACCATTTTGTTCAAATACTTGCTAAAAGTAAGACCCCATGCGGGGACGGAAACTGGTACCGCTGTAGTCAGCTGCGTAGAATGGGGCTACCTTGCTAAAAGTAAGACCCCATGCGGGGACGGAAACTCGTTAATTGGCATCGCCAGTGCTTCCAGCAAAAACTTGCTAAAAGTAAGACCCCATGCGGGGACGGAAACGGGTTTAGTCTTTTTCGTACCAAATCCAATAGTTATCCGCTTGCTAAAAGTAAGACCCCATGCGGGGACGGAAACCCGTAGAGGCATTGTTTGCGCGACCGCGCACATTCTTGCTAAAAGTAAGACCCCATGCGGGGACGGAAACCCTTTCCGTGGTACCGCACTTGGTGCAGTGCTTGTCCTTGCTAAAAGTAAGACCCCATGCGGGGACGGAAACATACCGTCTTTGTTTCCATCTGTCGTGCCGCTTAAACTTGCTAAAAGTAAGACCCCATGCGGGGACGGAAACGAATCGCCGTATTCACCAGCTATTACGGCTTGCGGCACTTGCTAAAAGTAAGACCCCATGCGGGGACGGAAACAACACGCTATCGCTCACGTAATCACCTTCACTCGTCTTGCTAAAAGTAAGACCCCATGCGGGGACGGAAACTGGTGTCCCATAGCTTGTAGTCCACGTCTCTTATCAGCTTGCTAAAAGTAAGACCCCATGCGGGGACGGAAACATTCCGCAGTCCACGCAGTGGCCCAACTGGCCGCCTTCTTGCTAAAAGTAAGACCCCATGCGGGGACGGAAACGGCCCGGCATGGGCACGTGGTTGCTGCGGCGCGCCTTGCTAAAAGTAAGACCCCATGCGGGGACGGAAACAATCGAGACCGTTTAGCGTTTCATAAATCTGGATAGAACTTGCTAAAAGTAAGACCCCATGCGGGGACGGAAACCATCTTCCTCACTTAAAGGGACGATGTTTATCATCCTTGCTAAAAGTAAGACCCCATGCGGGGACGGAAACTAATTGATTGGCCCATTCACCTTGCGCTGGATGATTGGCTTGCTAAAAGTAAGACCCCATGCGGGGACGGAAACCCAGCTATTACCGCCTGCGGCACAGGTGCTATTTTGCACAACTTGCTAAAAGTAAGACCCCATGCGGGGACGGAAACCCTATAATCCACGGCGCGTATCAATACGTTAATGCCTTGCTAAAAGTAAGACCCCATGCGGGGACGGAAACATCGTGCTCCTGCATCATGGCGGTTATATGCTTGCAGCTTGCTAAAAGTAAGACCCCATGCGGGGACGGAAACTAAAACCATCGTGGCGTGCCCCAATCATCCTTCGACTTGCTAAAAGTAAGACCCCATGCGGGGACGGAAACGCGATTACTGGTTGAAGCGCAGGTGCTATTTTGCACAACTTGCTAAAAGTAAGACCCCATGCGGGGACGGAAACGGTAGTCCACGGCACGTATCAATACGTTGATTCCTCTTGCTAAAAGTAAGACCCCATGCGGGGACGGAAACAGTGTTCGTAGTCCGCGCAAAGTATTAATACGTTAATGCTTGCTAAAAGTAAGACCCCATGCGGGGACGGAAACCACCCTATTTGTGCCGATTTGTGCTGCCTCTTTATTTAGCTTGCTAAAAGTAAGACCCCATGCGGGGACGGAAACGTATTAATACGTGCATCCCCTCATGCGCGTATTCGGGGCTTGCTAAAAGTAAGACCCCATGCGGGGACGGAAACGTCGAACGACGCTGCGCCGTGTGCGCGATTATCGTATACTTGCTAAAAGTAAGACCCCATGCGGGGACGGAAACTAGTCGAAAAAGACGATCATGCACGGAAACGGCGCAGCCTTGCTAAAAGTAAGACCCCATGCGGGGACGGAAACGGTCAGCCCATGCACACGGACCAGATTAAATCGCCATCTTGCTAAAAGTAAGACCCCATGCGGGGACGGAAACTTTTATGGGGTTTTGGGAAGACTAGTCTTCGTTGCCGCTTGCTAAAAGTAAGACCCCATGCGGGGACGGAAACGGGTTAAAACTGTGGTTGTTGAACTGCGCTTTTGTACTTGCTAAAAGTAAGACCCCATGCGGGGACGGAAACATCAATACATCGATACCTGCCGTGTTTCCATCGGCTTGCTAAAAGTAAGACCCCATGCGGGGACGGAAACATAGGCCTGGCTCTATTGAGCTAGTGCCGGTAATCCGGCACTTGCTAAAAGTAAGACCCCATGCGGGGACGGAAACTAGCACCAAGCACTGCTACCTTTTCGCTTAGTTCCTTGCTAAAAGTAAGACCCCATGCGGGGACGGAAACCGCTTCCGTGTCAAACACGGGGCTGTAGTTGTAGAACTCTTGCTAAAAGTAAGACCCCATGCGGGGACGGAAACCATTCGGCAACGTTATCGTAAGGGTTAAAATTGTGGTTCTTGCTAAAAGTAAGACCCCATGCGGGGACGGAAACTTTCCTTTCTGGCTTGTGCCCCAGAAACAATTCTATTCTTGCTAAAAGTAAGACCCCATGCGGGGACGGAAACCCGTCAAGTTCCTCGTCATTTGCTTCATCGACTAGCGCTTCTTGCTAAAAGTAAGACCCCATGCGGGGACGGAAACGCCCTTCTTTTCAAATGTAGCTGCTCTTTTCATGATAAACTTGCTAAAAGTAAGACCCCATGCGGGGACGGAAACGGATTGAAATTAGTACTAGCTGGTGTCCCTCAAATCTCCTTGCTAAAAGTAAGACCCCATGCGGGGACGGAAACAAGTCGTCATCATCCATACTTAGTTCCGCTTTGCGAACCTTGCTAAAAGTAAGACCCCATGCGGGGACGGAAACTTTTCAAGATTGTGGCCGCTTACGGCCTGCACTGTTACTTGCTAAAAGTAAGACCCCATGCGGGGACGGAAACTTTGTTATTACCACCGCCGGCGATTGCCAGATGGGCTCCTTGCTAAAAGTAAGACCCCATGCGGGGACGGAAACTCGCCAATAACTTCGACGGTGAAGAACACTATGTCGTTTTCTTGCTAAAAGTAAGACCCCATGCGGGGACGGAAACAGGCAGTAGGTTTATGGGGTGTCTGGGGTTTAGTCTCCTTGCTAAAAGTAAGACCCCATGCGGGGACGGAAACAAAATAGTTTTAGTTGCAGCGTGTCTTGTTTTTGCCTTGCTAAAAGTAAGACCCCATGCGGGGACGGAAACCCCTTTTTTATGCTCCCGGATTCCCAGTCTACCGCCCACTTGCTAAAAGTAAGACCCCATGCGGGGACGGAAACCCACAGGACAAGTACCAGCCGCATAGTTTCGCGAAAACTTGCTAAAAGTAAGACCCCATGCGGGGACGGAAACTTATCACCGAGTATCTCGCAAGTGAAGAACACAATTTCCTTGCTAAAAGTAAGACCCCATGCGGGGACGGAAACAAAATCTCGACGTTGTCCCCGTATTGGCCCGGCCGCTTGCTAAAAGTAAGACCCCATGCGGGGACGGAAACCTAACGTAGCCCAACGTACCCCCCCAGAATGTGACCTTCTTGCTAAAAGTAAGACCCCATGCGGGGACGGAAACAATTCTTCTTCTTCGGTGCGCATTATTTTCTTCCTTTGCTTGCTAAAAGTAAGACCCCATGCGGGGACGGAAACGAATTCAAAAGCGGGCTGATTGAGTAAGTCTGGCACTGCTTGCTAAAAGTAAGACCCCATGCGGGGACGGAAACCCATTCGACCACGCTATCGTAGGGGTCAACATCGCCTTGCTAAAAGTAAGACCCCATGCGGGGACGGAAACCTACCAGCTTCGTAGATGTCTACCAGGAATAATTCTTGCTAAAAGTAAGACCCCATGCGGGGACGGAAACTTGTGCATCCTTAAGCGCAAAGCAGATACCGGATAGCTCTTGCTAAAAGTAAGTGTTGACGGC
>Ga0163154_10006845_pt1 | contig 13799 bp, 14 predicted proteins | sample OliLakLV19MP9P1_FD_148649 | JGI IMG/M metagenome (GOLD analysis project Ga0163154, IMG submission 148649) | Freshwater microbial mat bacterial communities from Lake Vanda, McMurdo Dry Valleys, Antarctica - Oligotrophic Lake LV.19.MP9.P1 | ecosystem: Environmental > Aquatic > Freshwater > Lake >... | reverse complement strand
TCATTGCGCTCGGCTTCCTCGACATTGTGGGCGGAATAGGAACCGCGCCAACGGGATTAGCAGTATACCCCACACACGGAATTTTCCCGATGGATTCTTCTAAGATTTTTCTCCGCGCAAAAATCCCGTCCTAATCAAATATCAAACGAGGACAACTGAGGAAGTTAATTGAGCAAAACAGCAAGTGGAATCGAAGAGAATAAAGAGAGCTAAACGAAGAAATTTATTACTTGCGACAGAAACGAGGATCAGATGAAGTTTTTCACTCCAGAAGTTTATCGTTCATGGTATAACCCGAACCCCACAGAACATATTTTGATGGCGGCTCATCGTCAATACCATCGATATATTGAGAGTTTGCAAAGTGTTCTTCCTTCTCATCTCATTGCGTTGACGCAGTTAGCCGGAACGGATGACGGATTGATTGTCAAAGCCCATCATGACCGCGACGCAAAACTTTTGGAGATAACTTTGCGGTGCGGCGATCTGCAGATGGGCTATTATGACCTTGTACTTCTTTACGAGGACGCCGAAATCTCTCCGCAGCACGAACAGAAATTGGCACATATTGCTCGCACGACAAAAAGCGATGGCGAGCATGAATCTGATCTTTGGGTACATGAAGTGGATATTGCAGAAAGCGGACGCTTCATTCATCGTCTCTTTTTTCATCAGGTTTGGTTTGAGATCAGTTGCCGTGATCTTCAGTGGGAAAAATCAGAACGTCCAAACCGCAATTTGCCACGCATTAGAAAACGATATACCTCTGAAGGGGAACGAGAGTTTTCACAGGCGGCGCAATGCGTTCTTGAGAAGAACACGGAACCTCATTGTCCGCTCGCTGGATGATCGTTTTATTTTTGGTGAAGAGTATGGCGATACACCTGATTTGCAACCATAAATGATATTTCTGTTTACTTGCGGTACGGACGATGAAATACAGGCGGCTCTAAATAGCGGTTCAATTCTTGCAGGCGTTGTTCGATAAGGGTGCGTTCCATTGAGGGAATTTCTCGCGTCTCCAAAGACGCCATGAGCATCTCGCGGAGGTTTTGGCGTTTGGCGATTTCGCGCCAATAGTCCTTGAGCCATTCGCGTTCATGAAGCATCAGTTTTTTGACAGTATATTCCCCGACGGATGTCAGCCAAGCGATTTCGCCATCGGAGTTGATTTGCCAGTGCAAGTCATGGTCGCCCCAAGATTCACACGGATCGAGCCAGCCAAAACCTAACGTTTCCTCCTGCGGGCTTGTCCACTGATCGCCTTTATTCTGATTGCATTCGTTGCAGCACCAATAGAGATTGGCATACTCATTTTCCAAATCGCGGCGGGCATACATTCCGTTTCTAGGGCGGTGATGATCTATAGAGAAATTCGCGTCAGAACCGTTGTGGTATTCGTGGACAAGACAATAGGCACAGCGATGCTGAAAATCGGTGCGAAGCAGGGAGCGATAAAGGCTATAATTACGATACCGACGTTTAGGGATACTTCGCGTGAAAATCAACTCTGTTCGTCCTCTATTTACGCTCAGGAAACGACTCAATAATTTGCTGAATCGCAAGCAGTTCGGCGTCGAGGTTTGCGAGTGACTTTTGCAGAGAACCCGCTTTGGACTGCATTTCGATCTCGTTGATCTGTTCGCATACCTCTTCAAGACGCTGGCTTTCTTGTGCGGTCAGAGTTCGGTGCAAATCTTTGTCAATGAGTACTTGATACTCTTTGTGGAGAGAGGCAGCGTGCTGGCTGATCCGATACTGTGCCAGCCAAATTTCCACAACTTGCAAGGCGGTTTTGCCTTGAGGTTTCCCAATTTGCTCCAAAGCTTGATACATTTCGGCGGGCATTTCAAGGCGTTCGATTGTCTGTAGCATTGTTCTTTCTGCTCCTTTCCTCTCAGTCGCTCACAACCGCAGACATCTCTATACGTGCTGTAGAAGAGTAGACCTCTTGCAAAAGTCATCTCAACTCCTAGGCAAGATGACAAGTGAAGCGTACAGTGAGATTGGCAGACTATCCACTTTTTAGGACTGACCAGTACTTGTGCAAGAGGTTTAGTATATCACGAAAAAGCTAAGCAAAATTATTCCTTGCACTGACGCGATTCGTTTTACTATCTCACCTTACGCAACGAGGGTTTAAAACCCCCGCTGCGTAAGGTGAGTTACTATAATGAAAGCATGAATACACGAATCTCAAAGGCGAAGGCACTGCGGACAAGTTCGGCGTTGGCGTGGGGGCGGTATTCGAGGAGGCGCGTGACGATGCGTTCGACCTTTGCTGCGACATCGCAGGCTTGGGTCTGGGGCGGGGCTTCGGGGGAGAGCCATTCGACGGTGGCTTCCATGTCGGCAACATCGGTCATTGCGCTCGGCTTCCTCGACATTGTGGGCGGAATAGGAACCGCGCCAACGGGATTAGCAGTATACCCCACACACGGAATTTTCCCGATGGATTCTTCTAAGATTTTTCTCCGCGCAAAAATCCCCTCACTGCTCAGAATGCTAAACGTGTTTCAGGAATGGATACCCTGTTGGGGTATTGTGGGCATTCTGCCGCGTCGAAGTATCAGAATCGCTCCTGATGGATGTGATTGTTCCCCTATTTCCTGCAAGTATTGACTTTTGCGAAGGTTATGAGGAATAATAAATTCCTAACAAACCTACAACGAACCGAGGGGTCACTGGTTCGAAGCCAATACTGCCCATCTCAAATTTACCGTTCGATACCATCAATTATGAACATTACTCCTCTCTTACAACCACAGCAACGGATCATCCGTCGTCGCGAGCGTCGTGCTTAGTCGTCTGCGTCTCGCGTGTGTCAGTGTTTGAGAGTTGGAGAGTCGCAGTCGAAGCAATTTGCAGAGATTGGCGGCTTTTTTGTTTGGATGCGTTAAGCCGCCTGTCACCAAAACAGAGCGGTTTTTTTATGTTTGGGTTAGTGGGTCGTTGGGTCGTTGAGTGAGAGCGAAATAGGTTTGAGAGAGGAAAGTTTGTGTTATGGTACGAGCGGCTATTGTGGGAGCGTCGGGGTATGCAGGAGGCGGACTTCTCCGCATCTTGGCACAGCACCCGCAGATCGAAATCGGCGTTGCGGTCTCCGAGACGTATGCGGGTAAGCCCGTTTCAGCGGCGTTTCCCGGTATGGCAAAACTCAGCAATGTCGTCTTCGAGGGCAAAGGCGACGGCAGCAGACTACGCGATTGCGAGGCGGTCTTTCTTGCTCAGGAGAACGGCAAGGCGATGCACCTTGTTCCCAAACTTCTTGCCAATGGAAGCAAAATCGTTGACCTTTCCGCCGACTTTCGCTTCTCAGACGTGTCTGTTTATGAGCGAGTCTACAAAATAACACACGTGGCAAAGGAAGAGAACCGCCGCGCCGTCTATGGTTTGCCTGAACTATTCCGCGACGATATACAAAATGCCTCCCTCGTTGGCAATCCAGGGTGTTATCCGACCGCTTCTGTGCTTGCGCTCCTTCCTGTGGTATCTTCCGTTGACCACAACAGCATTATCATTGATGCGAAAAGCGGCGTGTCCGGGGCGGGACGGGCGAAATTCTCCCTCGATTACCACTATGCCGAGATAAACGAGAGCGTCAGTGCCTACAAAATCGCCGGAACGCATCGCCACACCCCTGAAATCGAACAATCGCTTTCCCAAATTCTCGGTTTGGATATTGCTGTGACCTTTACGCCGCATCTCATTCCGATTACACGGGGCATGATGGCAACCTGCTATGCCAAACTCACTGAGCCAATAGATACTGAGACTTTGCGGGAGCATTATCGTGAGTTTTATGTCGATGAACCGTTCGTTGTTGTGTGCGATGAACTGCCCGCGACCAAGCACACTGTCGGATCGAACCGCTGTCATATCGGTTTGGAGGTTGATGAGCGCACCGGAGTAATTACCATTGTCTCGTGTATTGATAATCTCATCAAGGGCGCGGCGGGGCAAGCCGTGCAGAACATGAATTTGATGTTGGGACTGCCCGAAGTCGCTGGATTAGACACGCTCGGCGGACAATTTCCCTAAAACAGAGGAACCACGGGGGACACGGGGGACACGGGGAAATACAAAGACGATGCAGGAAAACACACCGGAGGTAGGTGAGGGGGTTCCTTGAATTGTCCCCGTGTACCCTGTGGTTCGATAGGATTTTATTATGATTACCAGTTGGAAAGAAGAGGCGGGGGCGGGCGTCACGTTTGCGGAGGGGTTTGTCGCGGCAGGCGTGCGTGCCGGGCTAAAGTCGGAGGGCAAAGATGTCGCGTTGATTGTTGCCGACAGTGCGGCGACGGTTGCGGGCGTCTTTACGACCAACCGCGTTCAGGCGGCGTGTGTGCAGTATTCGCGTAAAATCGTCAAATCCGGGACGGCACGGGCGATTTTCGTCAATGCGGGGAATGCCAACGCCTGTAACGGGGAACAGGGCGAAGCGGACAACTCCATGCTGGCAGATTGGGTGTCGCGCAGGCTGCATATCGCCCCTGATTCTGTGCTTACGGCGTCCACAGGGATTATTGGACACCTTCTGCCGATGGAGAAATTGGAGGGCGGGATTGCGGAGGCGGTTGAGGGTTTGGACAGAGGGAATGAGATTGATATGACGCTGGCGCACGCTATCATGACGACGGATACAAGACCGAAGATGCGGGCTGTTGAGGTTGACAGCGATCAATGGGTGGCTCCGATACGTTTCGGGGGAATGTGCAAGGGCGCGGGTATGATCGCGCCGAATATGGCAACGATGTTGGCGTTTATCACGACGGACGTTCGCATTCCCGCGCCGCTCTTACAAGAGGCACTGGGGCGGGCAGCGGCAGTTTCCTTCAACAGTGTGACTATTGACGGCGACACCAGTACGAACGATATGTGCCTGATGCTGGCGAGCGGCATGGGGGCGGGGGAGATTACGCGGCAGGGAGCGGCTTTCGAGGACTTTGTAGAGGCTCTTTCGCGTCTGGGAATCGAACTCGCGAAGGAGATCGCCCGTGACGGTGAGGGTGCGACCAAACTCGTTGAGATTATTGTGCGCGGCGCGACCAATGAAGTCGGCGCACATCGTATCGCAAAGACTGTTGCCGAGTCGCCATTGGTTAAGACTGCCCTTTTCGGCAACGATCCGAACTGGGGAAGGCTTCTCATGGCGGCGGGACGGGCGGGCGTTGCCTTCGATCCCGGCTTGATCGAAGTCCGAATCGGCAATCATATTGTCTGCTCCGCCGGTGGAAGCGTGCCGTTCGATAGAGACGCCGCCCACGATTATCTTACCCAAAAGGAAGTGCAGATCATCCTTGATCTCAATCTCGGCGAAGCGTCGGCGACGGTCTGGACGTGCGACTATAGTTACGACTATATCAAAATCAACGCCGAATACCATACATAGAGAGTTTCCATGCCCAACATCGATCCTACCGTCAGCGCGAATGTCCTTATCGAAGCACTGCCATATCTCAGGCGGTTTTATGGCAAGACCATCGTTGTCAAATATGGTGGCAATGCCATGATTGACGAGACGCTCAAAAGTCAAGTGATGCAGGATATTGCCCTGCTCCACTACGTCGGGATACGCCCAATCCTTGTGCATGGCGGAGGACCGGAGATTTCTGCCCTGATGAAGCAGATGGGGCATACGCCCACCTTTGTAGACGGCTTGCGAGTCACCGACGCCGCCACAATGGAGATTGTCGAGATGGTTTTAGCGGGCAAAACCAACAAGGGAATCGTTGCACTTCTCAATAGACAGGGTGCGAAGGCGGTGGGACTGTCCGGCAAGGACGCGAACCTCATTGTCGCCCTCAAAATGGAGTCCGATAAGGGAGATTTGGGGTATGTCGGCGAGATTGTGCAGGTCAACAGCGACCTTTTGACCCTTCTCGTCTCGGAGGGGTATGTTCCCGTCATCTCGTCAGTGGCTATCGGTGCGGACGGCGAGAGTTATAACGTGAACGCAGACCATGTAGCAGGGCATATCGCGGCGAAAATGGGTGCAGAGAAGCTTGTTTTGCTCACGGACGTGGAGGGATTATACGCGAATTACCCTGACAAGAGCAGTATTATCCCCGAAATGGATATAGAACAGGCTGCCGCGATGATAGCAAGCGGTGCGGCAGACAAGGGAATGATTCCCAAGCTCGAAGCGTGTATTATCGCTCTCGAAGGAGGGGTTGCACGCGCCCACATGATTGATGGCAGGCAGCCGCATAGCCTTCTCATCGAGATATTCACCGATACCGGCATCGGAACGATGGTTAAAGCCTGACTGAGAGGGGCTAAATCTTGCTCATAAAGGTTTGATAGTCGTTCATGGCGTGTTATTTACGCTCGAGATACGTTAAAACTGAATTAACAAGCGTTGCAGGTCAACAAATGCGCGTTATTTTCGCTCACGGAGCGTTAAATGTTATCAAAGATGCGTTGACGGTGGCATTATAAGCGTTGAAGGTGGCTGAGGATGCTCCTTGAACAGGATTTACCGGGTACAAGAACGTACCCGTCTAAAAAACAGGCGTCCTACGGACGCACGATTTGGAAGTGTCCGCCTCTGAATGAACTTTAGAGCTTCATAGAGAGGTTTTAAGGAAGATAATGGTGTTGATGAAGGCATAAGTGTTGTCATTGGGGATTGCGTCCGTAGGACGCCTGTTTGTTAGACGGGTACGTTCTTGTACCCGGACAACAGCAGAGTTCCAATGTGGGTTTTGTTCCTGTACCCTGACAAATCTGAAGGAGAAAATACGATGAGCAACGCACTTTTAGAGCGAACCGAACACTGTACAGACGATATTGCCGCTCTCGACGCGCAATATATCATGCATACTTACAATCGTCAGCCCGTCGTGTTCGTGCGCGGCGACGGTCAATACCTCTATGACAGCAACGGCAAGGAATACCTCGACTTTTTGGCGGGGATTGCGGTTGTCGGGGTCGGGCATTGCCATCCCAAGTTGGCGCGGGCGATTGCCGAGCAGTCTGCAACCCTGATGCACGTCTCGAACCTGTTCCATAACCCATTGCAAGCCCGTCTCGCCGAAAAGTTGTGCCGCCTCAGCGAGATGGAGAAGGCGTTCTTTTGCAATTCAGGGGCGGAGGCGAACGAAGCGGCGATAAAAATAGCGCGGAAGTGGGGCAAACAGAAGCGGGGCAAGGACTGCCACGAGATAATCACGTTCAGCGGTTCGTTTCATGGGCGCACAATGGGCGCGTTATCGGCGACGGCGCAGCCGAAATACCAAGAAGCGTTTGCGCCGATGATTCCGGGCTTCCGATACTGCCAACTCAACGACCTGAACGCCCTCGATGACTTGATTTCGGAGCGTACTTGTGCGGTGATGATAGAGCCGATACAGGGCGAGTCGGGCATTAAGTTTGCGTCGGCGGAGTTCTTGGCAGGAGTTCGGGCGTTCTGCGGCGAGGCGGAAGTCTTGCTGATACTGGACGAGATTCAGTGCGGCATGGGACGCACGGGACAGTTTCTTGCGTCCCAAAGTTTGGGCATATCGGGCGATATTGTCACACTCGCAAAGGGTATCGCGGACGGTTTCCCGATGGGAGTTTGTCTGGCGCAGGGCGAGGCGGCGAATGTGCTGGTTCCGGGCGATCATGGCTCCACGTTCGCGGGTCAGCCATTGGCGTGCGCGGCGGCTTTGGCAACGCTGGATATAATGTCAGAGGAAGATTTGATGGCGAACGCGGCGCATACGGGAGCGATTTTTCTCCATAATCTGCGCGGGTTGCAAGAGCAGTTCCCGGAGACGATTGCGGAAGTGCGGGGCTTGGGTCTCATGGTTGGCATGGAGTTTGCCTTACCAATCGCACGACTTGTGATGCAGGAAATGTTGGCGCAGGGGATTGTAATCAACGCGGTTGGAGACTCGATACTGCGGTTCGTGCCGCCTTTGGTGGTGACGGAGGCAGATTGCGGGCGCGTTGTAGAAACTTTGCGGGACATTGTGGCAGAATTATAGTCGAAACTTTACGATGAGGTAAGTGTAATGCGTACTCCTTATAGTTCAGGGGTTCAGCGTTTGCTTCAGAACGCGCAGAATGTGTCAGGAAAGTACAACCATCGGTTTGTTCATACGGAGTATTTGCTCCTCGCGTTGTTGAAAGACACCAACGGCGCGACGGAGCTGCTGCGTTCGATGAGGCGCGACGTGGTTTCGCTGCGGCGGAAGTGCGAGGCGAAATGTCATCGGGGCGAGCATCCGATGGAAGAGGCTCTGAAGCTGACAACGGGGGTTCAGAATGTCCTTGCCATCGCTCATGAGCAGGTACGCGCCCTCGGTCACAAGACGATGGATACGCGCCACGTTCTGATCGGGTTGATACTGGAAGACGAAGGTATTGGCGGCGAGATTTTGCGGCACGAAGGTTTGACTTCGGAGGCAATATTGTCGGCGATACACTCTTCCGGTTCAACGAAAACGCCGCAATTGGATCACGAATCGATGCAGCCTCCGACCCTTTGGAGGCGATTGTTGGGCGGGCGGTAACGGTTGATAGGAGAGATTTCATGAACAAAATTTCGGAGCATTGGCAGGAGTTGCATACGCGGTTCGCGTGCGGTGAGACGCTCACTGAAGAGGAGTTGGCGTTTTATCATGCGGAAGATGAGCGCATGGACGCCGAGGAGATGGAAGAGATGCATGAGTCTAATGAAAGGCAGATTGCGGAACTCCAACATCTGCGCCAAGAACTGCTTGCCGCCAAAAAAGAGAATCAGCAGTTGCAAGAACGAATTGAGCGCAGTCTTGAGCGTCTTGCGGCACGGGAGTCGGCACTTCCCGAACGTGACAAAGAGTTATTGGGGATCGGAGCATAATCGCTGGTGGCTCATCTGCTCCTGCAAGTTATTCGCCAACGATACGATTACCGTTGTGGCTATTGTGGCGTCTCCGAGATAGATACTGGCGGCGAACTGACTATCGATCACTATATTCCTTTTGCCCATGGCGGCACAGATGAGGAAGATAATCTGGTCTATGCCTGTCCACGCTGTAATGGTTATAAGTGGAAATTTCTACCGACAGAGGCACATCAAGCGATAGGGCAACGTATATTGCACCCCCTCAATGATAATCTGGCGGAACATTACCGCTTGGATGAAATTACAGGCGAGTTGATAGGTCTTACGGTGACAGGACGATTCCATATCACCCAGCTCAAGTTGAATCGTTCTCAACTGAAAGTTTGGCGCATTTGGAATCTTCTCGTCCGTGATAACTTTACTGAACTCAAATACTTGCGAGAACAAAGCCTACGACAAGCGGAACGAATAGAAAGACTGGAAAAGCAGATTCGAGGCGATATATCATAAGACGCAGTCCGGAAAGGGGCAAGTCATGTGGCAGCGATTTACAGAGCGAGCGCGACGGATTGTTTTCTTCGCGCAGGAAGAAGCAGCGCGTCTTGGTCAAAACTATGTTGAACCTGAGCAGTTGCTCTTAGGGCTTGTACGGGAAAACGACAGTGTGGCGTCACGTATTCTCGATAGGATGGGCGTTTCGCTCGGACTTATCCGGAGTCATGTTGAGCGGCAAGTCGAACGCGGCGATGGGCGGTTGGATCAGGATATGCAACTGACACCGAGGGCAAAGCGTGTGATCGACCTCGCTTACGACGAAGCCCGCCAACTCAATAACGATTACATCGGCACGGAGCATTTGTTACTCGGAATCATTCGCGAGGGCGAAGGATTGGCAGGGCGCGTACTGGCAAAATTGGGCGTGGAACTCGAACAAGTACGCCGTGAAGCCGTTCCCCTTCATGATAGCGAAAGACCAGTAAATCTTGCTCGCCCCTCCAAGACGATTGACGATATCGAAGCAGAACTCACAGAACGGGAGCAACAAAAATTACATGGTGAGGACAATCGTTACGTGGCAGTCCTCAAACTTCGCGAACTGATAGACACTGATCCAACAAAATGGCGGCGCAAAAATCTGCTGAGCCTCCTTGACGTATCGGCGGATCAGTTTCGAACTGTCTTGCAGGTTGCCGCTGGAATGAAAGCATTGGATCAGAAGCGGCAGCCGGGCATCGAATGGAAGTATCCGCGCACGCTCGGCATGATTTTCGAGAAGCCGTCCCTGCGAACACGAGTCAGTTTCGAGGCGAGCATGGTGCATCTCAAAGGTCACGCGATTTATCTCGCGCCGGGTGATGTCGGCTTGGGTCACCGTGAACCTGCGGAAGATGTCGCGGGCGTGTTGTCGCGCTGGGTGGACATCATCACAGCGCGGGTATTTGCCCATGAGACCGTCGAAGAACTCGCCGCACACTCGTCAAGCCCCGTCATCAACGCACTTTCGGATCGTGAACATCCCCTGCAAGCGTTCGCCGATCTTCTGACGCTTCAAGAACATAAAGGCGAACTCGGCAATACTCTCAAACTGGCGTATGTCGGCGACGGCAACAACGTCCTGCACGCGCTCCTGATCGCCTGTGCAAAATTGGGCGTGCATATCGCCGCCGCGTGTCCTTCGGGCTATAAACCGAGTGCCGATTACGTCACTGCCGCCCGAAATTTTGCAAGCGAAACAGGCGCGACCATCGAAATCACCACTGATCCCGCGCAAGCCGTCGCCAACGCAGACGCCGTATATACCGATGTGTGGGCGAGCATGGGACAGGAAGCCGAAAAGGAAGCCCGTGCCATGATATTTGCGCCCTACCAGATCAACGCGGAACTGATGGCACACGCCAAACCCGACGCCATTGTTCTGCACTGCCTCCCGGCACATCGCGGCGAGGAAGTTTCGGCGGAAATGATGACGGCGCACAAAACCGTGATCCTCGACCAAGCGGAAAATCGGCTTCATACGCAAAAGGCACTGCTCGCGCTGATCGTCGGACTATGAAATACAAACCACAGAGTCACAGAGACACAGAGGATGCACAGAGAAACAAACAGAAATGATCTACGAAATCACACGAAAAGAGTACGAAATCAATCTCTCAACCTCTTTTCTTGAATTTCTCTGTGCATCCTCTGTGTCTCTGTGACTCTGTGGTTTGGGTGTTAAAATGAGAAGGAGAGAGTAAAAATGCGGAAGATAGTTTTGGTTTATTCGGGCGGGTTGGATACGTCGGTGTGTATCCCGCTGATGCGCGAAGAGTATGGATTTGATCATGTCATTACGGTGACGGTGGATGTCGGGCAGCCGGCAGAAGATATTCGTCAGGCGGAGGAACGCGCTCGGAATTTGGGGACGGAGCATTATACCGTTGACGCGAAAGCCGAGTTTGTCGAGGACTACTGCTGGGCGGCGGTACGGGCAAACGGCGACTATCAAGGGTATCCGATCAGCACCAGTATTGCCAGACCGTTGATTGCGATTAAGGCAGTCGAAAAGGCGCAGGAGTTGGGTGCGACTTCGTTTGGACATGGCTGTACGGGGAAGGGCAATGATCAGTTTCGGATCGAGTATGTGATGCGAACCCTGATGCCCGACGCCGAGATTATTGCACCAATGCGCGAAGGACGACTCATGCCCGACGGAAGCCGCTCGCCATGGACACGCACGGAAGAGATCGATTATGGCAATAATCATGGCTTGAATATCTCGCATACGAAAGACAAAATTTGGAGCATTGACGAGAACATTTGGGGGCGCAGCATCGAAGGCGGGCGATTGGAAGAGCCGAATTATGAGCCGCCGGAGGAGATTTTCCAATGGACGAAGAGTATTGCTGATGCCAATGATCAGCCGCGAACTTTGACCGTTGGATTTGAGAACGGCGTTCCGGTGAGTTTGGACGGGCAGAAATATACGCCGCTGGATTTGGTGATAGAAGTACATAAGATCGCAGGTGAGAACGGCGTCGGGCGCGTGGATGTGATGGAAGATCGGATGCTCGGCTTGAAAGTCCGCGAAAATTACGAGTGTCCTGCGGCTGTAGTTTTGCTGATGGCGCATAAGGCGTTGGAGGCGTTGGTTTGTACGCAAAGCGAGCGAAAATTCAAGGGGAGCGTGGAGCAGGAGTGGGGCGAACTTGCGTATAAGGGCTTGTGGTTCGATCCGCTCAAAGATGCCCTCGAAGCGTTTATCGGGAAGGTTTCGGAGCGCGTGACGGGAACGGTCACACTGCGGTTGTTCAAGGGAAGCCTGACGGTGACGGGGCGGCAGAGTGAATACGCGCTTTATAATGAAGATTTGGCGTCGTTCGACAGCAAGACATTCGATCAATCGGAGTCGCTCGGCATGGTCAAGATTCACGGGCTACAATCGCGAATGTACTGGCGGCTAAAAAACCAAAAATGAGCGAAAATTCTTCTCAAAACACGCCGTCTGCCCTCGCAAAATTGTGGGGCGGGCGGTTCGATGCGCCAACAGATGCACTGATCGAGCGACTCAATAATTCTCTCGTTTTCGATGGCAGACTTTGGCGGCAGGACATTGCAGGCAGCGTTGCTCATGCGACGATGCTCGGCAAAACAGGTATTCTCACGCCAGACGAAGCGGCGCAGATTGTCGCGGGTTTAGAGGCGTTGCGCGGCGATTTAGCGCAGGGCGTAGTCATTTTGCCACCCGACGCCGAAGATGTTCATACTGCCGTCGAGGTTTTGCTCAAAGAGCGAATCGGAGCGGTTGCGGGCAAACTGCATACGGCACGCAGTCGCAACGATCAGGTCTGTACCGATATTCGGCTCTATTTGCGCGATGAATGCGACAATTTGAACACGAAGATCGCCGTGTTTCAGGGGACGATTTTAGAGGTTTCGGCACAGCATTTCGACACGATTCTGCCGGGATGCACGCACTTGCAGCACGCGCAGCCGATTGTTTTGGCGCATCATTTGCTTGCCTATTATTGGATGCTGGAGCGGGATCGCGAACGGCTAAACGATACACGCAAACGCATTAACCGTTCGCCGCTCGGCGCGGGAGCGTTGGCAGGAACAGGCTTCCCGATTGATCGCGGCATGACAGCAGAACTTTTGGGGTTCGAGAGCGTTTTGCCAAACAGTTTGGACGCGGTTTCGGATCGGGATTTCGCCATCGAATTTCTTTCTTTTGCGGCGATTACGATGATGCACCTGTCACGATTGGCGGAAGAGATCATTTTGTGGAACAGCCCTGAATACGGTTTCGTGCTTTTAGACGACGGCGTGACGACGGGCAGCAGCATCATGCCGCAAAAGAAAAATCCCGATGTGGCAGAGTTGGCGCGGGGCAAAACGGGGCGCGTTTATGGCGATTTGATGAGCCTACTAACGCTGATGAAGGGTTTGCCGCTTGCGTACAATAAAGATATGCAGGAAGACAAAGAGCCATTGTTCGACGCGGTTGATACCCTGCATTTGGTCGTTCCTGCCATGCAGAAAACGCTGGCGACGGCGCAATTCCGCACCGAACGCATGAAGAGGGCGACTGCGGGAGATTTCTCGACGGCGACGGATTTAGCGGATTATTTGGCAGGTCAGGGATTGCCGTTCCGAGAGGCGCATGAGATTGTGGGACGAGTCGTGCGGTATTGTATCGAAAAGAAAATTGGCTTGGAGCAGTTGGACTCGGATTCGCTTGCTGAGTTTTCTCCACTCCTGCGCGAAAATCCCGATGCTGCGCTCGCCGTTCTGACCGTCGAAGCGTGCGTTGCGGCACGAAACTCCGAAGGCGGCACTGCCCCTAAGAGTGTCCGCGCTCAGTGGATATTGGCGAACGAGACATTAGATGATCCGACGAATAATCCCTTGACAGGCAATTATCGGGTAGAATGAGACATGAACCTCAAAGCCCTGATGACCTTTCCCGAAGATAAAGTCCGTGCGCTCGTCGGACTCCCAC
>Ga0163154_10006844_pt1 | contig 13803 bp, 12 predicted proteins | sample OliLakLV19MP9P1_FD_148649 | JGI IMG/M metagenome (GOLD analysis project Ga0163154, IMG submission 148649) | Freshwater microbial mat bacterial communities from Lake Vanda, McMurdo Dry Valleys, Antarctica - Oligotrophic Lake LV.19.MP9.P1 | ecosystem: Environmental > Aquatic > Freshwater > Lake >... | reverse complement strand
CCCGAATCTCTCCTTGCAGCGACAACCCCGACATCGGCGGGCAAATCGTCAGGGAATGGTGATGTTCCGTCATCGTCAAGGTGATGGGAGCTGTCTGCATTGGGATAAATTGATAAAGGTCAAGAACCAAGAAGGAAGGAGGAAGGAGGAAGGAGGAAGGATGAATTTAAATCGAGTCTTTGTCTCCGTTCTCAACTTTACTATCCAATTCCACCCTGTTTCCAATTCCTAATCTCTCCCCCCCACCCGTTTCCCATTCATCCCTCATCCTGCATTCTTTCTCTTATGCTGACTCATCACCGTAAACCCGTTTGCTTTTCGCTGATGGCGTTGGATCTGCCGCTTTGTTCAGAGATCTATCATTAGAGAGGGGGCTTTTGCGCTCTTATTCTCTTAGTTCTTAATTCCGGATGCTTATGGACTTTACCGCTGCCCTACCGACCTTTGTCGTCACCCTCCGAGAGGGCGTTGAAGCGGCTCTCGTGGTAGGAATTGTTTTAGCGTATTTGAATCAGGCTGGGCAGTCTCGCCTCAACCCGTGGGTTTACAGCGGCATTGGCGTTGGGATTGCCGGCAGTGGCTTGGTGGGAGTGGTGTTCAGCCGGGTGTTGGGCTGGCTGGGGCAGTCGGATGCGCGCTATGCCCCAGTGCTAAAGCAAGGGCTGGAGGCTGCCTTTGGGCTGGTGGCGATCGCCCTGCTGAGCTGGATGCTGGTGTGGATGACACGGCAGGCGCGATCGCTCAAGTCTGAGGTCGAAGGCGCAATTACGGCTCGCTTGCAGCAAGACAATGCCGGGTGGGGCGTGTTTGGGCTGGTGGCGATCGCGGTGCTGCGTGAAGGATTTGAAACGGTTTTATTTCTAGCGGCCAAATTTCAGCAAGGCTGGATGCCCGCCTTTGGCGCGGTGGCGGGATTAGTTGGAGCAGTTGTTGTGGGGTTTTTACTATTTCGGTTGGGGATCAAAATCAACCTGCGCCGCTTCTTTCAGGTGATGGGCGTACTGCTGCTGCTGATTGTATCGGGGCTAGTGATTTCGATGCTGCGCCATGTGGACGCGACGATTGTGGCGCTAATCCAGGTGAACCCAGAGTATGCCAACCTGTGTTCTGTCACTCAGCCGTCCTGCGTGCTGGGGCCACTGGTCTGGGATGCCAGCCAAGTGCTGCCTGATCAACAATTCCCCGGCATTTTGCTCAAAGCCCTATTTGGCTACACGCAAAAGCTCTACCTAGTGCAGGCGATCGCCTATCTGGTGTTTCTCAGTGCCGTAGGCGGTGTCTACCTCAGCAGCATTACGGGCTGGACGTTAACTAAGTCTCCGGCGGAAGCCCCTACAGCATAAACCGCAGCAGCATACTGGCAATGCCACCGACGACGCTGAGGAAGTTGCCACCGCCACCGCCGCCTCGCATAGCGCGACGGGTCTCTTCGTCAGCCTCTAACACTTGGTTGACCCCGGCCACAAATTGGACGGCGACTTGGTGCCCCGGTTCGTTTAGCTGGGCCAGATACAGCTTTTCGGCTTCCTCTCCGTCGGCGATCGCCCCGGCTTCATCTCCCAAGTGGAAGCGACCAATGCCGCGCGCCAATAGCGCTTGGGCAAAGTCGGGTTTTAGCGCCAGCGCTTGGTTAAAATAAGCGATCGCGCCTTCAAAGTTACCGTGGTCGAGTTCCGCCAATCCCCAAAGATATAGGTCTTGAGCCGCAATCACACCATCTGGAATCCCAATTGCCCCGCGCAGATTGGCTCCCGCTAGATTAGCGCCTGTTAAGTTCACATCAACTAGGTATGCCTCACGCAGATCAGCGCCGCTCAAGTTTGCGCCACTCAAATCAGCCCCGCTCAAGTTTGCACTCGACAGCACTGCCCCCATTAAGTTGGTGCCTCGCAGATTTGCCCTAGACAAGTTTGCTCGATTTAAATTCGCCAAGCTCAGGTCTGCTCCAGTCAGGTCTACCCCTTGCAGGTTAGAAAAAACTAGCCCTGCACGGGTTAAGTCGCACTGCTGGCACTGGCGGCTAGACATTAACCGCTGAATATGTTCCAAGTTCTCCGCGTGGGCAGGGTTCACAACCCCCACTGTTGCCATCACGGTTAGAACAGGAAGAATCCTGAGTTTCATGGAGCACCTCAAAAAGGACGGGCTGTTCACAAAGTCTACTTAGAAATTAAGCTAGTGGCATATTTTTTTTGGAGTTCTTTCATTTCGTGCAGGCCAACACCCCATGGCAATACCCTAGGCCAATAGCTCTGGTGCACGTTCGCACATTCTGAGTCGTAAAGTCATATTTCGCAAATTGAGTGTCGTTTTTCTTTGAGAGTTCGTTTCGCAAATTTAGTGTCGTTTTTTTATCAATGGCGATCGCCCTCTTGGACTAGCTAAGAGAATCGCCAATCCCGGTCTTCTACTACTGACAGGCAACTTTGAGTAGTTTTTGCTGGTTCATTGGCAAAGCATCAGCCGATTAGATGGATTAGGAAACGTTTGTTGGTTTATCTCCTATGGATTGGTCATCGTTGTAGATTCACTAATGCGGTAATCTTCAGGGTCTTCGCCGATTTCGCCCACAAAGGAGAAGGAGCGAATTAGTACAGCAGCCCGGACTTTGATGTTGAGGAGGGCGCGATAGTCATCGCCTGTGCAGGTGTTGAGAAATGAGTCAGGAGATTTAGGGAAGTAAGGGAGTAAGGCACTCAGTACCTGGGCTTGGTAGCCTAGATCGGTGAACTGCGGAATAGATACAGAGATGTTTTTGATCTGGGTCAGGGCTGGAGCCAAGTGACTCAGAATGTCGGTTGCTGCCTTCTCGTAGGAAAAGTTTTTTTGCTCATGGGTCTTGAACTGTTCGGTTAAGCGGAAGATTTGATCAATCAGCATTGATCGCTCTACATCTGCTTGCATTTGTAGCGTGAAAACTCCCTCCGATGCTGCTGAGGGGGATGGTTGGCTCAACCCAGTGTCTATGGGTGCAGCACTGAGAGCAGTGGCGACTGAGCGTAAAATTCGGGCTTTTAGCGTTGGCTCAATGATGACTTTGGTTTGTAACTCAGGGGTGGAGGTGTCGTTTGATGGCTCCGTATTGTTTTCTTCGAGGAGGTTCAACACCTCTTGCAACTTTTGAAATGAGAGAAAAGGAATCAGGTTTTCTAGAGCCGTCGTTTGGTGGCGGGATGTCTTGATGGATTGGGTAATGAGTCTCAGGGCTTCTGGCAACTGCTCAGTCGGCAAATAGGGCACTACGTTACCCAACGCTTCAGCGCGATAGGCATCTTGGGTAAAGGCATCCTGAATCTGGCGCAGGGCACTGGGGAGTAACCCTAACGAAAGGCGGGGTACTAGGGCACTGAGAAATTTAGTTTTATCGGCATCTTGGGGCAACGCTTTAACAACTTCTAGCGCGACAGAGTGCTTGTCGCTGGGGAATTGAACCGCTAGTGCTTCTGTAAAACGGATGGCTAAAGACGTTAGTACCTGAGCAGTCACTGCTTTAGCTCCCCTTAGTGTTGCCTTTAAGAGTTGAGGTAGATAATCTTGGGGAAACTGGGGCACGATCGCGGCTAGGGCAGTGGCACGGTGAGATTCATCCTGAATGGACTGGGCAGCGCTCAACGCATGTTCCAACAGTTGCGGTTCGGTTGCTGGCAACTGGGGGGCGATCGCCGCTAGGGCAGTGGCACGGGAAGATTCAGACTGAATGGACTGGGCTGCTTCAAGCGCTTGAGACAACACTTCTGAGGGTGAGGGAAGCAACTGAGACGCTAACTCCACCAATGCCTTTACTTTTTTAGAGGCGTCGGGAATGCAATCAATTTCAGCTAACCGCTCCGATACCGAGTCATTTGAGCGAACGGGGGCTGTATCGTCACTCATGTTAGTTGTCCCAAATTAAAGGCGAGAAGCAGAGAGAAGGCAGCCAGGAGAATATGGGCTGCTGATTAATCTCTGATGGCTTAACTATGGCATCTTTCATGAACGGCGACTTTAAGCCACAGTCAAATTACTTTATAGCCACTGAAACAACTCTAATGAGTTCCCTTCCAAAATTGCGTCCACAAATTGCCACTTTAGTTGAGTATAAGCGTTTAACTTCTCCAAAGAATTAAACAGCGATGAGCCATCTCGCCCAGCACCACTCTCCCTGGATCATTCGCAAATTTCATGTCGTATCCTCTAGCCGTTTCAAGGTAATTGGCAACATTAATCTGCGAAGTTATAGCCGAAATGCCAAAAACGGCAAAGACGACATCAATTTACTCATCGCAACATCTAATGTGCGAACGTACAATAGCCCTGGCCGATCTGCTGCCCTAGTGCGATCGCTAGCCCCCGCACCCAGCCGTCAGAACATTGACCGCTTCACCTTTACAGGCAACGGTTCTGGCTCAGCTAACTCTTTAAATGTGATCAGCCGTTCGTAGCGATTGCTGCCATCGTCATCTTTCCCAACGACCCGAGAAAACCAAATGGCCGGATCAAACTTATTGGAGGGCGATCGCCGCATATACCGACGGCCACGCCAGCTAATGGTTGCGATGCCATCGTCGTCCGTCTGAATCACCGTGGCATCAATTTCACTCCAGTCAAACCTGGCAAATTCTGCTAGGGCACGCACATACCCAGGGGCAGGCGATCGCGCTTCCACTGAGGCGACTAGGCGTTCTAATAGTGCTGTCTGTTGCCCTAAGATGTCCATCATCAGCTGAAATTGTTCGTCGGTCATGGTTCTGCAACTCTCTGATTATGCGTCTACGCTCAGGGTTCCCAGTAGGCGGACGGGGTAGTCGCTGGTGCAGGCATTGAATCAGTCGGCTGCGCGTTTTCTAATCTTTAGTTCATCTAAAGTTAAGTCCGGTTTCTGCAATGCCTCTTTAATATGAAAGTGGCGGTCGCAAGCGAATGCAGCTTTGAGTATCGTTTTTTAGCCCTCTAGGGTTTGAATCATAAGGAGGGAACATGTCTGGTCTAGATCCCACGATAGATTTAAGCCACAAACTGGCGCTCGATCGGGACTGTATGACCCTATCGCGCCATGTGTTGCAGCAATTCCAGGGGTTTTCGCATGAGGCGCAAGACCTGAGTGCGCTGATGAGCCGGATTGCCCTAGCCGCCAAGCTCATCGCCCGTCGCCTCACGGGGGCAGGGTTAATGGACGACGCCTTAGGGTTTACGGGGCAAACCAATGTGCAAGGTGAATCCGTTAAGAAGATGGACGTCTACGCCAATCAGGTGTTCATTTCTGTCCTTGAACAAAGCGGCTTGGTCTGTCGTTTGGCTTCAGAAGAAATGGAAAAGCCTTACTACATTCCAGAAAACTGTTCCCTGGGGCGCTATACCTTGCTATATGACCCAATTGACGGCTCTTCTAACCTGGACGTCAACATCAATGTTGGGTCTATTTTCGCCATCCGCCGCCAAGACGGAGACGATTTAGACAGTACGGCGCAGGATTTGCTGCGAACCGGGCACGGCCAGGTTGCGGCTGGGTATGTGCTCTATGGCCCTAGTACAATGCTGGTTTACACAGTTGGCACTGGCGTTCATGCCTTTACGCTTGACCCTAGCTTGGGAGAGTTCATCCTATCTAGCGAGAATATTAAAGTTCCAGAGCACGGGCCTGTTTATAGCGTGAACGAAGGCAATTTTTGGCAATGGCCTGAATCGATCCGCGACTACATCCGCTACGTGCACCGCCATGAGGGCTATACAGCGCGCTACAGTGGGGCGCTAGTTGGAGACTTCCATCGGATTTTGTTTCAAGGTGGCGTCTTTCTCTACCCCGGCACGGTGAAAAAGCCAGAGGGTAAACTGCGGCTGCTCTACGAATCTGCACCACTGGCATTTTTGATCGAGCAGGCGGGCGGCAGTGCCAGCACAGGCAGCCAAGAGATTTTGGACGTGATCCCCAATCAAATCCACGCCCGCACCCCGCTAATTATCGGCAGCAAAGAAGACGTCACCCTAGTGAAATCATTCATCCAAGATCATCTCCGAGAGCAAGAGGAGCGATCCGAGCCAGCTCAGGCTACACCACCGCCCCACCCCGCTCCCGCCTGATCTCACGCCCCCCAATCTCACTTCATTCTCTCTATCGAAATCACCATTAAGCCCTCCCCAACTTACCGACTTCCCATTCATCCCTCATCCCATTCATCCCATTCATCCCATTCATCCCTCATCCCTCATCCCTCATCCCATTCATCCCATTCATCCCTCATCCTTCATCCTTCATCCCCACCCATGGTCACCCTCCTCGAAAACCCTCTCCGCGTTGGCTTACAGCAAGATCGCATCCCTGAGCCGCAGATTCTTGTCATCTTTGGGGCAACTGGCGATTTGACCCAGCGCAAACTGCTGCCCGCCATCTATCAAATGAAACTAGAGCGACGGCTGCCGCCCGAACTCACAATTGTCGGTGTTGCCCGACGAGAGTGGAGCGACGACTACTTTCGTGAACAGATGCGAATTGGCGTCGAAGAGTATGGCGGCGGAATAGGCAAAGAAGAAATCTGGCAAGATTTTGCTAGAGGTCTATTTTATTGCGCAGCTGACATTGATGATCCCGCTGGGTATCAAAAACTTAAAGATCTGTTGGCAGAGCTAGATCAGATTCGCAACACCCGTGGCAACCGAGTCTTTTATCTAGCCGTCGCTCCCCGCTTTTTCTCAGAGGCGATTCAGCAGTTGGGAACAGCAGACATGCTGACTGATCCCACTAAGCAGCGCCTGGTGATCGAAAAGCCCTTCGGTAAAGACCTAGCATCTGCCCAAGTGCTGAACAAGGTCGTGCAGCATGTTTGCAAGGAAAGTCAGGTTTACCGAATTGACCACTATTTGGGCAAAGAAACGGTACAAAACCTGATGGTATTTCGGTTTGCTAATGCCATTTTTGAGCCGTTGTGGAACCGCCAGTTTGTCGATCACATCCAAATTACTGTGGCAGAAACGGTGGGGCTAGAGGGGCGAGCTGGCTATTACGAAACGGCAGGCGCACTGCGCGACATGGTGCAAAACCACCTGATGCAGTTGTTTTGCTTGACGGCGATGGAAGCGCCTAATTCACTGGATGCCGATAGCATTCGCAATGAGAAAGTGAAGGTGCTGCAAGCCACTCATCTGGCAGACATGAACCAGATTGATGCGGCGGCAATTCGGGGGCAATACACAGCGGGCTGGCGAAATAATAAAATGGTACCTGCGTACCGTGAGGAAGAGGGTGCTAGCGACGGTTCGACCACTCCTACCTATGCGGCGATTAAGCTCTACATTGATAACTGGCGCTGGAAAGGGGTGCCGATTTACCTGCGTACGGGTAAGCGGATGCCAAAAAAGGTGTCGGAAATCTCAATCCAATTCAAAGAAGTGCCGTTTCTAATGTTTCAGTCGGCCTCACAGCAGGCCAATCCGAACGTCCTTGCTATGCGAATTCAGCCCAATGAAGGGATCTCTATGCGATTTGAAGTAAAAACACCAGGAACGTCACTGCGGACGCGATCGGTAGACATGGATTTTCGCTACGACACCGCTTTTGGTCAAGCCAATACAGACGCCTATAGCCGACTGTTGGTTGACTGTATGTTGGGCGATCAAACCTTGTTTACCCGAGGCGACGAAGTGGAAGCCTCGTGGCGCATCTTGACCCCGTTGCTGAATGTCTGGGATGCCCCTGCTCCCCCAGACGTAATTCCCCTCTACGAAGCGGGCACCTGGGGGCCGATCGAAGCAGAGCTACTACTCAATCGAGATGGACGCCGCTGGAGAAGACTTTAGATAATGATGAAGGATGGGGGATGAAGGATGAATTTAGACCTTGTACTTCATCCTACACTTCGCGAACGGCAAAGCCGAACATCCCTCATCCCTCATCCCTCATCCCTCATCCCTCATCCCTCATCCCTCATCCTTCATCCTTCATCCTTCATCCCTCATCCTTTTTTCTCCCTCTTTCCTTATGGCAACAACACCCCTAGTTACCTTACAAAAGCCCAAAGATATTTCTATTGGTGAAATTGAAGCTGAATTAAGTCAAATTTGGCATAGCCAGAGTGGCGATCGCGGTTCACCGATGGTGACAAGAGCGTCAACGTTTAGTATCGTGGTCTACGCGCCAGAGGAGTTTCAGCAGCTGCTAGCGGCTTTGGGCTTTTATTCTGAAGAAATTGATGGGTTCCATGGCCCTGATACCAAGGCGGCAGTCTTGGCGGCTCAGAAGGCTTACGATTTGCGAATGACTGGTCAAGTTGATCCGGCAACGCTGGCTCGGTTGCGCGCAGAAGTGGCAAAGCTGCCGGCGGAGAAACTGAAGTTTATTAACTTGGATGAACGGGGCACCACCATTAGTGATGCGATCGCCATTCAGAACCCTTGCCGGGTGATCACGCTAGCTCCTACCCTGGGTGACGACGAGGCTATAACGGCGCAAGTATCGGCCTACTGCCCCATTCAAAAGACCGGCAATGCCAGCTCTATCTGCGGCGAATATATTACCTTAAAAGGCACTAAAGCTGCCCTCAATCGAGTTGGGGAGCTGGTGTCTGCTTTGATGATCCCCGGTTTGCCGCAATTTGTTTGGTGGAAAGCAACGCCCAATCCAGAGCACGAGCTGTTCCGCAAACTAGCCGCAGGCTGCAATTGCCTCATTCTCGATTCATCCTATTTCAGTGATCCCGAGGCCGAATTTGTCAAAATGCAGGCATTGGTAGAATCAGATACCTATGTGGCCGACCTCAACTGGCATCGGCTTTCGGTTTGGCAAGAACTGGCCGCCTCATCTTTTGATGCACCTGAGCGGCGGATGGCGCTGGGTGAAGTCGATCTGATCACCATCGACTACGAAAAGGGCAATCCGGCTCAGGCGTATATGTTTTTGGGCTGGTTTGCCAGCCGCTTGGGATGGGAACCTGTATCGTTCACCGAAACCCATGACGATTATGACATCACCACGATTACGTTTACCAATGCAGCGGGTCGAAAAATCGAGGCAGAACTGGCAGGCGTCCCGATTACCGATGCTGGAGAAATTATTGGAGACTTGATTGGGTTGCGCCTTGCCTCTACCAACCCCAACGCCAATTGTTTTATGATTCTATGTTCTGAAACGACGGGCTGTATGCGGATGGAATCGGGGGGTAGTGCCCAAACGTCGCGGACGGAGCAGGTGACGACAGTCAATGACCAAAAAGCAGAATTCTTACTGACTCAGCAGCTGCAACGCTGGGGACGCGATGTGCTGTACGAAGAAAGCTTGGCGACAACGGCAAAAATTCTTCATATTCGAGGTAAAGAGGCATAGCTCTGGTGATCACGCTTGGGTGAATCGTTCCTTGGCGCTGTCGAGGAGCGATTCTCGTGTAGCGAAACGTTCATCCAAAAATAAATGCCCTAAGCAGATCGCACGTCGCACCAGAACAAGGTAGATTAAGCGATGATGTGCCATGTTAGTGGTGATCTAGCGTCCTTAAGGAGAACAACAATGGCTCAATCAACCTCCATTCTTGCTAACCAGCGCATTTTAGTCACGGGTGGGGCTGGTTTTTTGGGGAAGCAGGTGGTTCAGCAACTTCAGCAGGCAGGTGCAGATGCTGACAAAATTACGGTTGTGCGATCGCGTGACTACGACCTCCGTCAGCTAGAGAGCTGCCAGCGCGCCGTTGATCAACAAGACATGGTCATCCATTTAGCCGCCCATGTGGGCGGCATTGGTCTCAACCGCGAAAAGCCCGCCGAACTGTTTTACGACAATTTAATGATGGGCACCCAACTGATCCACAGCGCCTACGCAGCGGGGGTGCAGAAGTTTGTATGTGTCGGGACGATCTGCGCCTACCCTAAGTTCACGCCTGTTCCATTCAAAGAAGCAGATCTTTGGCAGGGCTACCCCGAAGAAACCAATGCTCCCTATGGCATTGCCAAAAAAGCGCTATTGGTGCAGCTTCAAGCGTATCGTCAGCAATATGGCTTTAACGGAATTTATTTACTGCCTGTCAATTTGTATGGCCCAGAAGATAACTTTGATCCCCAAAGCTCTCATGTGATTCCCGCCTTAATTCGCAAGGTGTACGAGGCTCAGCAGCGCGGCGATGCCAGCATTCCAGTTTGGGGAGATGGTTCGCCAACCCGCGAGTTTTTGTATTCCACGGATGCCGCGCGGGGCATTGTGCTGGGAGCACAGTTTTACAACGACTTAGACCCAGTTAACCTGGGGACGGGCTATGAAATTTCAATCAAACACCTAATTGAATTGATCTGTGAACTGATGGGCTACATGGGCGAACTAGTCTGGCAGACCGATCAACCTAACGGTCAACCCCGTCGCTGTTTAGATACACAGCAAGCCAAAGAAAAGTTTGGTTTTGTCGCAGAGATAGACTTCCGTCAAGGGCTAAAAAATACAATCGACTGGTACCGCCAACACGCTGCCTAAGAACGTGCCGTTTTGGGTAGGGGCATGGCACTGCCATGCCCTCACAACAGGTATTTAATTCTCAACCCTATAATATCTGCGTAGACCCTGATGACTGACTGGCAAGCCATGCCAAGATCAGTTGGTTAACGGTGTCAGGGTATTCGTCATGGGGACAATGTCCGGCATTGGCGATCGCCCTAAACTGAACTCGCTCTGGTTCTTGTTCGGCCAATTCTTGATACAGCTTCGCCCCGGCGATGGGCGTCCAAGGGTCAGCCTCGCCCCACAAAATCAACAGCGGTTGCACCACACGGGGCATTAGTTCTGCTGGGCTAGGCCCTGGTGGTGCCGTCAAAATTGAGGTGAACACTTTTTGGGCACCCGGATCGCAAGAGGGTTCGTAGATGATGTTGATCAACTCATCGGTGATGGCGGTGTGATCCCGGTAGACTTGCTGTAAGCTGCTGCGGATGCGGGATTTACGGCGCACCTGCTCAAACAAAAATGGCCCCAGGAGGTTAGAGCTGACTAGCTTAGTAAAAGCACCCATGACAAACCGCAGGGGTGGATTTAATTCTTCAGGACGGTGGTTCAACCCTCCAGCCGCATTAATTAAAACCGCTCCGGCAGCCATTTTAGGCTGGTCGGCCAGCAGCATCAGGCTCAGCAGCGCCCCAATCGAATTGCCGACAAAGACAGCAGGTTCCTGGATCTGCTCAGTCCAAAAATCGTGCAGCAATTCTTCCCACAGGTCTAGGCTGTAGTCGAGTTGCGGTTTGTCGGAACCGCCAAAACCCAGCAGATCCAGGGCAAATACGCGGTACCCCGCTTCAGCCAACACAGGGATATTGTGACGCCAGTGACCGATAGCTGCCCCAAACCCATGGATCAAAACCAAGGGTCGTCCGCTCCCTTTCACCGTATAGCGGATGGTATGTCCCCGCCAGCTCCAATTGAACGGCTCGTAGGACTGTAGGGGTGCAAGTTGCTGAGTTGTCACAATATTTCTTAAAATTTCTTAACTAAATTCCATGATAAACCAAATTGTTTAGACGTCGGCTAGGATTCTGCTGCCTGTGGGTTGGGCGTGCCGCTGGGCACAAGCCACAAACGCCTGGATGTCTGCCTCTACAGTATTGAAAGCGGTGACCAATCGCACCACAGACCCTTCGGCTCCATCCCAGCGGTAGAACTGAAATCCTGCGGCTAGCAGCCCCGTAATCACTGGCTCTGGCAATGCGACAAACAGCTCGTTGGCCTCTACTGGATGGCAGAGTTTCACGCCTGGTAGTGTAGAGAGGCCAGCAGCTAAGATTTGAGCCATTTGGTTGGCGTGGGTGGCATTTTTGAGCCAGAGATCGTCTTTTAGATAAGCTTCCAGCTGAGCCGAGAGGAAACGCATTTTTGAGAACAAATGGCCGCCGCGCTTGCGGCGGTAGCCAAACTCTTGACCAAATCCCTGCTTAAAGAAAATAACGGCTTCTGCGGCCAATGCCCCGTTTTTGGTTGCCCCAAACGAAAGGACATCCACTCCCGATCGCCAGGTCACGTCGGCAGGAGAGCAGTCTAGAGTGACAATTGCATTGGCAAAGCGGGCTCCGTCCATGTGCAGCAATAGCCCATGGGCATGGGTGACTTGGGCGATCGCCTGCACCTCGGCTAAACGATATACGGTTCCAGCCTCTGTCGCTTGAGTGATGCTAACTGCCGCTGGCTGGACATGGTGAACGACCCCTGCCCCTGCCTGTTTGAGCGCCGCATCTAACCCGTCAGCCGATAGTTTGCCATGCATTCCCGGTAGGGTCACCAGTTTAGCGCCACCGCTATAGAATTCTGGCGCACCGCATTCGTCTACATTGATATGCGCGTCAAGATGACAGTAAATGGCTCCGTAGTTAGGCGATAGTACCGCCAGCGCTAGCGCATTAGCAGCCGATCCGGTGGCAACCGGAAAGATCTCAATCTCGGTTTCAAACAGATCCGCCAGCTGCATTTCTAATCGCTGAGTCAGCTCGTCATTGCCATAGGGCATGGCAGCGCCACTGTTGGCAACAATTAGAGCAGATAGAATCTCGGGGGCGATCCCCGTGACATTGTCACTACAAAAATTCATACTTCAGTCAACCCTGATGGCATAGGCATGAAATAGTTCTTTTCAGGGTACGACAACTTTAGGGCACCGCTGGGGCGTTACCCGTGACCCGAGAAGAGGAAGGAGACCGTTCGGCTTGAGGGCTGACGGATGGGGCGGGGCTAGTCGATGGGGCTGGGAGCGGGCGATCGCCACCTTCGACAGATGGCAATGGATTGGGAGTCGCTGTATCCGCAGGAGCGGAGGTTTCCCCAGCTGCAAGCTGGTTAATTTGATCTTTATATTGAGCCGGAGCCAGCGTCGCAGCGGTCGTAAACAAAGGCTCTGCTTCAGTCATTCTGCCAGCAGTTCGCAAGACGATCGCCTTGCCTAGCACAGGGCGAAAATCTTGACTGTCGGCTTTAATTGCCTCGTCATAAATAGCGATCGCCTCATCTGAACGGCCTTGCTCGGCATAGACGCGCCCTAGCAGGAGCTGCAGGGACGTGATGTCGATGCTGCCAGGAGTGACTTTGTTTGCCGATTCTGCTCCCCGCAGGGTATCTTGAAGCAAGCCAATTGCCGCTTCAGGGCGCTTCTGCTCCAGCATCAAATCGACAAACCCTTGGAGCGCATTCACGTTCCCAGGCTGGGTTTTAAGAATATCTCGGTAGGACTGGGCTGCACCCTCAGCGTCTCCGACTCGCTGCTTGGCCTGCGCCAGTAACACCGTATAGTCAGCCTGGTCAGGGTTGAGTTTGGCTAATTTTTCTAGAGGTTCGATTGCCCCCTGAACATTGCCCTGGCGAATTCGTGTTTCCAGTAACCCTCTCAGCGCTGTCTGGTTCTCTGGTTCCCGCTGGAGTACCAGCTCATACCCCTTAGCTTGAGCCTCTAGCTCCTGCTGCTGAGCCACCGGGGAGGCGCTAGGTGAAGCATTGGCGGTGGCTGCACGGTTGCTCGTTTGAAATGCCGTCAAAAACGGCATAAACAGCAATGACAGAAACGCCAATGACGCGATCGACATGACAACAGTGATAATCCAGCGGTTGCGTTGCTTAAACACAGAACAGCCCAAACTCTAATGCCACTCCATTATTATCCACATCTGAATTTTCTCACCGTTTTTTAGTTATTAGATGGGAAGCCCCGCGCTCTACCTGTAATCAGGCGAGCGTCGGGATGAGAAGCGCGTCAATTGATGGGGTTCAATACCCCGGAGATTGACAGTTTTCTCAGCAACTGACGAATAACGTCATTCTGCGTTCGGTTCGTCAATTCGCAAAACTTCTCAAGATGCTCCTTTTCTCGTTCGGGCAACCTAATG
>Ga0163154_10006843_pt1 | contig 13804 bp, 12 predicted proteins | sample OliLakLV19MP9P1_FD_148649 | JGI IMG/M metagenome (GOLD analysis project Ga0163154, IMG submission 148649) | Freshwater microbial mat bacterial communities from Lake Vanda, McMurdo Dry Valleys, Antarctica - Oligotrophic Lake LV.19.MP9.P1 | ecosystem: Environmental > Aquatic > Freshwater > Lake >... | reverse complement strand
CGTGTCCGGCCCAGCCGGGTGGCCGAGCTGGTGCGGGCCGGAGACCGCCGCGCCATCATGCTTGCGCGCATCCAGGAGCACCTTGAGGAATACCTGTCGGTGGTGCAGGTCGGCATCACCTGCGCCGGCCTGGGTCTCGGATTCGTCCTCGATCAAGGCATCCTGGCTCCACTCCAATCGGTGATCCCCGGCGAAGGGCTGCCCTCGCGGATCGTCGGTGGCGTGCTGGCCTTCTCGATCGGCGCGTTCCTGTCGATCGTCATCGGCGAATTGGTCCCCAAGGCGATGGCGATCCGCAACACCGAGGGCTTCGCCCTGCGCTGCGCGCCGATCCTCCTGTTCTTCCACCACGCCTTCTGGCTGCCGCTCAAGGCCCTGGCGTGGGGTTCGAAACTGGTCCTGCGACTGCTCGGCTACGGCAACGCGGACACCGCCGAGCGGCATTCAGAGGACGAACTGCGGATCATCCTCGGCGAATCCCAGGAGGGCGGGGTGATGTCCTTCCGCCGCCTGCTCATGATCGAGAACGTGTTCGACCTCGGCGGCCTGACGGTGCGCGACGCGATGCGCGGCCGGGACGGCACCAAGGTGGTGCATGCGGGCGACAGCTTCGCCGCCCTGCTGGAGGTCGTCCGCACGCATCGGTTCTCGCGCTATCCGCTGCTTGACCCCGCGGCCAGCGTGGGCGCGATGCCGTTGGGCGTGGTGCATACGAAGGACGTGCTCTGCCACCTCCCAGAGGCCGGGCAGGAGCTCGACCTGCGCGCGATCGCCCGACCGTACCTGACCTTCCGTCAGGATACGCCCCTTGAGCAGGTGCTCGCCGAGTTCCAGCGATCGCACCGGATCCTTGGCATGGTGACCGACGACCAAGGCCGTTGGGCGGGGATCGTCTCGTTGGAGGACGTCATCGAGGACGTGGTCGGCCAGATCCACGACGAGTTCGAGCGCGAGCCGACCCTGACGCTGGAGGAGGTGCTGCCGCCCGAGCGCGTCCTGCTCGGGGTCGAGGCCGCCAATCTCGAGGGCGCCATCGCGCGCATGCTGCGCTGCATTCCCCAGGGTGTCCTCCCCGCGACGATGCCCATGGAGCGCCTGGAGCGTTCGCTGCTTGAGCGTGAGCGGTCGCTGTCCTCCTATATCGGTCACGGCATCGCGATCCCGCACGCGCGCATCGAGGGCCTGAGCGGGGCGCTGGTCGCCTTCGCCCGCATTCGTGGCGGCGTCCTCGTCCAGGGGCGTCATGAGCGGGCGCGTATGGCTTTCCTGCTGCTGACGCCCGCTGAGAACCCCCGCCTGCACATCCGCCTGCTCTCGCGGATCGCGGCGCTGGTCGAAAGCGAGTACGTCATGGAGCGTCTCGACGAGGCGGAGCAGCCATGGCAGGTCATCGAAGCCCTGTCGGCGGCCGAGCGCGTGGCGAACAGCTGATTCCATCGCCGGCCTGGGCCTGCGCGGGTGGGCGATACACCGGGGCAAGATGACGGTGGCGTTCGTCTGGGCGAGTGACTAAAGAGTGGCCCGTGGCCGCGGCATCCCCCGCCGAGCTGGCCCGCCTGGGAGAGGTTCCGATGTTGGTTATCTGGATCGGTTTCATCGTCTTCGTCCTGGCCATGCTCGCCTTGGATCTGGGGGTCTTCCATCGCCATGCGCATGTCGTCCGCACGCGCGAGGCATTGATCTGGTCGGCGGTGTGGTTCTGCATGGCCCTGGCGTTCTCGCTGTTCGTGTGGGCCGGCTACGAGCACCATTGGCTGGGCCTCGGGCTGGCCGTGGATCCGGTCGATGGCAAGGTCAACGACGGAAGTTCGGCAACCCTCAAGTACCTCACCGCCTACATTCTCGAGAAGTCGCTGAGCGTCGACAACCTGTTCGTCATCGCGATGATCTTCGGGTTCCTCGCGGTTCCCGCGGTGCATCAGCACCGGGTGCTGTTCTGGGGCATCATCGGAGCCCTGGTCATGCGCGGCGCGATGATCGCCGTGGGTGCCCAGCTGGTGGCCCGCTACACGTGGATCCTCTACATCTTCGGGGTCTTCCTGGTGCTCACCGCGATCAAGATGCTGGTCATCAAGTCGCACGAGGATCCCACCAAGAACATCGTGGTGCGCCTGGCCAAGCGGTGGTTCCCGGTGACCGACCGCTTCCATGGCAGTCATTTCTTCGTCCGCGCCGGCAGCTCGGCCGCGCACGAAGCGCCGGCCGAGGGCGGGCAGGTGGAGCTCGACCCCGCGGTCGAACGCGCCAAGCCCGGGCAGCTGATGATCACGCCGCTGTTCCTCGCCCTGATCCTGGTCGAGACCACCGACGTGGTCTTCGCCGTCGACTCGATCCCGGCCGTCTTCGCCGTCACCGGCGACCCCTTCCTGGTCTTCACCAGCAATGTGTTCGCCATCCTTGGCCTGCGTTCGCTGTACTTCGCCCTGGCGGGCATGCTCGACAGCTTCCGTTTCCTCAAGATCTCCTTGGCGATCGTCCTGGCCGTGGTCGGCATGAAGATGCTGCTGCACAATCAGCTCAAAGAGCTGCTGGGTCCGGCCTTCAACCTGTACCTGCTGGTGATCGTGGTGGTAATCCTGGCGGCCGGAGTGCTCGGATCGCTCTATCCCGGCCCGGTCGTGAAGCCGCCAGCCAAGCCTGAGGAACCGCCGCCAGGACCGTGAACCTCCGTCCGCCAGCCGGCCTAGGAGCCTGTCGGGGATAGGGAGCGAGGATGGCGACGTGGATCGGATGGCAGATCCAAGGCGGCGAAACGACCCAAGGTAGCACCGCTACCTGGTCGTTTCGCCAACGCAGGAGATGCCGTCCGAGACCGAGCCAGCCGAAGCTTCCTATCCCCGACAGGCTCCTAGCGCGCCTACACGATCGAGGAGGTGCGGGCCGCCCTCGCGGTTGGCACGGCCGGATAGTGGGCGTGGCAGGCCAGCCTCATGGCGCCTTGCGCCATCTGCCTTAGCAACACGCTGCCCTGCATGCCAGCCGATCGTGGTGACGTGTCAGCCATCCAACCGGACGCCCGCCAGCCCTACGTGACCTACGGCTTGATCGCCGCCTGCGTCGCCGTCGCCATCATCTCCAGGCTGGGAGAAGACCTCCGGGTGCTGACATGGCTGACGTTCGCCGACTTGCGCGAGTTTGAGGGCAGCATCCCGGGTGACCTGGATGCGATCCAGCACGGGCAGGTGTGGCGTCTGTTCACGCCCATCCTGATCCATTTCGGCATCCTGCACCTCGTGCTCAACATGCTCTGGCTGAAGGATCTCGGCGGGTTGATCGAACGACTCTGGTCACCGCGCACCCTGGTTGTGCTGGTGGCCGGATCGGCGGCGGTGTCCAACGTCGCCCAGTACCTGATCAACTGGGACTTCCGCTCCGGTTTCGGCTACGCCAACGCGTTGTCGGGCGGGATGTCGGGCGTGGTCTACTGCCTGCTCGGCTACCTGTGGATTCGGGGGCGGAACGATGGCAGTGGGGTCAGGCTGAACCAGCAGACCGTCTGGATGATGCTCGGCTGGCTGGTGGTCTGCTTCACGGGCGCGTTCGGCCCGATCGCCAACACTGCCCATCTGGTCGGCCTGCTGGTGGGCATGGGGTGGGGCTGGGTGGCGGCACGACGCGTTGCCGGTCACGCGACCGCTGAGTAGGTTGGCCGGAGCCAGGCTGTCGGCAGTCGCATGATCCTCCGATTCAGATGATGCCTATAGCTCTTCTAGTGGCTTCCGGGTGCCTACCCTTGCCGCCGCCGATGATGAAGCCGACCGAGTCGATTCCAAAGCCGCTGCTCCAACTTGTGATCCTCGCCGGATTCGGCTTGGTGATCACGAACCTCATGCTCGTCGGTGCTACGCACACCTTGCGGAAAGACGAGATAGACTCCTGGGCTCGAACTGCGCTCCGCGTGTCGGTACAATCAAAGACGCTGATCGTCGAGCAGTTCCTCGACGCGGCACGTGAGGCTGCCGACCAGGCCGCGCTGCGGACGGCGGCGATGCCCGCACTCGACACGTTCCGACGTGGTGAATCTTCTGCCGCAGAGGTCGTCGACTCTCTTGAGCCGGTACTGGCGGCAGCTACGCGCCGATCGCCCGGAATGGTCGCGATCACGCTCTCGTCGTCGAGGGGTCTGATCGTGAGCGCCGGTGATCCGGCGATCGTCGAACTCCTCGACCGGCTCGATGGCTCGAAGGAGTTCCTCTACACTTCCGACCGTGCGTTGTTCATCGTTTCGCACCACATCGACGGCGTCGGGGTCGAACGCATGGCATTCGACCTGGCGGCTCTCAGCGAGCACTTCCAACACGATCTCGGACTCGGTCAGGGCTTCGACCGGCGGCTCGTCGCCATCGTCGACGGCTACGTCTTCCCCGTCATTCCGCCCGGTCCGCTCGATCCGCAGGAGGACGCAACCTCACTCCTGCGGCTGATGGACGATCATCGGCTGCTCGATGGCCACGTTGATCCCATCATAACTGACGAACCGCTCGATGGCTCAATGATGCGTGTCTCCGGAACGGATCTGGTGGTGATCATCGACGTGGACAGCACGTCGATGATCGTGGATCGTCGACGGTTCAACTTTCTATCGATGCTGGTGCTCGGAGCGGTCGCGCTGGCGTGTTCCGGTACGCTCCTATTCATCATGCGGCGCATGTCGCGCGCAATCGCGGTACAGGCGGCAGAGTTGGCCGAGAGCCGGCGTCACATCGAATCGCAGGCTGCCAACCTTGAGCGGTCGAACGCCGATCTGGAGCGGTTCGCCTACGTAGCGTCGCACGATCTCCAGGAGCCAGTGCGGATGGTGCGCGGCTTCCTCGAACTCCTGGAGCGGCGACATGGACAGAACCTACCACAACAAGCGGTGGGGTACGTACAACAAGCGCGTTCAGGCGCAGTTCGGATGGAGGGGATGATCCGAGCCCTTCTAGAGTATGCGCGCCTCGGGGCCACTTCGAAGGTCGACAGTACGCCAGTGGGACTGTGGGAGATCGTGACCGATGCGCTCGCAAACCTCAAGGACGCGATCGAGCGAACGGCGGCGGATGTCGTGGTGGCCCCTGATCTGCCGCGAGTCGCCGCCAACCGCGAGCACATCATCCAGGTGGTGCAAAACCTCGTCGGGAACGCGCTCAAGTTCGTACGTGACCGCAAGCCCTGCGTCCGCATCTCGGCAGCCGTCGAAGCGGGCTGGGCCACCGTCGCTATCGCCGACAACGGCATCGGCATGTCGCGGGAGGATCAGAAGCGTCTGTTCGCAATGTTCAGCCGGCTACACGGACCGAACGAGTATCCGGGGTTCGGCATCGGGCTCGCTACATGTAAGCGCGTCATCGAACGAGCGGGCGGAAGGATATGGGTCGAGTCGGAACCGGGAATTGGATCGACCTTCTTCTTCACGGTGCGCGTCCAATAGCGGGTGGTAGCTAGTTGGACTCGGCGGTTATGGACCGATGGACTCGGCGGTTATGGACCAGCGATTATGGACAGATCAAGCTCTGCGTCTCGGCCTGGAGCGGCTCGTCCGGATTTCCTGATGTCTCAGGCCTTCCCTCGCCCATCCCTCGTCCGGTTGGCCTTCGGTGGCTCATCGGTACTACGCCCTCGTCCAACTTCTCGGAAGCGTCCATGGCGGTCATGCGGGTTGGTCCTTCCACCGCCCGGCCAGGCGGACGACTCCACCTGACGCTTCCGGGATCTCCCGGTTCTCGTGCTCAAAGGTTCTCGACGTGCGTCGGGTCTCAGACCCCGCCGGGCCGGTGCGCATCTCGCGTTGACGATGCGCTCCGTGTGGCCTTCCCGCTCCATGCACAGGGTCGGCGTCCGGAAGCTTCTTTCGGGGCTCGGTGGCCGCGCCCGACGTGTTGATGCACGCTGGACCGATAGGCATTGCCGACCCGGCTGGTCGGGTGATGGTCCGGCCACCATGAGCATCGTCTGCGGCATCGATTTCTCAGTAGAAGCGCAGCACATGGCGCAGATCGTCGCCCGCATCGCCGTCAGCCTCGACCTGCCGCTGGTGCTGGTGCACGTGGTCGAGGAACTGGCGCTGGTCGACGAGGCCCTCGCCAGCGCCGATTACGCGCCGCAGCGGGAAGGGCTGCGCGCACTTGCCAGCGGGCTCGCGGCCGGCGGCCACGCCATCGCCTGCGAACTCCGCGCCGGCGCCCCCGGATTCGTCCTGCCCCAGGTGGCGTTGGAACACGCCGCGAGCCTGCTGATCGTGGCCGAACGCGCGCATTCGACGCTGGCCCACTGGCTGTTCGGATCGACCGCGGCGCAGGTCGCCGCGCATCCGCCGGTGCCGGTACTGTTCGTGCGCCAGCCCGACCTCCTCGCCGCCTGGCTCGATCGCCAACGCCCGCTTCGCGTGCTGGCGGCGATAACGCGTGATCAGAGCGCTCGGGCGGTGATCGCCCAACTCGACGCGCTGCGGCGCGCCGGGCCGCTGACGACGGTGATCGCCCAGGTGGTGGACGCGACCGCCGAGCACCAGCGTCTCGGCCTGCCGGCACCGGGTGGCGATGACCAGTTGCATCCCGACGCGAAGCGCACGCTGCTCCGCGACCTGACCAAGGTGGCCGGCGAGACCCACGAGCCATCGGCCGAATGGCGGGTGATCGCCTCGCGCGAACGCGTGCACGCCGCCATCGTGCACGCCGCCGAGACCGGCGACGCCGATCTGATCGTGCTCGGTTGCGGCCGGGCCGGCGCCTGGCGTGGTACGCACTGGGGCAGCGGTGTCGCCGCCGGGGTGCTGGCCGCCGCACGTGCCAACGTGCTGTGTAGACGGTTATGGACAGGTCATAGATGTTGGGTCATGACGGTTATGGTTATGGACAGGTCATAGATGTTGGGTCATAGATGTTGGCGCCAGCCACGCCACCACGGCATGGAAGATCACGTTGAACCACGACGCCGACAGGCCCAGGTCGTTATCGCGCTCGACCAGGAAAGCGTAGGCATGGTCGAACGTCACCGCCTCGGCGGGCACGGCGACCGAGCACAACCGCGCCAGGATCGACACATACCGCTCCTGCGTCCCCGGGCGCTTGCCCTGTGCCTGCAGGTGGCGTTGAAAGGAGATGAGAGGATGCTGTCTCGTTGCCGATGCTCCGTGGCCCGGCCGGCAGTGAATTGCAAGCAAGGGCCACGTTAGCGTCGGCTGTTCTCCAACGTCAGCAGCACCACAGACGCCGAGCGTACGGGGCGCCCGTATGGCCGGCTGCGCCGGCTATGTCCAACGTGGCGCCTGGGTGCGCCGACGAGCGAAAGGATGAGGTTGACAGCCTGAATCCCGCTTCGACATCGACGCCCAGGCGATGCACCGGCTCAGGGTTTGGGCAGCGCTTTGGCGAGCGCGCCCGACATGTCCTTCAGGGACTGCTCACGCGTCAGGCGCGCGACTTCAACGCGGGTCTTTGTATCCACGACGACGAGGAACCCGGTCTTGTCCTGATTGGCATCGAAAAGGTCGCCAAGGCCGAGGGCCGCGGCGCGCATTTCGCTTTGCCGTTTGGTCGTCGCATTGGTAAGGTCCATGGTCACGAACAGGATTGGCTGCCCGTCGTGCTTATTGGCCAGATCCGTAGCCACATCACCCATGGCGCGGCACGCGCCGCACCAATCAGCGTGGAACTTTGCGACAACCAGGCTCGGGGCCTGTGCGGCGGTCAGTGAGCTGACCCCGACCGTGACGAGCAGGGCGGTGGTGGCGAAGAGGTTCATATCATGGCTCCGGACGGACGGGGTGGTTGATGTCCGCGTGCAGGATGAACGGACACCATGCCCGGCGATTGCAGGTTTCTGTGTCGGGGTTGTGTGCAATCGCTGGCTGGCATCCTCGTTCATCTAGCGTGGCTACCGACCCCGAAACCTTGGCTGTGCTGATCGACCGTGGATTCCGCTATGCTCTGGCCATGACCGGTGACCGTGATCGGGCCGGCGATGTCCTGCAAGATGCCTGGGTGGCGATGCTGCGGGCCGGCGGTGATATTGCGCCCGGCTACCTTTTCGCCGCGATCCGCTCGCGGGTCTGCGATCAGGCGCGCCGACCCAGGCTGGTTGTCTTCAGTGACCCCGCTGCTCTGCCTGAGCCATACGCTGAGCCGCAGGAAGAGCCAGACGAGCGTCTTGGAGGCGATCTCGCCGACGCACTCGCGCGCCTGCGCGACGATGAACGCGAGGCGTTGTTCCTCACCGCAGTGGAGGGATGGTCGGTAGAGTCGGTGGCGGCGCACCAGCAGCGGCCCCGCAACACCGTGCTCAGCATCCTGCACCGTGCCCGCCTCAAATTGCGCGAGTGGATGGCGGCAAGCGCTCGCCTGGAGGACCCACGCCATGGGTGACGATCTCGACCACCTAGTCCGCAACCATTACCGGACTTTCTCTACTCCGGATGCCGTGCGTGAGCGCCTAGTGGCACTGACGGTTGATCAAGTCGATCTCCGTCGGCGGGGGCGCGGCTATCTATGGGGGAGCCTCGCCGCCGCCGGCTTGGTGGCGGCGTTGGTGTGGTGGTCGATCGCCGACGTGCGTCACGCCGGCCCGACCGAGATCGCCGCCTCGGTCGCAGCACAATTTCAACATCACAAGGCCGATGACATCGTTGCCTCCCGCATCGGAGACATCGCCCAAGGTCTGCCCCGACTGGACTTCACCCTGCGCCTGCCACAGCGCGATGGACTACCCGAGTGGCGCGTCGAGGGCGGGAGGTATTGCTCGATCGCCGGCAATATCGCCGCCCAGGTGCGGCTCACCGATGAGCGTGGCGGGCAGCATACCCTCTATGTTTCGCGCTGTGCCGGTGCGGTGGCATCGATCGCCGACTTCGGTGCCGACATCGACGGCATCATGGTGCGCATCTGGCGCGAACACGAACTGACTTACGCCTGGGCCACTGCGGTACGCTGAGCTCGACAGCGTAGGCGTTCACGTCGACGATGCGTCCAGCATCCGAAATAACCGGTAGGCACGGCAGATCGCCGTGCCTACCGGAGCTGATCGCGCAGGCAGCTGGCGATGCGCTCACCTACCGTAATACGACGGGGGCCTCGCGGCGGTTATGGAACGCAGCGGTTATTATGGCGGTTATTGGTGGACATGGCGGTTATGGACATGGCGGTTATGGACAGGTCATAGATGAGCTTCTCAACGAACCCGAACCTTTACGAAGTTAGCGAACTGGAACCTTTGCGCGGTGGGGGATGTCTTAGCCCATACATCGTCTTCTGTAATTGCGGGCTGTCAGCGCCATCACGCGCGGGCTGCCAGGGTGGCTTCAACGTCGCGCTGGTGGTAGCTACGGACCTTGATCGCGAGGACGTGGCTGGCGTGGATGAGTCGGTCGAGGATGGCGGCGGCCAGGGTTTCGTCGCCAGCGAGCATCTCGGGCCAGTCGCGGATGGCCTTGTTGACCGGCAAGAGCCCACTCATCTCGAAACAGAGGCAACTCAACTGCCCAGGTGATCGGACTGATGAAGACACTCTCGCACTGATGCTCGGCGCTACGCGCCTGCGCCCACAGTGCTGGCGCGCAGCTGCGCTGCTTGCGCGAATCACCTGGGGCCCTGCCCAGGTCGACCAACGCCGCAGATGGGCCGCTCTCGCCGGATTTAGGTGAACCGAAAACCATCGGCCCAGGAACTACCCCCGCCCCAACGGCTTGACCCGTTCCTCGGTGGCGCCGGTGGGGACGTCGTCCATGCGCTGGTCCTCGTCCGGGCTCAGGCTGGAGCCGATGGTTTCGCAGATGAAGCCCTCTTCGGTCAGCAGGTGCAGCACGCGCGCCGTCGCCAGGCCCTCGCCCAGCACCACCGCGCTGCGATCACCCCGGCCGAATCGTATCCGTTCCGCCTTGGCCAGGGTTCCGATCACGAGCACCAGGCGCATGCGTTCGGCCCGGCTGAGGGGACGCGGAAAGGCGAGATCGATGCGCATCGCCATGGTTGGAAGAGATTAGGCGTGGCCGGGCCGGGCCGTCAGCGAAAAGGCGGGGGGTCCATCGCCAAGCGGGGGAGGCGGCCACACAGTCGTTCCTGGCGGGGATGCGCTTCGCTTGCGCGCGGACGCTCACGCACCTAGCGTTCGGCCGGCCGATTCGGGCCGGAGGTCCGCCTGCCATGTTGATGCGCCTGCAGCACACGCGTCCGGATGGTGAACTGGACACCTACCACCTCAAACCGGGGCGGCGCTACCACCTCGGCCGCGGCTCGTCGTGCGAGATCCGCATCCTTGACCTCAAGCTCAGTCGGAAGCACTGCGTCATCGAATTCAGTGCCGGCGCCTGGCGCATCGAGGATCTGTGCAGCACCAACGGTTGCCTGGTGAACGGCCAGCAGATCGTCGGCAATGCCCCCCTCGCCGTGGGCGCCCGCATCGAGGCCGGCACCACCGCCCTCGCGGTCGCCGCCCTGGACGCCGATGATGCGACATCGGCGCTTCCCGCTGGCGATCTTTTGGCCGCCAAGGCCAGCCCCGCCCCGGTCAAGCCGCCAGCGCCGGCCGCCCTCGATCTGCGGCGCACCAGCGGCGAGATTCCCACCCTGCAACAGGAGTCGATGCCCGAGGACGATACCGACGAAGTCCGCCCGGGAACCACCTCCGGTGGCAGCGACTGGGATCCCGAACCGGCCTCCGCCTCGCATGAGAAGACCGGCGCCCTGCTGCCGATCATCCGCGGCAAGCCCATCGCCGCGCCGGTGAAGGTGAAGGTGCCCGCGGATGACCCGGCCATCAGCGCCATCATCGCGCCGCACACCATGACCCAATCAGGGCCGGCGCTGACCCCGCGCCATGCCCACGCCCCGGCCGCAGTCCGCACCGGGCTCGAAGGCGTGCCAACCGCCGAAACCAGGCCGCCGCCCAAGATCAAGCCGGTCACCATCCGCGTCGGCCGGATCGACGGCGCCGAGCAGCACAGCCCGATGGCCGAACCCACGTCAGGCGCCTCGCCGATCAGTGTACCGGCGGCTCCCACTCCGCCGGCCACGGCGCCCGCGCCTGTCGAAGAGCGCACCTTCTTCATCACCGTGCTCGGTCGCCGGGTCGGTCCGCTCACCCGTGGCGCCGCGCGCGATCTGAAGGCGCGCGAACTCAAGGGCACCTTGAGCCAGTCCGAGATCGAAGCCTACCCGCGCGCCTGACCCGACCGTGCCTGCGCGGCTGCAGAGCCACGGTGGCGCCCTTGCCGCCCGCCGCATCGGTCCAGGATGGCGCACCGCGCATGCCCGCCATCGCTGACCACCGTCGCTCATCCCTGTGCCTGGCCAGTGCCCTTGTCGCGTTGGTGGCGACGGCCACCGCCGCCGAACCGGTCGCCCGGCCAAGCGTGATCTTCGAAGGCCAGCCGAGCGCGATCGAAGGCTTCACCGCCACCTACGCCAACGGTTTCGTCGCCCGCTACGACCAGGTGGTGCTGCTCGGCGATGCGTTGCGCTACGACCTCCAGCGCCAGGACCTGTACGCCGAAGGCCGGGTGGTGCTGGTCCTGCCCGCGGTGCGCATCCACGCCGAGCGTCTCGGCATGCACCTCGAACGTCAGGCGGGCGAGGCCTGGGGCGTGGTGGCGTGGATCGACACCGGGCAGGGCCGGGTGCCCGTCCGCGCCGAGCACGTGCGCTTCGACCGCCGCGAACTGGTCTTCAGCGGGGTGCGCGCCGGCCGCGTCCACGGCGGCATCCTCGCCCTCGGCGCGCGCACGATCCGTGTCGCGCTGCGCGAGCGCCCCGACGACTCACGCCCCGAACCCGCCCGCCATGTGCGCGGCATCGCCGTCACCGGCCCCTACGTCAGCGTCTTCGGCGCGCCGGTGCTGTGGCTGCCCTGGCTGTACCGCGACTTCGTCATCGACTACCCGTGGACCCGCTTCCGCTTCGGCGACAGTTCGCGCGTCGGCACCTTCCTGCGCGCCCAGGTCGGCACCGGCCTGCCCGAGGTGTTTGGCCTGCACTCGCGCATCGAAGGGCGCTTCGACACGTTCAGCCGTGTCGGCCAGGGTTGGGGCGTGCTCGGACAATGGCATCAGGACGTGCTCGGCGAAGGCCAGGCGTTGTGGTACGGCATCGAACCCGAACGGGTGATCAGCAGCACCGACAACCGCACCGCCCTCACCCACCGCAATGCGCATGTCGTCGATGCCGAGCACCGCGCTCGACTGCCAGGCGGCGCCCTCTACGGCCGCTACATCACCATCCCCGACGCCGACCTCGGCGATGGGACGCCGCCGGATGAGCGCTTCCGCGCCGACTTCCTGCGCGAGGATCTCGAACACCGACCGTTCGCCCGCCAGGGCGGTGCCCTCGCCTGGGGCGGTGCGCTGGGCACGGTGGTGGTCGACAGCGAACGTCGGCCCAATCCCGACATCCTGCGCAGCGATCGGTTGTTCGGCGTACAAGCCGATGTTCCCGACGTCCAACTGCTCGGGCCGCTGCACATCGCGGGCGATGGCTGGCTCGAACGCCTACGCCGCGCCGACACGGATACCGAGGCCAGTCGCCTCTCGGGCGGCGGCGGGATCAGCGCCTTGGAGTGGTTCGGCGGAGTCGGTCTCGACGCTGGCGTCGGCGCGCGCGGCCTGCTCTACGCCGATCGCCGCATCGCCGGTGTCGACCGCGAGGATGATCAGTGGCAGGTGGTTCCGTACCTCGACAGCGGCGTGAGCCTGCGCCTGTCCAACGTCTTCGCCGGCGGCGTCGTCCATCGCATCACCCCGCGCATCGGCGTGCAGGTTCTCGGGCGCACCTATCACGATCCGCTCGACACGTATGGCTTCGGCGACCCGCGCGACCGGCTGGACAGCGATGCGCGCTACCTGACCACTGGATTCGACACCAGCATCACCGGCCGGCGCGATCTGTTCCGCGCCAGGGCGGTGGCACGTTGGGCCCTGCGCGAGCAGGATCGCACCGGCGTCGACGCAACGGGTGCCATCGGCACCTCCGAGAACGACCTGGTCGATGTCGCCGCCACCGCCAGTGGCAGTCCGCTCGCGGTGCTGCAGATCGACGGTGATGCGGTGTACGACGCCCGCTTCGACCAATGGACCCGCTTCGACGCCAGCGCCCGCTATCTGGTGGTGCCGTCGCGCGTCACGCTGGTCCACACCGTCAGCTACAACCCCCTCCCCGACGTCCAGGCGTGGGAGCAGCGCCCCGGCTTCGAGCTGCGCGGAAACCGCTACGACCTCGTGGCCGGGCTGTCATTGCGCCCAGGTGGCGCGGAGGTCGACAGCTGGCGGGCGAAGCTTGGGCGCTCGATGGTCGATGGCCGACTGAGCTTCGACTTCGACCTTGTGCGCGATGCCGACGGGGACATCTACGAACAGCGCTATGGCGTGTCGTTCGCCACGCCCTGAGCGGAAACCTTCCCTCACAACCTCCGGCGCCCGCATGGACATCGTCGTCGGCCCGCCTAGGGTGCCGGGAAGCGTCCCCCGCGACCACCCGCACCACGATTCCCCCGCCATGGGCCTCGCCATCCGTCTTCTGATCGTCGTGGCGTGGCTGGCGCTGTTCGCCAACCATGTCGCCCGCTTCGCGCTGCCTGGACTGGGACTGGTCGAGCGTCGCGATCTCGCCTCCGCGATCGCGACCCAGCTCGACCGCTCGCTCAGCTACGACATCCTGCAGCCGTCGGCGACCCCCGGCGGCCCGCCTCGACGCACCGGCAGCTGCGACATCTCCTTCCAGCGCGACGAGAGCTTCTTCCGCCTCGACACCCGCTTCGACCTCGACCTGCTGCCCGGGTCGACCCTGCCGATCCAGCTTCCCGCCGCGGCGCGGGCGATGCGACCCTCCCTGCACATTGAGGC
>Ga0163154_10006840_pt1 | contig 13806 bp, 12 predicted proteins | sample OliLakLV19MP9P1_FD_148649 | JGI IMG/M metagenome (GOLD analysis project Ga0163154, IMG submission 148649) | Freshwater microbial mat bacterial communities from Lake Vanda, McMurdo Dry Valleys, Antarctica - Oligotrophic Lake LV.19.MP9.P1 | ecosystem: Environmental > Aquatic > Freshwater > Lake >... | reverse complement strand
GGGTAGGAGGGGTGAGGGGGCGATCGTCGCCTGTAATGAGAAGCGCTATTTTCCTCCCATCATCACCCCCTACAGGGATTGTTTTGAGTTTTGAGTTTTGAGGGCTACCCACTTAGGGAGTTGCAGTTTAATAAAATACCATCTGAGTAGGATGGGGAAATTAAAACATACCCATTTCATCGATCGCGTTTGGTACTTTATCTCCTTGAAAGTCCCTTACTGCTGCCAGCCTGCACTAGTAGTCTGTCAATCATTAATTGACGGGTAGCTGAAAGCCGGGAGGTTAGTTGGAGTTAAATTTTGAGGGTCTTCGACCCCTCAAAATTTTCTTGACAGAACACTAGTAATTTATGACTTCTGCTTCTTCTTTGCCCAAGTAGGCTTCGATTACCCGTGGATCTACCTGGACTTCAGCGGGAGTCCCTTCCGCAATTTTAGAGCCGTATTCCATGACACTGACCCGATCGCTGATGCCCATCACCACCTTCATGTCGTGTTCAATCAGCAAAATTGTGAGGTGTAATTCGTCTCGAATCCGGTGAATGAACCGGGTTAAATCCGCCGTTTCATTAGGGTTCATGCCAGCGGTTGGCTCATCCAGCAGCAACAGTTTGGGGTCGGAGGCCAGGGCCCGGGCAATTTCCAGCCGTCGTTGATCGCCGTAGGAGAGATTTTTAGCGAGTTCGTCAGCTTTGAACGCACCCAACCCTACGAAATCCAGGAGATGGAGCGATCGTTCCTGAGCTTGGTGTTCTTCACGTCGGGTTGCAGGAAGGCGAAGCAACGTCCCCATAAGTCCAGTTTTGAGCCGTGCATGTCGCCCTACCAGGACATTTTCTAGCACGGTCATGTTATTGAACAGACGAATATTTTGAAACGTCCGAGCGATCCCCAGGACGGTGAGTTGATGGGGCGGCAAACCCGTAATGTCTTGATTTTCCAGCCTAATCTTGCCAGCGGTCGGCTGATAAATGCCGGTGATCATATTGAAAAAGGTGGTTTTGCCGGCCCCATTTGGCCCAATCACACTGGCGATCGTGCCGGGTTCTAGCAACAAATCAACTTTATTCACAGCGGTCAAGCCACCAAACCGCATTGTCAAACTATGGACTTCCAGCAAAGGCATCATTAATTCAATCGGTGCAACTTATGTGCAACTCATTCTAAATAAACTTTCTCCAGAATAGGCTGAGATGCGGGGATCAATAAGTTGAGATTGAGCAGAACCAGAATTCGCGGGGGTCAAATCACATCAAATTACGTATGAAAGATACAAATCACCACAGCGCCAACCTTGCACGGGTGAAGCATTCAGGCGATCAAAAGTGAGTACGATCCCCAAACGATTTACCCACTGCTTCATCCCCACAGATATTTCGAGATGATTTTTTAGTTGGAAGTTCCTGGTGTTCTGTAAAGAAAATTTTGAGGGTCTTCGACCCCTCAAAATTTAACTCCAATTAACCTCCCGGCTTTCAGCTACCCGTCAATTAATGATTGACAGACTACTAGTGCAGGCTGGCAGCAGTAAGTGAACAGCACTCAAAACTCAAAACTCAAAACTCAAAACTCAAAACAATCCACCTGACTGGTCAGAAACTTCTGCCAAGCTGCACTAGTACCACGATCGGCAAGGGCGCACGATCGTGGTATTACCTATACTTTTCACGTCACTGGAATATTACTGATGGCTCGTTGCAGAGAGGTGAGGGCGCGATTGTAGTTGAGGATGGCTTGAAGGCGGTTAACCTCAGCCCTGGTTAATTCAGTTTCAGCATTACTCACTTCCAATTGGGTTCCTACCCCCGCTTGAAAACGCAACCGCGCTAGCCGCAGACTCTCCGTTGCCTGAGTCAAGGCGAGGGAGGAGGTTTGAATATTTTGTGAATTGGCTTGTAAGTTGGAATAGGCCTGTTCCACAGCAAAGCGAACTTGGTTACGCAGATCAGCAAAGCGAGTCTCGGCGATCGCAATATTTGCCTCCTGTTGCTCGGCGCGGGACTGAGATGCCCCCCCATCAAACAGCGTCCAATTCAAGTTAGCGCCGATCGAGTAACCAGTGGTTAACCCTGGATTTGGGGTGGCGTTTAAGTTCGTAAATACGTTATAGCTGGCAACCAGACTTAGGCTGGGGCTGAGGGCAGCAAGCGCCGCATTCCGTCGGCTTTGATTAATTTCTCGTTGCACCAATTGTTGCTCTAGCTCGGCTCGATTCTTAAACGCTGCAATAATGCTATCTTCTAAAGATAAATTCCAGGTTCCCGCTGCTTGGACTGGATCAGCCGCCGATACATCCACAACTTGAGACAGGCTAAGGCGCTGTGCTAGTTGCCGTCGGGCAATGCGCTGCTGACTGATGGAATTCACGAGATCTTGGTTGGCATTGGCAAGCTGCACCTGAAACTGCAACACATCAAATCGGGTGCCGACTCCCGCTTGCTCCCGGGCTTGAGCATCCCGCAAACTGGCTCGCGCATTAGTGACGGCAGAGTTACTAATCCGAACTTGTTCGTCAGCTTGTTGCAGGGCGTAGTAATCCGTAGCCACGTTCAGCCGCAGGTCTTCAAACTGGCGCTCGACTTCTAGCTCGTTAAACCTGACTTGTCTCTCGGACGCTTGAATGGTGGCCGATCGCCCCGGTGCCAGCAGATCGTAGCTGAGAGAAACCGTCCCTGTTAAAGGCAAACTCGTTGTGCTTTGGCTCTGCTGTGATCCCGAAAAACCACTTTGGTTAGCAAACTGTTGGTTATTTGAAGACTGCTGGCTAGCGGAAAACCGAGCTTGGGCAGAGTCTTGGAATGTCAGTCCACTCTGAACCCCTAACGTAGGGAACTCTGCGGCTTGAGCTTCGCGCAATGCTGCCCGACTGCTTTCTAGCTGCAAGCGACTGACTTGCAACGTGCGGTTGTTGCGCTGGGCTAATTCCAGGGCTTGCTGTAAGGTGATGGGCTGAATGCCTTGGAGTTGAACTTCTTCAGGCTTTGTGGGGAACTGAAGTGGATTGGAGCTAGGGTTGAGATAGGGAGGCGCAGTCACCTTGACAGCCGGTTCTGCCGGGGCCACGGGGGGAGTTGCGTTGGCGGGAGTTGGGGGGACAGGAGGAGTTGATGGAGTGGGAGTGGGTCTAGCGGGAGTAGGGGTAGTTCTGGCAGGAGTCTGGGTTACTGGAGTCACCGCAGGTCGATTGGGAGTGGGTTTTGGGAGGGTAGGGAGGACTCTAGTGGGAGTCCGGGTTGATGGAGTCGCCGCAGGTTTGGCCGCAGGTCTATTGGTGGATGAGTTTGCGATCGGCACGGCGGTCACTGGAACGACAAAATTTTGGGCTGCGATCGGCAGTTGAGGGGTAGTCGCTGTCGGGGTGACGCTGCCATCACTCTCCACCTTTGGGGGCATCGCAGATGGCATTCCCGTCCCTCGTACCGTGGGAACAGTGGGCACCCTAATCTTGACGATCGGCTCGGTTCGAGGAGGGGGAGAACCTGGAGACAGTTGAGCAGGGGTCTCAAAATCTTTGGACGATGGTTGTAAGGGTTCCTGGGCTTGACTAGATGCTTGGCTAAGTAGGCGATGAGGCTCTACAGCAGCCATATTGGACACCCCAACAGGAGCAACTGAGGAGTCGCCAAGGCTAAATTGATCGGCTGGATCAGTTTGGGCATTTGTCCGGCAGGAACCGCTTAAAACGATCGCTGCACTCACACTCACAACCACAAAATAATGAGAAGTTTTCATAGGTTTATTTGATTCATCATCCAAAGAAACTTCTAAGGGTGGGTGACTGCAATCCTCTACTGTGCATTCCACACGATTTCAGCGTTCCTCGCATTTGTGGATTGCACCCATAAAATTGAAGACACCCTAAAGCAGGATACTAGTCTACGCAGACCCTTGGCAAATCCAACGCCCTGCTTTTTGCAAAAAACGACAGGCATCGACTGCAACGATCGATCCGCTTGTAATTTCAGGGTAATCCGCAGGATTTGCCATCCCTGGCTACTCCCCAGTTCCTGCGAGAACGGGAGCCTTAACTAGCCTGCCATCCTCCATGTAGACAATGCGATCGGCCACATCCAGGATGCGGTTGTCGTGGGTCACCATCAAAATCGTGCAACCCTGCTCCTGAGCGAGTTTTTGCATCAAGGTGACCACATCCCGCCCCGATTGCTTATCCAACGCCGCTGTGGGTTCATCTGCCAGCACAATTTTGGGGTGACTGACCAGGGCGCGGGCGATCGCCACCCGTTGTTTTTGTCCCCCAGAGAGACTTTCTGGGTAATATTGGCTCCGTTGCGCCAAGCCGACCAATTCCAAAAGTTCTAGGGCCCGATCGCGCCGCTCAGGACGGGAATAAGTGCCGTGAACTTCCAGCCCCATCATCACGTTCTCCTGGGCCGTGAGGCTGCTGTGGAGGTTGTGCGCCTGAAAGATATAGCCACAGGAACGCCGCGACTCCACAGCGGTATTTTTTGTAGCCCCCACCAGTTCTGTGTTCAAGATGCACAGGCTACCTGATTGGGGCGATCGGAGTCCTCCCATCAGGGAAAGTAAGGTTGTTTTACCAGAGCCAGAGGGTCCGGTGAGAATGACAATTTCCCCGCGACCGATGGTGAGATTGATCTCAAATAAGACTTGTTTGCGGAGTTCACCCGTGCCAAAAAAATGGTCGAGGTTTTGCACAACGATCGCAGCCGTAGATTCAAAGGACATAGCAGGTTTGGTTTCCGATAGAGCGGTAGTCATTGTCTCTCCCAAAAAATATTAACCAAAAATATCGGCAGGATCGGCAGACTGTAACTTGCGCGTGGCAATCAGCCCGGAGATGACGCACATGGCAATGGTGAGGAAAAACACAAGGGTCAACCGGGAAGCCGTCATGCTAATGGGTAGCGCTGCCACATTCCGAATCAGGGCATATTGTCCCAAAGCCAAGCCCAATCCGGGGAAAAATCCCAACACTGCCAGGATCACGGCTTCCTCAAACACAATCATCAGCAAATACCGATCGCGGTAGCCCATCGCTTTGAACGTGGCATACTCTCCCATGTGATCATTTACATCAGTGGAGAGGATTTGAAACACAATCACCGTGCCGACGACAAAGGCCATGACGGTGCCAAAGGTGAAGACAATGCCGATCGGGGTTGTTTCTTCCCAGTAGGCTTGCTCGAAAGCCACAAAGTCTTTATGGGTGGAGACGATCGTATCCTGGGGCAAAATTGATTTGATTTGGTCCAGCACCTGCTGGGGATCAGCCCCAGGCTGAACCTTGATCAAACCCAACGTGATCTGTCCTGGACTCCGTTCCGGGAAGAAGCGCAGAAAATTTTCCTGGCTGGTGATCAGCGTCCCATCGGTAGCAAATGAAGCTCCTAGAGAAAATAATCCCACCACTTGGACGCTGCGGCGATCGATTTCCGTTTTGATCGGCTTGCCTTGCTCAGCCTGGGCAATAACTTCGGCATAACTGCCCCTGGCTTGGCGATCGAACAGAAAGGTGTCCGCTTGCTTCAGTTTGTCTAGATTCTGATTCACTTCAGGAAAATTAAACGCGGGGGTTTTCACACTCTGACCCACCAGCGTCAATTGAGTTTTAAGGCGGGTTTGGGGATTCTTCCAGACCACCGTGGAAACATAGAGCGGCTCTGCGGATTTTACACCGGGGACATCTTGTACTTGATAGAGACGGCGGCGCGGCACTGTGTTCGCCAAGCTCAAATCTCGATACTGGGCACTCCGAATCACAATATCGGCATCGATCGATCGCAGCAGTAAGGTATTGCTATCAAACAAAGCTGCCTGGATGCCCAACTGGGCAAACATCAGCAAGTCGGCGAACCCAATCCCTGCCACGGCCACCAGCAATCGACCTTTATTCTTCTTCAATTGCAGCCAACCCAGGGGCGTGCGTTGTTGCAGGCTCTGCCAAAATCCCAGCTTTGGCTTAGGAGCTTCGTGCTGCTGCGGTTTCGGTAACGTTAGGGTCATTGTTGAATCTCTCCAGTCACTTGTAAGTTGGTGAGTCCGATGACGTTTTGGGCGGAGGTTGGGTCGAGGCGCACGCGCACTTCGACAATGCGGGCATCGATGTTGCCAGATGTGTCAGAATTCACCACATTCTGTCGCTGCACCTTGACCCCAATTTCTGTGACTTCGCCAAAGAGCGCCTCAGGGCGGCTGTCCGCAAAAAGTTTGACCTTTTGCCCCAGCTTGACCCTGGCAATATCGCTCTCATAAACTTCCAGAACTGCTGTCATTTGATTGGTGCGTCCCAGTTCCACAATGCCTTCGTTGGAAACTAATTCCCCAGGACGGGTGTGAATGTCCAACACCACGCCGTTTTGAGGGGCGCGGACATAGGCCAGGCTGAGTTGCGCTTTGGCTTGTTGCACGGTAGCGATCGAGCGATCGACCTGGGCTTGGGCGGCTTCCACATCCACAGGGCGCACTTCGGCAATGCGATCGAGGGTGGCGGTGGCGGCGGTCAGTTCCGGCGATCGGGTGGATTGAATCCGGCTCAGCGCTGCCTGAGCTTCTTGCACACTGCGTTGGGCACTGGATAAGGTTAAAACTTTGGTATCCCGCAGCGAGGCAGAAACTGCACCTTGTTGATACAGTGTTTCGTAGCGCCGCGCCTCTGCTTGGGCGTTTTGCAAGTCTGCCTGGAGCCGGGCAACGGTTGCCACTTGCACTTGAGCATCCCCCTGCCGCTGGGCCGCTAAGCGCAGAATTTCGGCTTGCTGGGCATTGACTTCGCCCCGCTTTGCCCCCGCTCTCACCACGGACAAGTTAGATTGAGCAACCTTCACCCCTTCTTCGGCGGCCATCAAATCCGCTTGGAGCCGATCGCGGCTATCCAAAATGGCAATTACCTGTCCCACTTTGACCGTATCACCCTGGTTCACCCGGAGTTGTTCGACACGGTTGCTGCCCCCGGAAGCAGTCGGTGCTGAGAGTTTGATCACTTTGCCTTGGGGTTCCAAGTATCCCAAAGCGGTCACAGTTTGGATTTTGGGGGCGACGACCGTTGCAGCCGATCGCGCCGCTTGAGCGCTGGAATACGATCGCCATAGGTTGTAAGCTCCCAGCCCACCCGCCAGAATCAGCGCCGCAATCAACACCGATCGCCAGGAAAATCGTCGCCCGCTATTTTGCTCTCTAGTATTTTGCTCTTTAGATGGGCTTGTTACTTCACCAGGCATCATGTCACATCTCCTGATAGACTAGAATTAACTAAACGGTTTAGTTAGATGAACTAGATATCAGACTAAACGGTCTGGTTAATTTATGTCAAGCCCAATTTCTTAATCTGGATTTTTAGTCTATTTAATTTATGGAAGTTCCTAAAACTCCAACAACCAGCCGATCGCTATCGCCAGAAAAAACCGCCGCTATTTTGGATGGCGCACTCCAGGTTTTTCTAGAACAAGGCTATGTTGGGACAACTATGGATCGGATTGCCAGTGCCGCAGGAGTTTCCAAACCCACGGTCTACAATCACTTCTGTGACAAGGAAAGCTTATTCAATGCGCTGATCGAACAGTGGGTGAAAAAAATAAACTGGATGACATGTCCTGAGCAATTGCTGGAGCGATCGGATGAGCCGCCCGAAACCGTGTTGCGTCAGTTGGCAAATGATATTTTCAACACCTGTATTGATCACCCTGAAAAAGTTAATTTCATCCGAGTTGTCTTTGGAGAATCAGGTCGCTTCCCAGAGTTGGGCAGGGCGTTTGTCGCCCACATGGACAAACCTATGTTGGATGCACTGACCCAGTACCTATCTGCCTGTCCTGGACTGAACTTGCCCGATCCCGCCGCCACTGCCACCATATTTCTCGGAGCGATCGTGTTTCGTCTCATTACCCACGAGATGTTGCACAGTGGCGATATCTTACCCATGGAGCGCGATCGATTGATCGATGGTTTAATTCATCTCATTCTGAGAGTTTAGAATGCAGGTAATGGAGTAATAGCAGGGGAAAATCCTTAAGATATACATCTCCAATGCACTCAATCTCTAGTATCGAGCGCGCTGATTTTGCTATGTTTGTGCGATCGGTGAAGTAAAGATTGCTATATAGGAAGAAGCACTACAAACCAATCATCTTTCGTTCACACATCCTAACGATGATTGAGTCTACTAATCGGCACAAGTCAGTGGTTGTAGCTCTCTCAATGTAGCAGAAAGATCGTCGGTCAATCCGCTGCACTGACGTATTAGCTGGACGTATTAGCTGGCTGACGTGACCCAATCTCGATAAACTCGACCTCTCGCTTCTCATGCGATCGCCATCACCATAAACCTCTCTGAACCTCAAACCACCCCGCTGATCGCCCTCAACACTCAATCTCTGTCACTCCACCCAAAGCTACTGGGACGTTTGTGACTCATACGATCGCCTTCACCACTCAACCTCGGTATGCTCAATCTCTGCTACCTACAAATGACCTCTTGGTGACAGACACCTCGAATCAAGGCAGACAGCTAACGATCGCCCTAATACGCACTCGCTAGACTCGATCGCCCAAACTCCCGACCAGCAAAACTGACAATAGCCCAATACTGACAGCGACCTGAAAATTCCAATTGATTGGTTTCTTTTGCATCGGTGAACTCCACTTTGGGGGCGATTATGTCCAGAAATGGTTGAGTAGTGCAGAGAGCCTAAGATCGTCTTATGTTAATGGTTGCAAAATTTTCGTATCCGTTTCCCTATCTGCAAGTTCCACAGGGTAATGTCATGACGATCGCGGCTAAATCGTTGGCAAAACAATTGATGGACACCCACCGGCTATTAGGTAAGATGAAACTCAACTGATTGGTCTCGCCGGATTGATCGGTGTGCCCCTTGCAGATATGCAAATCCGGAATATCGGAATCATTGGTTACGGTGTGGTGGCTCCCATTGTGTTTTTGCTGTTGGGCATAGTTTTCGGGCGCATCCAGCAAGTGCCGGACAACACCAAGTGAAGTCGTGATTCTCAGTCGGGGGCATAACAACCCCAATGCACACCGATCGCCGAGAGGTTATTTGTTGGATGTTCTAAAGTTATCTGCGGCGGCTCATCTCAGCCGTTCCACGGAACTGGTATGAAGCGTTAGGGCTTGGTAACACTAAAACTGCTAGTTCTGTAGAAGGCGTAAAGGTAGCAAAGCTGTATTTTAGTGCCACACGATCGCTGCATTACTTGAATAGTGAGGAATTCAATAGTTAAAGGGTTAAATGTCTAATAGCTTGGTCGCTCAATTGAAGCCAAGCTGAAGTTTTTGTCCGATCGACTCAATAGAGCTTACCCTTGAATACATCGTAGAAGATGAAAGACCGCCATGCCCAGTGTCGAAACAGCTAAAGCCCAGAGTAACGAGTCGTTGGAACAGAAGCTCTGGAAAGCGGCGGATAAGCTGCGAAAGAACATTGATGCGGTAGAGTATAAACACATCGTTTTGGGCTTGGTGTTTCTGAAGTACATCTCTGATGCCTTTGAGCAGTTGCACGAGAAGTTGATGGCGGGCGAGGGCGACTACGCGGGGGCTGACCCGGAAGACCCAGACGAGTACAAGGCGGAGAATGTGTTTTTTGTGCCCGCTGAGGCGTGATGGTTGGCGTTGCAGGCGCAGGCGAAGCAGCCGACGATCGGGCAAAAGGTGGATGAGGCAATGGAGGCGATCGAGCGGGAGAATCCCAAGCTGCTCAAGGGAATTCTGCCCAAGGTCTATGGTCAGCAGAAGCTCGATCCAACGGCGCTGGGCGGACTGATCGACAATATTGGCAGCGTCAACTTGGCGAAGGCAAAGGCGGAATCGGACGGGCAGTTACACCTAGAGACAGAACCAACCGTAGCTCCATCTCGACAGGCAGATCTGCTGGGTCAGGTGTATGAGTATTTCTTGGGGCAGTTTGCGCTGGCAGAAGGGAAGAAGGGGGGACAGTTCTATACGCCGGAGAGCGTGGTGCGGGTGTTGGTGGAAATGTTGGAACCTTACAAGGGGCGAGTGTTTGACCCGTGCTGTGGATCGGGAGGAATGTTTGTCCAGAGTGAGAAGTTTGTTGCGGCGCACCAGGGGCGGCTGGATGATCTTTCGATTTATGGGCAGGAGAGCAACGAGACGACCTACAAGCTGTGTCGGATGAACCTAGCGATTCGGGAGATTGATGGCTCGAATATTCGCTGGAACCCAGAGGGTTCTTTTCTGGTAACTACTCAGGTTGAATCATAGGGAAAATAGGATTTCCCTTAAACGCTTGAGTGAGAGCATCAAGAATATTCAGTCCCTGCTTCTTCAGCGTAGAGATATAACCACGAATGCGACAAAACATCTGCGCTCCTATCACAGAACGGAAGCCGCCCGAAATCTTCTGCTTCAACTTCATCATGCGGATGTCGCGTTCAGCTTGATTGTTGTCAAACGGAATGCGGAAATCGGACATGAAGGCAAGAACTTGGGCTTGATAAAGATGAAGTCGGTCGAGCAGGTTTTTGGCTGGGGATTGTTTGGGACGACCGCGAGACTTGACAGGTTGCGCCTGAACTGGGGGGGATTTGCCAAGAGTCCCTGTTCAACCCATGCTTGGTAGCGAGCCGCGAAGGACTGGCGTATATCTAGAGGGAGTTCGGGTTCTCCTCGCGCTTGGGCTTGGTCTACCTGGCGTTTGATTTCTACGAGCAAGGCACTCATTTGGGAGGCCCAAGGTTGCTGATAGCGCTCCTCAATGAAGCGTAATTCCCGCAGATGGTGAGCATTACACAAGGCATGGTCACAGTCATAACTGGCATAGCTACCCCACCCATCATGGACACTGACTCCCTGAAACTGGGGTAGAACGTTCATGGCTTCCATGGCCACTTTGCCCCGTTTGGGATGGATGAAGTAATAGGTCAATCCACGACTACTGGCAACATGTAACCACCACAGTTTGCCATTGATGTGCAGTCCCGTTTCATCAAAATGTCCCACCGCTGCGGTTTGCATCCCCGCAAAAATCTCTGCCTCCACCGGGGCAAGTTGCTCAAAACAGCGTTCTCGACTGGTGTAAAGAGTTCCTTCTGACAACTCACAGCCAAATACGTCCCTCAGCAGTTGACTGACTCGATGAGAGGGCAACAATTGATAGTCCAACAAATACACCATTAACCCTTTGATTTGTGCCCCGTATTGCACCCCGCTACTGACATCAACCGGGAATTTGCCCCGATTCAAGCTCTGACAGTGCGGACAACTTTTGACCGCTGCTTGATGTTCCGTCACGGCTAAGCGGATTGGCTCTAAGTCATGCACTTGCCGGACTTCCCACTCCCACACCTCAACCTCTGACAAGCTGGCGACCCATCCCTCACAGGCGTGGACGGGATGCACCACCACTTCATCAATCTCCTCTTGCCACTCTAAGGTGCTGCCGGGATGCCCCTCTTGCCCACCGCTCTTCCGTTCGCCTTTCGGTCGTAAGCTGTGGGTGCGTCGCCCAAACCCATCACTCACCGGAGGCTTGCTACTATTACGACTATCTTTGCTCTGCTGATGCTCTAATGCCTCAATCCGCTGTTCTAATAGCCCTATCTGGTGCAATAATCCCGCTACCAATCCAACGACTGCGTCCTCTCCCTGAGCATACGCCGCATGAATCTCCTCTCGACTAATGGCTGGCTGTTTGGGGGACTTGCTCAAGGAACTTAGGTAGGAGAATGGAAGAATAACTCAAACTTTAGCTTTTATCTTCGGTCTTTGTCTAAAACATCATTAAAATTTAAGCCTGAGTAGTTACGAGTAATCTTAATTCATCAGCAGAGCCGATCTCCCTCATGCCAGCTATTCCATGAAAAAAATCCTGGTTCTGGTCTCCAATCCTAAAGGCACGGACAACCTGGATCTTCTGCCTGAAATTCGGGATTTGCAGGAAGCCTTGCAGCGATCGCTGAACCGAGATCGCTTCATAGTGGAATGGCGAATAGCTAAGCGCCAAGCTGATCTGCGCCGCTACATCCTGGACATCAAACCCAGTATCATCCACTTTTGTGGGCATGGTACCGAGCAAGGCTTGGTGTTAGAAGATGACACTGGCAAGGCAAAGGTGGAGCCATTGCCCAAACTGCTCCACAACAGCCAGCCCAGCCTGAAAAGCCAGCGGTTTCCCAGGCTGAAACTGCCATCAATCAGCAGCTACCCATCGTGCCTTTAAAGGGCACAGACCAAATTCAGTTGCGGGTCGTCAATTGTAATTGGGTCGTCGATTGTCTGCTGGCAAACCTCTTCTTGCCTGCCAGCACTCGACTTGACCAGCTAGAGCTTAAATTTGACAACCCAGCTTCGGTGCCGACTAAAATTCTCAACTCAGCCGTTTCCGTTCAGGGCGCGCTGACCTACTATCCCTTACCCAGTAGCGCCCTCTCCATCCCACCCGGAGAAATCGCCCTCCCCGCTCAAACCATTACCAGCGTCCCCCTGACCTTGGGGCGCTCTGCCATGCCCCCCGAACAGTATGTTGGGGCAATTTATCTCACCCAGGCAAACCAGAGTAACCGCCTGATCCTACCGATCAACCTGAGCGTCCGATCGGGCCCGTTCTTGCCCCTGCTTGTCCTGCTGGTGGGCGTTATTTTGGGCAGGCTGTTCAAATATATGCAAGACCAGGGCGGCCCCCAAGTCCAGGCACGCAAAAAGGTTTATCAACTGGAAGCCGATATTAGAGAAGCCCATCCCGCCGATCGGAAGATCCTCCTCCCCATGCTGCGAGACACCCGGAAACTCGTCTACCGCCAGCAACTCGAAGCCGCCGATACCCAGGTGACACTGATCCAGAGTCTGCTCAGGCTGCTCAAGCAACTCCGCGCCATTGAAGATCAGCTTTACGAAAAACAAAAACGCAGCGAATCGGTTGAGCCAGAAACCCTCGATCAAATCCAGCAAATCCAGGATGCACGGGTTTTAATCGCCCAGGGTAAAGATGATGAGGCAACAACAACCCTGACTGGAATTCTGGGCATCAGTATGGAGGGGCGCAGGGGCGCAGCAGACAATTCTGATGCGGATTCCGATGCAATGATAGTGGCACTCAGAGGCGCAGCAATCAATCTTGATCAAAGCGCCCGTAATGCCATCACCGAGACTGAAAAACCAGCAGCGCTCACTCCGATCGAACACCTGGAGCAATTCCTGGTAGCCGTGTCGGGACTCTCGGATCAGGTGCGCGCCGAAGCCACCTTTTGGTTCGTGCGTCCGCTGCTCTATCTGGTCTTACTCACGGGTCTGACTCTGGCTGGCTTAAACACGCTGTATATCGAGAAAGGCGAGACCTTCGGAGCCAGACCCACATCTGACTACCTGACCCTCCTGCTGTGGGGACTCAGCGCCGATGTCGCCAGCCGCAACTTGAGTGGCTTGCAGGGACAAAAGGAATAGGCAACCCATGAAGACGATACTCATCCTGTCATCCAATCCTAAACATAGGCTCCAGGATTATGCAGGATGGGTCTGATGTAAAGCTATTAGTCCAGATCAGACAACATTAGCCTCTGCCAGTGCGGATTTTACGATGAAGCCGTAGGATATTGAAAGAGGCACTCTGCTGCAAACCTTTATCGGGCATTTGGGAGAGGTACGATCGCTTATCTTTAGCCTGAGTGGCAGCGCGATCGCCTGCAATGAAGATGAAAGGAGCATCTCACTTTTGCAGATCTCCGAGCCGCCCACCCTTCGGGAAGCAAGCTACATCCCCAACCCTTCTCCCTAGGGAGAAGGGAGCCGGAATTCAAAGTCCCTCTCCCTAGGGAGAGGGATTTAGGGTGAGGGTGGATCGGGCGGTTGCAAAA
>Ga0163154_10006839_pt1 | contig 13809 bp, 9 predicted proteins | sample OliLakLV19MP9P1_FD_148649 | JGI IMG/M metagenome (GOLD analysis project Ga0163154, IMG submission 148649) | Freshwater microbial mat bacterial communities from Lake Vanda, McMurdo Dry Valleys, Antarctica - Oligotrophic Lake LV.19.MP9.P1 | ecosystem: Environmental > Aquatic > Freshwater > Lake >... | reverse complement strand
GTCGTGTCCCGCCCTGCCATGCGACTCCTTCTATCGATCGCTGCTGTTATCGCCTTGCTGGCGGCGCTCATTCTCATTCTCCAACGCCCCGACCACGCCGCGCCTACCGTCTTGGGTGACTCGCAGGTGAGTACGAACGAGGCGATCGAGGGCCAGGTCGCCGAGCACGCGATGGAAAAGGTCAGGCGCGTCCCCGTCGTCGCGGACGGCAGAGCTCCTGCGGCGGCGGGAATGGTACAGCCCGAAAGCGTCGCCCTGGACGCGGCCCCCGAAGCGGTCAACGGTGTGGGCGATCTCGAGGCCAAATCGCCGATCGTGATCCGAGTCGTCGACGACCTCGACCTGCCGGTCGCAGACGCAAGACTGAGGATCTGGGCGATGCGCCGCGCCGACGAGCCGGGTGGGCACTACCTCTATCGCGGTACAGAGCCCTCTGGAACGACTGATCGCGAGGGGCGGGTCCACCTCGAGCATTGGGAGTGGGTCAACATCGACGGCCGTACCGGTCAAGTGACGATCTTCGTCGAGCATCCGGAATTCGTGACTTACCGAGGCGACCTCGAGATCAGTCCGGGTGAGCACGTCCTGCAACTCGAGCGCGGGGCAACGGTCGTCGTGACCGGTTGGATTGGCGATCCGGAAGCCGTAGTGCAGGACTTGAATTTGCGCGTCGATCGCGAGTCCAACCTCGGCGCGGATGCGTGGCACACGTTGCCCGACGGCCGCCGGGCGACCAACCGTTTGCCGCCGGGACCACATTGGATTGTCGCGACGCACATGCACCCGAGAATTGGACGCATGTCCTCCGCGGCGGTGCACTTCGACGTCGGCGGAGTTGGTTGGGAGACCCTGCACCTCGAGCTCCACGCTCCGATCGACTTCGTCGGCCAACTCGATGCGGCTGTGCCCCGACCGGTCACCGCCGGTCGGGTGCAGCTCGTCCTAACGTCCGGTGGGCTGGGAGGCAGTCGGATCAATCTGTTCGACAGCTACGACGCAGCGATCGACGCCGACGGGGGTTTCTTGATCGAGGACGTACGCCCCGGAGCGGGTCAGATCTTCGCTCAATGCAACGGATGGTCCTCCATGGAGACCTTCGCAGACGATCCGATTCAGGTCGGTAGGCGATTTCCAGACGGCATGAGCGAGGAGGATCAACGCAGTGCACTGATGAGGCAAGGCCCGAGCGGCTACATCCTCCAACGCGCTCAGGTCCCGCAGAGCGTGACTCCATTCGTTTTGCTGATGCACCGCACCAGCGCCCTCGAGGTCACGGTCGTCGGTCCCGACGGCTTACCGGTCGAGGGCGCGCTCACCAGCGCCTACCCCAACGTGCGAGTGATGGGCGTCGGCTCCTGGACCTTCCCATGGCGCGATTGGACCGCGATGACGGGGCGGGACGGCGTCGCGCGGATCGACGACCTACCAGCGGACGACGGCGTCTGGTTCGACGTCTCGGCAAAAGGGCTGCGGCTGTCCAAGCAGGACAGGGACGACATGCCTTACGCGGAACTCTCGCCCGGCGAGGTCGCTACGACGGTGATCAAGCTGGAACCTGACGGAGACTGACGGACACGGGCGCCGTACTGTCACTCGACCACGTTCACGCCTCACGCGGTGAGCTCGAATTGACGCCGCACATCGCGCGAGGGCGCCCGCCCCCCCCACCGGCGGCGGCGTGCGGGCTCGGGTCCTTGGAGCCTCGAACCGCGGCGACCTGAGTGGCCGAGGTCGTCGCGCTGCACGCCTCTACAAGCTCGGCAAGCTACGCGAGGACAACGCAGACTTCGATCATGGTCGGTCCCAGAGCCGTCGCTAATGCTCCCCAACCGACGCCCACCGCCGCTTCATCAGCTGGCATCCGGGCCCGCGTCATACCCGGCGCCCGCGCCACCTCAACCGCCGAGCAATACAGCTCACTCTCGAGCGCTGCCTCGATCGCGTAAGCCACCGCCGAGGCCCTGGCCGCAGACAACGGGGGCGCGGGCCCTCGTCCCGGAATCTCGCCCTGACGATCACAGTCCACCCCGAAGCCGCAGCTTCGTCTCGCCCATCGTGCCATCGGCGACGACCCCCTCGAGAACCAGCGCGCGGACGCGCGCCCGCCCATGGCCGTCGCGCGAGTTCCAAAGGGCGTCGAACTCCACGAGCGCGTCCCGCTTCGCCTGCGCGTCCGAGGGCCCGTCGAGCGCAGCAAGGTCGCGCTCCGCAGCCGCGATGCGAGCGTCGACTTCGGCGAGCCTGGTGAGACCGGGCATCGTCCGCGACGCCGCGTCCACAGCCCTAGACCGCTTGGCATGACGCCTGGACTCATCGGCGCTCTAGGACGAGTTCGACCGTGCCACCGAGGGCAGACGATTGCCAGGTCACCGGCGATGAACTCCATCCAGCGCCTCGCATGGCCCACACCGTGTGCGCGATCCCCGGCGTGAGCCTGATTTGAGCACGCCCACTTGCGTCGACTTGTCCTCGCCAGTCCGTCCGATCCGCGCGATCAACGAATACCGTCGCGCCAACTGCTGGACGCCCTCCTGATTCAAGGACTTGGATGTCGGTCAGCTCCTCCAAGCCAGTTGGAGTGATGGGTCCAACATCCAATATCTTGCCGGCGCGCAGGCGACCCTCGGTGAGGAACACCTCATCGGCGACGCCGTGGCGCGTCACAAGGTGGCCCTCTGGTACGAACCGCAACTCGAACGGCACAGCCGCGCAGCCTTCTCGATGGAATGCTCCATCCCGAGCAAGAGCAACCTCTACGCGCTGTGAGTTGCGACCACCGTGCAGGAGGGGCACCGCTCGCCCCGGGGTTCCTGGCGGGAGCAGGATTCGCCCCATGAGGGTTGCCGACGCGGACAACTGCACGAGAGGCACGCCGTCCCGCAGTGCGAACGCGGTCGCTGGGAATCTGAGCGGCGGGCCAGCCCCATAGATCACGACCTCCGCTATATCCTCCCACGATAGTGGCCAGTCGAGACCGACCGTCCCCGGCAGCGCGAACTCACGACGCCACCGATGCGGCAGTGCCAGCGACAACTCTCCCTCGTCGTCGTGAACGCAGCTTTGCCAACGGACTTGGAGCGCGCCGCGCACAGGCACGAACTCGAGGGACTGCATGAATGGCGCGTCCTCACCCTCGAACGCAGCGCACAACCGCGCGGGCTGTGGCAGGACTACACGCGTGCCTCGCCGCGTCGCAGGCCGACGCAGGAGCAATTGGAGGTCGAGATGCGGCACCCCCCGCGATCCAAAGGGTCAGATCCTGCTCGCTGACCGGCACCACAACGGCACCGTCGCTAGCAGTCGTTACGTCCGCCACGAGCCCGTTTGGGTCGCTCAACACAAGCCCCGCGACAGTATGTCCGCCGACGTCGAAGAACTCGAGGCGGTGCTGCGCGGCGCGAGCGAGCGTGAATTCACGAGAAGCCCCCACAGCGTTCTCGAGGTGCTGCATCTGCAGCATCTTCCCGATGAAGCCTTGCGAGGTGGCCTGAAGGTTGACGTCCGCGCCGACAACTGCCCGCAAGCGCACGCGCCCCTTTACATCGGTCGCTTCTGGCCCTGGCCGTGATTCGCGGAGGTTGCTCCCGCAGGGGGTCATTCGCACATGAGCGCCGGCAATCGGGCGCGCAGTCTGGTCCGTCACCAACACGTCGAGGTCTGTCACGCGAGGTACTACGCAGGACTCAATGGCTCCGAGCACACGTGTCCACCGGCAGGGCCATACCTCGGGCCCGTCGACGCGAAGCTCCACTGCTGAGCCGACCTGATCACGTGCTCCATGAAGATCGACACGTCCCGCTTCATCCGAGCGCTCGCTCCAACGCCGTCCGTCCGCCGTTCGAAGGGCGTGCAGCGTGAGGTTCGGCCATGGGTCGCCGTGTGGATCGATCAGCACGATCATGGAGTCGAGTGCGGCAACCGCGGGTGTGCTGAATCTGGGCACGTCGCTCACCGAGACGCCCTCCGCGCCGGACGACGCGGAAACCTCGACTCGTGAGTTCGGCTCGGCGACTGATTCCGCCTCATCGCCAGAGGGCATCAGGTCGACAGCAACCGGCGCAGTTGGTCGCCCCTGAGACGTTGGCCGAGAACACGTGAAAAGCACGATGACACCCAGCGCGAAGCCGCCCGCGACGAGCGCACTCGTTCGGCTCGTCGGCCGTCGGTCAACGTGTTTGGTATGAGAGATCATCCAGGGCCACGCTCTTGGGGGTTGACCTGGCCGAGGGTGCCCAACAACTCGATTCAGCGCCACTCATCGCCGAGGATCCGCTCCTGCTCCTCGACGGATGCCAATCTAGCGCGCAGACGCGCGGATGTCCGTTTCTGTCAGCTCAGGGAAGTCGGCGAGGATCTCCTCGTTCGTCATGCCCCGGCCAGGTCTACGAGCCGAATGGGGCGAGAACGGTTCGAGCCCAGCTCGCCTCGATGGCAAGGCAGTTGCGAACTGGCCCTCGGGCCTGGCGGGGTCGAGAAGGCCGATCGGATCACTCGATGGCGTTCGCAACCAAGACCAGGTCGGGGAGCCACCTGCTGCCATCAACGGACCTCAGGGTCCGACTCGCCCACTTTCAAACATCTATCCCCGGTGGAACTCTCTGTCGGATAGCCTCTCGTCCCAGGGCCCGAATGCACCAATCGGACCGCCGGACTCGTCAGAGAAACAGTTCAATGGCCAGGCTGTTCAAGCTCGCAATCCCGCTGTTCGTGGCGCTAGTCCTCCTCTGGCTTGTATTCGATCGACGCGTCGCAACGCCCGCGGAGGTCATGAACGACCACGTCGCCGCGGCCAAGCGTGCGCCGGAGACGACCCTCGCGGCACCCGTCTCGGTCATACCGATAGCCGCGCGAGAGCCGGCGCGGCGAGTGGTATCCGAGGACGTGAGCGCCTCGCCCGAGGCCTCACCTACGGGCGTGCGCATTGGCAGCAAGGTCACCGTGACTGACGACGCCGGCACACCTCTGGCGGGCGCGGCCGTGACCTCGAGGACGCTGGCCGGGAGGGAGCACCGGACGACGGATGCAAACGGACAGTGCGAGGTCGCTCTCCCCGCAGGGGGTGAACGCTGGCACCTCTTCGTCGAGCACGCTGGCTACTTCCACGTCAAGGCCTTCTACAGCCACGGCGCGGAGCGCACCGTTCAACTGCAACGGACCCGCAAGCTCGAGGGTACCGTGCTCGATGCCGCGACCGATGCACCGATCGTCGGAGCGGAGGTCGCGTTCAGTCACAGCTACTGCAAAGAGTGCGCACCCGACATGCGCACGACGGACGCGAGTGGTTGCTTCGTATTCGAAGCGTTTCCGACCGACTATGACGCTTACTTGGCGGCGTGCGCCGCGGGCTACGCGCGGCGCAGCGTGCGCTTTCGCGTCGGGCTCGGCGAAGTGGAGGTGTGCGTCCTGCGCCTGGATCAGAGTCGCGTGGTCCGGCTCGCCGTTGTCGACACGCTGTCGGGCGCGCCAATCGTCGGCGCGATGTTCATGCCAACGGGCCCTAAGTCGGGGTCGGATGGGACCCTCGAACTCAGGGTGTCCGAACGCGACGCAGCCCTCGACGTCTGGGTGCAGGCGAACGGTTACCTCGAGGTCCGAGGCAGCGCCGACATCGCGACCACGGCGCCGGTCACGGTTCGCATGCTCGCCGGGGCCGTGTGGCACGCATCAACGGGAAACCCTTCCAGGGTGCGGTCCGCTGGCACGCAGCTGGTCGACACGGCAGCGTGGAGAGCGACGCAGCCGGACGGTTCGTCATCCAGGACATCCCTGCCGGCGCGGTGGTCGCCGACGTCGGCGAGCGCTTCAGGCCCTTTGAACCACCGGACCTCGCGCGCTTCGAGGTCGTCGTGCCGACCGAAGCCACCCTCGAGCGCGACCTGGACATCGTGTTTCAGACGGCCAGTACCTCCGGAGTCGTCAGGAGTCCGGACGGCGCGCCCGTCGCCGGCGTGCGAATCGGCGCACGAGCGAAAGGGAGCAGCTACCAGGGACAATCGCGCTCCGACGAATTCGGAGCGTTTGTCATCGACCTACCCGTGATTGCAGACTTGCGTTTCCAGCTCAGCGCATCAAACGCCGGCTTCAGCGCCGTCGCCAACGACGTCGCGCCGGGAGCGACTGGCATCGCGCTCGTGGTTCCTCGCGCCGCGTCGGCTCGCATCCGTGTCCGCGACTCGGCCGGCCAGGCGGTCGACGGATGGTCGCTCGTCGCGCGACGCCTGGACGCGACCGGATTCGTCGTGCAGTTCGATTCGAAGCACCGCTTCGAAGCTGCCACGCTGGGCGGGTGGCGCGTGGTCGATCTGCCGGACGTTGAGCTCGAGCTCGAAGTCCGCCCTCCGGGAGAATTGGTCCAGAAGTCAGCAAAGCGAATGGTCAAACTCGTCGCGGGGCAACGCGCGGATGTCGAGATCGAGCTCGAGTACTGAGATTCACTCACGAGGGTCATGGATCGGTGCGCAAGCAAGCGCGCTCGTGACCATACCCAGGCGAGAGGACCAGCACCAGCAGAGCGCCAGCGCTATAGAAGGCGAGATCGGCGTCGACAGGAAAGAGGGTGCTCGACGTTGCTGGTCGTTACGGCGTGCCAACTGGCTGGGGCAAGTAGCGGCGCCGTGCCGAAGGGTTCGGTCATGTCACCATCGTCACCGCGGTCGACGCAGAGAGCCAGCCCAGGCCGAGCCCAAGTATACGACCGCAGCTGCGACCCAACACGTCCCGGAGGCGAGCGAGACCGAGCGCCGCGGGGGCATCGGCCCGCTGTCTGTCACCTCGGGTGACTCGTTCTCGAATGGAGGTCGATGTGTCATCCCTCGCCTGCCCGTCGGGGCCAGCAAGGGCGCGGATCGGGTTCCCGGTGGGGCTTTGGCGTTGCCCGCACCCGATCCGTCGGCAGATTCAAGTTCGTGACCCCAGCGACTCGACAGCAGGGAGACGTGATTGTCCCCACACCCGTTGCCAACCCCGGGCCCCGATTCACAACGCGCACCCCGAGGCTTGGACCCCTCGTGTCCATCGGCGTCGCGCTCTGCGCGTGCCTGATCGCGGGCGGTCTCTTCGCAAGCACCGCCTGGGCCACTCGACCGGGCGCGGCGAGCCTTGGTCCTCGGACTTGGCCGTCAGACTCGCAGTTGCAGCGCGCGGACGGCTCGCACACGCTGGTCGTGTTCGCCCACCCACACTGCCCGTGCACCGCTGCGTCCCTGCGGGAGCTCGCGCTGATCGTGGCGAAGTGCGGGGACAGATTGGAGGCCCGTGTCGTGTTCAGCGCGCCGCCGGGCGCTCCCGAGGCCTGGGAGACGAGCGACCTCTGGCAGCACGCCGCAGCGATGCCGGGAGTGTCGGTCGTCTCCGACCGGGAAGGGCGCGAAGCGCGGCGTTTCGGCGCCCAGACCTCTGGCGCGGTCTATCTCTACGACACGCGCGGGGCGCTGCGCTTCGCGGGTGGCATCACCGGCTCGCGCGGACACGAGGGTGACAACACCGGACGCTCATCCGTGATCGGCCTCGTGCTCGAAGGCGCGTCGGGCGCCGCGGCGACGCCCGTCTTCGGTTGTGCCCTCTTCGGGACCGAGCCTCCCCCACAGGATCGAGAACCTGAGGATCGACCCCAGTGAAACCCTCGTCCATCCGCGCGAGCGAGCTACTCGGAGACCACTACCGCGACATCCGTCAGCGCGCCAATCGCTTCTTCATCGTGCTCCTGGCACTGGAGTGGGTGGCCTGCGTCGCCTGCGCCCTCTGGCTGTCTCCACGTACCTGGGAGGGGCTCTCGAGTTCCGTGCACCCCCATGTCCCGCTCGCGTTTTTCCTCGGCGGGCTGATCGCCGCGACACCCATCGCGCTCTATCTCCTGCGGCCGGACCATCCGGCGACGCGCCACAGTGTCGCCATCGCTCAGATGCTCTTCGCCGGCATTCTGGTCCATCTCACCGGCGGCCGACTCGAGTCGCACTTCCACTACTTCGTGTCCCTGGCATTCCTCGCCTCCTATCGCGACTGGAAGGTGCTATTGACGGCCACGCTCGTCGCCGCGCTCGATCACTTGCTGCGTGGCGTGTTCTGGCCGATGTCGATGTACGGTGTGACCTCCGTGAGCCCCTGGCGCTGGGTCGAGCACGCGGGCTGGGTCGCGTTCGAAGACGCGTGCCTCCTGATCGGTCTGCGCCAGAGTCACACCGAGATGGTAGAGATCGCCCAACGGCGCGCGACCCTGGAAGCGACGAACCACCTCATCGAGGAGCAGGTCCGAGAGCGAACGGCGCAGCTCGCCGCGGCCCTGCAGAATTCCGAGGGCGCCAACCGCGCCAAGAGCGAGTTCTTGGCCAACATGAGCCACGAGATCCGTACCCCGATGAACGCGGTCATCGGGATGAGCGGCTTGATGCTCGACACCGAACTCTCTCCTGAGCAGAAGGAATACGCACGCACGATCCGGACGAGCGCCGACGGCCTGCTCTCGGTCTTGAACGACATCCTCGACTTCTCCAAGGTCGAGGCAGGGAAGCTCAGTCTCGAGGTCGTTGAATTCAACTTGCGCTCAACGCTCGAGGAGGTCGTCGACTTGTTCTCGGGTCGCGCGCACGAGAAACAGATCGAGCTGACCCTGTCGATCCCTCCGGATCTACCCGAGTGCCTGCGCGGCGATCCCTCCCGCTTGCGGCAGGTGCTGAACAATCTCGTCAGCAACGCCATCAAGTTCACCGACTCGGGCGAGGTCAAAGTCGCGGCCCAAGTCATCAGCCAGACCGCCACCCATGCACAACTGAGACTGCTCGTCCGCGATACGGGCGTCGGCGTCGCGCCGGATCGATGCAAAGCGGTCTTCGAGGCCTTCATCCAGGCCGACGGGAGCACGACCCGCAAGTATGGGGGTACGGGGCTTGGATTGACGATCTCGAAGTCGCTCGTCGAACTGATGGGCGGCCGCATCGGCCTGGACAGCACGTTGGGCGAGGGCTCCACGTTCCACACGGAGCTCTCCTTCGAGAAGCAGCTCGGCGCGCCGTGCGAACCGGAATCGCACGGCCAGTTGAACGGCTTACACGTGCTCATCGTAGACGACAACGAGACCAATCGCATGATCCTGCGCGAGCAGTTGATCGCGTGGGGAGCTCGCTCCCAGGCTGTCGCCAGCGGGGCGGAGGCGGTCCATGCGATGAACGCCGTGCACGACACCGATCCCTTCGGGCTCGTCCTGTTGGACATGCAAATGCCGGGCATGAACGGCGTGCAGACTGCTTCCGTCCTCAAGGCGGACGCACGACATGCGCACGTGCCTCTCGTGCTGCTCTCGAGCATCGCCGATCGCGGCACGCCCGAGGAGACCCGGGCCCAAGGGTTCGCCGCCGCGCTTAGCAAGCCCGTGCGCAGACAGCAGCTGTGGTCCGCGATCTCGGGAGCGCTCGATCCTACGTGCGGAACGGCGCGGGACAAGCGTGAAGTCCTGCGTGAGGTCCCCGTGCACCTGCGCGGCTTGAGGCTGCTCCTCGCCGAGGACAACATCGTCAACCAGAGGGTTGCGACGCGCATCCTCGAGAAGTGGGGCTGTCGGGTCGACGCGGTCGCGAATGGCATCGAGGCGCTGCATGGCTTCGCCTCCCTGCGGTACGACGCGATCCTGATGGATTGCCAGATGCCCGAGATGGACGGCTATGCAGCCACGCAAGCGATTCGTCGCTCGGAAGAGAGAAGCGGCACGCGCATTCCGATCATCGCGATGACGGCCAATGCCATGGCCGGGGACCGCGAGCGCTGCATGCAGGCGGGTATGGACGCCTACGTGTCCAAACCGATTCGACTCTCAGAGCTCTCCGCAGCACTCTCGTTGGTGACGTCCAGAGCGCCGCTCCCGGAATCGGCTGTGCCTGATGCGGCAACGTCCGCACCAGGTGGAGGGGGTCCATTTGGCGCAGCTCTGGATACCACCCCTGTGGCCTGAAGGGCGCGCGGAGACGCGTTCTCGCACCCGCCCGAGGTGACCCAAGTGTCAGGGTGGTCGCCGCCCCACCAACACCCGGCGCCGGGGACGCCAAACGGCGGTGCGCGGGTGCTCGAGCTGCTTCTCACGCCTTCGTCTGCACCATCGGCACGCTCGCCACAGCCCTCGTTCCGCCGCTGGGAGCGGATCCGATCGCGAGGCTGCCGCCGAGGTCGTACAGGCGTTGGCGCAGCGCCAAAAGGCCGAATCCGTGGTCGCGCCCGTGGTCGTGTGGCATGGATTGGAAACCGCTGCCTGAATCTTCGACGGTCACTCGCGCCATCTCACCGTCACGACGGATCCATACACGCGCGGTTCGAACCCCTGCGTGCTTGACCACGTTGATCAGGAACTCGCGCATCGCTCGATAAAGGGTGATGCTCGCCGTCTCGTCGAGCGTCGGGTCCTCGACCTCGACCAGCTTCACCTCTAGCCCGTAACGGCGCTCCAGGTCCTCCGCGAGCCACTGCGAAGCAGCACCCAGGCCGAGGTCGTAGAGCAGCGGGGGGCTCAGTTCGAAACTCAGGGTCGAGATGTGCCGGTTCGACTGCGTGATGAGCTCCTCGATCTCGCGAATGGCGGCGGATTGGCCGGCCGCTGTCGAGGCGTTCAAGGCGCGTAGCTTCAACAACGCCAGCGACAGCAGCTGGCCCAAGCTGTCGTGCAGGTCCGAAGCGAGCTTGCGGCGCTCCTGCTGCTCGGTCAGCGAGATCGTCAAGGCCGCCTTGCGCAAAGCTCGCTCGGCCTTGCGCAGCTCGGTGACGTCGAAGACAGAGAGCCGCAGCGGGTCGCCCGCCGCTTGCTCAACTTCCCTACGCGTGCACATCAGCTGAGCATGCAGGGTGCTTCTGTTCTGGCACTCGAACTCCAGCTCGAACGTACGGTGTCCGATGGTCCGTTCCGTCGCATGCCGCTCGAGATGCCAGCGGTCCTGTGATTTCGGCGTGACGTGCCTCGAGAGCTTGCGGCCGATGATCTGCGAGCGCGCGAGACCGAGCAGGGCAGCGAAGGAAAGGTTCGACTCGACAATCACGCCGTCACCATCGATCTCGACCAGCCCGATCGGCGCCGAATCGTAGAGTTCGCGGTAGCGCTCCCGCGACTCCTCCGCGGCCAGTTGGCTGGCCATCAGCTGCTCGTTCTGGATCTGCAGCTCGACCTTGTGGACCTCGAGCTCATGGACGAGCTGACGGATCTCGGCCGGCTCGAGCGTGTCCAGATCGGGCAGAGACCGCTTTCCTAGCCTGGCCTGTGCGAGCTCCCGCAGCGTCGAGGAGCGGGTGGGTTTGCGCCGACCTTGACTCATGTCGATGACTCCCCGGACGAGCTCGCGCCCGTGGGCGACGACCCTGTGATGTCCTCGATGCCGAGGACGATCAGGGCGGGACGCTCGACGCCCTTGAACAGGACCCGACGGGCGTTCAGTAACATGCGCTTGCGCCCGACACGCGGGAACTCGCGCTCGACCTCGAAATCGTCGAAGCCCGGTTCCAGCTTCAATACGCGCTCGAGCTGGTTGCGCAGTTCGGGGATGTTCCACTGGCCCTCGCCGAGATCGTAGATGAGCTCGCCACGGGTCTCTGCGGACCGCACCTGGAACGCCGCGTAGAAGGCGCGATTGGCGCGCAGCACCCGGAGCTCATCGTCGAGCACGACAAGTGGCTCGCGAACGGCGTCGACGATGCTCTCGGCCAGTTCGTGCGCGGCCTCGAGCCGGTTCGCGCGCACCGTCTGCGTGATATCGATGAAATTGATCACCAAGCCCTCGACCGCGTTGCGCGTGGTCCGATAGGGACGAATGCGCACGGTGTACCAAGCTCCGTCGGGCGAGGGCGCCCGCGTCTCCACGGGCTTCAGGGTTTTTAGTACACCAGCCGCGTCGGACAGGAGCCCAGGATAGTCGAGACGGGTCACCAAGTCGGCGAGCGGGCGTCCCGCGTCGGTCTCGAGGAGATTCGCGACGATACGAGCCTGAGGGGTGAAGCGCTGCACGCGCAACTGGTCGTCGAGGAAGATCGTCGCGATCTCGACGTTGTTCATCAGATTCAGCAGGTAGTCGTTGGCCTGCTCGAGCGCCTGGAGCTTCTGGGACAGCTCCGCGTTCACGGTGTGCAGCTCCTCGTTGAGCGATTGCATCTCCTCTTTCGATGTCTGCAGCTCCTCGTTCGAGCTCTGCAGCTCCTCGTTGGCCGACTGCACCTCCTCGTTCGCGGAGGCGAGCTCCTCGTTGGCGCTCTGCAGCTCGTTGATGCTGCTCTGCAGGTCCTCACGGGTGTGTTGCAGCTCCTGCTCCAGGTGCAGCCGATCGCTGCCGCCGGGCTCGCCCTTGGATCGCGCGCGCCCGCGCTTGGCCGTCCGCGGACCCTCTGGGACCGGTTCAAAGGTGATGAGAAAGAGCGGGAAGGGGTGCTGTGCGCCGTCGATGCGCGCAACGGTCACTTGCAATTCGACCCATTCCCCGGCCAACCTGACCCGTGAGGAACGGCTCCGCGACGGAGCATCGCTCTTCTGCAGCTCCCGCAGCTCGGAGGAGAGCTCCGCGCGCAAGCCCTCGCGCGCCATCTCGATCACGTTGAGGTTGGCCCGACCGGGCGGCAGCTCCAGATAGGGGCCGATGCGGCCGTGGACCTGCTGGATCTGGCCTCTCCCGTCGACGATCACGGACGGCGGGCCGAAGCGCTCCGCCAAGGCCCGCCGTTGCAGGTCCGCCAGGTCCACCCTGGCCGCGCCGGAAGGAGTTGACTTCATGGCCGCCTTGTGCGGGCTGAGCTGTCGGCCCGCCCACCGCGGTACGGTCGGGGAGGGAGCCGCGTCGTTGCGTCGGTAGAGCTTCCAGCGCCGATCGAGCGGTGTGAAATAATCCTCCATACCGCTGATGCTCTCGGAGGGTCCCAGCAGCATGAGCCCGCCTGGATCCAGGCTGTAGTGGAAGACGGGCAGCAGTTCCTGCTGCGCGCTGGCCACGACGTAGATCAAGAGGTTCCTGCAGGAGAGCAGGTCGACGTGGGTGAACGGCGGATCGACGAGCACGTTCTGCACCGCGAATACGACGACGTCACGCAGCTCGCGTCGCGCCCGGTAGCCGCGGTCCTCGCGCACGAAGAAGCGTTCGATGCGCGTGGCACCGACGTCGGCAGCGATGCCGTCCGGGAAGCGTCCCTGGCGCGCGGTCTGGATCGCGGCGGGATCGAGATCGGTCGCGAACACCTGCAGGTCCAGGTGTTTGTCCATGCCGTGCAGCGCCTCGAGCACCAGCATCGCGATGGAGTACGCCTCCTCTCCGGTGGCACAGCCTGGTACCCAGATGCGGAACGGAGAACCGGCCTCGCGCGAAGCCAGCAGCGCGTTCAACCCCTTGTGCGCGAGCGCGTGGAAGGCTTCCGGATCGCGAAAGAATCGGCTGACGCCGATGAGCCAGTCCCTCCAGAGAGCGTCGGTCTTCACGGGGTGCTTCTCGAGATAGTGTGTGTATTCCTCGAGGCGCGTGATGCGATGCAATTCCATGCGCCGCTCGAGGCGCCGCACCAAAGTGCCGCTCTTGTAGGCGGAAAAATCCGGGCCGCCACGCTCGCGGATGACGGCGAGGATCTGATCGAGCTCGCCAGCGCTCGCGGCCTCCGAGCGACCGACTGCACCGACTGCACCGACTGCACCGACTGCACCGACTGCACCGACTGCACCGACTGCACCGACTGCACCGACTGCACGATCGCGGGCGTACAGGGCCAGCCGCGCTGCGATCTCCGCGACTGGTAGAACTGCATCGGTAGCGCGGGCGGCGATTGCGCTGGCAGGCATGCCATCGAACTCCGCCGTGAGCGGATCCTGCA
>Ga0163154_10006838_pt1 | contig 13809 bp, 17 predicted proteins | sample OliLakLV19MP9P1_FD_148649 | JGI IMG/M metagenome (GOLD analysis project Ga0163154, IMG submission 148649) | Freshwater microbial mat bacterial communities from Lake Vanda, McMurdo Dry Valleys, Antarctica - Oligotrophic Lake LV.19.MP9.P1 | ecosystem: Environmental > Aquatic > Freshwater > Lake >... | reverse complement strand
ACTATACCTTTGCGGCATCTGGGCCACTTCAGCAGCAGATTGAGCAAGGCGCACCCGTTGACCTGTTCATTTCTGCGGCAACCCGACAGATGGATGCATTGCAAGAGAAAAATTTGATTGTGTCCAACACCCGTCGCAACATCCTGACAAACAACTTGGTTCTGGTGGTGCCGCGTGACTCCACGCTGGGGCTAACCAGCTTCCGGCAATTAACCAATGCCAACGTTAGACGGATTTTTGTGGGAGAACCGCGCAGCGTCCCGGCGGGGCAATATGCAGAAGAATTGTTTAGAAATCTGGGCATCTTGGAGCGACTACGATCCAAATTTGTGTACGGCAACTCGGTGCGCAGCGTGTTGGGAACTGTAGAAAGCGGCAATGCTGATGCTGGAGTTGTGTATACAACCGATGCCAGAATTTCAGACCGGGTGACTCAAGTGGCCACTGCTCCCGGTAGCCTACATTCATCGATTGTCTATCCTCTAGCCGTAATTTCAGCCAGTCGGAATCAGCGAGCGACTCGGGTCTACGCTCAATTTTTAACCAGCAGACAGGCTCAAGCTGTGTTTAGACGATACGGTTTTGGTATCGCTTTGAGATAGAGTGCGAGCCAGATAATTTTACCGTAGGAGTTTAGCAGGCTAAACCCCGACGCATAAGCCGTCACTTAGCGTCTTTCCGCAGGGCTGAAACATCCCAGGCTCCGTCTTCAATGTGGCTTAGATCCTGTTCGTCTGTCTGAAGTAATCGCTCCAAATCTCTGGATAATTGCCGCGATCGCGCAATTACGACCGTATCGTCGTCTCCCAAACTGGCAGTAACAAGCGGCCAATAATCTGTCCAAAGCGACCAAAGCCAGCAATAATCACTGGGTTTTCGTTGTCGTCAATCTTGTCTGCATCGGCGTCTAGAGTCAGATCGGCAAACCGAGGCTGCACGAGTTTGTCATTGACGATCATAGATCAGCGGGGTGAGTGCCATCGACAGCGCTACAACGGCAACCAGGAGGGCGGCGATCGCCGGACTCAACACCTGTGCTTGAGTCGCGAAGGAGAATAGGACAAAGGCAAATTCTCCACCTTGCGCCAGGGCAAAGGCAAACAGTAGGCTCTGGCTCATCTCCAAGCGAAAGAAGCGTCCGAGGGCGAATAGAACCCCAAATTTGGCGATCGCCAATGCGATCACCAATCCTAAAATCAACAGGGGTTGTTGAACCAAGAGATTGAAGTTGATACTAGCTCCGACTGAGATAAAGAACAGACCCAACAATAGCCCTTTGAACGGTTCAATATCGCTCTCTAACTCGTGCCGATATTCATTATCAGCTAGCACCACACCTGCCACAAACGTGCCGAGTGCAGGCGAAAGACCCACTTGCTGCATCGCTAGGGCAATCCCAATGACTAAGAGCAATGCCATCGCCGTAAACATCTCGCGCAGACGTGTCGCAGCAATTAAGCGAAACACCGGACGCATCAGAAACCGCCCGCCAACAATGATGCCACCCACCACGCCCATCACCAGCAGCGCCTGCTGCCAGGGCGGTAGAGCCGAATCGGTGGGCTGCTCGGCGGCAACTAGCATCACTTGGCTAGCTAGCAAACTCACCGACGGGCTGCTTTTGATGGCCAGCAACGGCAAAAATGCCAGGATGGGAATCACGGCAATGCCTTGAAAAAGCAGCACCGAAAACGCAGACTGTCCGGCTTCGGTGCGGGTTAAGCCTTTCTCTTTGAGTGTTTGCAGCACAATTGCCGTAGACGACATGGCTAGAATCATCCCCACCGCTAAAGCCATTTGCCAAGATAGGCCAAACGCGATGGCGATCGCACTGACAACCAAGCTTGTGCCCACCACTTGTAGGCCACCTAGTCCCAAAATCGGGACGCGCAGCCGCCACAACAGCGACGGCTGTAGCTCTAATCCCACCAAAAACAGCAGCATCACTACGCCAAATTCAGCGAAGTGCATCACATCTTCGCCCTCTTGCCCCACAAAATGTAGCCCAAACGGCCAATAATCGCCTCCGCAATCAGATACCCCAATACAGAACCCAACCCCAATCGATTCGAGATCGGTACCGATAACACGGCTGCCATCAGGTAAATAAATGCCTGAGAGAATAAGTCTTCATTGTTCATGGTGCCAGGTCTCTGGGGTTTTAACAGCCTGCTTGAGGGCGTGCTTGAGGTGTTTGAACTACTGCATCGTGCCCCAATCGAAGTGATTGTCGCGCAGGGCGACAAGTGCCGTTTGATAGTCTTCAATGTGGGTGGCAATGTGCTGGGGTTCTTGCAGTTGGTGGGTGCCCTGAATCACAAACGGCGGCAGATACTCCATGCCACAGAGCTGTGCAGTTTGCTCAAACGGAGCCAGCAATTCGCGAATCGTGAAGTGGTTGTATCCTTGGCGGCAGTATGCATCTTTGCTGCCTCCTGTGGTAATGGCTGAAAGAAACTTCTTCCCCCGCAAGGCTGTCCCACCTTGGCCATAGGCAAACCCATACCCCAATACCAAGTCCTGCCACTCTTTCAAAATAGCGGGGCTGCTGTACCAATAGAAGGGATGCTGAAACACTACAATATCGTGGGCAAGCAGCAGTTCTTGTTCAAACTTTACGTCAATATGAAAGGTTGGGTACACCTCATAAAGGTCATGAACAGTAACTGAATCTACGGTCTGGGCAGCTTTAACCATCTGCCGATTTACTCGCGATCGCTCTAGTGCGGGATGAGCAAATAAAATTAAGATGCGGTTAAGGTAGACCATAAATAGTGCAAAAAGATAGTAAATTTGCGTTTTACACCGACTGTAACCTGATGCCCATCAGCGCGTTTGGCTACCGAGACATCTGCCCTTGTCGCGATTGCCGTTGTCGCCATAGTACTAGGGATATTACCCTAGGTACCGTTGCAGTAGATAGAGTTTGAGCATTAGATTTTGAGTTAGGAATGAGAATTAAATAACTCCGCCATTCTTCGGTAGGGGCGAACGGCCGTTCGCCCCTACCAGCAATCAAATTCCCGATCTGATTAAATCCATAATCCTTACCCAGAGTTTAGCGACTACCTGTAGCAAGCTGGTAAGCGCCCCCTAAGGCAGTGGTTTCGGTAATCTTCGGTCGCACCACAGGCACACCTAGGACAGTAAATTGCCCCTGGCGATCGAAAATAATGGCGCGAGAACTAGTTGTACCTTGATCAAATGCAAGGATGTATTGAGTCATCGATAGTAACGAACAGGCTATGATCGAAGTAAACAGACGCGCTACGAAAGTCTTATGCTAAACCAAATTTTACAAGTTTTTCTCCTGTGTTTTGCGGCACTAATCTTGACCACAGAGATAGCGTTTAGCAGCCCTGTCGCTGGCGGGCTGCTGTTGGCCGAACACACTCTTGATCATGCAGATGCGATCGCCCAGCCTGCTGCCGCTGCGGCTCCAACTAGCTCTCCCCCAGCTGATACACCTGGGACTACTCAGCCTCAGATTAAAGGCGATCGCGACACCCCACTAAAAGACCCCAAACCCACCCAAGCAAACCCCTCAGTTCCCTACGATCCATACGACTACGACGCCATCCGTGAATTGAACCACGAGATTTACGGTGAGGTCAAAGATGCGGTCAAAGATCAGGTCAAAAATCAGGTCAAAGACTAAAAGGGTTTCATCTGCGAAATGGGCAGTGCCGGAGCTGATTTTGGCTCATCGCCGCCAGCGCCAATCTCAAACTGAGTCATCATATCGTGGTCTTCGTGTACCAGGTTATGGCAGTGGATCATATACTTGCCTTTGATTGGCCGTTTGCCGGGGGCAGGGTCTAGAGGCGCACTAAATTTAGCAATCACCCGAATGGTTTCAAAATCATCGAGCGCAAATACATCCTTCCAACCGCGTTCATAGGGTCGGGGCGGTCGTCCGTTGCGATCAATCAGCTGCAAGTCAACAAAGTGGATATGGACTGGATGTAACCACCCGGCTCCAGCATTCACCAAATTCCAGATCTCGATGGCACCCGGTTGGGGATTGGCATCAATCCGCTTCTCATCCCAAGTTCTGCCGTTAATTCTCCACTGATTGCCATTCCGTTCAAATCGGAAGGTGCGAATAGGAATTGTTTGACCCGGCAGCACTTGATCTACTAATCGCTCGAAGGGTTGGCGCAAAACATCTGGCAGATCGCTGTCATCGATTGCATTATCTTCGATATCAAATAGCATAATCACACCCGTGTTATTATTCGTATCTACATTGTTGTGAAACGCTGGATTGTGTAGATAGAGTTTGGAGCCTTTAGGGTATTTTTTGAAGTCAATCACAATTCCGTATCGTTCACCAACGCCGATGCGCAGCAGATCGAAGGGTGCTGCCATCTTTACGGGTTTTTCCAGCAGTCCTGCATCGGTACTAATGACATGGAAAAAATCTTTACCGGTTAAACTATTTTCTGCCTGACTCAAGGCCAATTGATAGGTGCGTGATGGCGACGCATTCAGCAGCCGAAAGCGATACTTGCGCTGCGATACCTTGAGACGAGGAAACGGGGTGCCGTTAACTAAAACTACATCACCATAGGCACTACGCTGGCGCTGATCATCAAAAACCAGCTGCCCTGCTAGATCAAACCGCTTATCTTGAATGATTAAGGGAATATCGTACTCTCCCTTCGGCAAATTGAGCGCCCGATCCTTGGCATCATCGACCACATACATACCCGCCAACCCCATATAGACATTGCGTGAGGTTTTGTGGATAGCGTGGTCGTGATACCAGAGGGTCGCAGCGCGATCGTTGGGATAGAAGTAGTCTTTAAAGTAGCCTGGTGGAATCAGATCTGTGGCATAGCCATCATATTGGGGCAGCGACGCCATCCCATGTAGATGAATTGATGTGGCAATCGGCTCTGCTCGACCCTGCTCGATCGTCGTTCCCAAATTATTAATAAACCGAATCACCGAGGTGCGCCCCTCGTCTGCTGGCTCTACCCCACCTTGATGCCGAATAATCGGCCCTACGGCTGAGGGTGCAAGTCCCTTCCCCACGTAACACCACATCTTTGTCTTCAGGCCAGGTAGAATGTCTACCTCTGCCTTTTGCATGGTAATTTCGTAGTAATCGATCGGGCGTTTTCCGGCAGCATTGCTTTTGGTAGGAAGCAGTAAGGGAGGCAGCTTCAGATCTGCCTGAAACCGAGGAATAAAGGGACTAAACTGAGCCTGTGCGGGTTGTGGAAAACTCAAGGGAGATAGTAGAACTCCACTTCCCAATAGCTTCATCGCCTCACGTCTGGTAATTGCCATACTCAGAATTCCTATCAGTAACGGTTAAGGTTTTGCTGCCCAACAGTTCAGTGACCATCAGTAAACAAGTTTGACAGCCTGTCAATCTCATATCTTTGAAGTGTACAGGGTCTTTTTCTTTAATTCGAAAATTTGTAGCAAAAATCGACAGTGCGATCGCCATAACTCAGCCCTTAGGGAGCAGGTGTGAAATCGGGATAAACGATGTGAAATACAGATAAACATAGTGTGTTAGCATTCACTGAGTTGAGGTGAGCATACGGGTCTGGATGATTCAACGCAGCAAAAAAAAATCTTTCGGCAAATTGCTCAACGGTCTAAATGCGTTTGTAAGGCGATCGCAACCGTCCTATAACCTGCACGACTATACGCACCATCAGCCCTCAGAATATGCGCTTGAATTTATTGCTGAAGATAGCAAATATCACATGACCGGACAGGGCATGGGGATCTGCCAAGGCGATCGCATCCTCCTTTGCCAAGACGGGCAGACGACACGCTACCAAGTTCAAGCAATTGAGTACTATGCCTCCCCGTCCGATTTGTGGACGGCTCTGCTAATTAAGGTGAGATAGTCGGTGAAACACATCTCGCGTAAAAGCGGCTTTGTGGCAGTCAGTTATCTGGCACTCTCTTTAAAGGAGATATAAAGCGATGCGCTATTCTTTTAGAAGCTAAGGTAAAGTTTACGGAACTTTAACGTAAATAACGAGTCAATGAAGGTCAGGAGCAGTGAAGTACAGGTTTATAGTCCAGCCTGCCGGCAACGGGTAGAGGCAAAACCTAACAACAGACCGCTGCCCGACCCAAACATCTACTCTACGCGACCTTAAGCTCATCTCCCCCAGCTAACTGACTTGCGGCTTCAACCCGCGTCATCATTCAAAGTGCATCTCTAAACGACTGTGATCCTGTGTATGGCACCTTTAGAATAGAGAAAAACCATGATGATTGGACGTACCAAGAAATTTTCTTTTAGCCAATTGCTCAACGGCCTCAATGCGTCGGCGGAGCGGCTGCAAAAGCCTGACAACGTGCACGACTATAGGCACCAGCAGCGCTCAGATTACGCATTTGAATTAATTGATCAAGGTAGCAAAGGCCACATGACTGGACAAGGTGGCAGCATCAAGCAAGGCGATCGCATTTTACTGCGACAAGACGGGCAGACGGTAAGCTACCAGGTGCAAGCAGTTGAGTACTATTCCTCCCCGTCCGATTTGTGGACAGCCTTGTTAGTCAACGCAGGATAGAATGGTTCACAAGGTATTTGGCACCTCAGTGCAGTTGGGGTGAAACGGATGAATGGGTCAACCCGCTGCCATGTTGCTGCACCCTTTTTGGGTTCAGTGCTTACAAGTTTCTCATTTGTTCCATCTAGCCTTAAAGCAGAGTTAAGCACTTCACCTCTGCATGTAGTCGGTGGCTTAGAAGGTGCAGTACTGGGGCTGGCTCAATGGCTGGTGCTACGGCGGTATGTCAAACAGTTGGGGTGGTGGATCGTTGCCACTAAGGGAGGGGCGATCGCCACAATTTGATCTTGTTCGATCAAAATATCGCCCTGGCTGAGGGGAGTACGGGCAGCATCTACCAGTACCAGTGCCTGCCTGATTAAAATCCGAGATTCCATGCTGCGTCTAACGTTATCCATGACGGTTGAACGGTAGGCGCAACCCTATAGCAATAAAGCTGTGCTCTAAAAAGCTGTGCCCGTAAACGTTGTGATTATCAATAGTTTGCGTGAACCGTTTCTGAGTTGTACCAAGAAACGATTCATGCAAACAGGCGTTCTGACCAGAATCTGAGTGAAAATTTGAAATTTATAAGCGTGTAAGAGCGGCTACCTTGGCAAATTTGTCTTGATTCAAACTTTTTAGTTCATCGAGATGAAGCCAGCCATCTTTAATTAAATTGGCAAAAACAAACAGCAGAACAGAATAGTCATAATCGTATTTACCGTCAATTTCATGGCGCTTCGCGCTCAAAAAGTCGTGTAGGCTCCATAGGTCTTCTAGTGCTAACAGCCCGTGCGACTTGGCACGAACCTGCTCTACTAATGCTGAAACCTCTCGCTTGTAAGCTTTCTCAAATGCCTCCTGAGCGATCGCTTGCTCTACCTCAGTCCATTTATTTTCAATGTCTTGCATGACTAAACCAGCTTTTACCTAACTAGACTGACGACTAAAATTTGAGTAATTTGCCGTCTCATTTTCTTTATAAATCTTAGCATTCCTTATCACAATGATAAATAAAAAGATTGTTTAAATTGCTCTAGGCGGCAATCTCACTCTGATGAACGTATAGTTGTCGCCACAAACGTTAGGACGTAGATTAGCACGTCAGCCAACAAGGGGCTTAAGCCCCTTGTCCTAAGATCACTGGTTGAAGCTATACCTAAGGAACAGTCTTCGGTCCTTCAATAAACAACGAAGCGCCTTCCTCAGAAAGCGCTTCGTTGTTCAATTGGCTATGTCTTGGCAACTCTCTAACGAGCCAAGTTCAACAATTCCTTGGGAGAGGCCAGCAGGTCGATTGCCACAAAGTAAATTTTGTCTTGGGGATCGAGCAAGAACCGCCAAGCCATATTCATCCCCACATTGGCTCCAAACCATGGGGTTTGGACTTTACCTGTCACTTTAACTTGGGTATAGCCACCTTCAGCTGGCTCGGCAACTCCCCGCTCTGGAATTAGCTTCAGGTTCTGGCAGTCTTCTCTAAAAAACCGCAGAACCGCATCCTTACCAACGATGGGTTTTTGGAAGGGAGGTTGCAGAGCACCATCTGGCGTAAACAATTGAATGAGTGCATCAAAATCATTCGCATTCATGTTGTCCATGTAGCTCAAGATAGTGACATTGGTTACCCCTTCAATCGCAACCGGAGTCCGCTCGGCCATATCTTTAGGCACCTCAACGGGTTCCGAAACCTTAACAGCGCTGCCGGAGTCATACCCCATGTCAGCAACAGAATTCCGTAAAACCGTGATTTGCTGACCGGGATCGAGACCCTGAATTGCTAGCAACACGGCTGAGGCATTCGCAGAAAGCTTGTAGCCCTCGGGGATTGGTGCCACCACCCCTTGCTCCATCCACTCTCCGAGTCGATACCAGAACCCTAGCTTAATATTCATGCTCCAGCTGGCGTAAGTACGGCTGATCGGAGTGTCGGCTCGGTTTGCCAAATCACACATGGCTTGGGATTGTTCCCGAAAAGACATTTGGCGAATTTGGTCGAGAGCATTTTCTGCTAGCACCATACTTGCTGCACCTGGCGCTGCAACGGTAATGGTTGTACCCATTTCAAGGTAGGCAAACCAGATTAGAGCTAGCTGATCTTCAACATTAAGTTGATTGAATCGAGCGATCGTAGCTGGAACAGCATCTGCGGACAATGTACCGGGAAAGATCCCTCTAGCTGAATCAATCGTAAATGGCATAGGTTTAGATTCCCCTGTAAAGGTATAAATGTAAACAGAATCTTACTGAAACATAGTTTATAGGAAGTTCGCAACTGAAGAGATTAATTCTTAGCCGTCAGTTTCTGCTGCATGAATTCAGTTTCTGCCACATGCATTCGGCAGAGCCAGACTGTCGCTTTCCACAACAATGCAGCAATCTCTTGAACCACTACTAAAGGGGCAGATCAAGTTCAGCTTTATACTTTGCATTATATTAACTTATCATAAGTTATATAAAGTCACTGTAACACAGCTAGAGCAACTCCGTATTTAGCCATACAAAGTTTCAAGACCATGCAGCTTTTAGCGTACTGGCCGAATCGATCAGCTTTTGAGCGGCCTGATATTTATTTTTAATATTGAAGCCATATCGGTTCAAATATAAAGAAACATTAAAATTATTAGAACAATCAGCAGAATTCGTTAAGCTTTTAGCATTCTTCAGGATTACTTTACATTCTTCTACACACAATTCTGATGGGGATAGCTGGTTGACTGACAAATCTTTTACCCCACTGCTTCGCAGAAGCAAGCTACATCCCCCACCCCCTTCTCCCACAAGGCTAGCGTGTACACCCAAGTCGCCCTCATCCCCCAGCCCCTTCTCCCAAAGGGGGAGAAGGGGAGTTAGAGCCAGCCGATGACCGGATTCGGTTCCCCGTCTCCTGCGGGAGAGGGGGCTAGGGGGTGAGGGTTAAGGCTGTCTCGCAGGTCTTAGGACTTGTGTGTACACCGTAGCCCACAAGGGGAGAAGGGGAGCTAAGGGTAAAGTCTTGGCTCAAAGCCCCTCTCCCGCCCTGGGAGAGGGGTTGGGGTGAGGGAGGTCGGAGTTTTGTCAGTCAATCAGTGGGAATAGTCCGACGGGGATGGGTAGAAAACTAAATAGTCTCAGCTGCTCTCGTTCTTAACTCTATCGACAGCCGCATAGAGGAGCCATGGGCGCTGCCTTAATAGCTAGGTTGTCTTGCGAAACTCGCCCTGAATCTTTGGTCCTGAATCTCCCTAATCCTTCTGAGGTTGCTATGACAATTGTTCCAGGTACTCCGGTTAAGCTTCCAAACGGTCGTGATGGCGTCGTGGTTCCTGCTCCTTTCTGTGCACGCGATCGCGTGTTAGTCAAAGTGAAGAGTGGTAAAAAGTCATGGTTCAGTGTGGATGACTGCATACCCACATTTTCTGCGTATTAAGGCTTAGCACGGTTGGCGCGCCTCAAATTTTTCAGTTGAACCGCGTGGCCGTTGGCTGCTGCTGGCAGGGCCGATTGATGGAATTGTCCAGCTACCTGCTGGAGGAATTGTGGCGATCGCCCTGTGCCGATTAGCCTTAATGCATTTTTTACTTCGCTGGGGTAGACGTTAAGGGATATTGGCCAGCGGGAGCCGCAGCCCACTCCCAGGTAGAGCCAGAGTAGTTTTTGGCATCAAACCCCAAGCTGATAAGCACCGCCGTAAACCAGCCAGAACGAATGCCCCCGGTGCAATAGGTGACAACCTGGGTATCTGGAGTGATGCCTTGAGATGCAAGTTTGGCCAAAATTGCCGAACGCGGCAGCAGATTACCCGCTAGATCGAGCAGCTCTTTATAATAAATGTGAACGGCACCGGGAAGATGCCCGCCTCGCTGTTCTCCATACGGAGTTTTTCCCCTATATTCGCGCAGTTCGCGGACATCAATGATCACCACTTTTGGATTGCCGAGATCGGCGCGAACCTGATCGCGGGTAATGTCCCACTGGGTAGTCCGGTGCACCACAAAAGTCCCAGGAATAGCGGCGACGGTGGCCCGGTATGACGTCAAAGGAATGCCTGTAGCGGCTAGGGCCAAGTAGCCACCATCCACTAACACAGCGGCAGAATGCCCTAAGCTTCTCAGCATCCACACAATCCGCCCCTCTTCGCCCCAGCCGTTGAGCGGATCGGCCACGACTACAATGGGGCGATCGCTCGATACACCCACCGCCTGAAGTTGCTGGCTGAGGGCGGCGGCATCTGCCAACAGCTTGCCGTGGTTGGAGCCATGGGACTGGCTAAATTGCTGCCACGATACCATGACGCTGCCCTGTAACGTTTGGCGCGCGTTGGGATAGCGCGCATCGAGTAACGTTGCGCCCTGGGCAAGTAGCTGGTTGGCCTGGTCGGGGCTAACAATCCACTGGTGCTGTAGGGTTTGTAGATCAATTGGCGTCCGATTGGACGCAGCTCGGACTACCGTTAGTGGCTGCGATTGGCGCGGCGTGTGGGGCTGCGCCAAGGCGATCGCTAGCGCCATGATTAGGGCGATCGCCATCCCTATCGCTCCTAGGGCAGCAACCTTTTTCAGAACATGCGGCTGGATGTGATGCATCATGTAACGGGCTAGCTTGGTCATAGTTACCAGTTTAGCCAGTACACCAGTTGGCTGCCCAACAGCACGCTAATGATGGCATTGACCCTGATCGCGATCGCCAACTCACTTATGGTGTAACTTTCTTACGGTTCAACGTTAGTCCCAGTGCTGCAATGACTAAAACGCCAAGCACGGTACCTGGTTCAGGAACCTTACTGAACGTGTAGGCAACTCCAATCGGGCGTTGCAGCTTCGTGGTAGCGGGGATGAACACAGAACCCGATTCACCGATAGCAGGAAGCGGATTGCCGTTGACGGCACGGGCAGAAGAGAGCGATCGCGTCCAAGGGTTGGCCGTTGGGGCAGATGATTACTTAACTAAACCCTTTAGTGCAAAGGAGTTGATAGCGCGGGTCAAAGCTCTGCTGCGGCGTGCCTACAGCTCAGGCTACCGTGAGGTGAGGCAAACATGGGGGATTGCGATCGACCCAAACCAACGTCAAGCTTTTCTGCATGGTGATCTGTTGGACTTGCGCGGCAAAGAATTTGACTTGTTGGCACAGCTCGCTGACCGCCCAGGACGGGCCTATACTCGTGAGCAGCTGCTAGAACATGTCTGGGGGCTTGATTTTGCAGGTGATACCCGAGTAGTTGATGTTTATATTCGTAAACTGCGGGAAAAGATTGAGCTAGACCCCTCTCGTCCAGAGTATATTCAGACCGTGTGGGGCGTTGGCTATCGCTTTCGAGGGAATGAAGCATGAGATTGAGAAGTGTCTCAACCCGACTGACTCTGACGCTGTTGCTCGTTACCCTGGGAAGTTTATCTGGGTTATGGCTAACATTGGGGGCGGCTCTAGAAGCGTTTTTTGTCAAAGAAGCTCAGACCACGCTGCGGCAGCAGTCCGAGGCATTGGCAACGCAAATTCTCACCCATTGGACTAGTGCGATCGCGGTTCGCCAATTAACAGATCTGACCAGTCAGCAGGCGAGAGTCCATGTCACGATTTTCAACGGGTCTGCCAAGACACGGCTGATCAGCCAGGGGGTAGAAGACGCTGATTTAGTTGAACTCCCCGCAGATTTGATTCCTAAAACCTTAGCAGGAGAACCGCAAGCTGGAAACTTTTGGATTCCCACCGTTGCTAACTATCGGTGGTGGCTCTACAGTACCGCTCCAATTCGTCATCCAGATACGGCTCAAATTGTCGGAGCAGTCTATGTGGCCATGCCCCTGCGTCGTCCTAAGCGGTTTGCTCAACAAGTCCGGGGACTGGTAATGGGAATGGCGATCGCGGCCACCACATTGGCCACCGCCACCGGATTGGTACTGTCTCGAACCTTGACTCAACCGCTGAAAGCATTACACCAACAGGCGCGACGTCTTGAAGCTGGAGACTATCAGGCTCGCTCTGCTCTCAAGGGCAAAGATGAGCTGGCGCAATTGAGCCACTTACTCGACCAAATGGCCGCCAAATTGATGGAAACGCTATCGGCACTTCAGGCACAGGAAACCGCTCGTCGCGAGCTAGTGGCCAATGTTTCCCATGATTTGCGCACTCCCTTAGCGGCGCTGCGGGTCGAGTTAGAAGCAATTCTAGATGGTGTTGTGACTGGTGAGAAGGCGCAGATTTACTTACAGCGCGCCTGCCGTGAGACAGATTACCTGACTCGTTTGGTGGGGCAACTGTTGCTGCTTGCCAAAGCCGATGCCGGACAGTTGCGAGTCTACCCCCAAGCCGTTTCAGCCGTGGCGATCGCCCAGGAATGTCTCTATCGGATGCAGCCTTCGGCGACTCAAGCCGGGTTGCAGTTAGAACTCTGGGATACTTCTACCAAAACACCCGTTTGGGTTGACCCAGAATTGACCGGACAAGTCGTTTTGAACTTGCTAGACAATGCGATTAAGTATGCGCCTGAAAGCAAAGTCATTTGTCTTAAAGTGCTGCCTCCTGTTGAAACCGAGCAACAGCACTATGTCCCCTTGCAGATCCAAGACCAGGGGAAAGGTATTGAAGCCAACGTACTGCAACGCCTGACGGAACGCTTCTATCGGGGTGACGATGCCCGACCCAAAGGGGGAATGGGATTGGGATTGGCGATCGCTCAACAGGTCTGTCAATTTCAAGGCGGCAGGATGCAAATTGAGAGTCAGTTGGGTAAAGGAACTGTCGTCACGCTGCTTTTACCCGTTGCTACTTGAAATCAAGCCTGCCTCCGACCTCCGACTTCTTTAAGAAATCGGAGGTCTTCACTTGGGAGATTAAATCAGGCTAAAGTCATTAGCCGTGAAACTATTTAAGTTGGCAATGCCAGTCCCTCCCGCTTGATTGGTGAGATTGGCCAGAATGCTGATATTACCGCCATTTGCCAGATCTTGAGAGTATACCAAACGATTAATGCCCAACGTGGTGTTGAAGTAGACAAATACGCCTTCTTTCGCTGTGATTGCCGGGTTGTCGGCGATCGCCCGAGCTGCTGTTGCCGCATTAATAAACGGATCAAGTTGAACAATGAAGTTGCCGTCTGCTGCAATTTGGGCAGTCGTTCCTTTCTGGAATGTAAGATTGGTGATGTTCAAATCTTTGCCGTTGAACATGAACTGATCATTACCGATCGCATAATCGGTAATGATATCAGGTTGATTCACAACTTGAATTCCAGTTGTTCCTACCGGGATTGGAGTGGCACCTGCAAAAACGTTGCCCGAAAAGACAAATGCATCTGCC
>Ga0163154_10006837_pt1 | contig 13811 bp, 14 predicted proteins | sample OliLakLV19MP9P1_FD_148649 | JGI IMG/M metagenome (GOLD analysis project Ga0163154, IMG submission 148649) | Freshwater microbial mat bacterial communities from Lake Vanda, McMurdo Dry Valleys, Antarctica - Oligotrophic Lake LV.19.MP9.P1 | ecosystem: Environmental > Aquatic > Freshwater > Lake >... | reverse complement strand
ACGCCGCGCGGATCCTCGGTGTCGATTCACGTCTCGGGAGCATCGCGGTCGGTAAGGACGGCGACCTCGCGCTCTACGACGGCGACCCGTTCGAGTACGTGACGCACTGCGTCGCGACGGTGATCGAGGGCGTCGTGGTGTTCGAGGGCCGGCGGTAGTCCGCCCGAGCCAGAGCGCCTGGCGCTCGCCGTCCGTCGGCGCCTTGGGCATCGGCCAGGTCGCACGATAGGGAGTGCTGCGGTTCCCCAGCTCTGCGGTCGAGCATCGAACGTGAGCACGGTGCCGTGCGAGGCACTTCGCCAGGGGGACGGTACTGATCGTGTTCTCGATTCCACACCAGCCAGAGATTGCGACGATTGTCTCCGCGTCGAGAACTGGGGAGTGGGCGTTGGAATCGAGTGACCGACCGAGGCTCACAGCGATCCCACGGGGATCTCGGTCGAGCGAGGTTCTCGGACAGCACCCCATCCACCGTTCTCCCTGACGACCGTCCTCGACCACGGCCGCGTGGAGAACTTGGATGCGCTGTCTCGAGTGACTGCTCGATCGTCCTTGGAACGCACCGAGTTTCGCGGAGCTCGTAGGGCTTCGGCGGAACGGATCCCGATTCGGTGATCGTGCCGCGTTCCAGTCACGACCTTTCTAGAGCAGGACTTTGCCCACCATGTCGACCTGTCGATCGCAGCTCACGCGCCACGCACCCGCAGGGAATCGCGGGCTCGGTCTGGCCGGCCCGAGGAACGCTGTCGCGGTGGATCGACGGCCCACCTACCGAGCGGCACGAGTTCCTCGATGCGCCGAGGTCGTGCTGAAGTCCCGCTTCTTCGTGGACTCGAACGCCGAGGGCTCCCGACATGCGTGCATTTGATCCAGCAGCCTATGGCCTCCTCGTTCTGATCGGGATCGCGATGGGCGTGTTCCTCGTCGAAGTCAAGATGAGAAGGCGAGCCGTCTGGCCGCGCGGTCTGACGATTCGGCTCCTCTGCGTCGCCATGCCCGCAGCGATTCTCGGCGCCAAGCTCGCGGGTTCACTCGACACGCAGCGGGTGCTCGGCGAACGACCTCGGGAACTCCTCACCAGTGCCGGGGATTGTGCATCCTGGGGCGGCATCGTCTCGGGCGGCTTGGTCATGCTCTGGATCCTTCGCAAGCGGAGGCTTCCGGTTCTCGAGTTCTGCGACGCCGCGGCTTCCGGCCTCCTGGTCGCGTACGCGATCGGTCGGCTCGCATGCCACGTGACAGCGGACGGCTGTCACGGTGTTCAGACGAGCCTCCCTTGGGCCGTGGACGTTCCGAGCTCTGGACCGGAGCCATCGCAAGGGGTTCACCCGACGGCCCTGTATGAAGCCTCGTTCGCTCTGCTTCTCTTGCCCATCGTCCTCGTGGGTGCCGACCGACTCCCTGAGAGGAGTCCAGGGACCATTTTCGGTCTCTATCTGATCCTGCACTGGGCATTTCGTTTCGGCGTCGAATTCCTCCGTGTGAATCCGAGACACGCCGGTTTGAGCGGTGCTCAGTGGGCCTCGATCGCGCTCGTACTTTGCGGGGCTGCTCTGCTCGTGTTCGCGAGACAGCGCTCCCGAGACAGCGCTCCCGAGACCGTGCTCCCCCCGACAGTGCACCGACACTCTCCGAGCATCCCGGAGAAGCTTTTCAGGAATTGGAATCCACATCACTGCGGTGACTCGGGCTCCGGGTTTTGCCCCGGGTCTGCGCTCAACGAAACGGCTCCGGATTCGTCACATCCGAAGCGAAGAAAGGAAGCCTCATGTTCAGAATTGCCATGCAAAGCCTGGCCGTCTTGCTCGCGGCCGCGGCCATCATCCTGTGCTCCTGTGGCACATTCGTCCGGAGGTACGAGCAGGCCGGACTGAAGATCACGGGGGGCCGTCTCGGACGCAACGAGCTCGGCGTGAACTTCGGGGCCCTGCACGCCACGTCAAGCGGATCGGCGATCACGCGCGTGAAGGTCCAAGTCGGCGTGGATAAAAGCAATCCGCCCGATGACCAATTGACCGATCCGCCCGACCAGATCCTGCTCAACATCGACAACTCGAACGCTTCCAGCGAAGTCCTCATCGCGGGGGCGAATATCAGCACGAACTCGCCCCAGAACGTAATCGCTCACTTCGAGGTCTACCAAGGCAGCCAGACCATTCCTGTGTACAGCGAGACCTGGCATTCGGGCAACGCACCTTCGTTCCTTTGACCACCTCCACCGCCGATACCACCAGAAAGGTCATCCAAATCATGTTCACCAAGATCACCCTCTTCGCGTTAGTCAGCGTCCTCGCGATCGCCCTCGCGCTCGGTTCAGCCCCTTCGGCCCAGGCTCGTGCCCAAGCCCATATCGAGGTGAAGCCGCTGTCGGAGCTCGAACATCTCCGGATCGTGGAGACGTTCTTCGGCGGTGATGGCGCCACGGAGGAAAAGGCCTTCGACGAGCTGACGGCAGGGAGTTCGCCGATTGCGGGAGCACTGCAGTCCGGCCCGGTCATGCCTGGTGTGCAGCACTCGCCCCTTCTCAGAAGTTCGCACGTCTCGCACCTCGATCCCAGCTGGCGTCGGATCGATACATTCGGCATCCGCGAGACGTGGGGGTACACCGACCCGCAGCATCCGAACTCCTCGTCCATCGCGATCGTCTTCGCCACCGCAGTCGTGCCGAGCGCGTATCAGCATTGCCTGCACCACTACGAGATCGTCACCCACGTCGAAGTGCGGATCGTCCCCGTGGGAGGCGTGACACCCGTGGTGGTTCGGTCGCAGCTGCAGCAGGGTCAGTCCGCCGTCTCCATCGTGCTACCGCCCAACTTGTGGCAGAATGCGCAGAGTGGACGCATCCTCGCTTGGACTTCGTCTGGGAATCCCCAGAACGACGCGGAAGCCGTGAGCGATCAAGAGTTCGGCCCATGAGGAAATCGGCCTACTCGCTGTCTTTCTTCGTCGTAGCCCTCGAGGGCTGCTCGAGTGCGGTCCGATACGAAGGCGACACTCACTCAGCCTTCGAAACGGCCGAGTTCAGGGTGCTCACCACAGACGCTTACCGGGTCGGGAATGACGTTTGTCTGGACCGCGTGGTCGTTCAGTCGATCGGTGATGCGCACATCGATCGCATCGAGTTCGTGGTCTTCGCAGACGCGAATGCCAACGGCGTCCCCGAAGAGGTCGAGCGCGTGTTCTCGAGCACCGGCCGACCGGTCGCTCCGTCGACCATCGAACTGCGCCATCTGTCCTTCGCTGCGGTACCACGCCTCATGGTTTGCATGAGCGTGTTCACCAGCTGGGGCAGCGTAGGTTCTCACTCGTGGTTGTTGACCCCGAACGCGCCCGCGAGCCCAGGCTGAACCGCCCCGGGCTCGGGGGAGTTGTCCGTCGACGAGCCATGCCGCTGACGGCTCGTCGACGGGGCCACTCTTGACTCGGATTGCCGCTATCGCCGCGGCGCACGGGCTCGACGACGATGCTGCGCTGCGCGCGATCACGATCGACGCCGCGCGGATCCTCGGTGTCGAATCACGTCTCGGGGGACATCGCGATCGGGAAGGACGGCAACCTCCCGCTCTACGACGGAGATCCGTTCGAGTACGTGACGCACCGCACGGCCACGGTGATCGTCGGTGCCCTCGTACGTCCCCGTCATCTGGAACGTGGAGATCGCGGCGGCCCTCGTGGTGTTCGAGGGCGGGTGACCGGGGTCGCTCGCGTCGGATCCGGCACGACGACGGCCGGCGGCGATCCGGGCTGTTGCGTGCTCGCGAGCGAAACGGCTTCGTCCGCCGGTCGGATGGCGATCCACGTCCACGTCGCGAGAACCGCGGCGAGCGCGCACAGAGCGATCTTGGTCTTGGCGGTCATCAGTGCGATTCCAAGGGTTTCCGGCCCATAACGCGGAGTGCCGAGCAACAGCGGCAAACCCGCGAGCATCGACGACCTGTCGCCGCGACGGTCCGTCCCGAGGCGCGCGCGCAGCTCGACGTGAGCGCGCTTCAGGTGCGTGCGGACCGTCTCGACCGGCATGCCGAGTCGCGTCGCGATCACGCGCTGCGGCAGGTCCTCGAAGTAACGCAGGATCACGACGGTCGAGCGCGGCGGCCCTAGCCGCAGGACGGCGGCGACGAGCTTGCTGCGGACTTCCTCGCGCTCGATCAGTGCCGATGCAGGCCCGTGCTCCTCGGAGCGCTCCGCAGCGCGCTCGTGACGCACGCGCCGGTCCTCGCCGCGGCGGAGGTTCGACGCAACGTGACGGACGACGGTCGCCATCCACCCGCGCGGCGAGCTCGAGTCCGGCCGCCGCTCGAGCGCCTCGACGTACGCCGTTTGCGCGACGTCATCCGCGCTCGCACCGTCCCGGACGAGCCGGCGCGCGAGTCCGCGGACGAAGCGGCCGTCGGCGAGCATGGTCTCGATCGATGTGGGCTCCATGCGGGCGGTCCGTCGAAATTGGAGCACCGGCCGCGAGGAAAACGGTTCGGGCGAGCTCCTTTTCTCGCCAGCACTCGACAGCAAGTTCGCCAGGTCGAGTCAGGCGAGCTGCCCGAACAACGAGCGCGCCGGCACGACCATCGGCCTCTCGCGCGCGAAACAATTCGCATCGACGTGCGGCATCTCGATCTCGGCACGCTCCGATCGCTCGCGCCAGATCGCCTTTGGGTACGTGTCCGATGTGCATGGATAGCGGTCGTCGCGACGTCATCGCGGACGGATCCAAGCAGAGGAACGGGCGGTTCTGACCGGTCGTCCCGAGTCGTATAACGCTCGCGACCATTTTACGACCGGTCGTAAAACGGTCGAAACGATCGCAAAATGGGCCATTGTCTCGAAGTTACGAACGCGGTCTCCGTCACTCCCGTGCGTCGATCGGGGTCGAACGGTCCCATCCCCCCGCACCACGTCGCCGGCTAGGAGTAGTAGGATCGTCGCACGGATGGTCGCTTTCCGCTCCCACCTCGCGATCCTCGTCCTCGCGTTGACTGCGACGCACACGGCGCGCGCGTTGCAACCCGCGATCGCTTCGATCGAGAAGTCGAAGCCCGCGCAGCAAGCGGTGGCCGAGCGGATCGAGCGCATTCGCCGCGACCTCGCTGCAGTCGACATGCCGCAGCGCGCATGGGGCGCGTGGACGGCGTCGCTGCTCCAGTTGCCCGAGCTCGCACCCGACATCCTCGCGGCACTGCGACGCGCGGCAACGGAACCGCACAGCGAGTCGTTGAAATTCCTGCTCCACGCGCTCCTCGACGCAGCGATCCGGCTCGATGCGCGGCCCACGTCCGAGGATCTTGCCGCGATCGAGCGTGTCGGGTACTTCCAATCGCAGTTGCTGCTCCTGGCGTCGCGCGTTCCGTTCACGCACGCGAAGTACTTGGAAGACCTCCGTCCGATGACCGCGCGCGAAGCGCGGATCGCCACCGATAATCTGCTCGCGGTGGGCGCACCGACTCGCGCCGTCGTGCTGCTCCTCCTCGATGCGCGCGTGCACGTCCTCGTCCGCGTGCACGACGAAGGACTAGGAGTGGGCGGCGGCGGGTTCACTGCCGGCGTCGCATGTGGGCGGCTGAAAGTGCCCGAGGGTTTTCCGCCGACGGTGTTTTACGAATTGGTGCCCGCCCCGGTGAAGAACGCGCAGATGCTCGCCGAAGGCTCACAACCGATCGTCGCGCGCCGGATCGTCCACTTGGTGCGCACGATCAGATTCAGCAGCGGCATCGAGCGTCACGATGCGAGCCAGCACGCGCTCGACCTCCTGCGTTGGATCGCGGAGGATCGCGCCGCGGAGAGCCCCCTCGCGGCGGAGGTCGTGATCGATCACACGTGGACGAATGCCGCGTAATACGTGTCCAAGGTCAGCGATCAGATCGGCACTCGCCGCGACGCATGGCGCAACCTCGTCGATGCACTCGTCGCACGCGAAGTGCTGCCCAAGGAGCGCGTCCCGGCCGTGGCTCCGATCGACATCGAGATCGAGATCGACGACCAACGCGCGGACAAGAGCATCCAGCTTCCCGAACTCCCGCGGTGATTCGGGGCCGATCGCCGGTCACGTCCCGCGAATGCTCGTGAAGCGGCATCGCGCGTAGCGCGGCGTCCGAGCCTCTGCGTCAGTTCCCCGAGAACGACTGCGACATCGCTTGTCGGAGCAGCACCAACTCCATGAGCGCGGTCGGGTCGCCGCAAGCGCCTTGAGTCTCCGTCGGATCGCCCGGCAGCGTGCCGCCGACGAGCCGATAGATCTCCTCGCTGGGCAGAGGCGAACACAGCTGCGCCGTCGCGCAACCGGGATCCACCCCGAGCACGCGCCTCAGGTACTTGAACCCGTTGGCCGCGATGATCGCGCGCTGGTAATTCACAGCACCCGTCGGCGGCACGGGAGTCCAAGTTTGCGAGGCTCGCTGGTAGAACATCCCGTTTCGCGAGGCGAGTTCGGTGTAGACGAACTCACGTCCACCGCCGAACACGGGGCCAGCCGGACGTCGGAGCCACGGGGCGAAACTTCGACTGTCCAGTTCGGACGCCGGGATCAGCGCTGAGGTGTCGGCATGCGCGAGGTCGGTGACGGTGCGCCACAAGTCGACGAGTGAAACGAGCGTGTTGCACGTTCCGCCGACCGCGACTCCCGAGCCGGCTGCGATGAGCGGGACATGGATGCCGAGTTCGTAGATGTTCGGCTTCGCGTGATTGGGGGGATATGGCGCCGTACCCGGAGTGATCAGCGAGGCGTTCCGCGTCGACTGATAGATCTGATCTGGAGTTCCGTTGTCGCCGACGATGAAGACGACCGTGGCGTTCAAGATCTCGGGCTGATCCGGCGACTTGAAGACCAGCTTCCCGATCAGAACATCCACGGCTTCCAGCATGGCCTTGTAGATGAGTCGGGCGTTCCGACTGTCGAGCTCTTGATTCGTGCCGACGTGGCACGAGCGCACGCCGGCCTCGATCTGCCCTTCCGTCCCGAGCTGCGCATTCTCGAGTTCACTCCACGTTTGCGGTGAAACGTAGGACTGCGGCGGCACTTGGAACGGACGGTGAGGCGGATTGAAGGACACGTAGGCGAAGAACGGCCGCGGATCGACGCCCAAGCGCACTTGATCGATCCACGTGCGAGCTTCGACCATCGTGACTTCACCGTCCCACTGCCCATGTATGTCGCTCGACACCGCGGTGCAACTTCCGCCGACGCGACGTGCATCGTGATGTCGCCATTCGTAGTGATGCTTGCCCCCACCTTCGTTGTTGAAGAGGTGGCCTTGGAAGATGTCGAATCCCTGCTCGACCACCTCGCACGGATCGTTCGCGCGATTCGAGAGATGCCATTTGCCGAATGCGCCGCATGTGTAGGCTGCGGGCAAGGGATAGGTGCCGCCGGTGAGCGCCTCCGCCAATGTGATCTCCGAGGGCGGCAACGAATAGCCCTGAGAACTCAGTGGTGAAACGGCTTGCGACTCGGGCAACTGGCAGTCGGGATCGGAAGACGGGCAACAATCGTTGGCTCCGTGGAAGACGAAGCCCGGAGGACAGGGGCCGGTCTCTTCCGCGAGATTCAGCATGCCCGTGCGATAGCCGTGGCGGCCCGTCATGAGCATCGCGCGGCTCGGGCTGCACAGCGGCGCGGAATAGGCGCGCTCGAACAACACTCCGCGGGCGCGCGGTTGGTCGATCACTGGCGTCCGCGCGCGCGACTCTCCCCACGCGAGCGTTCCGCCGTACACGTCGAGTTGGTCGATGCCCACGTCGTCGAGCACGACGACGATCACGTTCGGGGGCCGAAGCGAGGCGCGATGCGAGACGGGCGCGGAAACCTGCTGGCACACGGCCAGCGCGGAGAGGTAGAGCATCTTGGTCTTCGTCGAAGCTGCGGGGGGAAGCGCTGTCAGCCGTTGGCCGCTCGGGAAAAGCGACTTGACGACTCTCTCCCAGGTTCCCAATTCAGTCAAACCGCGGGACGGCCACCCGGCCCACGCCGCTCGGCCGACCGCGTTGGCGGCCCCATTTGGGCAGAAGGACCTTCGGGAACAAGATCTCTGAGTCGCCTCACCACGACGCGCGCAGGAGTTCCTCGGGCCGCGTCCGTGCGTACCGCAGCACCACTTCGCGTCCGTAGCGGCCTTTCGTCGCCACCGTGATCGCGTCGCGCACGCGCCGTGCGAGCGCGTTCTCGAGCTGGCCGAAGAACCCGAACGCACGGGAGTCGCGGGTGATGTTCGTGACGCGCGGACGACGGAGGCGGACGTAACGATCGAGCGCGTCCTCGACCGGCTGCGTCTCGCTGAGACACCGCGCGAGAACGTACGCGTCCTCGATCGCGGAGCATCCGCCTTGCCCGAGGTTCGGCGTCATCGCGTGAGCCGCGTCGCCGAGCAACGCGACTCGCCCGTGAACCCACGTCGGCAGGTCGACGAGTTCGCGCACGTCATCGTGCAAGATCGCGGTCGGATCGGTGGCACGAATCACGTCCTCGATCGGCGCGTGCCAGCCGCGGAAGGTGTGCAGGGCGCGCGCTCGACGCTCGTCTGGCGAGAGCACTTCGCCTTCCGGCGCGTTCCATGCCGCGAACCAATAGAGGCGACCGTCCACCAACGGGATCAGGCCGAAACGTACGCCTTTTCCCCAGCTTTCGCTCGTTTGCGTGACGCCCGCGGGGCACGCGACGACAGCACGCAACCCCGAATAGCCGACGAACTCCGGCCGCGCGCCGGGGAAGATCCGCGCGCGCACCGCCGACCTCCAACCATCGGCGCCGATCAAGACGTCGCCCTCGGCCGTCGCTCCATTCGTGAACGTCGCGCGCACGCGATCTCGGACTTGTCGGACGTCCGCCAGTTCGTGTCCCAGACGCACGGGCCCCTCGAAACCCGCGCGCAACGCGTCGATCAAGCTCGCGCGGTGCAGCATCAACACCGGCGCGCCGCCGGCTTCCTCGATGACGCTCATCGACATGTCGATCAGCGTCTTCCCGCTGGACGTCATCAGGCGTCCGTCGCCTTGCGCGTGCCCCAGAGCCCGCACGCGCGCGCCGACGCCGATCGCGTCGAGAACGTCGAGAGCATTGGGCCAGAGCGAGATGCCCGCGCCGACTTCACGGATCGCGGGCGCGCGCTCGAACAGCTCGACGTCGCTACCGGCCTGCCGCAGCGCGATTCCGGCCGAAAGGCCGCCGATTCCGCCGCCTATGACCAGAGCCTTCACGGGTAGAGCGCTTCACGCCGTTGCGCACGACCGCACGCCGATCCGGGACCAAGTGCGGGCGACTCCTCCATGGAGGCCGCTCAGAGCGTGTGAAGAACTCACACGCTCTCGCGACGCGAAGCGGCGCCACATGAATCTGAGCGCCCGTAGACTCGATTTCTTCACGGGCTCTCAGCCCACGCGCTCGCCGCGCACGTCGATCGAGCGCGGTGCGGCCGGGGCCGGACCTCCCCCACCCGGACCCGCGCTCGGTCCCGCGGGCGGCCGACGGCCGAAACGCGCTCGCTTGCGGAAGCCCACGATCCCGAGGTCCATGAGCAGCGCGAGGACGTAGAGCGCCAGGTACCACCCGCCGAGGTCGCCGTGGTTCTGGTTGATCGCAACCGCGTACGCGAGCGTCGTCCAGGGCAGGAACAGGAAGCCGAGGAACGGCCAGAAGTTCGTCTCGTACGCGCGACCGAGGTAGTCGCTGAAGAGGAACAGCAGCGCGACGACGAGGCGCGGCGCGGTGAGGGCGAGGCATCCGAGTAGGCAGGGCACGAGGCGTGAGAGTCTCGCGCCCGCGATCGAGGTCGGCAAGCAGCGCGAGATCTCTGGTTCCGTGACGCGTGAATCGGACGCCGCGGTTGGGCAGACTCCGGTGCACAACCGGACTGCTCGAACCATGCGCCACATCACCACACTTGCCCTCGCGGGCACGCTCGCCTTCCTCGCCGCCTGCTCGTCCACGCAGCCCGATTACTCGAAAGAGTTGCCCGAGGGCTCGCCGGCCCTGCTGCCTCTCGGCCCCGACGAGAAACGACCCGATTTCCACGCCGATTTCGCGCGCAAGGGCGAGATCCTGCCCGCGCTCGACCAGTCGATCGCGTGGACGAAGAAGAAGACGTCGCCGAGGTGGTTCCCGGTCGAAGGCGTGTCGAGCGCGCGCGCGCTGGCGAGCCTCGAGCGCTTCCGAGAGTTGCTCACGACCACCAAATCGGCCGAGGAATTCGACTCCAAGCTGGGTGAGGAGTTCACCGTCTACAAGAGCGCCGGCTGGAACGGCCAGGGCGGCGGCGTCCTCTTCACCGCCTACTGCACGCCGATCCTGCGCGGTTCGCCCATCGCGACGCCCGAGTTCCGCCATCCGCTCTACGCCTTGCCGCCCGACCTCGTGAAGGGGCCCGAAGGCGAAATCCTCGGCCAAAAGGTCGGCAACGCGACGCAGCCCTATCCCGTTCGTCGCGTGATCGAAGCGACGGGGATGCTGAAGAAGAAGAACCTCGAGCTCGCGTGGCTCGCCGATCCCGTCGACGCGTACATCGCGCACGTGAACGGCTCCGCGTTCATTCGTCTGCCCGACGGCGAGATGCTGCGACTCGGTTACGCCGGCAAGAACGGGCGCGAGTACGCATCGCTCGGCAAGGCCCTCATCGACGCGAAGGAACTGAAGAAGGACGGCGTGAACCTGGCGTCGATCCGTGCGTGGGCCAAGGCGAATCCGGCGAAGGTCCAGGAGTTCCTCGACAAGAACGACAGCTACGTGTTCTTCCAGGGAATCGCGGGCAATCCGCACGGTTCGCTCAACGTCCCGGTCACGGGCTATCGCTCGGTCGCGACGGACAAGCGTTTGTTCCCGCGCGGCGCCCTGACGTGGGCCCATGGTCGCGTCGGCACCGAGTACGGCGCCGAGCTCGACCGCTTCCTCTTCGATCAGGACACGGGCGGAGCGATTCGCACCGCCGGTCGCGCGGACGTCTACGTCGGCGTCGGTGACGAAGCCGAGAAGATCGCGGGCGCGACGCGACAAGAAGGTCAGCTCTACTACCTGTTCTTGAAAGAAGGCTCCGAGCCCAAGCCGTGACGAGCGGGGTCGTGCTCGCCGTGTGCGTCGGGCCGGGCGGAATCCCGAAGTTCCCGGTCGAATCCGCGGTCGTCGAAGAGCTCGGGCTCGTCGGCGACCGTCATCGTTTCACGCGACACGGCGGCCTGAATCGAGCTGTGTGCCTGTTCTCGATCGAGGATTACCACACGCTGCGCGCCGATGGTGTCGCGTGCGAAGCGCCCGGTTCGTTCGGCGAGAACGTGCTCACCGAAGGGATCGACTTCGCGGACTTGCGTCCCGGCGACGAGCTCGCGATCGGCGACGAAGTCGTGATCGCAATCCACGACGTGCGCGAGCCGTGCGGCACGTTGAAGAAGGCCGACAAGCGCTTCCCGGACTTGATGCTCGGGCGCAGCGGGTTCGTGTGCCGCGTCGTTCGTGGGGGAAGCCTCCGGCCTGGACTGAGGCTCGCGCGCATCTGACTGCGCTTGGCCTTTTCCGACGATCGCGAATAGCCTTGAAGTCATGAGCTGGCGCACTTTGCACGCGTGCTTGATCTCGGAAGCAGCACTCGTCTGTGGCTTCTTGGACAACGACCGGATCGACACACGACTCACCGACGCAACGGGCGTGGAGATCCCGCGGCAGAACCTGACTTCCGCTGTCGCTCCGGTGGTCATCGACGTGAGCGACGCCGATCTGGGCGCGGCGACCGAGATCCTCGCGGATGCTCTACCGGCGAAGAAACAGCCCACCTTCGAGGAGTCCCTCGAACGACTGGGCTCGAGCATCCGCGCTTGTGCCATGTCGCCGTTCGCTCCGTGGGGCGTCGTTCTCGCGCCGTCCTATCTGTCACGCGTTGCGCGGTCCGCGGACAGGCCGCGCGAGCATGCGTGGAACCTGGCGGGCATCGTGATTTGCGGGATGTACACTGCGATCTATGTCGCCCTCGCCGTCATGTCCGCGAAGTCCTGACGCACAGTTCCGGTCCTGACGGCGCGCCGACCGACTAGACTGTTCCGCGCGTGCCTCACGACTCCGACTCGACGCTCGACCGCTCCAACCTCGTCTACCACGAGGCGCAGGACCGCATGGCGCTCCTGCCGAACTACTACGGCTGGATCGCGGCGCGTTTCGCCGATCACTTGCCGCGCGGGACGATCCTCGAGCTCGGTTGCGGCGCGGGATTCGTGCTGCGTCACTACGTCGACACGGTCGAGCGCGTCGTCGCCGTCGACGTGAACGATGCGTTGCTCGAGCGTCTCGGGCGCGAGTACCCGCGATCCAAAGTCGAGCCGCGCAACGTCGATCTGCGCGGTGATTGGCACGAGATCGCGGACGTGGAAGCCGACGCAGTGATCGCGCTCGACGTCCTCGAGCATTTCCAGGACGACGCGGCGTTCGTCCGCAACGTGAAGGCGCGTTTGAAGCCCGGTGGTCGCGCGATCGTCAAGGTGCCGGCGCAAAGCGCGCTGTACGGGCCGATGGATCAAGCGTCGGGTCACTACCGCCGCTACGACGACGCGCCGTTGCGTCTACTGTTCGAGCGCGAGGGTTTCACGACGCTGTCGGTGCGCCCCATGAACCCGGCCGGCGCGTGGGGTTACAAGAAGAAGCGCGTGGAGAACACGAACTACTCGAAGAGCATTTCGCCGGGGAAATTGAAGCTCATCAACGCGCTGATGCCCGCGCTGGCGATGCTCGATCACGTGCCCGGACTCAAAGGCTTGTCGTTGGTCGGCGTCTTCGAGCGTCACTGAAACTTCGACGATCAGGGGTCGACCCTCGGCGATCTCGACCACGAGCGTCAGCGGTTCGGTGAGCGCAGTCGCGACATGCGGATGCGCATCGTCAAGCACCGCGGGCGTGCCCTGCGCACCCGGAAAGAAATGCTCGGGAGGGTGCCCTCAGCCGGAGGATCGAAGTCGCGAGGGGGTCATGGCTTCGATGGTCACCGCGCCAAGGCGGCAACCGGCACGGAATCCCGTTGGAGGCTCGCGCTCCGAGCCACATCGCGCCGATGAAACTCGGCCGGAGCCGAGACTCCGTAACCCTGCGGGTCCCGAGGACGCCATGTCGATCCCCCTGAACGATCAGCCCAAGCCGAATCCTTCCGATACGCCGCGCGCGCGCAGCCTGAGCGGCGGACGCGATTCTCGCCGCCAGTACCGCGTGCACAAACAGGCCGGCACGCAGCTCGAGGCGACGATCCTCACCGCGGACGGTCGCAGGGCAGTCGGCGAGTGCGCGGACCTCTCCGTGGGCGGCGCCGGCGTCACCTTGCCGCAGACGAAGAACCTGGACATCGCGGAAGGGACGAAAGTCCGCCTTCTGGTCCAACACCGATCCCGCGCTCGCGGCGTCGAAGCCGCGGCCGAGATCGTGTCGGTCTCGCACATCGGACCGACCGTGCGCTACGGCCTGCGCTTCGAGAGCATCGCCGAAGTCGTGCAGCAGGTGGACTCGTTCTACGCGCGCTGGTTCAACCGCCGCCGTAGCCCGCGCGTCATGCCCGACTTCACGTCGAAGGTCACGAGCTCGGTGCGCTGGAGCGACGGCGAGCTGTCGGCGCGCGTCCACGACATCTCGATGGGCGGCGTCGGAATCCTGGCCACCCTCGAGCAGGTCGCAGCTCTCAAGGACAAGGGGCGCGTCGAACTCTCGCTGACGTTGCCCGGCACGCCACTGCCGATCGTGTGCCGCGCGCGCGTCGTCGGCATGAGGGCGTTCACGAAGAACGTGTTGGTCGGCCTCGAATTCGAGCCCAACGGCGGCATCGAGCGCTACGCGGCCGGCCTCCAGCGCTACGTCGACGAGCGCCAGA
>Ga0163154_10006836_pt1 | contig 13813 bp, 11 predicted proteins | sample OliLakLV19MP9P1_FD_148649 | JGI IMG/M metagenome (GOLD analysis project Ga0163154, IMG submission 148649) | Freshwater microbial mat bacterial communities from Lake Vanda, McMurdo Dry Valleys, Antarctica - Oligotrophic Lake LV.19.MP9.P1 | ecosystem: Environmental > Aquatic > Freshwater > Lake >... | reverse complement strand
AGAGGGGACCGCGCGCCCACCGGACAGCAACGTCGCCCATAGCGTCACCGTGTAGCCGAAGCTGTGGAAGAACGGCAAGATGCCGAGGACTGCGTCGCCCGGGCCCAACGCGACGACCTGCAGCACGGACTGCGTGTTCGACAGGACGTTGGAGTGCGACAACATCACGCCTTTCGGCGTGCCCGTGCTGCCGCTGGAGAAGATGATCGTCGCGAGGCGCTCCGACGCGTCGTCGCCCTTCGGCGCGAGGTGATCGGCGAGCCACGCCCCCGGCAGGAACGACTTCAACAGCGCCACGAACTTCATACGGCCCGTGATCGCTGGGCGGACGTCCTCGAGATAGATCGTGCGCTCCTCGGGCAGCGGCGATTCACGCTCGAGCGCCTGGAGGAAGCGCCGCGCGGTGATGACGACGCCGACGTCGGCGACCTCGCACATGCGCGCCAGATCGGCGTTCTCCAGCGTGTAGTTCAGATTGACGCTGACACGGTCGTCCAGCGCGAGCGCGATGTTCGCCAGCGCGCCGCCAGCGCCCGGGGGCAGCAGCACCGCGACGCTGCGCTGTGGGCCGAGGCGCGGCCGCAGGACCTCGCGCATGCAGACCGCGCCCACCAGCAGTCTGCGGTACGAGAGCTCCGTGCCGGTTCCATCGGCGACTGCGGGGTGCCCCGCGTACGAACGCGCCTGCCGCACGAAACGCCATCCCAGGGAGCCGCGCCGACCGTGACGCTCGGAGCGCAGGTCCGCGATCAGTTCTTGGATGTGCTGGCGGGTCATGAATGCCGTGGTGTCCGGCGCGACGGGCACGCCCACCGCGACGTCGACGCGGTACGGCAACGCTCGCGGCAACTTCCGAATGGCCTGGCCGCCAACAAAGCTGAACATGCTGCCCCACAACCGATCGAGCGCGACGGGAATGATGGGCACGTTCGCTCGGCGCGCGATCGTCTCCATGCCCGCGGCGAAGGGCATCAGATGGCCGGTGCGCGTGATGCCGCCCTCGGCGAAGATGCACACGAGCTCGCCGTTCCGCGCGGCCTCCGCGGCGAGGCCGAGCGCTCTCTCGCGGTCCTCGGGCGAATCCCCCGCCGCGACGGGGATCGCGTCCATGCGCCGCGCGAACCAGCCCAGCACGGGCAGGTCGAAAAACGGACGGAACATCAGGAAACGCACGGTTCGCTTCGCCGCCGCGGCGACGAGCAGCGCGTCGACGAAGGACACGTGGTTCGCGACGAGCACCGCGCCGCCGCGGGCAGGGATGTTCTCGGCCCCGCGGACGCGGATGCGGTACACGGTGTGCACCAGCAGCCAGAGGATCAGCCGGAGGCTGTGGTGCGCGGCGAACTTGAACGCGGGGATCAACGCGACCAGCAGCATCGCTCCGACGGCCGCCATCATCGTGCGGCCGCTGAATCCCAGCGCCTGGAAGAGGCTGAACAGCGGACCCGCGAGCAGGATTCCGACGAAGTCCATCGTCTGCGAGAAGCCGAGCACGGCCCCCCGGCGCTCGTCCTTCGGCAGGACCTGCACGAGCGTGCGAACCGGCAGCGAGCCCGCGCCGGAGGCGACCCCGAGCAGGAAGAGCATGCCCTGCGCCAAGCGTTGTGATTCCGGAGCGAAGCCCAGTACGAAGAGCGGCAGAGCCATCCCGATCACTCCGAGCGGTACGAGCCCGCCCTCGATCCGGTCGCCGGAGACCCGTCCCGCGCCCACCGCGCCGAACGCGATCCCAAGTACGACCGGAATCATCAAGAACGACGTCGCCTGCTTGTCGAGCTCCAGCACGAACAGCCCGTACTCGTTCACCACCAGGAGCAGCAGCGCGCCGATCAAGTAGTAATAAGCGCTGCCGAAGACCGCCACGACCAGCAGACCGCCACCGCGCACAGCACGCCATTGCTCGCGCGCTTCGGCGAAAACATTGACGCGGATGCGGCGCTCGGGTTGGCGCGGCGGGAGGTGCTGGATCCGTAGCGACGCGAGCCAGCCGAGCACCGCGAACAGCACGTACGCGGTGCCGGGCACCCAGAGCCGGTCGCCGAACTGCTGCGCGAGGAATCCAGCCAGGCCGACACCCAAGAGGATCGCCAGCGTGGTCGTGGTCTGAATCAACGCGTTCGCGCGCGACATGTCCTTCGCATCCACGAGCTCGCGGATCGAGCCGTACTTCGAAGGACCGAAGAGCGCGCTCTGCGCGCCCATGAACAACACCGTCGTGAGCAAAAGCAGATAACTCTCCAGGAAGAGCGCGCTCAACGCGATCCCCATGACGGCGATCTCCAGCACGTTCGCGAGCTTGATGATGGTCGACTTGGAGAAGCGGTCCGCCAGCGCCCCCGTGGTCGTGCAGAGCAGCACGAACGGCAGCGCGAAGAGAAATGCGACCATCCCCTGTCTGTGGTTCCCGCTCGCGTCGAGCGCGAGCCCGCTCTCCGCCACCCAGGGGATCGCCTCCGTTGTCGCCGCAGAGACCGTGAGGAGCAGCACGAGCTGCTTGAACGCGTTGTCGTTGAACGCGCCCAGGAACTGGCTGGAGAGCAGGGCGCTGAACGAGCGGAGCTTCAGGAGGTGCAGCATGGGCGTGACAACAGGTTAGCCAGCCCCTCTTCGCAGCGGCACAGGCGACCTCGCCATCCATCCTCCGATCGGGTCGATTCGCCGGGCTGATCGATGGGGTCCAGAACGTAAGTGGGCGTGAGCCTGGGACCCTCCCTCTGCAAATTCCACGGCGGTTCACACTGTCACGGGTCGGCCAGGACCTCGGCTAGCCGTGCTCGCCGCGCGCAGCGACGTCGCCGCTGGGTCGTACAAGAGCGCCTTCGTGAGTAGGCCGTAGATCGGCCCGAGCAAGAGGCCCGCGGACAGCCCGACCCACGCGTTGGCATCGACCTGCCCGCTCCGCGTCGCGAGCACGTTGACGTTCGCGACGAAGGTCGTCAGCGCCGCGACGACCCCCGCCGCGACGCTCGTCGAGCCGAGGGCCTCGAGGCGCAGCGCGGACACGGCGCGCCGCGCCCGCGGGAGCTCGGCGGGATTCGCGAGCGCGAGGTCTCGCCAAGCCGCGGCAGCGCTCGACCACGAATCGGTCAGCGCGAGCACGAGCCAGGGCAGGAGCAGCGTCACCGCGAGCGCGCGCGGGTCGAGGAGCGCGCGGGGATTGCCGAACATCCCGTGCGCCGCGTAGAGCAGGACGAGGGCGCCGCCAAGGAGCGGAGCGAATCGAACAAGGGGTATCCTGAGCGACATCAGTGGACTCGAATGAACATCGAGAAGAGGATCTGCACGGGGACGACGAGGAACACGAGCACGGTCGCTCCGGCCCAGTTGCCGAGCAGGGGCAGGTCGGAAGTGCTGCCGCTCGCCCGGCGCGCCGCCTCAGCAGCCTGCCCGAGCCAGAGGTGCCCCAAGAGCAGCGCCCCGAGCGGCACCAGGACCAGCGCGGAGACACCGCGCGCAACGTGTCCTGGGTAGCGAGCGGTCGCGGGATCGCCGCGCAGTTGGGCGTCGACGAACGCAAAGATCGAGAGGGCCTCGGCCGCCCACCAGAGGAGCCCCATCGCGAGCGCAGCGCGCGCGGCGAGGGCGAGCGCCTCTGCGATACGCTCGAGCTCGTCCGCGGTGTCCTGCGGGCGTTGCCCGAGCAGCGCGAAGCGCAGCGCGCGACCCGCCCACCGCGGTCCGAACGCGCACAACAGCACGAGCGCGACGACGGCCCAAACCCACGGCAGCGAGAGGACCAGGATGACAAGGAAGAGCGCCTCGGCGCCCGTGACCGCATGCATTCCCATGCCGAAGCCGAGCAGCAGCGGGAGCAGCACGAGCGCGCCGAAGGCCCGCGCCAACAGGTGTTTCCAGGAGTCGCTCATCGGTGCATGGGGTTGATTGGTCGGGTGAAGTGCTCGAGCAACAATCGCGCGCTGCGACCGAGGCTCGGGCCGAGCTGCACGTCAGCAGGGCTCTGTGGCGCAAAGAGCACACCGAGAATCACGGCGGCGAGCCCAGCCCGCGCCAGCGCCGTGATCGCGCGACCCAGTTTTCGCGCTGCGCTCCATCGGCCCTGCCGAAGCGCGACAAGAAGACCCGCAGCGCGGGCGCGTGCCGCGTATAGAGGGTGCCCAGCGCGTCGCGCGCCGCCCCATCGAAGGGTCCGGCCAAGCGCTCGAAGAGGATCGCGTCGGGTTCATCATCACCGTCCACCGCATCATTCAGGCCGCTGCATGCGGCGCCCATGCAGTGAATCCGGCAGAAACCTCAGAGGCGGCCCGATGGGCTCCGGCTGGGTCGAGTGCCGGGATCGCCGACAGCCGTCCAGCGGCGTCATAACCTCCCCGAGCGTTTGATGTCGAGATAACGCTCGGCCAGCGAGATCGCGAGGTCTGCAGGTGCGACGTCCAGGGTCAGCGTATGGCTGGCGCGCAACCGCTCCAGCGAGCGCGCGCGTGCCGCCTTGAGCCCGACGGCCGCGCAGGCCGAGAGGGCCGCATCAAGGTCGACGGCCGGGGCCTTGGCACGCGCTTCCACGGAGCCCTCACGGAGGCTCGCCAACACGACGAGGTGGCGCGCGCGCAGGAGCGAGAGCGCGGCGCGGAGCTCGGCCTCGTCCTCGTCGTGCTGCGTCGTCAACACGATGACGAGCGCACGGCGCGGCTGCAGCGCGCGCACTCGCGCGGCCACCTCGGTGAAGTCCGACGGCTCGAGCGTCGTGCTCAGGTCGTACACCCCGTGCAGCAGCGAGTTCAATGTCGCCGGGCCCTTGCGCGGCGGGAGCCATCGGTCGCGGCCGCCGAAGGTCAGCACGCCGACCGCGTCGCCCTGACGAAGGGCGATGTACGTCACCAAGAGCAGGGCGTTCAGGCAATGATCGAAGTGCGAGAGGCCGACCGAATGCGAACGCATGCGTCGGCCGCAATCGACGACAAAGAGCACTTGCTGGTCGCGCTCCTCCTGGTACTCACGCGAGATGATCCTGCGCCGGCGCGACGTCGCTTTCCAATCGACTTGACGCAGCGTGTCGCCGAGCTGGTAGTCGCGGAGCTGATGGAAGTCGAGACCTTGCCCGCGCCGCGCGCGAGTGCGAATGCCCATCGATTGGATCCTGTGCTCCACCGCCGCCAACGTCAGCCCCAGCACCGCCGTGAAGTCGGGGTAGACCTTGATCGTCGACGGCTCACCCACGTTGACCCGTTTTGCCCAGAGGCGCCACGGTGACGCGACGAGGACGTCCGCCGGTGCCAGCACGAGCTCACCGCGCGCGAGCGGGCGGAGTCGGTAGGTCCAGCTCACGGTCTCGCCCGCGTCGACGGCGAAAGTGCGCGGCAGGCCCTCGAACTCCACCGTCACCGGCACGCCATCGAAGGCCTCGAGCTGCAGCGTGCGTGGCCCGTCGTTCGTGAAACGGAGCTCTACCTCGCTCCAGTGACCGATCGACAGGGAGCGCGCGGTCACACGCTCCAACTTTGGAGCGAGGCCGCGCCTCTGGCGCCAGCCGTCGGCGGCCGCCAATGCACCGAACGCCACCGCCAGCACGAGCCACGCACGCCCCCCGCCGTCGACGAAGGCCGCGGCAAAGGCCAGGGCCAACAATGACCCCGCGAGCCAGAGGAGGTGCGGCGTCGGCCTCATTCGCGCGGCGCCTCCACCTCGGCCAGGATCGCGCCCAGGACGTCGTCGGTATCGAGGCCCTCGAGCTCGGCCTCGGGCGACAACACGATGCGGTGCCGCAGCGCCGGCAGCGCGACGCGCTTGATGTCGTCAGGAATGACGAAGTCCCGACCCTCCAAGAGCGCCTTCGCCCGCCCGACCCGCACGAGCGAGATCGCACCGCGCGGCCCAGCCCCCATCGCCACACCGCGCCACGTGCGTGTCCTGCGCACGATGCGCACGGCGTAATCGATCACGCGGTCCTGGCACGCGACGGCGGCGACGGCACGTTGCATTGCCAGCACATCCTCGCGCGACGCGACCTGCTGGACCAAGGCCACCTCGAGCGCATCGCCGACATGCCCGCGCGTCACGTGGCGCACGATCGCGGTCTCCTCTTCGTGGCTCGGGTAGGCGATGTTCACCTTCAGCAGGAACCGGTCGAGCTGCGCCTCCGGTAGCGGATACGTGCCCTCCTGCTCGATCGGGTTCTGCGTCGCGATGGCTAGGAACGGCGGCTCGAGGCGCGTCGCGTCGCCCTCGATCGTGATCTGCCCCTCCTGCATCACCTCGAGCAGCGCCGCCTGCGTCTTGGCCGGCGCACGATTGATCTCGTCCGCCAACAGGAGATTCGTGAACGCCGGGCCCTTGCGCAGGTGAAACGAGCCCGAGGCCCCGTCAAATACGACGTGGCCCGTGACGTCGCTCGGCATCAGGTCTGGCGTGAACTGCACACGCGCGAACTTGCCGCCGAAGGTGCGGGCCAGCGCCAACACGAGCAACGTCTTGCCGAGGCCCGGCACGCCCTCGAGCAAGACGTGGCCGGCGGCGAGGAGCGCCAGCAGCACCTCCTCCACCGCCGCGTCCTGTCCGACGACGACCTTCCGCACCTCCGCTTGGATGCGGGCGGCGCACGCGGCGGCGGCAGCAGCTTCGGTAGTGCCCGGCCCGTTCTGACTCTCGTCTGCCTTCATAGAGCTTCCTGGAGCGCGCGGAGGCACTGCACCGTCCGCGTGAATTCCTGTGGGGTCGTGATCACGCGCGCGGTGAGCGCCGCGCGCACCTCGGGCGCCGGGCGGCCGGACGCCTCTGCGAGCGCATCGGCGAGGTGCGCGTCGTCGAGCGCGCTCCATTCGCGACGCTGGAGCGAGACTTGCTGGCGGAGCTCCGCGCGCATCGGCGCGAGCAGCTCGTCCGTCGCGCCGAGGCGCCAGTACAGGCGCCCGACCGCGTCGAGGTGCTCGCCGAAGTCGCGCCGGTCGCGCGGCAGCTCCGGGAGGAGCGGCCCGAAGCGCCGCGTCACGCGCCACAGCGCGAGGACGAGCAGCACGAGCCCCGCTGCAGCCACTGGCCAACCCCGCCCCGTGAACCACGCGAGCAGCCCGGGGACGGGGGAGTTGCGCACCACCCAGAGCGTGGCGATCGGGCTCCTCGGTTGCAGGATCGCCCACGCGAGCGCCGCATGGTCGTGGTCGCCGATGTGTTCGTTGTCGAGCCAGTCCGACTCCGCGAACACGGTGACTCGGCCGCGCCCGTGCCCCACCTGCATGACGAGTGTGCTCTCGTCCGAGTCCTCGGGCGCATAGGCCTGGACGTCTTCGCCTTCACTGTAGAGGTGCAGCTCATGCCGCATCGCCAATCCAAAGGAAGTGCCGCGCGGCAGCGTGAACGTGAAGGGGCGGTCAGTGAACTCAGGCAGGTGCCACTCTTTCAGCCCGAGCCCGAGCGCAGAGAGGAGCGGGTCGCGCGTCTCGTCCAATTCCGCCTCCGCCTCGAGCATGCGCCGATACGGGCCGTCGCTGGGCAGCAGCACGACCGCGCGATTGCCTGCGGCGACCCACTCCAGCAGTTGATCGACACGCTGCGCCCCGAGCTCCGAGCCCGTGCCGAGGATCAGGACGACGTCAAATGGCCCAGGGGCCTCGAGTTCGGCAGGCCACACGCGGACGTTCGCGCCCAGCGCCGCAGAGGTCCGCTCGAGGGCCAGGAGTGGGTTCTGGCGCGCGACGCCGACGAAGCCCCGCTCGTAGGGGACCTCGACGCGCTCTGCAAACGCGAACAGCGCTGCGCTGGCCGCCGCCGCGAGCAACAGGATCCCGATGATGACCTTGCGCGCCATCGTGCTCAGGCGCGGCGCGCCCGCGCCTCCGTCGCGTGCCGTGTGTCGAAGTGCGTCGACCACTCGCGACACAGCCGCGCGACGTCGTCGTCACGGGGCCGCTGCTCCGAGTATGCGGTCAGCAGCCAGGCGCGTGTGACATCGGCGAGCACGGTGAGCTTCTCCTCGGAATGTCCCTTGGGCTGTCCCTCGGACTGCTTCTCGGGCTGCTCCTCGCGGAGCGCGTCCTGCGCGCGGCGTTGGCAGTCGCGCTCGGTGTCGCTGGCCGCGAACTGGACCCCGTCGCGCTCTGCGAGGCGCGCGAGCGTCGCACGGTACAAGAGCCCGATCGCCTCGGCGTACTCGCCTCGGTCCCAGAGTCCGAGGACCGTAGCCGGGACGTCGCCGGGCAGCGACTCCGGTCGCACGTCGAGGCCGAGCACCGCGTTGACGGGTGAGGGTTTGGGCGCCGGCGCGGTCGCTGCCACCTGGATCCAGCCTGCCGAGCGCGCGAGGTGATAGAGCGCGAAGGCTGCCAGCGTGACGACCGCGACCCACATCAGGACTTCGAGCAGAGCCGCGAGCGCGCCAGCGCCTGCGGGCGCGGCTCCGGAGATGTCGCCCGTTTCGAAGGGCAGACGCCAATCCGTGCGCAGCTCGGTCGTCTCGAAGTCGGGATGGGCGAGGACCTCGGCGACGACGTCCGCAGGCAACCGATCGTCCTGCGCACCGCTGCTCGGCGCGGAGTGATCGGCACCGGCCATGCATGACGCCGCTTCGGCGCGCCCGGCCAGTGCCAGGCCGAGGCACACGAGCGACACTGCACCGACGCGCGAGAACACCTCGCCAGGGCGACGGGACTGACGCTCGGCGATGCGTCGGAAGGCGACTTCGACGTCCCAGCCCTCGAGGTCCGTCCGCCGTTGCAAGTAGAGCGCGAACCCGCACACTGCGCCGAGCGCCGTCGTGAAGCCATGCGCGACGATCCAACTGGCGAGCACGAACCAGGGAAACCACCCGATCGCACCGGCGGCACGCAGCTCGAGAAACTCGTCCGGGTCGGGCATGTGCTCCGCGGGCACGAAGAGCGTCAAGAGCGCGAGCGCCGCGAGGACGAGCGCGTAATGGATCAAGCGCAGCGCGAGGGACATCGCAAACGGCGCGCCGCCCAGCCGTCGTGCCAGCAGCGCTTCGCGCTGACGCCGCGCGCTGCCACGCAGCCCTTCGAGCTGCGCGACGGGAGCGATGACGGTGCGCACCATGCTGATGCGATGCCCGACGTAGGTCGTGAAGAGGCTCCGACCCCAGACCGTGGGCAGCGCACGGACACAGCTGGCAGGGTCGGGCACGGCGCCAAAAATCGCGCGCGAGATCACGAATAGCGTCACACGCTCGAACGCTGGTTCCAGCAGGAACAGCGCAAACACGGGCCACCAGAAACTCTGTGCGACAAAGGCAACCACGAGCGCGACAGGCAACCCGGTGAACAGCCACGCGAGCATGATCGGCCGCCACCAGCGGCGGAACATGGCGACCCCGAGGTCGAAGGCCTCTTGGGGCCGACGCGGCCGCAGGACGATCGCGATGTCAGCGACCTGCACGTGCCGCCCTCCCTGCGAATGTGAAGTACGCGGCGACGAACAGCCAGAGGAGCGCACCCACCGCGTACTTCACGGGGCGACCGACGCTGGAAGGGGACCAGAAACCCTCGATGAATGCGGCGACGACGATCATGCCGAACATGCCGACGACGATGGGCACGCACTCGCGCGCGGCCTCGGCGAGCGCTCGTGTGCGCGAGCGGCGCCCTGGTGCGAGCGCGGCAAAACCCACCTTGAGCCCAGCGGCGCCCGAGAGGACGATCGCCGTCAGCTCGAACGACCCATGCCCGATCACGAACGGGTAGAGCGTCTCCCCCATCCCCTCGACCGTCAGGTGCCCGAAGATCGCGCCGATGTGGAGGCCGTTGTAGACGAGGATGAACAGCGTGCCGACTCCGAACAAGAGCGCGCCCGCGAACGTGCGCAGCGCGATGCTGCCGTTGTTGTAGATGTAGAACGCGAACATGCCGAGGTCTTCGAGGCTCGCGCGGCCATCGGCCATCGGGTCCTGGGCCGGGTCGTACATGTCCTCGACGGCGCGCGCCGCGTCCGCGTCGAGCACCATACGGAGCCCCTCCGGCGCGAGCCACGCGACGAGCAGCATCGCAGCGAGCGGCGCGGCGAACAGGAGCGTCGACCAGACGAACCAGCGCGATTGGTCTCGTACCGCCTGCGGGAAGCGGACCGCGACGAACTCCCAGAGGCGGTGGCCGAGCTTGGGCGAGCGCTGGTAGAGCTGGTGGTGGCCGCGCAGCGCGAGGTCGTTCAGGCGTGACTCGAGGCCACGCCCATACCGCCGATGCCGCGTCAGGGCGAGGTCGCTGCAGACCTCGCGGTAGAGCGCAGTGAACTCCTGCAACCAAGGGCCCTTCGGGCGCAGCTTGCGGCGGCCCTCGAGCTCCTTCAGGAGCGCCTCGAGGCGCGCCCAACGCGGCTCCCGCGCCTCGACGAAGGGCTCGCGTTTCATGCCTCGCCGACGCTCCAACGGGCCATCCCGAGCACGCGCTGCACGCCCGTATTCCCCTTTGCGTCCGTCAGCCCCGAGAGGTGGTCGGCGAGCTCTGCGCGGCGCGACACCGTCAGTGAGGGCGCGCGGCGCGCGAACTCGACCAGTGCCTCCTGCTCCTCCGCACTGAGCACGACCGGGGCGCGAAAGAGCGGGACATCCGGCAATGACACCTCCGAAGCCGGCGGCGGCTCGCGGTGCACGACGAGCGTCCCTGCGACGCGGTCACCGAGGCGTTTGCCGTCGGCCGTCGCGAAGATCGAGGCCAGGCCGATGGCGTACCCGAAGGGCAAGAAGTCCGCGGTCCGCGTGACGTTGCGCAGCACCGACTCCTGCCAACCGACGGGCGTGCCATCGTCCTTGACGACGCGTAGCTTCAGCACGCGCTTGCCAGGCGTCGCGCCCGACCCGTACACCTCGAACCCGATCGACCAGCTCCACTCCAGCGCGAACATCGACAGGAGCATCAGCGGGACCCCGGCTTCACCGAGCACCGAGAAAGCAGTCGCCAGCGCGAAGTAGATACCGACACGGATGCAGAGATCGACGAGCCAGGCGAGCGCGCGCGGGATCGGCCCTGCGATGCGTAGCCCGAGCTCGACGCCCTCAGGGGTCTCGAGCCGCAGGAAGGTGTCGGTGAGCGTTGACGTCACGCGACGACGACGAGCGTGTCGGCCATGCGATCGTGCAGCGTTCGGTGCTGGTCGCTGAAGATCAAGAGCCCATCGACGAGGCCGAATACGATGCCGACGAACGGGATGGCCCCGAGTAACCCGGGGGCCATCATGCGGAGGCCGAAGATGCGCCCGACCCCCGCCTGGTCTCCATTGGCGCGGATGATCCTGATGCCGCAGATCTTCTTGCCGATGGTCCAGCCGTTCTCCGCCAAGAGCTTCAACTGGAAGAGGAAGTAGACGATACTGAAGGCGATCAAGAGCACGATCGCGTAGGCGGGAGTCTCTTCTGCTCCGAACGCCGAAGTCTCCTCTGCTCCGGAGAAGAGAACTACGAAGACTGCGCCGACGAACACGATGGAGAAGGGGATCAGAGCGTCGAGCATGACCGCGCCCAGCCTGATCCAAGGGGTCGCCAGCTCTGGCCGACCGGCAGCGCTCTCTGGGTCTCGGACCTGCGCGCGCGGCGCGCTGTAGGGGTTGGTTTCGACCATCGTGTGGGTGCACTCGTACGGGACGCCGCGTCGCCCGCTGAGTCGAGCAGTCGAGGACGGCGCGCGGGGAGCTTATCACCCCTCCCGCGGCGCGCGGAACGGGCCCAGCGCCGGGTCGAAGGATTCTCGGCGCGCGAACGGGCGGCAAGCGACCTCTTGAACGACGTCCCCGGGCGAGAGCTCGCGCGCGAGCGGCCCGGCGATGCGCGCCGAGCGCGCCTCGCGGTCGAGATCGCCCCCCCACTGCCGAACCTCGCGCCGATTTCACGATCTGCTGAATCCTGCGCTCGCTGGGCGACACTCTCACGGCGGTCCATGCAGCAATTCCAGACGCCAACGACGCCCGCAGCACTCTTGGAGCACCTGGAGTGGGTGCGCCGACTCGCGCGCGGCCTCGTCGCCGACCCGAACGCGGCCGATGACCTGGTACAGGAGACGTGGCTCTCCGCGGCGCGCCGTCTGCCGCAGGGAGGCAACTTGCGCAGCTGGCTGGCGACGGTCGTGCGCAACGCGGCGCGACAACACGGGCGCAAGGAGTCGCGCCGAGCACTGCACGAAGCGCGCGCCGCGAAAGTCGACGCAGTGGCATCGAGCACGGAGCTCGCGGACCGCGTCGCGACGCAACAGGACGTGGTGCAGCGAGTCCTCGAGCTCGATGAGCCGTACCGCGAGACGGTGCTTCTGCGCTACTTCCAAGAGCTCACGCCGGGCGAGATCGCGGAGCGCATGGGCGTCCCGGTCGCGACGGTGAAGACGCGCCTGCGCCGCGCGCTCGCGGAGCTGCGCACGCGGCTCGATCGCGCGCACGGCGGCGACAGACGCGCATGGCTGGCGGCGCTGATGCCGCTGGCGCAGACGACGGCGTCGCTCGGGACGGGAGCCCTGATCCTCATGAACACGAAGACGATCGCGTGGACCGCAGCGGCGGTGGTCGCCATTGCGGCACTCGGACTGTTCCTCGGCCAACGCAGCGTGGGACCAAGTCCCCGTGGGGACGCCGACATGCCGCTCGTCGCGCTCGCGGGGACGGACGAGCGGCTCAGTGCGCCGGAGCCTGTCGAGGCCGGCCGCGGGACGGCGCGCGTGGCGGCAGGAGTCGATGTGCCGCGCATCGCCACGGCGGACGGCGCCCAGCGTGTGATCGTCGTGGACGGTTCCACTGGAACTCCGGTCCCGGGAGCGGAAGTCTGGACCATCGATCTGGATGGGCGCGCCTGGGCCGACCAGGAAACGAATCGCGAGGAGTATGTGCGCTCGGAGGGCGCTCACAGGAGAGCCGACGCGCGGGGCGAGGTCGCGCTCCCCGTGTCGGATCGATGGATCGCCTCGATCGCGCGCTCCGGAGCCAAGTATGGCGAACGAGTGTTCGCTCCCACCGGCGTCGAACCGGTGAGTATCGAGCTGCGGCCGGAGGTGTCGGTGCGCGTCCAGGTCGTCGACGCCGCCGGTGAGCCTCGCGTAGACGTCCCGGTCGCCCTGCGGACGAAGTCCTCGAGCAACCCGCCCCAACTCGGACTGGTGAAACTGCGCGCCCGCACGCACGCGCCGGAAGGGGTCGCGGTGCTCGCACACGTGCACCAGCGCGTGCCCGAGCTCTCGGACGGCGCGCTGTGGTGCGTCGCCCAGCTGGAAGGAGCGTTCGCGCCGCCCGTGCAAGTCGAGTTCGATCCGCGCCATCCCCCGGCCGATGCGCTGCGGCTCGTGTTGCCGCCCACTGGACGCATCATCGTGCTCGTGCAGGACGCGCAGGGTCGCCCAGCGAGCGACGGTTGGATCTATTTCACGCCCGTGGTGCCCGAGGTCGGTGTGCGAGGACTCGAGATGCACGGACAGCGCACCGGCGCCTTCGCGCGAAACGGGCGCGCGGAGCTCGAGCACGTCGCTCTCGGGCTCGAGCTACTGATCAATTCACAGCCCTCGCCCGAGCGGCCGCCGATCGCAACGCGGCTGGTCGGTCCGAGGACCGCTGGGCAGGAAGTCGCCGTCACGTTGCGCCTCGGCGAGCCATATCCGGTGCTGATCGGGAAGCTCGTCGACGCGTCGGCTGCGCCATTGGCCGGCCAGTCGATCGGCGGGCGAGTCGTCCTCGAGCGCCAGGGACAGCCATCGGAAGAGCTCAATGTCGGTGGTCTGACCGACGCGAGCGCCCGCTTCCGCATCGCGATCCCGACCAGTTGTGAGCCTCTTGTGCGCGCGCTGATCCACTTGCGCATCGTCGATGGCGAGGGCACCGTATTGAGCGCAGACATCGCTCCGCCCGAGCCGCTTCGATCGGGCGGAGCGATGTCTGCGCTCAATAC